>Ga0307299_10000047_pt1 | contig 36740 bp, 37 predicted proteins | sample ER_DNA_159_FD_194466 | JGI IMG/M metagenome (GOLD analysis project Ga0307299, IMG submission 194466) | Bulk soil microbial communities from the East River watershed near Crested Butte, Colorado, United States - ER_DNA_159 | ecosystem: Environmental > Terrestrial > Soil > Floodplain | place... | reverse complement strand
GACCCTTATTTCAGCTCCGTCACCGTCGAGACCCGCCACCCGACGTCCCGCTTCTCAAATCGCATGCCGAACCCCCGCCGATCCTGCCGCGGCGCCCCGCCTCCGGCGGGAATGTATTGGAACAATGCCCGCACGTCCGCGTTGGCGGTGGCGCCACGCACGGTGAATCGGTCGACCGTGAACCGCGCCGTGATCTGATCCCAATCGCGGAAGAACTGCTCCCACCCGGCGCGTTCCTGGTCGGTCATGCGCGGATAGATCACGCGCACGTTGCCGACCCGCTCGCTCGCGAGCGCACGGCCCAGGTCCGTCAGCAGCACGTCGATGGCGCCGCGCGCATCCGCGGGCTGTGAGCTGGGCGGCGCGATCCCGGCGTCGATCGCGACCTGCTCGGCGCTCTGGGCCGCCACCTTGGCCATCGTGAAGTCTTGCTGACGCAACAAGGAGTCCGCGCGCCCAAGAAACGTGGCGGCGTTGGCTGCCGCGGGACCGGCGGGGATCGCCTGCACGGCCGGCGTGACGCGCTGGACCATTTGCGCCGCTTCTTGCTGCAGGACGCGCGCCTCGGCCTGTGCCTTCCGATACTGCTCGACGACCACGATGTATCCGTTCAGCGCCTGCGACTGGTTGCCAGCCACGAGCGCTTGCTCGGACACCTGGAACATCGTTTCGGCGAGCACCATCGCCGGCACGTTGTTCTTCAGCGCGCCCGCCTGAATCGCGCGGTCGCGCGCCGCCAACGCCGAGTCGCGGCGCGCACTCAGCGCGAGCGAGACCTGCGGAATCTGGGCGGCCACGGGTCCTGACGGCGCCACGCGGGGGCCAGGGACCTCGTCGACCGCGGGTGGCGAAGGTGAGAACAAGAGCAGGGCCACCACGACTGCGAGCGCCGACAGCACCGTGACACGCCACTTCATCGGCGCTTGGGTGACGAGCTTCAGGACGGGTCCCGGCAGCGGCGTCCAGCGGATCCCCAGCCGCTGGGTCGTTTCCTCGCCCGCGCCGGACAGCGCGGCGCGGATGCCGAGGAGCGTGCTCTGCATCTGGGCCGCCGACTCATAGCGCTCGTCGGGCACCTTGTTCATCGCCTTCGAGACGACGCGTTCGAGTGCCGCCGGGATGGACGGCGCTACGGTGCGCAACGGCTTCGGCTCCGTCGTCAGCACCTGGTACAGCACGCCATGCACCGACTCGCCCTCGAACGGTTTGTGGAACGAGAGCAGCTCGTACAGCATGCAACCCACCGCGAACACGTCGGTCGCGGGGGTGATGGCGCCGTTCGTGATTTGCTCAGGCGCCATGTAGGTGGGGGTGCCGAGGATCGCACCGGAGCCGCTGGCGTCGGCGGACTGCAGTCGCGCGATGCCGAAGTCCATGATTTTGACGCGGCCGTCCGGGACGACCCGGACATTGGACGGCTTCACGTCGCGATGGATGACGCCGCGCTGATGCGCGAAATGGAGCCCGTCCAGCACTTCGATCACGAGGTCGAGCTTGCGCTCCAGCGCCATCGGCTCGCGCAGCGTGATGATGTCGCTGAGGTCGCGTCCTTCGACCAGCTCCATCGCGATGAACAGCTGGCCGTCGGCCTCCCCCAGGTCGTAGACGGTGACGATGTTGGGGTGCTGAATCGCGCCGGCTGCCCGGGCCTCGCGCAGGAAGCGTTCTTGCATCTCCTTGGTCTTGCGGAAGTGGCTGCCGAGGAGCTTCAAGGCCACGTAGCGCCGCAGCACGGTGTCGTACGCCTTCCACACGATCCCCATGGCACCCTCGCCGATGAGGGTGTGGAGCTCGTACTTGCCGAGCCGGCGATAGCGCTGCGATTCGGTCATCGCGTCAGCCAGTCGTACATGCGTTCGAGATAGGTGCGCATCGCGGCGTCCATCGTCACCTGCCGCCGGGGGAGCACGCGCTCGACGGTCTCGAGGAATCCATCACGCCGCATCCGCTCTGGGCCCTCGGCGCCCCACGAGAACGGCGGCACCCACTTGGGCGGGCGCACGGGCCCGAACACGTTCGCGCCCGCGCCCACGACAGTACCGGCGCCGAGCAGCGTGCCGATCGCCGTCTTGGCATGGTCGCCGATCAGGCTGCCGAGGAACGTATGCCCGGTTTCGAGCCGCGCGTCGCCGACGTCAAGCCGGATCGGGCCGTACGTGTTCTTCAGATTCGACGTGATGGTGCCGGCGCCCAGATTCACCCAGCGCCCGAGCACCGAGCTCCCCAGAAAGCCGTCGTGCGACTTGTTCGCGTATGCGAGGATGGTCGTCTTCGCGACCTCGCCACGCACGACGCACCAGGGGCCGATCGCCGACGCGCGGATCGGGCCACCCACGATGTGGGTGTTGGCGCCCACCCAAAGGGGCCCCTCGAGGCGCGCGCCGGACTTGACCTCCACGCCGGTCTCGAGGACGACTGGCCCGGCGGTGGTATCGAACACGACGCCCGGTTCGACAGTGGCTTCGCGCAGGGCCACCCACGCCGGGTCACCGATCACGACCGTAGCGCGCGGCACCGCGTCGGAGTCCCCCAGCAGGCCGAGCAGGTCCTCCTTGAGGAGCAGCTCGAGGGCGGGCACGAGGTCGTGCACGCCACGCAGCACCATCCCCTCGACGTCCACGGCTTGCGCCTGCGGCAGGGGCCCCGTCCAGGTGGCTCCGGCCGGGACGGCCCAGCCGACGGTGATGCTGGAGTGGGTGAGCCGCGCCGGGGCGTCGGGGAGATGTGGGGCGAGCCCGCGCGGCGCGAACGTCGACGAGCCGATGACCGCGGGGCCCGTGACGGGGCGGCGCGCCTCCACCGGGGGCACGCCGGCCTCGGGGAAACCGGCCAGGTGCGGCAGCGCGAAGATGGCACTCGCCTCGACGCCGACGAAGCTCTCCCACCGCTCGCGTACCAGGTGCGCGCCGGCGCGCAACTCACACAACGGGCGGACCCCGGCGAACGGCGCCCACGCCGGCGCCGGATCGGGGTCGAGCAGATAGAGGGCGTGGCTCATAGGTCCTGCACCAGCGCCTTGAGGCGCTGCGATTGACCGGTGGGCATGACCAGCGTGTGCCCGTTCGCGCGCACCACGACCGTATCCTGGACACCCACGACGGCCACGTGCTCGCTCTCCGACCAGATCACCGAGCGGCGGACGTCGTCGCCGAGCGTCACCTTGCCGACGGCCACGTTGCCACGCGCGTCGGGCTTACGGATGCGGAGCAGGGCGTCCCACGATCCGATGTCGTCCCACGCAAACGCCCCCGTCACGACCGCCAGACGCTTGGTGCGCTCGAGGACGGCGACGTCTACGGCGACGGGAGTGACGGACGAGAAGAAGCGGGGCACATCACCGGCGGAGAGCGCGGCCCACCCGGCGGTGAGCTCGCGCGCGTAGGCCCCGGCTTCGCCGAGGAAGCGCGCGACGCCCCACGCGAAGAGGCCGGTATTCCAGAGGGCGCCCCGGCGGCGCAGCAGCGCGGCGCGCGCGGGACTGGGCTTCTCCACGAAGCGCCCCACGCGGCGCCCGCTCCCGAGCGGTTTGCCCGGGAGGATGTAGCCGTATCCCGTCTCGTTGCGCGTCGGCTTCACGCCCACGGTGACGAGCACGTCGTGTTCCGCCGCCACGTCGAGCGCGTGGGTCGCGGCGGCGCGGAAAGCGCGATCGTCACCGACCGCCCAGTCGGCGTGGAGCGACAGCATCTGGCCGCTGGGATCGTGCTTCGAGATCCAGTGCGCGGCCCACGCGAGCGCGGGGGCGGTCGAGGCGGCGCGCGGTTCGGCGAAGACATTCTCCCGCGGAACCTCCGGGACCGTGGCGGAGACGCGGTCCACCAAAAACGGACCGGTGAGAATCAAGGTGCGCTCCGGCGGTACGAGACCCTTGAGTCGCGCCACCGCCTGCGCGAGCAGGGGTCGGTCGCCCGCGAGCGGGAGCAGCTGCTTGGGGCGCTCGCTGGTCGAGAGCGGCCAGAAGCGGGTCCCCGACCCGCCCGCGAGAATCGCGGCCCAGGTGCTCACGACGCTTCGTCCTCGGCGACGGGGACGTCGCCGAACATCGTCGCGATGCGCTGGCTGAGTTTGGTCGGGCTGAAGGGCTTGGTGACGAGGGCGGCGCCGAGGCGACGCGCCTCGCGCAACACCCGCTCCTCTCCCTCCGCGGTCAGCACCAGAACGGGGAGGCGTGCGGTGCCGTCCGTGGCGCGCAGGTCGCGGAGGAAATCGAGCCCCGATCCGTCGGGCAGGTGCAAGTCGAGCAGCATCCCGTCGGGGGCCGCGGCCTTGACGGCGGCGCGCGCTTCGCGCAGGGAGCGGGCGAAGCTCACGCGGTAGCCGAGCTGCTCCAGGTACGGGCGCAGCACGAGGCCGATGTGGGGCTCGTCATCGACCACGAGGAGATGCCGGGGGGAGGTCGCCATGCGGCGGGCTCCCGATCAGAGCAGGCCGGCGATCGCCGACCGGTGCCGGCGCAGATCGAACAGCAAGCCACCGACATTGGTGGCCGGCTGCACGAGAACGACGAGGAGCGCGTCGGCATTCAGGACGGCGACAACCGCCAGGCCGCGTCCGAACTCGAGGACGGCCGTCCCGAATTCGCCCCGGCCGCCCGCGTCGCCCAACTGCGCCATCTGATTGATGACGGAGGGAAGGAGAGCAGCGACGCCCTCCGGGTCCAAGCCGTTGGCGGTGCGGGAGTCGATGGGCAGGCCGTCGCGGCCGACCACCACTACCGCGTCCACTCCAGTGCGTCGGCTGAGCGCCTCCACCACGTCGCGGATCGTCGCCATAGGGAGGGGCAACGTAGGGTTCGCGTCGGGCGAAGTCAAGCAGCCACCGTGGGTTGACCCACTCCGACGCTGCGGGGTAAGTTGGGGACACGCCATGCGCTCTCTTCGCCTCCTGTTGCTCCCGTGCCTCGCCCTCGCGGCCGCCTGCAGCGACCTCGCGCTGCCCAAGGCCCAAAACGAGAACGTGGTGGACACCGTCTCCTTATATGCGTTGAGTGGTACCCCTCCCAGCACGCCCTCGGCGTATTGGCTGGGGAACTTCGCCGCAGCGGACCGACCGATCTTCATTCAGGACGGCGGGTCCTTCGATTTCGCGGTCGATCTGGACAGCGCGTATCGACCGGTCTTGAAGCCGACGGGGGCGCTGCAGCTGGGCCGCGGCTCGGGGGTGCAGACCACGACGTTGCCGTTCGACTCGATTCGGATAGCGCCGGGCGGCGGATTCCAACTCGACAGCGCCGTGACGGTCCCGGTCGGCGGACGCGCCATCGTCCACTCGCGCCCGGCGTTATGCGACACGCAGATCCAAGCGGTCTACTATGCCAAGCTGGAGATCCTCACGGTAGACTCGGCCTCCCGCCGCATCGACTTCCTTCTCCTCGTCGACCGGAACTGCGGGTATCGCGGCCTCGAGCCCGGCGTCCCCCGCCGCTGAGCCGTGATTGACCTGAAGCTGCTGCGCGCCTCGCCCGCTCAGGTGCGGGCAGGGCTCGCGCGCCGTGGCGACTCCGCGCTCATCCGCTTGCTCGACGAGATCGAGGCGCTCGACATGAAGCGCCGCTCCCTCACCGGGCAGCTCGATCAACTCAAGGCCGAGCGCAACGACGCCGCCAAGGCCGACGCGCTCACCGCGAAGGCGCAGGGTGGGTTGCCCGAGGCCACGACGGCGGCCCGCCGGGAGCTGGGGTCGCGGATCTCGACGCTCGAGTCGGAGCTGCGCCAGATCGAATCCGTGCTCGAGGCGAAGACACTGTTCGTGCCGAACATCCCGCTGTCCGATGTCCCCGAAGAGAATAGGGAACTGCGCAGCTGGGGCACCCCCGCGCCCAAGGGCGGCAAGCCGCATTGGGAGATCGCGGAGCAGCTGGGCATTCTGGATCTGCCGCGCGGCGCCAAGCTCTCCGGCTCTGGCTTCCCCGTGTTCGTCGGCGCCGGTGCGCGCCTCGTGCGCGCGCTCATCAACTTCATGCTCGACCTCCACACGCGCGAGCACGGCTACACGGAGGTCGAGCCGCCGTTCGTCGTGCGGCGCGAAGCGATGACCGGTACGGGCCAGCTGCCGAAGTTCGAAGACGACGCCTACCGCATCCAGACCGACGACCTCTTCCTGGTGCCGACCGCCGAGGTGCCGGTGACGAACCTGCACCGCGACGAGACCCTCGACGGCGCGGCGCTCCCGAAGGGATACGTCGCCTACACGCCCTGCTTCCGCCGCGAGGCGGGAGCGGCGGGGAAGGACACGCGCGGTTTGCTGCGCGTTCATCAGTTCGACAAGGTCGAGCTGGTACGTTTCTGCCGCGGTGCCGACTCGCCTGCCGAGCACGAGAGAATGACCGGACACGCCGAAGAAGTGCTGCGCCGTCTCGAGCTGCCCTATCGCGTCGTGCTGCTGGCGGCGGGAGACCTGGGGTTCGCGGGGGCCAAGACCTACGATCTCGAGGTGTGGGCCCCAGGGGTAGGACAGTGGCTCGAGGTCTCGAGCTCCAGCACGTTCACCGACTACCAAGCCCGTCGCGCCAACATCCGGTGCCGGCCGCGCCCCGGGGAGAAGCCCGAGTTCGTGCACACGTTGAACGCCTCTGGGGTGGCGCTGCCGCGAACCCTCGCGGCGCTGCTCGAGACACGCCAGCAGCCGGACGGCTCTGTCACGCTGCCGCAGGCCCTCACGCCCTACTTCGGCGCCGACCGGTTCGGTGGCGGCTAGGGACCTACTCCGACGGGCCGGCCCCGCCGCGCTCGTCGGCTTCGCGCTGCTGTTCGGCGCCCTCTCCGTCGGCTACGCCTGGATTGTGGCGCGCCATCTGCAGGACGACGCCCGCGAAACGAGCCGCCTCTTCGGTCGCGTGTTTGCGGGGCTGAACGACCCGCATGAAGGCGCCGCCGCCGATGCCTTGCTGAGTCTCGCGGAAGAGGTCCGTCATCTCGGCATCCCGATCGCCGTCACCGATCCCACGGGACGCATCACGGCGCTCGACAACGCGCCCTTCGACAGCACGGCCAGTGAGGCTGAGCGTCGCGCCTGGATCGCCCAGCTCGATCGCATCAACGAGCCCCTCGGACAACCGGGCGTCGGCACGATTCACTACGGCGCGCTCCCGGCGGCCCGGCGTTTCACGGGGCTCGCCGCGTTGCAGGGCGTGGTGTTCGTTTGCCTGGCCCTGCTCGCGGGGTGGGCGGTGCGGGTGCGGGTCGGCGCCGCGCGGGACCGGCTGTGGGTGGCGATGGCGCGCGAATCGGCGCACCAGCTCGGGACGCCGCTGATGAGCCTCACGGGTTGGATTGATTACCTGCGGGAGAATCCGGGTACGCCGGGCGGCGAGCTGGTGAAGCATCTTCAGGCCGACGCGGAACGGCTGGAGCGCGTCGCGAAGCGGTTCGAGCGCATCGGCCGCCCCGCGCGCCGCGAGCCGGTCGGGCTGGGCGCCGTGGCGGAGCGGGTCGTGGGCTACTTCCGGCCGCGTCTGCCGACCCTCGCGAACACGGTCTCGATCACCCTCGTGTCTCCGGGCGTGGGGCCGACCGCGACGGGCGATCCCGTGTTGATCGAGTGGGCCTTGGAGGTGCTGGTGAAGAACGCGATCGACGCCCTCAGCGGGCGCGGAGGCCGTATCGAACTCGTGGTCGACGGGACGGACCGCGGCGCGCGCGTCGCCGTTTCGGACGACGGGCCCGGGGTGCCGGCGGAGATGCGCGGCCAACTGTTCGAGCCCGGCGTGTCGACCAAGACGGGCGGATGGGGGATCGGTCTCGCGTTGGCGCGCCGCATCGTGGAGCAGCAGCACGGTGGCCGGGTCTCCTTCCATCCCGGTGAGGGCGGCACGGGCTCGGTGTTCGTGCTCGAGTTGCCCCACGGCGCGAAATGACGCTGGCCTTGAACGCCGCCCAGCAGGCGGCGGTGGAGCATCCGGGTGGACCCCTCCTCGTGCTCGCGGGCGCGGGCTCGGGGAAGACCCGCGTCCTGACGGCGCGCATCGCCACCCTCATCAAGACGCACGGCGTCGCTCCGCAGCGCATCTTCGCCGTCACCTTCACCAACAAGGCCGCGGCCGAGATGCGCAGCCGCGTCGGGACCTTGCTCGGCGCCGACCCGCGCGGTCTCTGGATCGGCACGTTTCACTCCCTCTCCGCGCGGCTGCTGCGCCGCGAGGCGCCGCTGCTCGGTTTCGGGCCGAACTTCACGATCTACGATGTGGACGATCAGCAGGCTCTGATCAGGCGATTGCTCGAGCAGCGTGGCGTCTCGCCCAAAGCGTATCCACCCCGCGCCCTCCAGGGCATCATTTCGGGCGCCAAGAACCGCATGCTGCTTCCCGAGGAGCTGGGCGGCCAGGCTGACAGCCCACTCGCGCGCGTCGCCGCCGATGTGTTCCAGGCGCTCGGCCCCGCGCTGAAGCAGGCGAACGCGATGGACTTCGACGATCTCCTGCTCCACCCGCTCGCCCTGTTTCGCGAGCACCCCGAACGTCTCGCCTATTGGCAAGACCGGTTTCAGCATGTGCTGGTGGACGAGTTCCAGGACACCAACGCCGCGCAGTACCTGCTCGTCAAACAGTTAGCGCGGCGCCACGGCAACCTGTGCGTCGTGGGCGACGACGACCAGGCCATCTATGGCTGGCGCGGCGCCGACGTTCGACACATGCTCGCGTTCCAGAACGATTTCCCCGGGACGACGCTCATCAAGCTGGAGCAGAACTACCGCTCCACGCAGGTGATCCTCGATGCCGCGAACGGGGTCATCGCCGAGAACTCCGCCCGGCTGGGGAAGACGCTCTTCACCGCCACGAAGGGCGGCGACCCGGTCACGCTGCTGACGGCCGCCGACGAGCGCGACGAGGCCGAGTGGCTCGCGGCGGAGTTCTCCCGCCTCGCCGGCGAAGGCGACATCCCCTACGAAGGGATGGCCATCCTCTATAGGACCAATGCCCAGTCGCGCCCGCTCGAAGAAGCGCTCCGCTTCCGGGGCATTCCGTACCGCCTGGTCGGCGCCGTGAGCTTCTACGAACGGCGGGAGGTGAAAGACCTCCTCGCGTATCTCCGTCTGATCGCGAATCCCGCGGATGACGAAGCCTTCCTGCGGATCGTGAACGTTCCCCGCCGCGGCATCGGGGACGCCTCGCTGTCCCTGTTGGTGCAGGCGGCGGTGACCTGGCGAAAGCCCCTGCTCGAGGTCGCGCGCGGGGGGGGGGCGGCGCGGGTGGCGGAGCTGCGGCCCAACGTGCGGGACGCCTTCCTTAGGGTGGCGGCGCTCGTGGACCGGCTGCGAGACGCCGGGGGGCACGCCGACCCGGCCACGGTGCTCGAGGCAGTCCTCGCGGCGACCGGTTACGAGCAGTACCTCGCCGAGGAGGGCGCGGAGGGCATCGAGCGCATCGAGAACGTGCGCGAGCTCATCGCCGGGGCGGCCGCGTGGGCGGAAGTGCAGGATCCTGTGGTGGCGGCGGAGGGCGGCGGGACGCCGGTGGAGCGCTACCTGACGCAGGCGGCCCTCGTCAGCGCGGTGGACGAGGAGCAGGGCACGACGGGCGTCACGCTGCTCACGGCGCACATGGCCAAGGGACTCGAGTGGCCCGTCGTGGCGTTGGCGGGGCTCGAGGACGGACTCTTCCCGCTGAGCCGCACGGTGACCGAGCCGGGCGGCGTGGAAGAGGAGCGACGATTGTGTTACGTGGGTCTCACGCGCGCGCGCGAAAAGTTGTATCTCTCATGGGCGCGCACGCGGTATCGCAACGGCAGGCTCGATCTCGCGGCGCCATCGCGGTTTCTCGAGGCGGTGCCGCCCGAGGTGCTGCAGGAGCGGAACACCACGCCCTCGTGGGACCGCTCGCCCCGGGGATCGCGCGCCCGCCGGGGGGGAGCGGCGCTCAGCGCACTCCCGGAACCCTGGATGCCCGCGGAAGAATCGCAGGACGCCCCACGCTACGTGCAAGGCGAGCGGGTCCGCCACCGCAAGTTCGGCGGTGGCGTCGTGCGCGCCGTGGCGGGGCAGGGCAAGGGGCTGAAGGTCACCGTCGAGTTCGACGATCAGGACATCGGCACCAAGCACCTGCTCGTGGCCTACGCGGGACTCGAGCGCGACTGGGAAGGGGGAGAAGAGAGTCCATGAGTGTGACGCCGGACGACGTGTTGCGCATCGCGCGGCTCGCCGAGCTCGAGGTCGACGAGGAAGCGCTTCCCGTTCTGGTCGAGCAGATGTCGCGCATCCTCGACTACGTGGCGCAGCTCAGCGCCGCCACGGCGACCGAAAGTCTTCGACCCTTCGTGCCCGGCCCCGACGCGATTCGCTTCCGGCCCGACGCAGAAAACCCCTGGCCGCTCGCCTTCGGGCCCGACAAGCTCGCCCCGGCGTTCAAGAACGGCTTCTTCGTGGTGCCGAAACTCGGGCAGTTCGAAGAGCCGGAGGCCTCGTGAGCGACGCCAAGGCGGCCGCCGATCGCCTCGTGAAGGTCAAGCGGCTCAACGCCCTGCTCACGCCCGTCAAAGAGCTGCGAAAGTCGCTCACGGAACAGGCGGCCGCGGCCCGGCCGACCGGCGTGCTGTACGGGATGCCGGTCGCGGTGAAGGACAACATCTGCACCCTCGAGTTCACCACCACGTGCGGCTCGAAGATCCTCGAAGGGTATCGCTCACCCTTCGAAGCCACCGCGATCACGAAACTCAAGGCCGCGGGGGCCCTGATCGCCGGGAAGACGAACTGTGACGAGTTCGCGATGGGCTCCTCGACGGAGCATTCCGCCTACGGCCGGTCCATCCACCCGCTCGACAAGACCCGGGTGCCCGGCGGCTCTTCGGGCGGCTCGGCGGCGCTCGTCGCCGCCGGCGCCGTGCCGGCGGCGCTCGGCTCGGAAACCGGGGGGTCGGTGCGCCAGCCGGCGTCGTTCTGCGGCGTCGTGGGCATCAAGCCCACCTACGGCCGCGTCAGCCGCTACGGCCTGGTGGCCTTCGGCTCGTCGCTCGATCAGATCGGGGCCTTGGGGCGCAGCGTGCACGACGCCGCCCGCGTGTTGTCGGTGATCAGCGGGCGGGATCCCAAGGACGCGACCTGCGAGGATCGCGACCCGTTGCGGCTCCCCACGGTCCCCGAGTCGTTGCAAGGGTTCGTGATCGGCCTGCCGCGCGAGTACTTCCCGCCCGACCTGGATCCGGCGGTGCGGCGCGCGTGCGATCGGGCGGTCCGGCTCATGAAGGAGCAGGGCGCCGCGGTGCGGGAGGTGTCGCTGCCGCACACCCAGTACGCCGTGCCGACCTACTACGTGATCGCTCCGGCGGAGGCCTCGTCCAACCTGGCGCGCTTCGACGGCGTGCGGTACGGTCCGCGTGCCGAGGGCGCCGGGGACGTGCGCGCGCTGTACCGGCGCACGCGCGGTGAGGGGTTCGGGCCGGAGGTGCGGCGCCGGATTCTGGTGGGCACGTACGTGCTCTCCTCTGGGTACTACGACGCCTACTATCGCCGGGCGCAACAGATGCGGGCGCTCATCGCCCAGGACTTCCGCAACGCCTTCGACCGCGGCGTGGATCTGCTGTTCACGCCCACCACGCCCACGACGGCGTTCAAGGCAGGCGAGAAGCTCAACGACCCCGTGGCGATGTACCTGTCGGACATCTTCACGGTGACGGCGAACCTCGCGGGGCTGCCTGCCATTTCGCTCCCCGTGGGTCGCGTGAAGGGCCTGCCGGTGGGGGGACAGTTCATCGGACAAGCGTTTCTCGAAGACGAGATGCTCGAGGCGGCGTACGCGCTCGAGCGCGTCGTGCCGGCGACGGAGGAAGCCTGATGCCTGGGTGGGAAACAGTCATCGGGCTCGAGACGCACGTCCAGCTCCGGACCGTCTCGAAGATGTTTTGCGGCTGCTCGGCGGTCTTCGGGGCAGCCCCCAACACGCACGTCTGCCCCGTCTGCCTGGGCCTCCCCGGGGCGCTCCCCGCGCCGAACGGTGAGGCGCTGAAACACGCCGTACGCGCCGCGCTGGCGCTGGGGTGCACGATCCACGCGAAGAGCGTGTTCGCGCGCAAGAACTACTTCTATCCCGACCTGCCCAAGGGCTACCAGATCTCGCAGTTCGAGCAGCCGCTCGCGACCAAGGGGTCGCTCACGTTCCTGGCGCCGGAGCGCGGGCTCCTCACGGCCACGATCGTGCGGCTGCACGTGGAGGAAGACGCCGGCAAATCGCTGCACGACCGGTTCCCCAAGGCCACCGCGGTGGACTTGAACCGTGCCGGTGTGCCGCTCATCGAGATCGTCACCGGTCCGGACTTCCGTTCTCCGCCGGAAGCCCGCGCGTACCTCCAGACATTGAAGCAGCTGCTCGAGTATATCGGCGTCTCCGACTGTGATATGGAGAAGGGAAGCCTACGCGTAGACGCCAACGTCTCGGTGCGCCGCGCGGGCGACAGCGCCCTGGGCGTCAAGACCGAGGTCAAGAACATCAATTCCTTCGCCTTCGTCGAGAAGGCCCTGGGTGTGGAACGCGATCGTCAGATCGCGGTCCTGGAGGGCGGCGGTACGCTGACGCAGCAGACGATGCTGTACGACAACAAGGACAACGCCGTCCGGCCGCAGCGTTCTAAAGAGGAAAGCCACGACTATCGCTACTTCCCAGAGCCTGATCTCCCGCCGCTCGTCCTGACGCCGGAGTTTGTCGCGGAGCAGCAGAGCCTGCTGCCCGAGCTACCGGCATCGAAGCGCGAGCGCTTCGTGGCGCAGTACGGTTTGCCGCAGCAGGACGCCGCCGTGCTCACCGCGGGGCGCGCCGTGGCCGACTACTACGAAGGCGTCGTGCACGCCGGCGCCGAGGCCAAGGCGGCGGCGAACTGGGTCATGGGCGAGGTGCTGGCCGATGCGAAGGACCACGCCGAGGCGTTGCGGGTGCCGGCCGGCTCGTTGGCGCAGCTCATCGGCCTCGTGAAGGGCGGGACGGTGTCCCATCAGGCCGGGAAGCGCGTCTTCACGGAGCTGGCGAACCGGGGTGGCGATCCTCGCACCATCGCCGAAGCGCTCGGCGTCATTCAGGTCGTGGACCCGACCGCCGTAGCCGGGTGGGTATCCGACGTGCTCGGCGCGCACGCTACCGAGGTGGGGCGTTACAAGAGCGGCGAGACGAAGCTGATGGCGTTTTTTGTGGGACAAGTAATGAAGGCGTCGAAGGGGAAGGCCGACCCTAAACTCGCGCAACGGGTACTCGAAGAGAGACTAACCTCCTAGCGATCGCGCCAGGGTCGTTGCGCCTTCGACTCGTACCAGTATTCCAGCGATGGCTGCGGCAGCCCGAAGTGCTGCTCTGCCGTCTCTTCCATCCGTTCGGGCTCGTGCCGCGCGCCCTCCTGCAGTGCCTGGCGCCGCATCCGTTTCGCAATGCGCAACGCTTGCTCCCCGGCCGGATCGAGGCGCCGCGCCGCGGCATCCTTCTCGCCCAGCATCTCCATCACGTACTCGAATGCGACCGCCATGTGACGCTCGACATCCGAGTCGGGCAGGTCCCAGCGGCTGTTCTCGGCGATGATCTGGAACGCCCACTGCCAGCTCTGACTCTCGGTGAGATGCACCATGCCGCGAAACAGCCGGCGGCTGGTGCGCACGCTGAACAGCGTCGGCGACAGGATCCCGTCGAGATGGGTGTCGCTCTGTGTGTGATCCTGGAGGATCACGTCGCGCGCCTCGCGGGCGTAGGCATCGCCCAGGTGCGTCTCGAACCGGCTCTCCCAGTACGAGTGGCCGAGCGCCGCCGTGGTCGAGGTGAGGACCAGCTGGCGCGGCACGAAGAAGTTGTGCGCCACCGCATCGGCGGCGAGGTGCGAGAGGTAGCCGAGTCCGAAGGAGCGCAGCGAATCGGTGGGGGCGAGGTCGAAGATCTCTTGGCCCACGTGCCAGGCGTGGCAGTGCCGCCCTACCGGCGCGTACTTTTTTGCGATCGAGGTGTCGGCGGCGATGTTGCCGTACAGGAAATCGTAGGGGAACGCGCGCAGCAGGTCGGTGACGGCGGCCGGAAGCTGGTGCAGATTGGCGAGCACCGACTCGCCGAGAAAGATGTGCGTCCCCGGGGTCCAGGCGTGCGCCACGCCGGGGAGGAGCACCAGGGCCAGCACGGCGAGCCCCGCGGCGACGGCAATGCGTCTCACTTCTTTTTCTTCTTCTTCTTGCGCTTGAGCATGTTGCGCCCCCATTGCCACAGCGACAGGCCGCGACGCACGTTGCGCAGCGTGGCGGCGGCGTCGACCACGCTGTCTTCCATCTCCTCCTGCACGACTTCGACGAGGGCGTTGAGGTCCGAGAGCCGGTGCTCGGCGGCATCGGCCGCGCTCACGATGCGCTCTCGGATGTCACGGGACGTGCCCACCAACGCGTCCGCCTCCCCCTTGATGGCGCCGATCAGCTGGCGGACGTCCTGGATCGCCGGCCCCGCGAGCTGCTCCAACGCCCGGGTGAACGCCCGGATGCCGATTGTCGAGATGGCCGACGCGACGGCCACGACAATGGCCGCCAGCGCGATGATCGCGAGACTGAGCGCCGAGACGACGCCCACCCAAGTCGGAAGCATCACGAAACCTCGGGGGGCGCCGGACGCAGCGCCAGAGCCATCAAGGGTGCGGCGATCACTTGTGATAACGCCACGCCGAGCAGCACCGTCGTGAGGATTGCTCCCCCCCCACCCGCGCTCGACCCGGCCGACCCCGCATAGATCAAGCTGAAGCTCGCGGCCAGGGCGAGCGGCACGCCTCCCTGCGCGACCGTGGCCAAGCCCAGGTGTGGGGGCAGAGGCGCAACCTCGCGCCACCCCTGCGCGTCGCGCATGACGGCCCAACGCGCCGCCACGCCGATCAATCCGATGAGCAGCGCCGCCGGCACCAGCCACCACGTTGGCAGAGCGAGCAGCGCACCCACCACGATGACGAACACCGCGTAGACGGGCGGCTCCCACGAGACGAGCAGCGCCTGCACGCGCCGTCGTTGGGGAGAGAGGTTGACGATCAGCGCGGTGGCCAGAGCGCACACGATGAACGGCGAGAGGTCCGTGGCGTAGCCGAGTCCCGAGCCGAGCAGGACGGCGGCCAGCAGGTCGACGCTCAGGGCGTTTCCGTCGGTCTCGCCCCGCAAGCGGGATACCCACAGGAACAGCACGCCGACGCCACCGCTCGCGACGACGGCGACGGCCACCCAGTGCGCCCAACCGAGCGCGACGCCGGCGAAGCTGCGGTGCGGTTGCGAGAGCCCCAGGGCGAACGCGAAGACGAGCGCGCCGAACGCCGTATCGAGCCGGGCGGCGGTCCCGAGGGCCCGCGCGAGCGGGGTGGGTACCCGCACGGCCCGTGCGACGAGCGCCACGGCGGCGGGCCCCGACGTCATGGCCGCCGCCGCGATCGTGAGCAGGGCAGGGAGCGTGGGGCGCCAGGCCTGCGCCAGGGCCGGCGCGGCCCTCGTCAACAGCCGTGCGGCGAGGGCGGTCAGGACAAGTACCACGGCTGCCTGAAGTGCCGCGAGCGCCCATGTCCGGCGCGGGACGCGGCGCAGCAGGCGCCACTCGAGCTGCGCCCCGAACGCCGCCCCGATCCAGCCGATCCCGAGGGCCGTGACGGGGGCGAGCGCGCGCAGGGTCGCGTGGTCGAGGACACCCAGCCCCGGGCCGAGCAGCAACCCCGCGACCACGAGCGGCGCCCCGGCAGCGACTACCAGGTCGAGCGACAGCGTATGACGCAGGTGGGGGAGCGGCAGGCGCGTCACGGCGAGGCCGGCTGCCAGGACGAGCGCCAGCGCGAGCACGGGATTCACGAGGGCGAACGTTCGCGAACGCTTGACGCCGGCGCAAGCGTCGCCGTAGCTTGCCCAGACCTATGCCACCGTCGTTCTTCGTCACCGGCGGACGCGCGCTGAAAGGCACGATTCGCCCCGCCGGCAACAAGAACGCGGCCCTTCCGATCCTCGCGGCGACGCTGCTCGCCGACGGTCCCTGCCGCATCGACAACGTCCCCCACATCCGCGACGTGGAGACGATGCTCGCGTTGCTCGAGCATCTGGGCGCTGCGGTGCAGTGGGACGGGCCCAACACCGTCACGGTGGATGCGAGCAAGGCGGAGCCGCGCGCGCTCGATCCCAAGCTCTCCGCCAAGATCCGCGCGTCGATCCTGCTCGCGGGGCCGATGCTGGCGCGCTTCGGGCGCGTGAGCCTCCCGCCACCGGGGGGCGACGTCATCGGGCGGCGGCGGGTGGACACGCACTTCCTCGCGCTCGAGCGCCTCGGCGCCGAGATCACGGTGGGCGATACCTATAAGCTCGAGGGGAAGCTGACCGGGGCCGACATCTTCCTCGACGAGCCGAGCGTCACCGGGACCGAGAACGCGCTGATGGCGGCGGTCACCGCCCGCGGGACGACGGTGCTGCGCAACGCGGCGTCCGAGCCGCACGTCCAGGACCTGGCGCGTTTCCTGGCGGCGATGGGGGCGCAGATCGACGGGATCGGGTCGAACACCCTGACCGTCGAGGGCGGCGCCCTGCGGGCCGCGCCACACACCATCGGCCCCGACCACATCGAGATTGGGTCGTTCATCGGGCTCGCCGCGGTCACGAACGGCGCCGTCACGATCGACGGCGTGCGCGGCGACGACCTCCGGTCCACGTTGCTCGCGTTCGAGCGCCTTGGCGTGCGGCCGCGGCTCGACGGGACGCAGCTCGTCGTCGATGCCGATCAGGAGCGCCGCATCCGGCCCGACCTGGGCGGGCACGTCCCCAAACTCGAAGACGGTCCATGGCCTGCCTTCCCGGCGGACTTGATGTCGATCGCGATCGTGGTCGCGTCGCAGTGCGAGGGGCTGCTGCTCGTGTTCGAGAAGCTGTTTGAGTCGCGACTGTTCTTCGTGGACAAGCTGATCGGCATGGGCGCGCGCATCGTGTTGTGCGACCCGCATCGCGCGGTGATCGCGGGGCCGTCGCCGTTACGCGGACAGGTGGTGGAGAGTCCCGACATCCGCGCCGGGATGGCGATGCTCCTCGCGGCCCTCGCGGCGCAGGGCGATTCCGTGATTCACAACATCGGCCAGATCGAGCGCGGCTACGAGCGCATCGACGAACGGCTGCGGGCGCTGGGTGCGCAGATTGAGCGACAGGAAGATGGGCGTTAGGGCCGTAGGGGCGCAGCATGCTGCGCCCCTACAATCCGGCACCGAGGTCCCGGTCGGCGACGCCGCCGTCCCCCGGCTCGAGCTCGCCGATTGGGCCGCGCGCTACGGTCTCGTCGCGGGCATCACCACCCGCGGCGTGGGCGCCGCCCCCTTCAGCCTCGGCCTGTGGAGCGACGAGCCGGTCGGGCACGTCTTCACGCGCTGGCGTGCCTTTCGCGCGGCGTTCGCGGCCAGGTTTCCGGCGCTCGTGCTCAGCCATCAGGTCCACGGCAACGTGGTCCAGTGGCACGAAGCGATCCCCGAGGGGTGGCTCGTGCTCGACGGATTCGACGGGCACGCCACCAACGAGCGCGGCACACTGCTCACCGTGACCGTCGCCGACTGCATCCCCGTCTTTCTGGCGGTGCCCCAGAAGGGCGCGATCGCGCTGCTGCATGCGGGGTGGCGCGGCGCCGCCGCCGGCGTGCTGGGACGCGCGGTGGAGCTCTTGAAATGGCGCGGATTTGCCAAGGGCAGCGATATTGTAATGCATTGTGGGGTAGGGATTTGCGGTATGTGTTATGAAGTAGGTTCTGAAGTCGCGACGTGCTTCGGGTTGCCCGCCAGCGCGACGCCGGTGCCGCTCGACCTGCGCGCGATTCTCACGCGCCAGGCACGCGAATTAGGGATCGAGGAGGTCTCCGTCTCCCCCTGGTGCAGCGCCCACGACCGCGACCGCTTCTTTTCGCACCGCGCCTCCGGCGGGCGTGACGGGCGGATGGTCGCGTATCTCGGGCGGCCTAAAGCTTGACACCACCCTAGCCTCGGCTACATTCCCGTCTGCAGCGGGCGAAGTTCAGCCCGCGCTTTTTTTTCTATGCTTTCTGACAGCCTGGTAGAGGCCTTCCGGACCCGGCTCGAAGCGCTGGGGTTCGACCTGGCCGACCTTCGCATCGGCGGCACGCCGAATCGGCCGCTGGTCCAAGTCCGCATCGACACGCCTCCCCCTTCATATCGAGGGGTGACGGTGGACGACTGCGCGGTCGCCAGCCGGGCCCTCGAGGCTTGGCTCGATGCCGGCGGTCCCTTGGGAAACCGCTACGGGCTCGAAGTCTCGAGCCCGGGGATCGAGCGGCCGGTCCGGTGGCACCGCCACTGGGTCCGCTTTGTGGGCCATCACGTCAACGTGAGGGTGGCGGGCATGGGCCGGGTGAACGCCCGGATCGTAGCGGTTCCGACCACGGAAACCGTGGTACTCGAGCTGGAAGGCAAGCCGGCACTCGAATACCGGCTCGCCGAGCTGAAGGAGGCTCGGCTGGCCCCGAAGACTGAAGACTGAGGACCAATGGCCAACGCAACCGACGTCGTCTCGGCAATCAAGGAACTGACCAGCACCAAGCAGCTCGAGCGCAGCGAGCTGATCGACCTGCTCAAGGACGGCCTCCACGCCGCCCTCGTGAAGCGCTACGGGCCCAACGTCCGGTCCGAGATCGGCATCGACGAAATGAAGGGGACGATCCGGATCGTCGTCCTCAAGACCGTCGTCGAGACCGTCGAGGATCCGGGCACCCAGGTCGCGCTCGAAGAGGCGCGGTTCGAGGACCCCGAGTTCCAACCCGGTGACGTGCTGGAGGAAGAGGTCCCGTTCGATCAGTTCGGCCGGACCGCCGTGCAAGCCGCGAAGCAGCGCATCATTCAGCGCGTCCGCGAGGGCGAGCGCAGCCGCATCCGCGAGGAGTTCTCCGACAAGGTGGGAGACCTGCTCTCCGGCGAAGTGCAGCAGATCGAGCGCGGCAAGATCGTGGTGATGCTCAACAAGTTCCGCGAAGCGGAAGCGATCATCCCGTACCGCGACCAGAACCACCGCGAGCATTTCCACCAGGGCGACACGATCCGCGCTGTTTTGAAGAGGATTGAAGAGACGCCCAAAGGTCCGCGCCTGATCCTGTCGCGCGCCGACCCGCTGTTCGTGAAGGCGCTTTTCAAGCTCGAGGTCCCCGAGATCCAACAGCAGATCGTCGACATCCGCGCCACCGCCCGCGAGGCCGGGAGCCGCACCAAGATCGCCGTCTCGTCGCGGGACGACGGGATCGATCCGGTGGGCGCGTGCGTCGGGCTCAAGGGGTCGCGCGTGCAGGCGGTGGTGAACGAGCTGAACGGCGAGCGGATCGACATCGTGCCCTGGTCGTCGGATCCGGAGCGGTTTGCCAAGCTGGCGCTTGCACCGGCGCGCGTGGCGCGGGTCTTCTCCGATCCCGACACCAAGACCATTCAGGCGATCGTGGACGAGGACCAGTTGTCCCTCGCCATCGGCCGGAACGGACAGAACGTGCGTCTGGCGTCCGAGCTCACCGGCTGGAAGATCGATCTCTACTCGAGCCGCGAGTGGCTCGAGCGCGGCGGCGAAGGCCCGCTGTTCGCGCCGCTGCCGGCCGCCGATAAGGGCGTCACCGACGTGGCCCTGACCGAGATGAAGGGGCTGCCCCCGGAGCTCGTCGCGGTGCTCGAGCAGGCGGGCAAGAAGACGCTGCAAGACATCCTCGATTTGGAGCGCGAGGAAGTCGACCAGCTCCCCGGCATGACGCCCGACATCGCCGACAAACTGATGGCGTTCCTCAATGAGATGACCGAGGACGGCGAGGACGAGGAGCCGGAAGCGCCTCCCCCCACTCCCACTACGCCGCCGCCGGCCGCGTGACGGAGCGTGTGACCCGCCTCCTCGGCCTGGGGTTGCGGGCGGGGCGGGTGGTAATCGGCGTCGCAGGGGTACGGGCGGGTTTGCAGCGGGGCAAATTGGCGTGCGTGGTGGTCGCGGCGGATGCGGGTGCACGCACGCATGACAAAGTCACCCGGCTGGCGCAGGCGAAGGGCGTGCCCCTCGTGACGGGGCCGGACGCGGCACAGCTGGGCCACAAGCTCGGCCGGCCGCCGGTGCAGGCGGTCGGCGTGGAAGATCGGGCGCTGGCCCGCGGATTGACGGCATTGACGGAGGAGTGAGTGGCGAACACGCGGATTCATGATCTAGCAGCTGAGTTCGGCATCTCCAGCGAGCAGCTCATGGGCATGCTCAAGGAGCTGGACATCTTCGTGCGCAGTCATCTGACGCCGCTCAAGGACGAGCAGGTGGCGCTGATGCGCGCGCGCTGGGAGCGCGAGAAGCGCAAGCAAAAGGAGCCCGCCGCGCCCCCGAAACGCCGCCGCGCGGCCAAGGCCGCCGAGCCGGCGCCCGCGCCCGTCGCTACCGAAGCGCGGCCGATGCGCCGCCGGCGCACCGCCGCCGAAGTCGCGGCCGCCGATGCCGTCGCCGCCGAAGTCGCCGCCGTGGCCGCCGCCGAAGCCGAACAGGCGCGCCTGACCCTCGAGGCCGCCGCCCGCCAACAAGAAGAAGAGCGCCCGGTCGCGTCACTCGAAGAGCGCGCCGCCGCGCTGTTCAAAGACCTGGCTCCGGGCGAGCTGTCCGACGTCGCCGTCGAGACGCCGCCATCCGCTCCGTCACCGTTTACGTCGGCGCCGTCGGCGCCGCCGCCGCCGGCTCGGCCGTTCATTCCGACGCCGGTGCGGCCTCGTCCGGTAGCGAGCGCCACGCCCTCGGGCCCGGTACCGCCGCGCCCGGTCGCTTCCGCCGCCCCCGGGGCGATGCCGCTCGATGAGCGCCGCCGCGACAAGGGCGGCAAGAAGCGCAAGAAGGGCAAGAAGTCGATGGTGGACCAGGAAGCGGTGGCGCAGAACATCTCGCGTACGCTGGCCTCGATTAAGGGTCCCGTCGGCCGCAAGGGCGTCCACCGGCGCGAGGAGGGACCGAGCTTCCGCGAGGTCCAGGAGGAGAAGCGCCGCGAGGAGAAGGAGCGCGAGAAGACCCTCGTGCGGGTGACGGAGTTCATCACCGTCAGCGAGCTCGCCAACATCCTCAAGGTCCCGCCGACCCAGATCGTCACCCTGGCCTTCAAGGAAATGGGGCAGATGGTGACGATCAACCAGCGGCTCGACTTCGACATGATCGAGCTGATCGCGTCGTCGTTCGGCTTCCAGGCGGCCAAGGAGGAAGGCTACTCCACCGCGGAGACCGTGCAGACGACGGACGCGGCCGAGACGCTGAAGCCTCGGCCGCCCGTGGTCACGATCATGGGCCACGTCGACCACGGCAAGACCTCGCTGCTCGACTACGTGCGCAAGACCAACGTCGTCGCGGGCGAGGCAGGCGGCATCACACAGCACATCGGCGCCTACCAGGTCACGCTGAAGGATGGCCGGCACATCACGTTCCTCGACACGCCGGGCCACGAGGCGTTCACCGCGATGCGCGCCCGCGGGGCGCAGGTGACCGACATCGTCGTGCTCGTCGTCGCGGCGGACGACGCGATCATGCCGCAGACCATCGAAGCCATCTCGCACGCCAAAAACGCCGGTGTGCCGCTCGTCGTCGCCATCAACAAGATCGACCTGCCGACGGCGAACGTGCAGAAGGTCAAGCAAGACCTGCTGGCGCACGGCGTCGTGCTGGAGGACTTCGGCGGCACCACGCTCGGGACCCCCATCTCGGCCAAAAAGGGGGACGGGATCGATGCGCTGCTCGATCAGATCCTGCTCCAGGCGGAGCTACTCGACCGCAAGGCCAATCCCGACCGCCGGGCCTCGGGCACCGTGCTCGAAGCGTCGCTCGACCCGGGGAAGGGCGCGCTCGCGACCATCCTCGTCCAGAACGGCACGCTGCACGTGGGCGACGACTTCATCTGCGGTCAGTACTCGGGGCGCGTGCGGGCGATGTACGACGAGCGCGGTGGCGCGGTGACCGCGGCCGGCCCGTCCACCCCTGTTCAGATCCTCGGGTTCGAGGGCGTGCCCGAAGCGGGCGACACGTTCCTCGCGATGGCCGACGCGGCGGAAGCGCGCGACATCGCGCAGAAACGCCAACGGCTCGAACGCGAGGCGCAGCACCGCCGCTCGGGCCGCGTGAAGACCCTCGAAGACTTCATGGCCGACCGGGCGTCGGGCGGGGCCGCCAGCCTGCGCATCATCATCAAGGCCGACCAGGGCGGCCCAGCCGAAGCGTTGGCCGACGCGTTGGCGCAGCTGTCGACCGCCGAGGTCAAGGTTGAGGTGGTGCACCGCGGCGTCGGCGCGATCACCGAATCCGACGTGCTGCTCGCCAAGGCCTCGGGCGCGATCATCGTGGGCTTCCACGTCCGCCCCGACTCCAACGCGCGCGCCGCCGCGGACCGCGAACGCGTGGAGATCCGGACCTACCGCATCATTTACGAAGCGGTAGAAGAGGTGAAGGCGGCGATGGAAGGCCTGCTCGCCCCGGAGAAGAAGGAAGTCATCCTGGGGGAGGCCGAGGTCCGCCAGTTGTTCAAGATCGCGAAGATCGGCACGATCGGGGGGAGTTTCATCCGCAGTGGGGTGATCCCGCGCGCGGGCCGCGTCCGCGTGATCCGCGACGGCGTCGAGGTGTACGACGGGACGTTGTCGTCATTGAAACGATTCAAGGAGGACGTCCGCGAGGTGCGCGAAGGCTTCGAGTGCGGCATCGGCGTGGAGAACTTCAACGACATCAAGGTCGGCGACCTTGTCGAGGCCTATCGCATCGAGGAGGTCGCCCGGTTCCTCAGCGCCTGACCCCGGGCCTGGGCAATGATCGTCGGGTTGATCGTCTGGGAACTGCACCTGGCGGCTGCGCAGTCGCTCAAGGATAAGCGCGCGGTGTTGAAGAGCCTCAAGGACCGGTTGCACCAACGGTTCAACGTGTCGGTCGCCGAAACGGCGCACCAGGAGCTGTGGCAGCGGGCCGAGCTCACCGCGTCGGTGGTGAGCACCGACCGGCGCCACGCCGAGAGCGTGCTGCGGGAGGCGGACCGGCTGGTCGCGGGTGCAGACGGCGCCCGCATCGTGGATACGAGCACGAGTTATCTCTGACATGAAGCGTCCGAGCCACCGCCCCGAGCGCGTGGGAGAGCTGATCCGGCAGGTCGTGGGCGCGTTCCTCACGGGGGACGTGCGCGATCCGCGCATCGGCTTCGTCACGGTCACCGGCGTCGAAGTGTCGCCCGACCTGACGCACGCCAACGTGCGCGTCAGCGTCATGGGGACCGACGAAGAGAAGGCCAAGAGTCTGGAAGGGCTGGGGAGTGCGGCGCGCTACATGCGCGCCCAGTTGTCCCAAGAGCTGCGCCTGCGCACCAGCCCGGAGCTGCATTTCCACCTGGATCGCGGCATCGAGCACGCGCAACGCATCGATCGCGTCCTAAAGGAGCTCAAGGAGTCGGACGACTGACGGGCGGAGCCTTGAGCGGTCTGATGCCGGTGGCCAAGCCGGCGGGTCCCACGTCCCATGACGTCGTGGACATGGTTCGGCGCGCCTTGGGAGAGCAACGGGTGGGGCATCTGGGCACGCTCGATCCGTTTGCCGAAGGGCTGCTCGTGGTGGTGGTGGGTCGGGCGACGCGCCTCGCCGCGTACGCGACGGGCTGGACCAAGGCGTACGACGGGGTCATGCGGCTCGGCGTTACGACTGACACCGACGATGCGACTGGCGCGGTGCTGAGGACGGAAGCGGTGGACGTCACGGTGCAGCAGCTGGGCGCCACACTGGCGCAGTTCCGCGGTGGGTACGAGCAGCGGCCCCCCACGTATTCGGCGGTAAAGATCGCGGGCGAGCGCGCGTACCGGCGGGCGCGGCGGGGCGAGGTCGTCGAACCGGCGGCACGACGGGTGGAAATCGGTGAGCTGGAGCTCGTGGAGTTCGCGGTCGCCGATGTCCGCTTCCGTGCCACGGTCGGCGGCGGTACATACCTGCGCAGCCTGGCCCGCGACGTCGGCGCCGCGCTGGGGTGCGGCGCGCATCTGGTCGCGTTGCGGCGCACGGCGGTGGGGCCGCTGCGGCTGACGGAGGCGGTGGCACCAGAAGCGGTGACGGCGGCAGACCTGCGCGATCCAGCGATCCTCGTCGCGCATCTGCCGCGGCGCGAGGTGTCGGCAGCGGAACGAGACTCGGTCGTGCACGGACGCCCGATCAAGCGCGATCCGGTGCCGGATACCCGGGACCCAGTAGCGCTCTTTGCAGGCGCTGAACTCTTGGCCGTCGCCGAGATCGAGGGAGAAGTCCTGAAGCCCCGCGTCGTGGTGATGGACGCGTGATCGGCGCAGTCGTCACGGTGGGGACGTTCGACGGCCTGCACCGCGGGCACCAGCGGGTGCTGACGGAGGTGGTCGGGCGGGCGCGGGCGGGCGGACTCACGAGCGTGCTCGTGACGTTCGACCCCCATCCGCTCGAGATCGTGAATCCGGCGGCGTGCCCGAAGCTGCTCACGTTGCCGGACGAGCGGCAAGAGCTGCTCGCCAGCACCGGTCTCGATCGCGTGGTGGTGCTGCCCTTCACCCGCGCGGTCGCGCAGCAGAGCCCCGAGGAGTTCATCCGGGGGCTCAGAGCTGAGCTGGCGCTCGAGCAGTTGGTGCTCGGCTACGATCACGCATTTGGACGCGGGCGTTCGGGCGACGAGGCGGTGGTGCGCCGGCTCGGCGCCGCGGAGGGATTCGGCGTTGCGGTTGTGGACGCTGTCCGGGAAGACGGGCAGCCGATCTCGTCGACGCTCATCCGGGCGGCGGTCGCCCATGGCGATCTGGCGGGAGCCGCGCGCTGGCTGGGGCGGCCGTATGGGTTGTTGGGCCGCGTGGTGCCGGGGGCAGGGCGGGGGCGGACGATCGGGGTGCCGACGATCAATCTGGCGCCGCCCGACATGCGCAAGCTGCTGCCCCCGGACGGGGTATACGCCGTGTGGGTCTGGTGGCGCGGGACGCGGTATGGCGGGATGATGAACCAGGGACCGCGGCCCACGTTCGCGGAACAGGGGCGGACGCTGGAGGTTCATCTGTTCGATTTCGCCGGCGAGCTGTACGGTGAAACGGTGCGTGTGGAGTGGGTGCAGCGCCTGCGCGACGTGCAGGCGTTTCCATCCCGCGACGCGCTGGTGGCGCAGTTGGAGCGCGACCGGCAGGCGGCACGGGCGAGCCTCAACCGGTAGAGAGATCAATGGGCACGATTCGCGGACGGTTGATCACGATCGGGATTCTCATCCTGGCCAGTATCGCGGCCCTGCTGCCGCGTAACATCACGCAGCGCGTCGTCGATCAGCAGACGGGCCGCATGAAGGACACGACGATCCGCCGGGTCCCGGTGAACCTGGGGCTCGACCTGCAGGGCGGCATCCACCTCGCGCTCGAGGTGGACGAGAGCAACGGCCCCGTGCCCGACTGTGCCGATGCCATCCAGCGCGCCGAGCGCGTGGTGCGGACGCGCATCGACGAGTTCGGGACGACCGAGCCCGTGGTGCAGATCCAGGGGCGCTGCCGCTTGATCGTCGAGTTGGCGGGCGAGAAGGATCCGGCGCGCGCCAAGAGCGTGATCCAGCGGACGGCGTTCCTCGAGTTCCGCATCACCGACATGCAGAACCAGTTCCAGAACACCCTGCCGCAGATCGACGCCGTGCTGCGCAAGGCCGGCGTGAGGTCGCGCGGCGCGGCGCCGTCGGCGGTGTCGCAGCTGTTCGGCAGCGACACGAGCAAGGTGACCCGCGACTCGGCAGCCGAGGCGAGCACACCCGGCGCGCTCTCGTCGCTGCTCTTTCAGGGCCAGCTCCCCGGCGAGTTCCTGGTGCCCGAGGAGCAGTGGGAGGTCGCGGACAGCTTGATCCAGCGGCCCGATGTGCGACAGGCCATGCCACGCGGCATCGACCTCAAGTGGGGGGCGCAGGTCGAATCGCGGGGGGCCAAGTCGTATCGCGCGCTCTACGCGGTCGAGTCGCGTCCCATCATCACGGGCGAGGAGCTCACGAAGGCCACGGCGCGGCGCGATCAGCTCACCAACCAGTCGGTCGTCGATTTCGCGTTGTCGCGCCGCGGGGGCCGCAAGTTCGGGGAAGAAACCGCGCGGCACATCCAACACTACATGGCCATCATCCTCGACGGCCGCGTGCAGGGCCAGCCGCCGATCATCAAAAGTCAGATCTCGAGCCGTGGGCAGATCGAGCTCGGCACGAAGCCGCTACAGGAGGCGAGCGACCTCGCGCTTGTGCTGCGCGCCGGCGCATTGCCGGCGCCGCTGCAGATCGTCGAGGAGCGGGCGATCGGGGCGTCGCTCGGCGAGGACTCGATCAACGACGGCATTCGCGCCGGCATCGTCGGCGTGGTGCTCGTGATCCTGATCATGGTCGGGTACTACCGGCTCTCGGGCGTCCTCGCCGTCGGCGCCCTGACTCTCTACTGCTTGTTCACGATCGCGGGTCTCTCGGCGTTCGGCTTCACGCTGACCTTGCCCGGTCTCGCCGGGTTCGTGCTGTCCATCGGCATCGCGGTGGACGCCAATGTGCTGATCTTCGAGCGCATCCGTGAAGAGCTGGTGCACGGCAAGTCGCTGCGGCTCGCCGTGGACGACGGCTTCAAGCACGCGATGAACGCCATCGTGGACTCGAACGTCAGCACCGCGCTTACCGCGTTCATTCTGTACCTCGTCGGCACGGGTCCGGTGAAAGGCTTCGCCATCACCCTGATCATCGGCATCGCCGCGTCGATGGTCTCGGCGATCTTCGTGGTGAAGACCCTCTTCCTCATCTGGCTGCAGCGGCGGCCGGCCATGACCACCCTGAGCGTCTGATGATCAGATTCTTCGCGAACGCCAACTACGACTTCATCAAGTGGCGAAACTGGGCGTACGGGATCACGGCGGCGATCATGCTCGTGGGCCTCGGGTTCCTGGCGACCCGCGGCCTCAACTACAGCATCGAGTTCACCGGCGGCACGCTCATGCAGGTCGAGACCAAGACGGTGGTCCCGACGGGCAAGATCCGCCAGGCGCTCGATGACGTCGGCCTCCATGGCGCCGAAATCCAATCCTTCGGGTCCGAGACGAGCTATGTGATCCGGGCGCGGATCACCGCTGAGGGGGCCACCACCGAGGCGGGCACGCAGGCGGTCGCGACCGTCGTGCGGCGCGCCCTCGACGCGAGCGTCGGTGCCGGCCAATACAGCGTCGTGCGCACGGAGGAAGTGCGGCCCAAGGTCGGGAAAGAGCTGCAGGGCAAGGCCTTCCTCGCGATCATCCTGTCGTTCTTCGTGACACTGGTGTACCTCGCTGCACGGTTTGAATGGCGCTTCGGGCTAGCGGCCGTGCTCGCGACGGCGCACGACGTGCTCGCCACCATTGCCTTCATCAGCGTGATGCACCTCGAGGTCAGCCTGATCGTCGTGGGCGCGGTGCTCACCGTCGTCGGCTACTCCCTGAACGACACGATCATCATCTTCGACCGCGTGCGCGAGAATCTGCATAAGTACCGCCGTCAAAACCTGTACGAGATCCTGAATCTCTCGATCAATGAGACCCTGCCGCGGTCGGTGCTGACGCACGGCACGACGATCGCCACGACGCTGGCGCTGCTCCTCCTGGCCGGCGAGGTGATCAGGCCGTTCGCGTGGGTGATGACGTTCGGTATCTTCACCGGCACCTTCTCGTCGATCTACATCGCCGCACCGATCCTGCTGCTCATCGAGAAGCGCTGGCCGGGTGAGGACGCCCGCGGTGCGCGCGCGCTCGGTGCGCGGGCCCCGACCGTGCCGACAGGGCCCAGCGCTCCGGCGGTCCCCAAGCCTCCGGCGCCCACGCCACCGCGGGTCCCCGTCCGGTAGCGTGTTGGTCGACGCCCACTGCCACCTCGGCGACCGGGCGTTCGAGGCGGATCGAGACGCGGTCTTGGGCCGCGCGCGTGCTGCCGGCGTCGCGCACGTGGTGGTGATCGGCGAGTCGCTCGCGGGGAGCGAACGGGCGGCAGCGCTCGCGCGCGGGGTGAGTGGGCTGTCGGCGACTGCGGGCGTGCATCCGCACGACGCGTCGAGCTGCTCGGCGGAGGTCCTAGGCCGGCTGCGCGAGCTGTTGGCCGCGCCGGAGGTGGTGGCGGTCGGGGAGACGGGCCTCGACTATCACTACGACCACTCGCCGCGCGACACGCAGCGGCGCGCCTTTGAGGCACAGCTCAGTCTGGCAGCGGACCTCGGCAAACCGGTGGTGGTGCACGCGCGGGAGGCGGACGAGGACATGGCGGCGATGCTGCGGGGGTGGGGCCGGGGCGGGGGAAGCGAGAAGAGTGCGGTCGTGCTCCACAGCTTTTCGTCGGGTGCGGACGTCTGGGAGGCCGGGATGGCGATCGGAGCCTACTTCTCGTTCAGCGGCATGATCACCTTCAAAAATTGGACCCCCGTGGTCCCCCTAACCGCCTACCCGCCTAACCGTCTGTTGTTGGAGACCGACTCTCCCTACCTCGCTCCCGTGCCGCATCGTGGCCAACGCAATGAGCCCGCCTACGTGCGAGAGGTTGCGGCACGCGCGGCGGCGCTCTGTGGCGAGTCGTTCGACGCGCTCGCCGAGCGGACCACCGCGAACGCGCGCGCCTGCTTCGGCGCGCGCCTCGAGTCCGTGCTATGACGGCGACGGCTAAAGTTCCGTCCGACATCGCCATCGCCCAGGCCGCGAAGCTCCGGCCCATCGCCGACGTGGCCGCTGAGCTCGGCCTCGCGGACGACGAAATCGAGCTGTACGGCAGATACAAGGCGAAGATCGCGCTGCGCGCGCTCGAACGGCGCAAGCCGAAAGGGCGCCTCGTCCTCGTCACCGGCATCAGTCCCACGCCGGCGGGGGAAGGGAAGTCCACGGTGACGGTCGGCGTGACGCAGGCGCTCCGCCGGCTCGGCAAGAATGCGATCCTGTGCATGCGCGAGCCGTCGCTCGGGCCCGTGTTCGGCGTGAAGGGCGGGGCGGCGGGCGGCGGCTATGCCCAGGTCGTGCCGATGGAGGACATCAACCTCCACTTCACGGGCGACTTCCACGCCATCGCTGCCGCGCACAATCTCCTCTCGGCGTTGCTCGACGCGCATCTGCACCACGGCAACGCCTCCGGGCTCGACGTGCGCCGCATCACCTGGCCCCGCACGATCGACATGAACGACCGCGCGCTGCGCCACATCGTCGTCGGCCTGGGTGGCGTCACCGCTGGCCCATCGCGTGAGGATCATTTCGTCATCATTCCGGGCTCCGAGGTCATGGCGATCATGGCCCTCGCGACCGGGATTGCAGACCTCGAGGCGCGCCTGGCGCGCATCGTGGTCGGCTTCAACTACGCCAAGACGCCGGTGCGCGCGAGCGATCTCAAGGCGCAAGGGGCGATGACCCTGCTCTTGAAGGACGCGCTCAATCCGAACCTCGTGCAGACACTCGAGGGCGGGCCCGCGCTGGTGCACTGCGGGCCGTTCGGGAACATCGCGCACGGGTGCAACTCGGTCGTGGCCACAAAGCTCGGCCTCACGCTCGCCGACCTCGTCCTCACGGAAGCGGGCTTCGGCGCGGACTTGGGCGCCGAGAAGTTCTTCGACATCAAGTGCCGGCTCGCGGGGCTCGAGCCGCAGGCCGCGATCATCGTCGCCACGGTGCGCGCGCTCAAGATGCACGGCGGCGTGAAGAAGGACGCGCTGGGGACGGCTGACCCCGCTGCGGTGCAGCGGGGTGCGGCAAACCTCCAGCGCCACATCCGCAACGTGAAGCAGTTCGGCGTGCCGGCGCTCGTGGCGCTGAATCATTTCACCGGCGACACGCCCGCCGAGCTGGACGCCGTGCGGGCGGCGTGCAGCGCCGAAGGGGTCGAGCTGGTTCCGTGCGAAGTGTGGGGAAAGGGCGGGGAGGGCGGCGTCGCTGTGGCGCAGGCTCTGCTCAAGCTGCTCGACGGCACCAAGTCGGCGTTCAAACCGCTGTATGACGCCAAACTGTCGATCAAGGACAAGATCGACACGATCGCGCGCAAGATCTACGGCGCCGACGGCGTGCGCTATACGCCGGGGGCGGAGCGCGCGCTCGAGCTGATTCCGGCGCTGGGGCTCGCCGAGGCGCCGGTGTGCATGGCGAAGACGCAGTATTCGTTCTCGGACGACCCAACGAAGCTCGGCGCGCCGACGGGGTTCACGCTTCACGTGCGCGACGTCATTCCGTCGGCGGGTGCGGGCTTCGTGGTGGCGCTCGCGGGCGACATCATGACGATGCCGGGCCTCGGCAAGAGCCCGGCGGCAGAGCGCATCCGCCTCCATCCCGACGGCACTATCGAAGGATTGTTCTAATGCGAAAGGCGAAAGGACTGGGAGTCGTTGCGACCGATGCCGCCCCCAAAGCGATCGGTCCCTACAGCCAGGCGATCACGACCGACGGGCTCGTGTTCACGGCGGGTCAGGTCGCGCTCGATCCGAAGAGCGGCGAGCTGGTGGGCACGACGACGGCGCAGCAGACCGAGCAGGTCTTCAAGAACCTCGAGGCAGTGCTCGCGGCTGCGGGCTCGAGCCTCGGCAACGTGGTGAAGACGACTGTCTACTTGGCCGACATGGCCGACTTCGCCCAGATGAACGAGGTGTACGCGAAGCATTTCGGCACACACAAGCCGGCGCGCTCGACGGTGCAGGCGGCGGGTCTGCCGAAAGCCGCGCGGGTCGAGATCGACGCGATCGCGGTAAAGGGATAAGGGACGCGGGGGGGCGGATCGGGCCTGGTGGCCTGAGCAGTCTTCAAAACTGTTTGGGGCTCGAACGAGCCTCGGTAGGTTCGATTCCTACACGCTCCCGCCACGCCTAGTTGACTTCGAACCCCCCAATTCACAATCGTAGGACCGGACCTCGACCGAGGAGGCACTGTGGTATCCTCGACGCAATGGGCGCGCGTGCGCCCTGATACGGGCGCGAAGCTGCGGCAGGGTGCGTGGTACCGCGTGATGCGGTTGACGCCTGTGGAGGCGGTGCTCGACATCAACGGACGGCCCACGGCGGTCCCTCGACCGTCGCTCCAGATCGTGCCGGCGCCGCCGACCCGGTGGACCGTTGTGGCACGCCCGCAGGGCGCCGGCGGGCGGCTGCCGGCCACCTGGGGAGCGCGCTACGGCGTGTGTCCCAATTGCCGGGAGCGCGCGCGGCTCGAGGCGAAGGCCAGCAGCATGCGCTGTCCGAAGTGTAACGGGCATTTCGACATCGGATGGGAAGAGATCTAGACCCCTTGCGGCCGGATGGCGCGTACCCCCTATTGTGCACCGCGCTCGCCGTTCGACTCCCAAGGAGTTGTGATGACCGCCACCCTCTTCGCTCGGCTGCAGGCGGACGTCGACCTCAAGATCCGTCGCGGCGCCTGGTATCGAGTCCTCGACTTGAGCGACCTCGAAGCCGTCATCGAAGTCAATAAACGCCCCATGACTGTGCTTCGGGCCATGCTCGAGATTCAGCAGCGCCCCCCGCTGCGCTGGACGGTGGTGCCGCACCCAAAGCAGAGCCGCAGGCCCAATCTGGGCGTCGAGTATGGCGTCTGCCCCAGTTGTCGCACCCGCGCCCCGCTGCCGAAAAAGGCGCGTGAGTTGCAGTGCCCCCGTTGCAAGCAGGAGTACGAGGTGAACTGGGGGGAAGAGTACCTGAAGCGCATGTGAAGTAGCGTATATTCTCCCCGCTTGCGTCACGCCCACATCATTCTCAACCCCGCGGCCGGCCGGGGCGCGTCGCTCCGCGCCCTCGATCCGGTGTGCCGCGCGTTACGGGCCCAGGGTTGGGCGATGGATGTCGAGCGCACCGAGCGGCCCGGCCACGGCGTGTCGCTTGCGGCGCAGGCGGCGCAACGTGGTGCCCGCTACGTCATCGCGGTCGGCGGCGACGGCACCGTGCACGAAGTCGCCAACGGCCTCCTCTCGGTCGGCTCCGACGCCGCGCTGGGCATCGTGCCGATCGGGTCGGGGAATGATTTCGCGAAGCTCGTCGGCGTCTATCGGCACGATCCCGCTCGGGCCGTCGCGCGACTGGTGACGGCGCAGGCGCGGCGCTTCGACGCGGGCCGGGTGCTGGACGAGTGGTTTGTGAACAGCATGGGGTTCGGATTCGGCCCGGCGGTCGTGCGTACGCGCAACGCCATGCCAGGTCTGCGGGGGTTCTTGTCCTACCTCGTGCCGGTGCTGCGGACCTTTGCCACCTTTCGGCCGCCGCTGTTCGAGGTGCGCGCGACCGGATTCGCCGAGCGCGGGTACATGATGATGGTCGAGGTGTGCAATGGCACGACGGCGGGGGGCAGTTACCGCTTCGCTCCCGACGCCGATCCCGCCGACGGGAAGCTCGACGTCTGTTTGATTCGCCGCGTGTCCCTGCCGCGCTTTCTGCTGGCCATCCCGCGCGTGATGCGCGGGACCCACGGCAAGATGCGTGAGGTGGCGCTGGTGCGGACCGCGGAGCTCGTGATCCGCTCGCCGGAGGGGCCGCTGCTCCTCCATCTGGACGGCGAGCTGCGTGAGCCGGGTGTCAACGAGTGCACGGTGAAGGTCACGCGGGGGAAACTCAACGTGCTGGTAGCGTCGTGAAGCGGCGGTTGGACGGATGGGCGGACTGGCGGTCGCTGGCTGCGGTGCTCGGGCGCGTCTCGATCGCGTTCGCCTTGCTGACCGCCCGACCGCCCGACCGCCTGACCGCCCAGGATACGTCTCGCATCAACCAGCCTGCCGCGCTTCTCGTGCGCCCCGACACCTCGCATCTCGTGCGCCCCATGGGCGCGTTTTGGCGCTCGTTCCTGATTCCGGGATGGGGCCAGTCCGCCACGGGGCGCCGCACGACTGGCGCCGTGTTCGTCGCCTGGGAGGGTGTCACGGCGATGATGACCCTCAAGGCGCAGCAGGAAGCCAACTACATGAAGCAGATCGGCTCGGCGAACCTCAAGGCGAAACGCCAGGAGGTGCAGGACTGGCTGGTGTTGTGGGTCTTCAATCATCTGTTTTCGGGCGCGGAGGCCTATGTGTCCGCGCACCTGCAGGACTTTCCCGCCGACTTGAAGATCCGGGCGTTCCCCGGCGGCATCGGTATCAGCGTGCCGCTCCGGTGAATCCCGCCCCGCTGGGCGTATTCGACTCCGGCATCGGCGGGCTCACCGTGGCCCGCGCGCTCTTCGAGCGTCTGCCGCACGAGTCCGTCATCTATTTCGGCGACACCGCGCGCGTCCCCTACGGTCCCAAGTCGCCCGATACGGTGCGGCGCTACAGCGCCGAGATCCTCGCCTACTTGCTGCGCCGCGGCGTGAAGGCCGTCGTCGTGGCGTGCAATACCAGCACCGCCCACGCCCTTGGCGCCCTGCAGCAGCAGGCACCGGTCCCCGTGGTCGGCGTGATCGAGCCGGGAGCGCGCGCTGCCGTCGCCGCGACGAAGACCGGGACGATCGGCGTCATCGGCACCGCGGGCACGATCGCGAGCGGCGCGTACGAGCGCGCCATCAAGGCGTTGCGCCCCGATGCGCGCGTGCACGCCCACGCCTGCCCGCTATTCGTCCCGCTCGTCGAGGAAGGGTGGTTCGATCACCCGGCCGCCGAGCTGATCGCCCGCGAGTACTTGGAGCCCCTGAAGAAGGCCGGTGTGGACGTGCTGGTGCTCGGTTGCACGCACTATCCGTTGCTGAAGACCCTGCTCGCGCGCGTGATGGGACCCGGCGTGACGCTCGTGGATTCGGCGGAGGAAACGGCCAAGGCCGTCGCGGCGGAGCTCGAAACTCGGGGGCTCCTCGCCGCCGGCGGGACCCACGAGCATCTCTTTGTCGTGTCGGACGACGAGCCGCACTTCCGGAAGGTGGGCGCGCGGTTTCTCGGCGAGAGAATCAAGAAGGTAGAAGTCGTCCCGCTGTAAACTGCTTGAGCTCCACCCCTTCCTTTGTGACGACCGCATACCGCCCGCCGTCCAGAAACGCTCCTGGATTCAGGTACACGCGCCCGTCGGGCAGGCGATCAATCACCGGGCGGTGCGTGTGGGCCATGATGACGAGCGACAGATCGGTGCGGAGGGCCAGGAAGTCGGCGGCCCATTGGCGCTGCGCCGCGGCGGCGCGGTCCAGCACCGCGCGGTCGCGCGTGTTGTCGGCGAGGTGGCGAGAGAAAAGATCGGCGATCCAGAAGCCGATCGTGGGATGCAGCATACGGAACGCCGCGATGGTGATGGGGTGACGTGTGATGCGGTGCATCAGAGCCCCGCTCCAATGTTGCTCCGTCAGGCCGTCACCGTGCGCGACGAATGCGCGGCGCCCCGCGAGCTCCAACTCGGCCTCGCCGCCGTAAAACGCGATGCCGAGATCCTTCCGGAAGAAGTCTCCGCCCCACCGGTCGTGGTTGCCGCCCACGAGCGTGATCGGGATGCCGCGCGCGCGCAGCGCCTGCAGCTTCGCGACGCTGGCGAAATGCTTGCGAGGGATGACGGCGCGATACTCGAACCAGAAATCGAACAGATCGCCGTTGATGAGCAGGTGGTCGCCCGGCTGCGGCACCTCGTCCAGGAACGCATGAAAGGCGGCCGCGGTGGTCGCCGGCACCTGGCCGAGGTGCGCGTCGGCGACGACGATCACGCGGGACTGAGGAGAAGGCACGGGCACAAGTGTAGAACGGCTGACCCCGGGCGCAAGGCCGGGAAGAGGCTTAGATTGTCCCGAGTCATGACCGCGACGCGTCACCCGTCCCCGACCCGTCCTCCCGCCGTGGCACCGGCCTATCCGGCGCCTCGGCCCTCCGCCGACGAGCGCAATCCCGGCACGCCGCTCGATCTCGACGCGGTGCTCGCGCTGCGGGTGAACCGCAGCGCGGTGGAGCGACGCGCCGCCACGATTCCCACGCGCCGCACCGTCAAGAAGGAATGGCAGGCGGCGTGGCTGCTCCGGGCCATCACCTGCATGGACCTGACGACGCTCCAGGGCGACGACACTCCGGGGAACGTCGTGCGGCTCTGCGCCAAGGCGCGGCGCCCGATCCGCCCCGACCTGGTCGAAGCGTTGGGCATCGCGCACTTGGACATCAAGGTCGGGGCCGTGTGCGTCTATCACGCGCTCGTGGCCACGGCGGTGAAGGCGCTCGCCGGATCGGAGATCCCCGTCGCGGCGGTGTCGACCGGATTCCCCGCGGGTCTCAATCCGTTCGAGGAGCGCGTCCACGAGGTGCGAGCCTCCGTGGCGGGTGGGGCGCAGGAAATCGACATCGTCATCACACGCGCGCACGTCCTGACGGGTCATTGGGAGGCGTTGTACGACGAAGTCCGCGCCTTCCGCGAAGCATGCGGGCCGGCGCACATGAAGGCGATCCTCGCGACCGGCGAGCTCGCGACCCTCACGAACGTGGCGCGGGCCAGCATGGTCGCGATGATGGCCGGGGCCGACTTCATCAAGACGTCCACCGGCAAGGAGCCCGTCAACGCCGTGCTCCCCGTGGGCGTCGTGATGACCCGCATGATCCGCGAGTACGAGGGCCGAACCGGCGTGGCGGTCGGCTTCAAGCCGGCCGGAGGAATCCGCACCGCGAAGCAGGCGCTCGACTGGCTGATCCTTATGAAGGAAGAGCTGGGGGACCGCTGGCTGAAGCCGGCGCTGTTCCGCCTCGGCGCCAGCGCGCTGCTCACCGACATCGAGCGCCAGCTCGAGCACTTTGTGACCGGGCGCTACTCCGCCGCGTACCGCCACCCGATGGTGTGACATGACGACCGTCGCCAAGCTGTTCGAGACGATGGACTACGGGCCGGCGCCCGAGAGCCCCGCGCCCGCGCTCGAGTGGATCAAGCAGCACAACGGCGGCCAGCTCGGGCACTACATCGGCGGTCAGTGGGTGACCCCCGCCGAAGGGCAGTATTTCGAGACGATCAATCCCGCCACGACCGGCGTCTTGGCGCGGGTAGCCCAAGGTGGCAAGGCCGACGTCGACGCGGCCGTGGCCGCCGCGCGCGCCGCCGCGCCGGCGTGGGCGGCGCTCGCGCCGCACGCGCGTGCCCGCTACCTGTACGCCATCGCCCGCGAGGTGCAGCGCCACGCGCGCCTCCTCGCGGTGCTCGAGAGCCTCGACAACGGCAAACCGATCCGCGAGACACGCGACCTCGACATCCCTCTCGTCGCCCGCCACTTCTACCATCACGCCGGCTGGGCGCAGCTGCTCGCGACCGAATTCGCGGGTTACCACCCCGTCGGCGTCGTGGGGCAGATCGTGCCCTGGAACTTCCCGCTGCTGATGGTGGCGTGGAAAGTGGCGCCCGCCCTGGCTGCGGGAAACACGATCATCATGAAGCCCGCCGAGTTCACGCCGCTCACCGCGCTCTGCTTCGCCGAGCTGACGCGCGAAGTGGGCCTGCCGCCGGGCGTCTTCAACGTGGTGACGGGCGACGGAGCCACGGGGAAGCACCTGGTCGAGCATCCCGACGTGAACAAGATCGCGTTCACCGGCTCGACCGAAGTGGGGCGCATCATCCGCAAGGCGACGGCGGGGACCGGCAAAAAGCTGACGCTCGAGTTGGGCGGGAAGAGCCCGTTCATCGTGTTCGACGACGCCGATCTGGACAGCGTGGTCGAAGGCGTCGTAGACGCGATCTGGTTCAACCAGGGTCAGGTCTGCTGCGCCGGGTCGCGACTGCTCGTACACGAAGGGATCGCCGACCGGTTGACGCAAAAGCTGCGCGCCCGGATGGAGAAGTTGCGCGTGGGCTCGCCGCTCGACAAAGCCGTGGACATGGGAGCGATCGTCGCGCCGGTCCAGCTGGAGCGAATCCGCGGCCTGGTCGAGAAAGGCGTCGAAGAAGGGGCCAAGATGTGGCAGCCGTCGTGGGCCTGCCCGACGGAGG
>Ga0307299_10000046_pt1 | contig 36749 bp, 56 predicted proteins | sample ER_DNA_159_FD_194466 | JGI IMG/M metagenome (GOLD analysis project Ga0307299, IMG submission 194466) | Bulk soil microbial communities from the East River watershed near Crested Butte, Colorado, United States - ER_DNA_159 | ecosystem: Environmental > Terrestrial > Soil > Floodplain | place... | reverse complement strand
GCTGCCGGGCTCATCCTTTCACGAGAGGAGGAAATAACGTGACAGCCTTTAAAGACGCATTCGAAAAAGCTGGCATGAACACTGCCGGCGCCGAAGTGTACAAACTCGGCGTTGATGCTTTGCGCGGCCACGGCGGCAGCGCCGAGAAAGCCGCCCCCAAGTTTTGCAACTTGCTCCGCAAGCGTAATGACCTGCTCAACGCCTTGGCGATCGAATTCCTGCGCTGGGTCGCCGCCGATATGGGCACACAGCCGTCGCCGGTCTCAATCAAGAACATCAAGGTGCGCGAGCACAAGCGCCATCGTCCGCGAAGCGAGGAAGAGCGCACCGGCGCGCTGATCGCGGCTGGCACGGCAGTCGAAGCGTTGCGCTCGATTTTCGACGAACGGCACATCGACGGGCGGCCGATCGGTGATCTGCGATGGGGTGAACTGCAAGGCATGGTGCATACCAACGCCAACAACGCGGCCAGTTATTTGCGGCTCGGCACCGAGGCCACCGAGAATGCCATCTTGCTCGACAAGATCGAGGCGTTTGCGCAAGTCGAGGATCACTCGCGCAAGATTCGCCAGGTGCTGTCGGCTGCCGATCTTGAACGGCTCGCTGTCGAAGCACGCCGCGAGGCGCCGCGATTGGTCGAACTGGGAATGAAATACTACGCAACCACGATCGAACAGCGCCGCGCTCGGGAGCTCACGCCATGAACGCCGTCGAGGCTATCAAGGGACACCACCGGCGCCGCCGATACGCGATGAAGGTTCAACAGAAGATCGACCGCGCCCTTGAATCATTCGTCCGCATTAACGCGACGCAATGGACCTATGACGCATCGGAAGCGGACCGGGAAAAATTCAATCGCGAGGTTGCCAAGATCATCGCATCGGCGCGCAAGGGCGACGGCGACAAACTCATCGTCGAGCTGGTGCAGAAAACCGACCGCGGGCGCGAACCGTTCGATGCCATACGCAAGGCTGCAGAAAGCGCAATGGAAAAGCTGACCGAACATTTGCCGGTCGCGGAATGGATCAAAGGCGTGCGCGGTGCCGGCGCGCTCGGGCTTGCTACCATCGTCGCCGAGGCCGGCGATCTCGCCAATTATCCCAATCCAGCGAAACTATGGAAACGTCTGGGGTTCGCACCTTACGATGGCCATGCCGGCTCATCTTGGAAGCGCCAGACCTGGCGCCCGCGCACACTGACCGCCGAGGAGTGGATCGCAAATCCCTTCAGCGGCGAGCGGTACGCATTGATGCATCAGATCATCGTTTGGCTTGTGAATCATCAGTGGATTGGAAAAGCAAAAACTGAGAGCGGTGAGGGCGAACCCAACGGGCCATATGGGGAAATCTACGCAGCGCGCCGCAAGCATACGATGCAAACCCATCCCGATTGGACGGATGGGCATCGCCGGATGGACGCCTTGCGGGTCACGATGAAGGCTTTCCTCAAGGACCTCCATGTCGAATGGCGAAACCCTCGCGCGCCTGTCGAGGAGAAGCCGAACCGCAAGCGCACCACCAAATCCGCGCAGATTGAGGCACGGCCATGACACCTATTGCGGTCGCCAGGTTAGGCTTGAAACCCAGGCTATTCCTGCGACCGCCTGAGCCCGGCCATTCCATAGTTGATGCCCGCCGGCAAAGTGCCGGGCTCATCTTTCCAATTGCGGTCGCCACCCCGTCGATGAACTCCAGCAAGCCGTTGCGACCGCATGCGAGCGCCAGCGGGCGACTGATGCCCTTTGCATGGTTGCGCTCGCCGAGCCCGGCCAGTCGAAAAGTGCTGCCCAATTGCAGTCTGCCGGGCTCTCTTTCCTTTGCGGTCGCCAGATACCCTGTGAAGCCCAGGAGTTTCCTGCGACCGCCGAGCCCGGCCAACGCCGCGTTGATGCCCAAACTTCCCGTGCCGGGCTCACCTTCAAATGCGGTCGCCAAACACACCATGAAGCCCAGACCGGCTTTGCGACTGCCGAGCCCGGCCGGTCCCTCAGTGATGCCCACAGTCCCGATGCCGGGCTCCTTCTTTCCGACTGCGGTCGCCAACTGCCTCATGAAGCCCACAAGCAGGTTGCGACCGCCTGCGGTCGCCAAAACTATAGTGAAGCCCAGAATCGGGCTGCGATCGCCGAGCCCGGCCAAAACAGTCTTGGTGCCCACCGAGGCGCTGCCGGGCTCACCTTTTTAACTTAGGAGAAGATCATGGCCGACCGACTAACGAACATCGAACTGCTCTTGATGCTTTCGGAAGACGTTCGCGCGCAAGGCGACGAGCTGTCCTCCGAGATGCATCAGCGCGCCACGGTCCATGCGCGCCGCGTGAGCGAGCTCCTCGTCATGCTGGACAAGGCTCGAGCCGTTCTCCTGCAGGAGAAGCAGCGATACCAGCAATATTTCCCGCGCGAGGAAACACGCCAGGCCATTCCAGGCGATGAGCCCATGCCGCGCGTGGTAAAGCAGCCGCTGCCGGCGCATCTGCGGCCCAAGACCGAAGCCACCGGATGACCATCAAGAGGGCAACGCAAAAGACTTGACACCAAAATAGGATCAGGGTATCGGGGGAGATTGCGTTTGGTTTCGTCCAGTAAAATCCAAGATCATTTGGCGTACCCGCCGCGAGGTCTGAGGGCGCCGCGAGCAGCGGCTTATATCGGTGTGAGCGAGACTTCTTTCCTCCATCTGGTCGATGAGGGTGTGATGCCAAAACCCAAGCGGGTCAAAGGCATGAACATCTGGGACCGGTATGAGCTCGACGCCGCCTTCGAGTCGCTCGCCCCGGAACAGCGGGACGAACCCAAGCGCCGCAACAGCTTCGATACAATCCTAGGGATCAACACTGATGGCGAGCGCTCTTAAGCACGTCCAACGCGCGGGCAAATATCACTACGTCCGGTTCCCCGGTCACGATCGCCAGCGCCTGCGGGGCGCGGAAGGCTCGCTAGAGTACCTGGCGCATTACGAGGAACTGCGCGCCGCGGCCGAGAACAAGCGCGGAGCACCGGCACCAGCGACCTTTGTCCCAACCCTTCCGGCACGGGTGGCGTTTCTGCCCGGCTCTCTCGCCTGGGTGATCGAGCAATATCTAGGCTCGAGAGCGTTCCGCGACCTCGCCGACGAGACCAGGCTCGTCTATCGGCGCCAGCTCGACATGCTCAAGCGCGATATGGGCGCCGGCTTGATTACCGATCTGCGGCGCAGCCACGTGAACCAGTACAGCGCCGCGATCGCCAAGAAACACGGCAACGCAACCGGCGACGCCATGATCCGCAAGATTTCGATCCTTTGGCAATTCGCGCTCGGCCTCAAGCAAGCCGCCATTGATGATGATGCCGGCAATCCGACCAAGCACGTCAAGCTGCAGTACAAGGTGCGCAAGCCGCATGCGCCGTGGCCCGACAAGATCCAGCAGCTATTCCTCAAGGGTGCGCCAGACTACACGCGGCTGGCGTTCTACCTCCTGCTCTACACCGGCCAGCGCCGCGGCGACGTGCTGGCCATGATATGGTCCGGCTATGACAGCGTGACCCGGCGCATCCATGTTGTGCAGGAAAAAACCGGGGTCACCGTGCCGCTGCGCGCGCACAAGGAACTCGCCAAACTGCTGGCACAGACGCCGCGGGTGAGCGATCGCATCTGCACCAACTACTTCAAGAAGCCCTATTCCAAGGGCGGGCTGACGCAACTAGTCGTAAGACGCCTGCGCGAGGTGGGCGTTGATCCCGATCAGTACACCCTGCACGGCCTGCGCAAGACCGCCGGCGTCAAGCTCGCCGAGGCCGGCGCCACGGTCGACGAGATCATGCGGGTGCTCGGTCATTCCTCGCCGGCGCAGGCGCTCTGGTACACGCGCGAAGCCAGCAAGCGCAAGCTGATCGACGCCGCCATGGACAAGTGGGAGGCAGCGTGAGGAATCTGCGGCTTCTTTTGCTTCTCCCGTGGTTAGGGGTGCGCTAGGTGTATTGTTCTTCTGCCGTTTCATTACTGTGGGCTTCGATAGCTTCACAGATTTTTGCTGCCAGTTCATAGGCGTCATGCTCTGATATGGCGGGTATACGAATGCTACCGAGCGCCACGTCATAGGCAAGGCCGCCATCTGATGGAGCGTATTCGTGTACGTAAACCGAGATTGTCATTTGTTCTTGTTCCTGCTGCGTGACGTGTTGCCACCCACTTTATTCACACCGAGCGATTGGTAGCCCTGAAACCCAAGCCATGACCAGAGACCCACCCGCGACCTTAGATGAGCCCGACTCCGATTTGGAGGTTATCCAGAAATTGCGCGCCGAGATCGAGTGGCTGACGGCGGCGCTGGCACGATTGACAGCAGACAATGAACGGACACGCGCATTGGTTCAAGACCTGTCGGTCACGCGAGACACGGCAGTGAACATGAAACTTGAACGCGACGCCGAGATCGAGCGGCTGCGCATCATCGCCGCACCAGAGCCAGCGCCATATTATGAGGGATGGCACGATGGCTTTGAATCGAGGGATTCAGAGATTGGTGAACTACGCGCCGAGGTCGAACGACTGAAGGCGGAGGTAACAGAAACGAGAGAGACATGTAGTGAGCTTCGCTTGTTTGACTTGGCCGAAATCGAACGGCTGCGGGCGGCAAGTCAACGAGCATTGGACCATTACGATATGCGATCGGAACTGTACACCAACGACGCCGACGTAGCGGCTGGCATGGTGGACATTTTAAGCGCCATCCTGGAGCCCAAGCCACAATGGACGGCAGAGGACAGGGAGCGAGAACGGCACCTCATTGAAGAGGCTGCGGCACAACCCGCATCCTATCATCTCCATGAAATAACAAAACTTGAAGCCGAGGTTGAGCGGCTGCGGGCGGAAGCTGCTGACCGAACGAAAAAGGTTGAGTCATTATGGGCGCTTTCTGATGCGCGGGGTGCCGAGATCGAGCGGCTGTCCGAGGCCCACGAACGGATTGTGAAATGGAGCCACGCCTATCCCCTCACGATTTTCCCCGAGCCGGACCTCAAGAAGGCGCGCGAGTTACTAGAAGCGGGCGGCATGACATTGGATGCTATCAGTGCCGACGCTATGCGGCACGTCATCACGCAAGTTGCCAAGATTTCCAGCGCCGCCCTGGAGGCTAAGCCATGAGCAATATCGTTGAGCGGCTCAGAGATTATGATCCAACGCGGGCGAACAGTCGCGAGGCCGCCGACGAGATCGAGCGGCTGGTCGAAGCTCTCATATGGTGTTCAGCGTCTGAAGATTTCCAAGAGGGCGGACAAGCCCGCGAGGGATGGTTGAAACTTTGCAAACCATTGATCGACGCTCACGTCGCTCTTGCGGCAGAGGACGAGCCGAAGCCATGACCACCCGCCTCACGTTCCGCAATGGATTCGATTGGCACCGGGTCACGTGGTCACGCCCTGATAGCCCAACACCGGCTCTGTGCTCATATTGCTCGGGGCCGCTACCCGAGGGCCCTCTGATGCTTTGGCGCAAGGACGGCGCGGCGCTGTCGCTCTGCGACCCCTGCATCGAGCAATGGGTCACCACCGAGGTTGGGTCATCTGGTCCTACCCGCGCCGCCCTGGAGGCTAAGCCTGAGACCAAGCCATGACAACCAAATTCAAATACTGGCTCTGGGGCGTCGCCGAATACCATGAATGGGAACAGCACCCGCCCCGCTGGTTCTGGCGCTGGCTCCTCAAGAAGATGGACCGCGCACACGGCTGGAAACACATGGACTACGACTATGACTGAGCGCACACGTCCTCAACTTGGCGATGCGCCGATCGAGCCGAAATACATCGAAAAGATGAACGCGCTGGCGCACGCGATGGACGAGCTGTTCAACGGCGAAGCCAAAGGCGACGATCGGGAAGTCGGCTTCGTGCTGATGGTATTTGCCTATGGCGAGAAGGAAGGGCGCTGCAACTACATCAGCAACGGCGCAGATCGTAAGGACATCGTCGTGCTGATGAAAGAGATGATCGCGCGCTTCGAGGGCCAGCCGGAGATGAAAGGGCGTGCCTGAGTGAGAAACCTGCATGAGCTTGACGTCATGCCTCCGCGATTGCCTTGTCCCACATCGCCATTACTTCGGCGTGGGTGTGACTGTCATTGTATTCTCCAACGTTCCCCATTACTTTGGTCAAAGCATTAATGCTCATGGAGAGGCGAGAGTTAGCTAAGGGGGCAATAATGTTGATGCCAATAATTCGTATTAACGCTCCTCTTGAACATGCTTGCTGCTGCCAGGTGCTGCTGACGTCGAACATTCTGCGCTGGCACCACTTTTCTGGAGTGTTAATCAGTGCCTTCGCGGCGATCAGGTCGAGCTTGGTCTGACTAACTTGTGGCGGCGCTTCAACGTCAACGTGTTTCATCTCATGCCTCCGGAATGGGTTGACGATCATCGCATCTTCATCGCCCTTTGCGAAGCGGGTTGGCGCGGAAGTCCTTGCTGGCACGTAGTTGCTTGGATGCAATACCGGCTGCGCTATAAATATCCGCTGTTCCAGAAGAGGGGTGGCGTCATCAATTTGGATTGCACGTCGTGAGGAACGAAGGGCCGCAGAAATGTGGCCCTTTTGCCTTTTTTACAGTTTTCTGAATCGGATTCGCTTTTCGTTCTCAATTTACGCCTGTAAAACCCTTGATATTAAACAGTTTTCCCGTTGCATTCAGGAACAAGAGACGTTTGCATTGTCAAAGACTTACAAGGATTTTACAGGCCATTTTACAGCGCTGAGCCCCAGGATTTTGTAAAAAGGCGGAAAGGCAATTGCCATTTGTTCCCTGTCCACAGGAGAAACTTACAGAATTCTTACGTACAGTTTTGAACCCTTCCAGGGATCAATGATTGGTATTATGGTCACCAAACGTCTTAGGACGACCGCTGTGGGACGACCTCAACCGGCCCTTTCAAATATTCAAAGCGGAGGCACGCCATGGATACCCTCGGGCAACGCATGATGACGCAGCGCAGGCGCCTTGGACTGTCGATGAAGAAGCTCGCCCAGGAGTTGGGCGTCTGTGAAAAAACGATCTGCAATTGGGAGCACGACGACGGCTGCTTCCCGGTGGGGAAGCTGATCCCGGTTTGCCGCGCCCTGCACTGGACGCCGGGGCAGCTATTGGGCACCGCAACCGACCTCGACGCAGCCGTGAAACTGCAACAGGTGCGTGAAGTCTGCGAGACCATCGGGCACATCACCGCACGCCTGCGCCAGGTTCCTGATTTCGATGAGGCTAAGGTGCAATTGGTGGAACGTGATCGGTTGCGCAACCGCCTGCGCGCACTCTTGGACCTCCCGCCGCGCAATGATACCGGCAATATCTCGGCCGAGCTCTCCCGCCAGGTCGCATGGCATGATGCCAAACAGGAAAAACTTTCGATTTTTGACCGCTACTTTCGCACGTTCAAGCGGGTGCTAAAGCGCCTCGACAACACCGCTGCCTTCATCGTGCGCGCTTGGCCGATGAGGGCGGGTGCAGTTCGCGAAGATGCTTCACCAGTTTGACGATGTCGAATCCGATCGCGTCGGCCAGGGCGAACAATTCGACAACGTCGATGCGCCTTTGGCCGGATTCGGTCTTTGCGACCCACGATTGAAAGTGCCCCACACGGCGAGCGAGTTCGCGCTGATTGAGTTTTGCCGCGGCTCGTTCTTTCGCCAGAAGCTCCACCAGGTCGCGGTGCAATTTGGTGTGAATCGTCCGCACTCCACAGGATGGTTATCCAATTATAGGATAATCCCAAATCCAGATCAGACGGCGATTTTTATGCCAATTTCGACAATATGCAAAGGCACCACCGATAGTGACTTTCGAGACCGAACGCCTCAAGGCGCTGCTGATTCAGGTGATCAAGCGGCTGGCCAAATACGAACCCGGCGCGCTGCTTTTTTTGTGGGCGTAGGCAATGAAGGTTTACTGTTCCCGCCGTTTCAGCTCCCGCTTAATGGCATTGCGAATGAAGTCGAGCCGGATTTCCTCGGGTTCCAAGGCAGCGTCGATAGCGGCCAAAATCTCATCCGGCAACGGCAGCACAATGCGCGTCCCATAAAGCTTGGGGCGGCCCGCGCCAGGCTTGTTTTTCCTATGTTTTCTGACCCTCATAATTTCATATGTACACTATTGACTTCTGGTTGGCAACATCGTATATATGAATTTGTAGGAGCCGGCAACCCCTGCCGCTGCCTTTAGTGTTTGTCCCAGGATTTTCTGGGCAACGGAACAGGAGAACGAACGTGAAGACTGTTATTGTTGCAATGCTATTAGCGACCGCCATTGCCAGCCCATCGAACGCCGGAAGCGGGATCAAGATCGAGAAGCCTTGCTGGAATAAGTGTTCGGCTCCACAGCCTGCCCCGCGGCCGCATCCGGCCGATTTCTATGCCAACTGCTGTGTGGTTGGCAGTGTGAGATTTGTCGACCACAGCAAGGACAATGCCAGCAGCTCATCCGTGAGCCGCTCCCAAATGGTCATTGAATCTAACATCGGTGGAATGAGGAGCACGAGCGTGATCGATAGCACGTATCGTTCCTATTCGCGCTGAACAACGGGACAAAGGGAAAATGACCGCCAGCGAATTCGAGACCTTGCGCGCTGACCTGCTTGGCTTGCGCGCGGATGTTGATCGGCATTTCGCCGAGATCGATCGGCAGTTCGCGCAGGTCGAGGCCAAGCTCGACGCCAAACCGAGCGTGGCCGCCCTCTATCAATCCGTGGCCGTGATGATGTTCGGTCTTAGTGCGGCGATCACAGGAACTGTCGTGGTGCTCAAAAATATCGGACTGCTGGGATGAAAACGACCCCGGCCGATCGCGCCGTACAATAAAAAAGGCCGCCGCCCGTAGGCGACGGCCCGTGTTGGGGGAAACAGAAAAATGACAAAGGTAGTACGCCAAGGGGACGCGATCATTCTGCCGGACGGGCGAGAATTCGTCATGGCCGAGCGTTTCTTTGAATTCCACAGCATTGCTGACGTCGAGCAATTCCTAGCCGATAGCGTAGAAGTTCAGTTCTGGGAGAAGAGCGGCTGGTGGTGCTGTGGACGTGGTGGTACGCTGACCAAGAAGGTTGGTCGCGCTCGCCGAAAGAATGCTCACAAATATGCGCATGTGCCATCGTCTGGCCAATAAAAAAGGCCGCCGCCCGTAGGCGACGACCCGTGTTGTGGTCCTGGAAAGCGCCTTACGAGCGCCCGCAGTCTATCAGTTTTCCCGCATGATGCTATGCGCCGGCGGCATTGCCGCGCCGATCGTCGGGCTCGGCCCATGGCCGATGATGCGCACGCCGGGCAAGCCCAACAGCAACGCGACGATCAGGTAGAGCACGATCAGCAGCACCACCAGCAAGTACAGCCGCTGCACATCCCAGTCGATGGTGTAGGTGAACCATTTCGCGACCATGACGATGATCGCGCCGACCAGCACCAGGATCGCAGCGACGATGGCGACGTTGATGATGCCGAGTAGGATGCCACCTAGACTCATGTGAACCTCCCTATCGCACGAGCACCAACACGATCACCACGATTGCGATGATCAGCGCCACCCATGCGACGTTATGGGCGAACTGACGCCATGCCTGCCGCATCAAGGTATCGGCTGCGGCTCGCCAACCGGCGTGATGGTGCCGGCGATCGCCTCGCCCGCCACGATCTCGACATCCATCGTGGTGATCAGCTCGCGCACGCCGCTGCCGAGATCGGCGTCAGCCGTAGCGGTGATCTGAACCTGCCCGACCGATCCAAGGGGCGTCACCACGGCCTGCGTGGAGTCGCCGGCGTTGGTGTCCACGGTTGCCAGGTTGGGGTCGGACGTGTCCCAGGTGACATTACCATCCACCTGTGCGGGATTGCCCTTGCTGTCGACATACGCGACCTGCACTGCGATCATCTTGTCGTTCGGAAGTTTGTAAGCCATGCCATCTCCCCAAGCGGTGAGAGTGAGCCCGTCATAGCGGATGGTGATCCTCGCGCCGGGACGGGAAGCCGGCTCGTCGATCAGAAATTTGAGCGTGCCGCCAAGCTGGAATTGCAGCGTGTTCACGGCGCATTGCCTGTGATAACCACCCGCGCACTGCCAGGAGGATCGATCGTGATGGTGATGGTCGCGATCACGGGCTCGGGCTCGGGCTCGGGCTCGGGCGGGATCGGCTCGGCTTCCAGCACCAGCGCTTGCACAGCCGATAGCAACGTGTCGGCGTCCTTATTGATCTCGACTTCCTTGCGATTGATCGGTCCCCAATGCTTGCGCAGCTTGCGCATACCAATGCCAGTGACGAAGGCGGCGAACGACGGCGAGAACTTGGCCAGGAACTGATAGCGAGCGCCGTCGCCGCTGCCAAAGCTACCGAGCCCCGCCGCTGTCGGGCTCAAGCCTTGCTGGAATGACGGGAGGAAACCATTCGGGTCTTCCCAATACTCTGTCAGCAGCGGCGCAATGTTCGAGCTGCACGAGCGGATGTTATACGATGTCTGGAACAGGCCGGCCTCGCACGTTTCAGACGATGTGTTCGACGCAGTGGTGTCGCGCCCTTCGTAGTATTTGCCGGACGACTCGCGCATCCCGAGCCCGATCATCATCACGAACAGGTGCCGCAGGGTGTCATAGCCCGCAGTCGAATTGTCCATCCCCTTGGCGGAGAACTCGCTGCGATACCACGTCAGCGCATCGGTCTGATCGTCGGAACGCTGCGCCTGCGCCATCTCGACAGCACGCGACAACCCTTCCTGCAATTCCAGCACCGCCACACCGAACGCATTGGCCATGCCGTTGAGATAGGCGCGCGGTGCCTTGCCGCGATCCTTCCACGAGTAGTTGACCAGCGGAGACTTGCCGACCAGATCGATAATGGCCGCGCTCAACTCTGGCGGCATTAGACCGTCGTCGCCCTCGTCCATGCGCGCGTCGAGATTATCGACCGCCGCCCATGTGTCGTTGCCGACCACGCCGTCCGCGCTCAACTTTGCTGCCGCCTGGAAGCTCTTGACCTGTGCATCAGTGATCGCGCCGAAGTCGCCATCGGCTGGGACGAGGCCAAGCGTGATCTGCAGCGCCGCCACATCCGGCCCCTTGTCGCCCTTTTTGAGCTCGCGCCGCTCGGCTGGCGGCACTGGCGGCACTGGCCCGGCCGCGCTTGGCCAGACCAGCGCAATCACGCTGCTGATCGGAAAGCTCTGCGTGTTGATGGCGTCGCCCTGGTTGCCGCCGCGGCAGATGTAATTGCTGCCCGACGTGCTTTCGTACAGCGTGACATGCCCACCGCCCGAGCGCGTCATCACCACGATGCAGCCGAGCCGTGGCGACGCCAGGCGCACATAGCCGGGATCGCTCGCCCAGGCCTGCGCCCATAGGAACTTGTCGGTATCGGTCGGGCCGAACACCGGCCGGATGCCGGCCATGGTCATGCAATAGGAAACGGTGAGCCCGCACCATGGCACCGAGTCGTGATTGTATTGCGCGCAATAGTCCGCCATCTCGGGATAGGTGCGCGCGATCTCGGCCGCCATCGCCATAATCTTCGGATTGTCGGCGGCGCCCGGCGTCTCGACGATGCCGGTCATGGCGCGCATGACCGCCAGCCATTTCGGTGTTTCGTCCGCGCGCACGCGTGCAACCGCCTGCGGTGCCGCCATCATCATCTCCTGAATGTTCGGAAATTCTAGTCGCGCAGCGGAGGACAATCCGGTGGCGCCCACGTCGCAACCGACTTGCTTGCCCTAAGATACGCAGCGACACCATTGGTCACTCCAGTCCGCGCCCGCTCGGGCTGGCCGCGATCGTCCTTCATCCAGACCTCGAACATATGCATAACGTGATTCTTAAGGGCAGCGTCTAAAGCATCAGACATGATTGTACGAACTGTCTCTCGCATTGCAGGATCAGTACACATAACAGGAGTCGATTGCGCGCTTGCCATCTCGAACCCAATATTTGGCAACTGCGCCGCTGGACAGCACGTCCCAAGCAGCAACGCCGATCCTAGAACTGCTGTTTTTCTCGGACCGTTACATTTTGACATGCCTTCACCAGCGTTTCCCAGCGATCGATCTCTCGCTCCCATCGTTCGCTACTTTTGAGCCACACAAATCCCAGCATCACCATAAAAAGTGCATTGAAAATCAGAAGCGCCAAAATAACCGGCGTCGACTTGAGTGCTTCAATCGCAGCACCGGCCGCCTTGCCAACCTCTTCCGCCGGTCCACCAGGATTCATCTAGAGGCTCCCATCAGGGACTTTACCATCGCTGGCATCACGAAGAGCGTGCGAGATGCTGTTCTCTCCATGATACGGCACCCGAGATCACGTCTGCACCACGGCCGTTGTTCATTCGATCGTGTGCAAATCGCGTCCTACGCTAATGCCTTCATGATTACAGCAACAGTTTCCGGTCCGGCCCAGCCGTCAGCATTAAGCCCGTTCGCCTTCTGAAATGCAGCCACCGCCTTGTTGGTCGCCGCACCATATTCACCGTCAATATCAAGCTTCGCATTATTCAGTTTGTTGAGCGATTCCTGCAACCACGACATGCTACCGACTGAATAACTACCTGATTGTGCTGGCGCTGCGCTGGATGGTTTTGCTCCACCGATCGCATTGGTAACCTCACGAATAAGATCAACTGCTTTACCAACCTCATCGCGCCTAGACAGCAACAGCATGGCAACTTTGATCATCGATCCAAAGTCCACGACACTCTCCTTTCATTTCGATTCTTCATCCAACTCTTTTTGCAGTTTCTGTAACGGAGCCTTCAAATGTTCCGGCAGATTGTCGATATCGACCGGCGTACTATTTTCAGACTGTAATTTGTAGACTGCCTTGGTCTGTTGGTTCAATTCGACCACCTGCTGCCGCAACACCGTGATACGCTCATCAATCACCGGCATTTTTGTCAGTATTTCGCCAATCTTATCCAGACTACGTTCCAAATTAGCGATCCGCGCCAGCGTCGAATGCACCTGCCGCCCTCCTACCGCATCAAGCACTTCCACATGCGCAGCCAATTCTGTGACCTTCTGATCGAGATGTGCTCCCCACACCAAAGCAAGCACAACCTGTCCCAGCAAAAACAGGATAAACGCTACAGCGCTTTTGTTGTCGTTGAGCATCTCCCACATTGCGGAGCCTTATCTCTCGACCACCTTGTCATGGTCCTTCAGCGTCCCCTCTGCGATCTCTACCGATGTCACCACCTTTTTGACGTCAGACATATCCGCCACTTTGGCGATCTGCGCCGTCTTCGAGTTCGCCACGAACTGCCAGATCATTGCACCAAGCAGAATTATACCAACAAGCGTGTTGATCACCATGTCGGTCATCGGTCCGACCAGATCAGCGGCAACGAGCCCGCGCGCGCTGAACCATGCCACGACGCTCGGAACAAAAATGCGCAGCACCCCGGTGAGCTGTTCCTTATCCATCAGGCTCCGCTACTTCTTTGTTTTTACGCTTGTGCTCCTCAATCGCGGCATCAACGGCATTGCGATAGCGCACGAACAGTTCGATCTCCGTGCGCAGCGCCTTGATCCGATACCCCATCAATCGCTCGGCGCTTTCGCTGATGACATTACCTGGTCGCCTCACCATTGCAGCAGCGAACGTCCACGCCCTTTATAATTTGGCTCGTAAAGCATCCAATCAGACCGTGCCTTGAGATAATTGTTTTCCAACAACGTCACCTTCTGCTGCCAAGTTGTCTGGTCGTCCTTGCAGTTTCCCCACGCCGAATAAACCATCTCACCCGACGACACCCAGCGATTGTCTCCAAGCCGGACCACCTTGCTCACTTCACACGTTGCGCGCGGACTTCGTAGCTGATGCTTCTCTACCTGCAAAAAATTGTCGCCTGCAAGGCAGCCGCCACGGGAATAGATCAAAACATCAGGCTCGTACTCCCAGCGCACCACCCCACACCAGAGACCTAAGACCAACGCTGGTAGTTCGGGAATCATTTGCCACCCATCAACGTCTTGAGGTGCTCCCAATCCAGGTCGACGCATTTTGCCAGCAGTTTCTGCGCGTCGGCGTTGGCCTTGTAGACCTGCTCCAGCGCGTTACCGCCGGTCCAGAAGATATAGGCCAGCAGTGCAAAGTTCATGACGACGAGGGCAAGCGCGAGCGGCTGCGTTCGCATGATATCGAAGAAGCCGCCGACCGCTTTGCTGGTTTCTCCGATGGCGCTCATGGTAGTTCCGACCAGTGCTCGAAGCCGAGCCAGCCCACAAATGCGAGCGCCAGCAGGATCACGACAACGACCGCGATCCAGGGCAATGCCGCTCTGGTGTTTGGGGTCATAGCGACGTGCTGTAGTTGACGTTCAATGTGTCCCCGTTCACCACCGCCTTGTCGCCGGTCGAGAACGTGCCGGCCGACCACAGCACGCCGGCGGTGTTGTCCTTGGTATTGAGCGCGCCGCTGCCGAAGCAGAGGAACGCGCCCTTGACGGTTCCGGTGCCGGTGATGGCGAAAGACAGCGCCGCCGACAGCGCCTTTCCTCCTGCCGTGGCGGCTGACCAGGCTGCGGTTTTGCGATTGCCGGTATAGGTCGGGGCATTGGCGCCGCCGGCCTCGAGCCAGCCGGCATGCGACGCCATGGTGTCGGCTGCAGAGACCGCCGAATATGAGGTCGACGAGACCAGGCTCATGAACGGCCCGGTCACGGTGTAGGCTGACCCAGCGAGGAAGGTATCAAGCGCCAGGTTCTTGCCGACGGTTGTGACCACGTTCTCGATCGTGTCGCGCCATTTCAGTTGGCCATCAGCGCCGATGCATTCGATCTCGTAGCGACCATGCGCGGCGGCGCTTTCATCAAGACCAGTGCCGCGGACCACGGATGCGTCATTGCATTCGCGCGCTTGCGCGCGTTCCTCGGTCATGGGTTTTTCTCCTTTGAATTACCAGCCGGACGCGAAGCCAGAAGGCACGGTGCCGTTAAATGCAGTGGCGCCGAAATTCGCGGTAACTACCTGCCCGTTGGTGAACGCAGACGAGAACCAGGGAAATAGTGCTCCAGCAATGGTGCTATAATTAATTCCACCAGTTCCCGTCGCCGGATTGTTGGCTGTTCCGCTCAGCGCATTCCAGCTTCCAGATGCGCCAACTCTGAACCAGATCAGAGTATTCGTTAAATCGATAGCAATGCCGAGGATAGCGCCCCCGCCAAGACCCGGTAGCGACCAGCTTCCTTGCAGCGAATTATTCAGCCAAACAGAGCCGCCTGCGTTGAGCCCAATAGCGTTGGTCGTAGTTCCCGCAGATAAAACAGCAGATGAAAGAGCAAGCCCAACATAGCCGGAGGACAATGTGGTAGTTGTAATCTCGAAATAGCGTTTGCCTGAACTGTATGAACTGATGGCACGCACACCGGCACCACCACCAACTGCCGAAGTTGCAGTTAGGTCACCGCCGGTGAGGTTTATGCCGCTCTTATCCGACGGATTCCAGGTCGTGAAAGCCGGTGGCGATGTAGTTGTGCCATCCTCCACCGAGAGGGCGGTGGCCGCCTCGGCGATTTCGCCTAGGTAGGCGAGCCCAGACTCAACGACATCTGCCGCGCTCGCCGCCTCGAGCATGATCTCGCCGAGGTAGGCGTCGACGAGCTCGGCGACCGAGGCCGGGTCGTCGACCAGCGTAGCGAAAACAACATTGCCGGTCCCCAGCGCGTCCACCGCCGCGGCAGTTTCTGCAATCGCGGCCGCAATTGCCCTTCGTGGCGGGCGCACACTGACACTGCAGATCAGCATTCAAATGTCACCGCTCACGATGCCAGCCGGAAAATATCCGGCACGCGCAAAAACTTCTTCCCATGTCTCACCGTCGTCGGTGGAGCAGAATACGACCGACGGCTTCTGAAATGTCGGCGCGGAGAGCTCGCGCATTCCAAGCACGTTCCAGACCCCACCGGCGAAGCTGACACCCCAAACTATCTCAACCGGAAAAGATGCGCTGCTATTGGTGACCTTGCCGTCGTCGGCCTTGCTTTCGATCTTGACCGTGTTGCCGATGTCAAGAATCGGGCCGCTGATTTTCCATCCCGTCAATCCGCCTGGTGTCATAAAAATTTTCTTGTTCGGATCATAAGCCTGAAATCCATCAGGCACCTTGCCATCTTTGCCGCCTCTGTTCTCTGGCTTGGTGGCATGAGCTAGAAGCATCTGGGTTATTTGTTTGTCGATTTCATCGGTTTGTTCACTGCTGAATGAAATTAATTCCGCAACCAGATTCCAGCTGCGCCCGTCGGATGAACTCCAGAGCTGGCGTTGAGCCAGTATGTCCCCACTGTCAATGGTGGCGGCCGAGGCAGCAAAAAATGCACGTTCGTCCGGGTCCCACACAATCCCCATAAGACCATACGCGCCGACATTGTCATAAGGTTTGGTAAAAACATTAGACCACTGCTGGGCGTTGTTCGAATAGCGCATCTCTATAGAACTGCTCGCACCTCCGCCCGCCAAAAATACTGGAGTGCCGCCAACTTCAATAATCGACTCGCCGACCGTCGTCGGTGTGCCATTGACAAGCGCATATGACATGCAACGAAACGCTACGGCTTTGGTCTCGACGACCGTGGTCCAGGTCTGCGGCAAAATGTTTGCGGTGTCTTCGGATGGCTTGCCTCGGTAGATGCGGCCGATGGTATTCTCATCGTCGGCCACCTCGACGCCCACAGCAACGATCGCACCCCCGCCCCAATGAACATTCACGATCCGCGTCAGAATATCTTGACTGAGCGCCATCAGATATCCGTGCGCACGAATGGCAACGTCACCGACAACCCAGACGGCTCGGCGTTGTCGGACTGCGTCACCCGCAGCGCATAGTGATCGCCCTCGGCGAAGTCGGTGGCAGCCGGAATGTTGAAGTCGCCAGCCTGCCCGCCAGCGGTATCGATGTCGCCCGCGGCATCGAACGTGATGGTGCCGATCTCGGTGCCGTTCTTCTCGATCGACAGGATGATATCGGTCGCGCCGGTCGAGTCGTTGCCGACATCGAGGTAGGCATAAGCATGTTCGTTCCCAGAACCCAGGCGCATCGTCCGGTTGGCTATACCTTGGAAAAACAACTCGTCCGGCTCGCGCTGGATGCTACCGGGCACGAAGATCGCGGCGTCGTAATTGACATCTCGCAGCGGCATCCAAAGCTGATACAGCGGATTTCCTGCGGTGCTCCCATCGGTGGCGTCGGGATCAAAGTCTGCGGGATATGCCGGCGACGTGTGCGGCTCGAGCACTTGATAAAAACCATTGCCGGCCGTGAACAAATTGCCCGGCACGTAGGGCGTGCTGTTCATCCACGCCCCGACATATTGCAAAGTGGTAACTGGCAATGGAATGACTTGCGTCGTTGCATCGGTGTAATGGAACGTCATGCTGCTCGAGGTATAGGTCACGAAGTCGATACGCTTGCCTTCGGCCAGGTCGGCATTCAGGGCGACGACGCGCTGATCGAGATCGTGGAAATTGCCATCGACCTGGGCAGCACTGTTCGGCGTGCCGGTGCCGGCACCCCACGCGCCCGTCGTGACATAAACGATTGTCATTCGCCTTCCTTAGCCTCTGCGTTCTTTCTGATCTCATCGTGCTTGCGGATTTCGGTATTCACGCGCTCGATTTCGCGGGCATACCAAACCGCGGTCTGGTAGCTATCGCCCTTGGAGCTCTTCTCACCACCAATGACGCCCGGATCGGTGCCGGCGCGACCATCAACGGCCGGCTGTTTGCCGCCGCGGTGCCAGATTTTATTGGTGACTTCGACATCGACGAAATTATCGCGGTTGACCGAGCCGTCATCGTTCTCTTGATAGACCCGCACCTCGTCAAACCGCCGCTGCGTTTCAACCTGATGTGATGTCGCCGTGCTGCTGCTCCAGCTCGTTGTAAGATTGACCTCCTTGGCGGGATTGCCTCTGATCGTACAGAATCCCTTCGCCGGATCATCCGCAGGCGGCAGTGATCGCGCCGGCTGCGGCCGGATGTCGGGCAGCACGACCGGGCGGACGACAATTTCAAATCCCGCCATCAGACTGCCTCCAGATCAATACCGGTCGGGATCATTAGGTCGGTCACTTGCAGTTCATAGTCCGTCGAGAATTCGCGCGTCATGCTCTTGAGTTTGAATTTGGCGCGGGTCTCGTAGGGCGGAAGGATGACGTTCTTGATCCATTCAGATCGCGCCGCCATCTGATTTTGCAGTTCATCATTTGATGTCGGGCCACTGAAATTGACAGGCGGGTCGCCGTCTTCCTCATGCTCTGGCTCCGGACCATATTCAACGATCAGATCGGTCTCGATGACATCCTCTGCTCTAAGCGCCGATAGAAAATCGATGCCATCATCATTTGGGGTGGCTGCAGGCGGTTGATAGCCGACCGACGTATCGAGCGGAAACAGAACCACCCGGTTGACGAATTGCTGATAGTCCGGGCCGGCGTAATCAATCGTGCAATAGGTTGGCGTGCCATCCGCCGCTGCAACGCTGCCGCCATAGCCGATCGTGCAACCGATCTTGACCTCGCACTTGATCTGGCCATCCGCGCCATCGAGCGCAATCGAATAGCCGATGATCTTGCCCGTTGCCTCGCCGACGCGCGGCTCGGCCAGGAATGCGCTCTTGCGCAACGTGACTTCCGGCATGCGCGCCAGCTTGGGTATGAATGCGATCTCGACGACGCGCGCCCGCTTCATCAGATGCGCCCGCGCCAGCGCGATCAAGTGCTCGATGCTTCGATTGCCGCGCTCGGTCGCGATATAGGACCGCCGCGCCGGCTCGCCGATGATAGGCGGCTGGCCATCGATAACTTCGCTCAGATTGACCGAGCGGATATCATCGATCCGCAGAGCTTCGCCATCCTCGGGATCAGTCAGGATAGGCTGCACATCGGCAACCAATGTAAGCGACACCTTCTCGGTATATTGCCGCTCGGCGCTGTAGCCTGCCACCAGCGTCGGCTTGATGGCTTGCACCACAACCACCGCGAACGAATCGGAATAACTGCTATTGGTCGACGACACATAGTCGACGCCATCACCATCCTTGGAATGACTTGAGCTGCTTGTGGCGTTGGTGACGATCTTCCCATAACTGACGACATTGCGAGCAGATCTGAGAGTAGTGTTTGACGATGACCAGTGCGCCTCGGACGTGCTGCCATCCGCGAATTTAACGATCCCGCCGCCACCCCTGCTCTCGGTATGCGTTTGCGTATCAACAATGTCCTGTGCGTGTGCGTCGGCAACCTCCCAACCGTCGCCGATGCCGGCCTTGTTCTTTGGCCAGTCCGCGGCATTCAAATTGATTTCACCTCCGAATACCCTCGGCCAATGCGAGATCAGATATTGGGTCAGATCGACCGTGCCATTCGCCTGCTGGGTCCAGGTGAATTCGGCATTGATATCGACGCGCGAGAGCGGCCCGCTGGTCAGCGACAGGCCGAGGCCGTCATAAAGCACATCGCCATTCACGCAGAGGAATTCGACCAAGCCGTCTTCGCCGCTGATCTCGTCCGAGACGGTGACGACATGGGTCTCGCGATCATAATGCCAGATCTTGGTATAGCCCTCGAGCACGACCTCCGGGTCATCGCGCCGATCAGGATCGATCATGGCCTCGTCGTAATACGGCAGCACCCGCAGCGTATTGGCCAGCGCCTCCTTCTGTGTCACCACATCGACCGGCCGCGCGACGAATTCCAATGTCACCAAGTCCTCGAACATGCTGGTGGGAATGCCAACCAGCCGGCCGCGAAACTTGATCAGCGCCGGGCCGCAGTCGAGTGCGAACCACGCCCAGATCTTGCGACCGGGACCGAGCAACCCGATCGGATCGCCGGCCTCATTGCGCGGCCGGCGGACGACCACGGTCAGGTTGGCCGGATCGCCCTCGTCCTGCGCCAGCGTGAACGAAAACACGCTCTCATCCCAGCGCATGTGCCCGGCGGTGAACGTCGTCTCACTGGCATCGACCCAGGCGAAATAGGGCAGGCCGGCGGGCATCGCTTTACGGCGTCCTCTGCTCGGCCTCGAGCTGCCAGGCCACCTCGGCCGCCCATTCGTCGCGCGACGTGTTCCAGGTTGTGACCTTGGCAAGGATGATCAGCACGTCGCCGGTCGTGTTGGCGGCACCGAGGCCGGGAATGCAGGTAATGGTCACGTCTTGCCCCGGCCAGATATCAGTGAGTTCGGGCGCCTCGTGATCGGTGCAGGTAATCGAGACCTTGTACTGCCGGAACTGCGCCAGCGAGATGTCGGCGAGCGCGCCGCGGCAATCACGCGCCAACGCCGCCGCCTGCTCGATCGGCGCGAGCGTCATGGTGATGCCGCGCACGGCATATTGCGAGAAGTCGATGTCGTCGATCGCGAGCAGTGTGTAGGGCGGATGAGCCATCAGGAATACCGGCTCGGCTTGCGGCCGCCGGAACGGACCTGTGCCAGCGCCGCGGCCTTTTGCAGTTCACCGATCACCGCAGACGAGGCGCGCAGGCCGCCGATGGGCGGCAGACCGGGGAATTGAATGGTGACATGGCTCATGCCGCCGACCGGGCCGCCGCTGGCGAACGCCGGCAGCGACCGTGGCACCAGGCCGCCAAGCGCGAACCGACCCAAACCGTCGAGCACGCCGCGCAGGTTGCCGCCCGAGCGCCGCAGCGCCTCCAGCAACGCCAGCATGCCAGGCTGTGCCACCGTCCGCGCCGGCATGATGTGTTCGCCACGCGAGACCCAGGCGAGATTGCTGTCGGAGGTGCCGGTGCCGCGCCCGCCGAGCAATCCACCCTCCGCTAAACGAGGTGGGCGCTGCGACTCCAGGGACGGAATCGAGGTCGGGCGAGGAAGGTTAGCAAAATAACTAGCCTTGGCGGCGGCGGCATCGGCGGCGGCGGCGGCGCGTGTGTATGCCAGCGCGAGATTGTTCACATCCAGCACAAGAGTCTGCGTCGGGGTGCTCGCGCTCGCGAGTTTGTCAGCTGATGACTTCAGGTTTCCGGCGGCCAGCGAGGCTGTGCCCAATCCTTGCGCCGCCTGCGCACCCGCTTGTCCTGTTTGCTGCAATGCTTGGCTAGTTGTATTAGCTGCCTGCGTGGTCTGCTGCGCGGCCTGCTGGCCTGCTTTCCCGAGCTGATCCCATGCTTCTTTAACTTTTTGTGCTGCTGCAGCCTGTTGTTCTGCTGGAGCGGAGAATAGATTAAAGGCCGCCTTCAGCACGTTAAACTCAGCAATAATTTCCGCAATATCGCCTTTGAGTTTTCTAATTTCTTCGGTCAAAAACCCGAAAACCGGCGTGACTATCGGCGCAATGCTTTGCTTGAGTTCGGCCCACGCCTGGTTCAGTTGCCTCAACGCCTGTTCATACTTGGCTGCCGCAATGATCTGCTCCTGGGTTGCCGGGGCGATCTGACCAAGAGCACTGGCAAAATTGTTCGCGTTGAGAGTGCCGGTTTGCAAGCCGGCGATCACTTGAGCGCCAAGAGTATTATCTAATACCGACATTGCCAGTTGGGTGCGCTGCACACTATCCGGCATGGTTTGCAGTTGGGCGATGAATCTTTGCAATGCCCCAGTGATGCCAGTAAGGTTTGTAAGGTTTGTGGTGAAATCAGAAAATACCGTAATGACAGAACTGGGCACCAAACCTGCAGCGAGCGATTCTTTCAACTTTGCCAAGCCTGGCGCAATCGCATCGGTAGATATGCCGGCTTGCCCAAGAACCTTTTGCAATTTGTCAAATTGCTGCGCCGTCAAATCCAGCTTCGCGCCCTCGGCGGTCAGCTCGCTAAGCGACTTTGCCGCATCGTTCCCGAACTTGATAATAGCTCCAGCCGCAACGCCGGCTGCAATACCAACAGGCCCAAACGAACGGGCCAGAACGCCAAACAACCCGAGCGATTTTGTCATCCGGGTGGCCATGCGAGTGACGGCAGTGCCAAGACTTTCGAATGCTCCCTCGACCTTCTTGACGCCTTGGACGACCTGCTCGAACACCACCGCATTTTCCGCGGCTGACTTAACCTTATTGAATGCCGCCTGGCCCTTATCACCGAGATCGTCGAATTGCGCTGATGTTGAGCTGAGATTGACTTGATCGGCTGCGTCCTGGATGTCGCTGAATGACTTCTGGCCAGCCTTGCCGATATCCGCGAGTTGCCGCGTGACCTCATCGCCGCCATCAAGTCCGATCTCTATCGAGATTTTGTCTGCCATGACGCACTAATTTTCCTTGAAGTGCTGGAGAAACAATTCGCCAATGCGGGCGGCATGTTCCTCGACGATCTCGGTGATGCGGAATTTCTTCGGGATGCGAACCGACGGCACGCCAACGTAGAGCGGCTTACGGTTGCGATCGTGATCGTTGGCATCGAACAGCATCGGGTGACCACGCACCGTAGCGGAGACCAGTTTCTTGCCCGAACGGCTCGCCGGCGGTCCGCCCGGTGTGGTCGGTATCCACAGCAACGGCCGACCTTGAATCGTTGCGCCGTGCTCGAACACACCGGCGAGTCCGCCCATCGAATGAAAGATGATAGCCTTGGCCTGCAAGGATGGCTCGCCGCCTTCCTTTGCACCCTTGATCCGTTTTTTCAGTCCTGCCTGCCATTTACTTCCAAACCGACCGGCGCTCGCGATGTTGCTGCGCCCTTCCTCGACCGCATCGTCCGCCGCCTCGCGCAAGGCCGCAACCGCCGCCGTGGCGACCGACCGTTGCTTGTCGCGAATCAGTTCGATCACGCCAAATGGATCGGCCTTGACTGTGAACTTCATGGCCATTTACTTTTCACCCTGATCGATGTGATCAAGTTGATGACTGAATTCGAGATAGGCCCACATCTGCCGCGGCGTCAGCGTCATTGCATATTGGGGTGGGAAGCCGCGTCGGATAAGGGCTGTGATGGCAATGGCGATTTCCGCAAGCGCACTTTGATCGGCTTTGCTCCTTCGTCCGCGCTTGTGACGAGCGTCGTCAACCTCTCGACGAAGGAGACTAGTCCGTTTGGGAAGGTTAGTCCGATAATTGCTTTCAATAAAATCAATTGATTTTCGGCCAATAGCATTCTGGCGCGCTGCTCGTATTGCTCGTCGCCGAGGTGCCCGCAACCGGCGGCAATGATCGGCCCGATCGCGGCACCGAAACGCTCGATCAATCGCGTCCCGACCTTGCCGCCACTCAGTAATGTTCCGAGTTCAGGGAACCGCGCGATAATCGACGCGATGCCATCACCATGCAGTCCATGCACGATGATCCGCTTGCCATCGATCTTGACCACCTCGACCGCCGTCGAAGGCGCAATGTCCAGAAGGTCTGCCATGGTGTTTTCCTACGCTGTTGTGGTCTCGTCCCTAACTGTCCACTTGCCAAAGGAACCATCGGCACCTTTCTGCACCTCGGCCTCGATCTCGATCGTTGTGAAGTCGTCGCCATCGGTGATGAAACTGAAATCCCCGGATGGCACAAACGACACGGTTGCGTCGAAGTCGACCTGCTGGCCGATATCATTGGTCCCGACGATCTTGATATCGCCGGTGAACTCTGGCTTCGATAGGCCACTCAGGACGGTGTTGCCGTCGGTATCGATGCTTACCCCGGCAAGCGCGAAGAATGCAAGATTCTGGCCGTTGATCTCGTCGAGGGTGAACTTGATGGTTGCGGCAAGTGATGTAATCGCCGTAAAATCCTTAGTTTTCACGCCTTCGCGGGAGCTAAAATGCTCTTTTTTTTCAACAGCCGGCGTGTAGACGAACGACGGCGCATTGCCGAGGTCGGTGTAGGTCGAAGCGCCGTCCTCCTTGAACGAGACGATACCTTTGCCAATATGATAGTTCTGCACATTGGGTGACGTGGGCATGGCGGTATTCTCCTTTCTAGAGATCGTCGGGCTTGAGCGTGTACTTGAACAGAAATTGCGCGGTTAATGCTGCAAAGCCTGTGCGCGTCCATCCGACATCGGTCTGACACCCGAGATAGCGGATTGCACCGTTGCCGTGGCGCCCGGTTTTCACGATCTGCTCGTTGAGTTCGGTGTCGGTCAGCACCCGCTTGATCAGCTCGCGGCGAAACGTAGTAACGATCGAGCCGAGCACGACGTTGTCATCTTGCACTTGAACAACGATGCCGGGTGTCATCTGCACATTATATGGCCGATGCGATTGCTTCATTGACACGTCACCCGCGCCATCGGATTCCTCGTCGCCGTCGAGCACGATTGCCGCCGGCAACTCAGCCTCAATGAGGTCAATGTTGTTGCGATGCACCGAGCGGATGTTCGGAAGTGTGCCGACCACCTCGAGCAGCCGCGCCAAGATGTCCTCGCGCACGTCAGCCATTGGTCGACTCGATCGCATTCAGCAGGAACAGCACCTCGCCGAGGTCTTCACCGTTCGGACTGCCGGTCAATTCATAGGATCGCACTGTCCAACTGCGGCCGTTAAACGTCAGCACCGATCCTTTGTAAGCCTCGCGCGCAATACCTTTGCCGTCGAGCTCGGGGATGCGGGCATAAGCGCCAGGCCCGACGCTGCGCACTTCCACGCTGCCGCTGGTCTGGGTCTTCCGCCGGGTCTCGTCGATCACGGTGAGAGCGACCTCGCCCGCGGTCCCGGCAAGAGTCAGCGTCGCCGGCACGCCGATCACCGCAAAGACTGGGTCATAGAGGCCCGCGCTATAGTCGATCATCGCCATTCCCTGCGGAACGCAAACGTCCCGATGTCCTCGCGGCCGAGTTCGGTCTCGACCTTGCTTTCCGACACCAGCACAAAGCCGCACTGCTTCATCGCAAACACCAGGCCGTCGCGTGAAAAATACCAGCAATGCTCGTCCGGCTTGAAGTGCTTGCTGCCCAGCACATGCTCGGCGTCGCGGAAGATCGGCAGGGACGTGAACACCCAATCCTTCACATTGGCCAGCAGCGACTGAAAATCCGGGATATGCTCGAGTACATCCCACAGCGTGACAGCATCGAACGAAACCAGGTGCGGATCGACCAGCAGCATCCGCTGCTCGAGCCAGGCGAGGCCGGCGGGGTTGACATCGTAGCCGTAGGTGGTGCGGCGACGCGACCGCCGCGCTTCGATGAACGCACCCGAGCCGATACCGACATCGATCAGTGCTCCTCTGTAATGCTGCTCGACGAAGTTGCACCGCGCCTGCATCAACGCGCGTCCGAGGTCGCTATTGGCATTGCGATCGAAACTGTCGAAGTAGTCCTGATCGTAGGGCGCGAACCCGACCTCGACCGGATAATGACCGATGCCGAGCTCGGGCCACCAGGTCAGGCGGCGACGCGAGAACTGCTCAACCAGCGAGCAAACCGGCCGACCGGATCGGTAATTTTCTTGTCGCAGACGTGCAGCATGTTCGTGCATCGGCAGAAGTGCTCCGGCATGAGAAACGCAATACGGCTCGTATCAAGCCGCGGATCGGTGATCTTCTCGGGTGCGTTGTGGCCGCCGTGGCCGCCCAGCACCACGAAGGTGTTGACCTTGAGCGCGAGCCCGGCCGGGACGATCCAGCCGACCCCACCAATGACGATGTCGGCGTCGCGCACCAGCGCGAGCAGCTCGCGCACCGCCAGCTCGCCAAACACGAAGTGATGGTGCGCCGGCGGCAGTTCGCCCACCGCCCATTCCTCGCCCGGCGAAAGGTCGGCGACCGCGACCACGGTGTGGGTCGCCATCAGTTCGTGGGCGAGCGCATTGACGTATTCCGGTCGCGGGTTGCGCGCCTCGTTACGCCATTCGCTGCGCACGGTCACCGGCCGGACCACCGCGATCGGCCGCTCCGACTTGACCGGCGATGGCCCCATCTCAGGCAGATCGAACAGCGCCGGATCGAAGCCGACCTTCAGCGCCGACCATCGACGCTCGAGCGAATTGATAATCGAGGTCGCCGAGATGTCGCGGCCATAGCTGACCTTGATTTCGCGCATCGGCACCGGGAACGATCGCATCCACCGATCGGGCGGCTGCCGCGCCATGTTCTTCTGCTGAGTACGCAGCTTGCGCGATCCGCGGATGAACTTGATGTCGAGATCGGCATAGAGCTCGGGCCACGGCGTTTCGAGGTGGATCTCGTATTGCTTCGCCGCCGCGCGCACGAACGGGCGCTGGTATACGTTGTCCCCAAGGCCCCAGAGTCCGTGGACGAGAACCGGCTTAGGCCGCATGCCGCTCGCTCAGCACGTCTTCCAGATCGATAATCGGCCACAGATCGGCATAAGCGCTGCCGGGACTGGCGTTCCATAACGTGATGCCCATGGTCCGCAGCGGCTCGACCATGGTGGCAAGATCGGCCCGGTGGCGATCATAGCGTTCCGGCTTCGGCGACCAACGATGCGGCTTGTGGTGCCAGGTCCGGCCGTCTGCGGCCGATTTCCCGTCGGCACCGAGCCAGACGATGGTGCCGCCCGGCCCGACCAGATGCGCCGCCAGGTTGGTCGCCGCCGTCAGCGAGGTCCATTTCTGCATCAGGCTGTCGCGCTCGAGCGCGAGCCCCGGCGGCTTGGTGCTGCGGCACATCAGCACCTTCTTATCTTCCGAGCACATGCGCGAGACGGTGACGACGCGACCGCGGAAGTTCGCCACCGCCGCCCGGTTGTCGGGCTCGTGCCACCAGCGCCAGTCGCCGAAATAGAGAAAGTCCGCCCATGGCAACTTGTAGACGCTGGAATTGATCGCGATCACCCGGCGGCCGCGCAGCGCCTCCAGATCCACCCCGAGCACCGACGGCCCGCCGCCGACGATGAACACGGTCTCGCCCGGCCATTCGCGCGAGACCGACCAGAATGCAGGCTCACGCGACATAGAGGCGCCGGTAGGGTTGGATCAGGTTCACCACGGGCGCCGACAGATAGCCCGACGATGAGGTCGCCAATGATGGTGTGAAATAGCTCACGCGGGTGTCGCCGTGCTGCAGCTCGCGGATACTGGGATCACGTGAGCCGACGGTGCGGCCCTCGCTGACCGCCTGGATCACTGCCTGCTGCAGCCGCGCCGGTGCGCCTTCCGGCAGGTCGTAGCCGCCGCTATAGAGCACGGCGACCACCGTCTCCGCCCAGCACCCGCTGGTCCACAGCCGGCCACTGTCGGGATCGAACTCATAGTCGGCCGCGGTCGCGCCGGCGGTCGAGACCTCGGCGACCTCGACCACCGGATAAAGCGAGAGCGTCAGCGCCTGCCGCGGCAGCATGTTCTCATTGCGATCGAAGGTGAAGGTCTCGAGCGCCTCGGCCAGGCCGAAACGGCGGTTGCAATATTCTGCAATGATGCGTGACTGCATCGTGATGGCGGCTTGCAACGCCGCATCCTCGGCGGTGCCCTCGATCTCGAGCGCAAGCTTGAGGTCGGCGAGGCTAATCAGGTCAGGCCCGGCGCTGTCGGTCGACTCGCTGAGGATTTCAAGGATCGAATGCATCACTTCAACCTGAGCGGCTCGAGCGCGCGTTTCTCGTCCGTCCGCGCGTCGCGGCCGTCGCTGCCGCGCTTGACGGCGAGGCGCCAATCGTCCGACTTGCCTGGCTTGGCGCTGGTCTCGGCCTGGGCGATGAAGAACGAGCCGCCGAGCGTGACGCCATCGCCGACGACATAGGTCGCGCCCTCCCGCCAAACCCCGGCATCGAGGACGATGGCGGTCTTGATCTCATGCACGGTGTCGCCGATGGCCCAGCGCAAGGTGCGGCCGCCGTCCGGCGTCATGACCGTGGCGGTCTTGAGTGCCCGCCCGACTTGCTCGGCGGCGTAGTCCTGCAGGTAAGTCAGGTCGGCGGCGTTGCGGCCGGGCTCGCCCTTGGCGCCGCGCTCGCCATCCTTGCCGGCGATACCGGATGGCCCCACGGCGCCTTGCTCGCCCGGTTCGCCGCGCTCGCCCTTGGCGCCGGTCTCGCCTTGTGGCCCGCACTTGCCTTCCGGCCCAGTGTCTCCCGGCGGCCCCGGCATGCGCGCCAGGGTGCGGACCTCGGCCAGGGCGCGATGGCACATGGCCAAGCAAACGCCAAAGCCCTCGATCAGCGTATACATGGGCGCGGGAATCATCGGTTTCTCGCTCATGCCGCCCCCTAACTGAAAATCACATCGGCGCGCGCTTGCGTCAGGATGCCATCGGTGACGAGCGAGGTTTTCAGCGTCGTCACGTTCTTTTTCGACATTTTGATTGAACCCATGAACGCGACCACATCCCAGTTCTTTGCATTGCCTGCGGTCTGCCGCCACGTTTGCGCGGTGGCCGCGCGATACTCTGCATTAGTAAAGCGCCCGATCCACTCTGTGACCGCCAGCGTGGTCGGCGTGTCGATCGGGATGGTGGCAACCACGTTGTTGCCGGCGTCGATCTGCGGCTGTGTTGCGCCTGCACCCGGCGTCCATTTCCAGGTCGAGCGATCGTCGGATTTGCCGACACTACAACTATCAATCGGGCTGACCTCGGCAATGGCATCGTAGAGCGTTCCTGCGTCCATCACATCCATCCGACGAATGTTAGACCGTTTGCCCGAGTAACTGGATCGCCGTCGTCGCCGTAAAAAACCGAGGTAGCGCCTGTAGTGGTGTATTCCAGCGCCTGGACATAATTGAAGCCCAGAACGGGAGCACCCATTAAGATTGCGACCGGCCATCCGTTTAACCCACCAAAACCCATGGCCGTGGCCCCCGGCACGGGAGCAGTCGAACTGTTGAGGCCAATTCCATGAAAAGATGTACTTCCTCCATCAAGCCTGCCGCCGAACGTCGAAGTATAAGCGTCTTCCGCGAGCCCCTTCACGAACGAGCAACGCATCGCGGCGGAGCTATCGCTATTCTGCCACGCGCCGCTAGTGGCGATTGACCAGCTATCTTTGCTATTACTCGAACGCGATGTGACCTGGCGCCGATTGTAGGCATTCCAGACGCCGAGGAAGCCCGCCGTTCCGCCGCTCGCGGTCGCCCCGTAAATCCAATCGATCTGGGACGATGCATTGCTGCGCACCGTGCCGACATAAGTGCCCCTGGATGCCGCTGGACCGTTGGTGATGGCGGCGTTGTTGAGCCATACGCCATTGACCATTGTGAGCGCGGTGCCAGCCGAGCGCGTGGTGTCGTTCGTCCAGGCAGGCCCGCGCGTGAGCGTCGGTGTGCCGGCGTTGCTCCACACAAACAGGTCATACACGCTGCTTGCCGCCACCGCGGCCGGGCCGGCACTGCCCACCGAGGAAGCCGTGGTGACGTTGGACAACTCGCTAAACGTCGTCGGCACCATCGCTGCGCCGCTGTACAGCACGATCTGATTGCCGACATATGGCGTGTAAAAAATCGTGGTCTTGGCCGACTGCGTCGTGATCATCACGGGCGTTGCGGTCTGCAGCGTCAGCCGTCCCTGCGGCGGAACGGGAGTGGCAGAACCGCCGACCGCATTTGCCTTGATCTGGCCTGTGGTGGTGCGATCCCACGTCACCGTGGCGGTGTCGGTGAGCACCCGCTCGCTGGTCAGCGTCGCGTCGGCCGTCGAGGTGATGTACTCCGCACCGACTGGCGCGCCGCTAGTCACCGTTGAGGTCAGGTTGCCGCCCGAAAACGCCAACCCGGTGCTGACGTTGACTGCAGACCATGTGTTAGCGGCAGAGCGATAATAGATCGTGTTGGTGCCGGTGGCACCGGCCAGTGAAGTCAGATCGGCATCGAGCGGCTGATAGGCTGCGGCGGCAGCAGTCGTCGTCAGATAACTGCCGAGATTTGCTTGAACGTAAGCGGTGGTCGCGATCGAGGTATCGTTATCGGCCGTTGCCGGCGTCGGTGCCTTCGGATCGCCGGTAAAGGTCGGCGAGGCGAGCGGCGCCCGCGCGGCAACAGCGGTGTTGGTCAGCAGGATCTGATCTTCGAGTTCGCCCAGCGTATCGGCGCCCGGCCCTGCCGTGCCGACCAGCGCGGTGATGGCGTTGCTGACGAAGGCCGTGGTCGCAATCGAGGTATCATTGTCTCCTGCGGTTGGCGTCGGCGCTGTAGGATTGCCAGTCAGCGCAGGCGAGGCGAGCGTCGCATAGGCCGAAAGATCAATCGAGATGTTCTGCGTGCCGCTGTTGTAGTTGAGTGGCGCGGTTGCCGAGACAACGCCAGGCGGCCCTTGCGGCCCCACATCACCCTGCGGCCCCTGTATTCCGGGTGTTCCGGGCGCTCCTTGCGCACCGGTCGCGCCGGGCGATCCTTGCGCGCCGGTGTCACCTTGCGGCCCTTGCGCTCCGACGTCGCCTGGATCGCCCTTCGGTCCCGGTGATCCCGTCGCGCCAGTTGGGCCGGCATCACCTTGCGGCCCCGGCGGCCCAGGCGGTCCGGGCGGGCCTTGCTCACCGCCACCATCGCCACTTCCGCCGCCGGCGCCTCCGCCGGGGGCGATTGGAATGCGATCGATGCGGCCGTTCAGCTCGTCGACATCGTCATAAAGCTCGGTGAAATTCTTATTACACTTGTCGAACGAGATACGGATTGCATCATCGTTCGGCAGCTCATCGATATTGATTTTCTGCTGCGACATTTACGAATTGCTGGGCTCTCGTTGCTCGAGCGGCGGCGACTCGTGCAGCAGGCGCAGCGCGCTCGCGACTTGTCCGGCGAGCTCGGGCGGCAACGCGATCTTGGTGATGGCTTCGGCCACGCAGTCGCGCACGAACGGCACCATGCCCTTCGCCAGTTCGGTGATGTCGTTGTCGTCCATCATGCGGCCTCGCGATGTATGGCCTGCAATGCCTGCGTGAATTGCTGCGCGATGTTCTTGGCGGGAGTGGGCTTCGGCGCCGGCTCGGCCGGCTTGTCCTGTGCGGCTGGCTGCGGCGGTGCTGGCGGCGCGGCCGGCGCGAACGGATCGGCCTGCGCGTCGCGTTTGGCGAGCGCGGAAAGTGAATAATTTTGCTGCTGGAGATACGGTGAGGCCCCTCCGTCGACCGGCTTGAGGTCGAGCTTGCCGCGGCCCTCGTTCGGGCTCATCACGCCGGCGCCGACCGCATCGCGAATAGCGGTGACCTGGGTCACGGTATCCATGCGCAGCAGATTGTCGGTGTCGAACTCGGTGCCGAGACCTTCGCCGACGCCGATGCCGAGCGCGGCGTCGAGCAGTTCCTCCATTTCCTCGATGTGCGATTGCAGCGCTTGGGAATAATACTCGACGTTAAGGGCTTGCACGTTGTTGTAGGTCGGCAGCACGCCGACGCCGACCTTGTAGGGAGGCACATGGTAGACGCTGCAAACGACCTCGGCCGACCATTTCAGCTGTTCGATCATTTGCGCCTCAACGTTCGTGATCGACATCTTCTCATACTTCATTCCGCCGCTGAGAACCGCGACGCGACCGAGATTTACGCGCGAGAAGCGAAGCTCCCATTCCTCCTTGATCCGCTTTTCCTCCACATCGCTGATTTCACCGGGCGCTGTGAGAATGCCGCCCGGCACCGATGCATTCTCGAACAGCAGCGCGGAGGTTTTTTGCGCGTTGAGGCCGAGCATCGACGCGAGCCCCGAGGCGAACACCGGCGGCGTACCGACCAGCGGGTGAAATAAACAGTTAAAGCGATCGTGGATAATTTCGCGCGCCGGCACGATGATGTCGTCGATGTCGGCCAGGTTGTCACTACTCAAACGGTAGAACACACTGCCGTCGTCGGCGACCAGCGGCTGCACCCGCGTCGGATCGAGCACATGCAGCGCGGTCACCACCTGGCGGTTATCGCGCACCTTGAGCACATAGGTATTGCCGCGCGAGAGTTTCGATAACACCCAGCATTCCCAGAATTGATTCCGGGTTTGATAATTATTGGGCCGCCGCAATACCGGACTGAAGGCCGGATTCGTGGTCTCCGACCAGATATCGTTCTTGTCCTTCTCGACGAGCTTGACACGCAGCTTGGCAATGTCGCGAGCGATCAGCGTCTTGCAGGCGAAGTCGGCATGAAACGATGCTGCGGTGTCGACATTGATCTCGAGGTTGCGTTGCCACGCGCCGGTGAACGGCTCGCGGATCAGCGGATACCAGGCGCCGCGATCCATCGGTAGCGAGTTGAGCGCCTTGCGCTGTTCGCCGGTAAAAGGAATAGGCAGGCCGAAGATGCGCATCAGGATTTTGCCCGCCCGATTTCATATTGCAGCCGCGCTATGCCCCAGCGCCCGTCGACATCGATGCCGAGCTGCGTGGCCTGCAGGCGCAGGCTGTCAATGTCGGGGCGGTCCTCGTCGCCACCGATCGCAGCTTCGGCCTCGGTGGTTGCAGGACCGGCGATACTATTGTTAGATTCAGTCACGAGTGGTGCTGCGCGAACCGGTGGTTTGTCCGGCGCGAACTTCGCTTTCTTGCCCGCGACCAGCGCGATGGCGTGCCTGGGCGGCACCTCGTATTCCTCGCCGGCGACCAGATGCCGGGTGCCGTACTTGTGCGGCTTGATCGCCGTCAAGGTGCGCATTTTCATCGGCTATCCATTCGAAAAAATGGGGTGGGCGAGGAGGCCACCCACCCCCAGGCAGCGAGCTGTTAGGCGGTGTGGACGGGTCCGCCCCAGTCAGCGCTGGTTAGATACGCGACCGACTGCGTGCGTCGGCGCAACCAGTTGATTACCCTTTCAGCACGAATCGCGACCGAGTTTGTTTGGTACATCGAGACGAGCTGCGTTGCGGTCGGTGTGATCGATGAGCCTGTCGGCGCATCGGACATTTCGAGCGATGCCTCGTTGCTGGAATCGATCGTGATATCACCATCGTCCGCCAGATAGATGTCCGAAGCATTGACCAGCACGACAACGCCCGCCGGCGCGTAATCGCTGGCGATCACCGGGAAGCCGAACAGCACGCCGCCGGTCATGGACATGCCGGCGAATTCCGGTTGCCCGAGCGGATTCGTCATCGAGGTCAAGGCCGCCGCAACAGTCGATCCCATGATGAAGACACCGCTGGTCGGCGGATTGTTGGCCGCCATGTATTTTGCGATGAGGGATCGGATATCGAGTCGAACCGCGTCGGCGTCATCACCCGACGACACAATGCTGGGAGCACCGTTGGTGATCGAGGCCGGCGAGACTCCAGCCACCGCCGTCTTCGACGGCGTGATGAAGTCGAGGTCCAATCGTTCCTTCAGCGCGGCGGCCAACTGATCGCGAACAATCGTGTCGGACTTGGGTGACGAGAATCGAATCGATTCCATTGTCAGCACACAGATATTTGCGACCTTGAGCGGAGGCAGCGTCAGGCGCGCGAAGTTAAACGAGGTCAACGGTTTTGCCTTGCCCTCGCCGACCCAGTAGCCGGCACCCCCCGCGGTTTGCTGCACCATCGGCACGTTGAACATGACCGAGCGCATCGACGGAACGCCACCGGTCCCGAAGCGACCGAGGATCGTTTGCGGGCGCAGCCACTCGATGAAGTCTTGTGCCGTGGCGCCCTCGGGGCTGACGAGATTCGCCGCCCAATTGCCGCTGATTGTCGAGCCCGCCAGCACGTTGGCCTTGGTCATGAGCTCCATCGTCACCGGACTGTCTGGGCCATACAGTTCCGCAGCAATATCACTGGCGGGGCGATACTGCCGATGCGACAGGAACTCGGCACGAATCCTCTGCACAAAGCCGATGCCCGGTCCCAGCTTCGGTGGCGTCCGCACGACGATGCTGCCGCCACGCATCGCGGCGCCATCGTCGGCCTTCTCGGCCTTGATCACCGGCTTGGCCGCGAACGCCTTGGCCTGCTCGATCTTGCGCAGCCGGACAAGGTCTTTGTCGAGCGCCTCGACCTCAGAACTGAGATTGTCAAATTCGTCCTGCTCGCCCGCATCCGAGGTGCGGTCCTCGTCGAGACTCTTCTGCATCACCGCTTCCATGCGCGATGCGCTGGCGGAACGTTTGGCTTCAAGCGCCGTGATCTGTTCAGCAATGGTTTTCATATCGCCCTCCTGGGCGGACTTCCGTTGAGGATGTCCCGAGGCGCCGGGTGGGTTGAGCTGAACGACACGACGCGGCTTTGCTTGGCCGGACGCGGCCCGCTGCGCAGTGTCGATCGATTTCACGGTGGCGATGGTGCATTCAGAGTTGGCCGGAATCGTCACGGCCGAAAGCTCCAGGAAATCCCATTTGATGAAGCGGATGCCATTGGTCTTCTCGATGAACGAGGTCTCGATCGGCTTGAACCCGATCGATAGGCCGGGGACGAGGCCAGCCTTGATCAGCGACCAGGCGCGATCGATCTCGGCGGTCACGCCCTTGGCGATCTTGGCGATGATATCGATGCCGGCCTTGGTGATCTTGACATGCGTGACATGGCCGATCGGATTGCCTGAGTCGTGTTGCCACAGCAGCGGCAACGGCAGCTTGAACTGCGCGCCATCCGGCTCGACCACATCCTCGAGCCGATCCGGCGTCGGCGTTGACGCCATGCCGGTGATGATGCGCGCGTCCTCGTCCACCCCCTTAATTGAAAGGAGGCTATATGCCCGGTTAAGCATGGTGGTGGCCTCAGTTAGTGATGCCAGGTAAATTTACTTCGTGACTTACCCGCGATTGTTTCTGCCATGTCTTTGGCCTGCTTTAATTGTAATTTTTCCGACAATTGACCATCTGGCAAAATAACCCGAAACATGCGCGGGTTATTATTATCTCTTGATACCCATCCTACCAATCGAGCTCCATCGTGAAGCCGGTACGGTTCCTTAAGTGGACGTTTCCTGTTGTCCCTCATGCGAAAAACAAACGGCACTCCGGCCGCTTCTGCGGCGTCGGGTTGAGTGCGAGCAAAGCCGCTGCGTTAAAGCAGGCCATTAATGGATCAATCTTGCCATACCCTGAGTCATCCCGCGCGATGCGCATCCCGGTCGGCGTCGGCACGATGCGCGCATTTCCCGCACACCACGTCATCAGCGCCTGGCCGCCGTGCTTGAAACTGCCATCGACGAGCTTGCGTTCGACCGTCTTGATGGCGCCCATCAACGAGATGCCTTGCCGGATGCCGACGAGAAGCTTGGCCTCTTGCGTGACCCCGATTTTGGCGAGGGCATCGACAATGCCGCCGATCCCGAGCGCGTCCACGCCGACACCGGCAAGTTTTTTCGTGCCTTTAATTTTTTCCACGATGTCCGTGACAAACGAAATGTCATCCGGTAATTCCTCGACCACGGTTAAGTCGCCGTCGGCCTGAAACCTATCATAAAACCCAGTATTAGCTTTGCGCCGCTCGAGCCCTTCCGGCGAGACCAGCGCATGCGTCCAGGCCAGATGCGTCTTGGTGTCCTTCTCGCGCCCGATCACCGCAATGCCGAGCAGATCGTCGAGCCCGCCACCGTCGATGCCGACCACCACCGCTTCCGAACGCTCGAGCACCGCATCGAGGGTCAGCCCCTCCTCGGTGCCGCGGCTCCAGTGGTTGGCGCCGGCCCAGCCGTCGGCCCTTAGAGACATTCCAATCTGCACGTTGAAGTGCTGGCTCGCGATCAAGGCCACCGCCGCCGGCCCGTCGGCCTCGGCCCGCACGATCTCGCGCGCCAGGAAGTTCTCGTTGGTCGAGCGCCCGAGGTTGGGGTTGACCAGCGGCCAGTATTTACGCTCCTTCCAGCCGCCGTCGCGCGCCAGCCGATCCGGCAGCTCGTACAGCACCGGCAGCAGCGGCATCCGGGTCTTGCCGTCCCGCACCGCGCGCGCCATCGCCAATTCCGAGGCGAACACACCCGACGGCGGCTGTTTCGATTGCGTGGTGGTCTGAAACAAAAACCCGTCCGGCCGCTTGGTCAGCGCGCCGCGGAGCTCGATGAACACTTCTGCCGCGTTTGCCCGTTTCGCAAAAACGTGGGTCTCATCGATCATGGTTCCAAGCGCGAGACTGCCAGTGATCACATCCGTATCAGCTGCCTTGATCTGCAAGCTCGCGCCCGTCTGCCGGTGCGTGATCTTTCGGATGTGATCCTGCACATGCAGGATCTTGCTGAGCTCGGGATCGAGCCGGATGGTGCCCTTCGCTTGCCGGTACGCGATGCTCGCAATCTCGATCGTGGGGGCGACGAATAAAAACTCTGCGGACGGCCTCGGGTTGATGATCAGTGCGGTCAGCATCACAGCGCCGCCGTTCGTGCTTTTGCTGTTGCCCTTGGGGATTAGTTGAAAAACCTCGCTGATGTGTCTGATATTGTTGGCCCTATCGTAGCTGCCGAACAGCCCCGCCACGATCGGGTAGAACCACGCGCCGCAGACGTCCCCCAGCCGCGGCGTCCCAATCACGTCCGGCAACCGCAGCCGCTTGAAGCAGCGCAGCGCCTTGGCCGCCTCGCCCTCGTACAGCGGCAGTTCCGGCACCAGGCTGCGGCCGTCCAGGATGCGCTGTTCCCAGTCCAGGCAGCTCGTGTCCCAGTCCTCGGCGCCGATAGGCCGGGATTCAGGGAGGACCGCTGGCGCGTCGTCTGGGATCGGGATTAGGTGGATCATCAACTTTTAATTTTAACGCACCACGGCGTAGCGGGAATGGCTGAGAGCAGCCTTCAAATCCCGGTCGAGCATGTCTAGCGCCGCGTCCTTGGCCCTGGTTCGGTTCACCATGTCGGAAAGCGAACCATCCGGCTGACTCACACGCCACATCGTGGGGTAGCGTTTGTCCTGCACAATCTCGTAGCCGCTCAGCCGCGTGCCGAGGTACAGACGGTCGCCCTTCCACACGGTTTGCGATCTTGCGCTGGCCATCACTGCACCCCGCATCAGTTGACCTGATTGACCTCAAGGTCGTCGGACCACTCGGTGCTCGCCCCGCCAGCCGTCGCCGCAGCCTCTTCCACCCGATCCTTTTTGCCAATCTTTAGCGGCTC
>Ga0307299_10000039_pt1 | contig 37868 bp, 38 predicted proteins | sample ER_DNA_159_FD_194466 | JGI IMG/M metagenome (GOLD analysis project Ga0307299, IMG submission 194466) | Bulk soil microbial communities from the East River watershed near Crested Butte, Colorado, United States - ER_DNA_159 | ecosystem: Environmental > Terrestrial > Soil > Floodplain | place... | reverse complement strand
AGGACGCGGCCGTGTACAGGGCGACCAGGAACCCCAGAGCGGCGAAGGACGTGAAGTATCCGATGACGGAGTACGCGAACAGCGCCGACATCGTCACCGCGAGGACGGGGATCGGGGCCCGCCGCCGCCAGGTAAGCGGCACGGTCTGAAGGAGGATGAGCAGGAGGCCGAGGGCATCGAGGCTCCGCACCGTGGCTTCCTCTCCACCCTCCGGCAGATCGACATGCAGGTGGACGAGCACGCCGACGAGCGAGGTCGCGGTCAGGAGGCCTGCCAGCAGCGCATCCTGCGCGATGGGCCTCGAGAGGAAGGGGGGACGTCCGACGCCGGCGGTGAGTGACCGCAGCCGTTCCATCCGAGGGGCGGGACGCTCGATCTCAGCCGTCGTGTGGCGCATGAGGAAGCCGGCCTCGGTTGTCGTTGTCCGGTGGGTAGGGCCAGCACGATATACCGTTCGGTGCAACACCCTCAAGGGAGACGACCGCGAGAGTTGGTTAGGGGCTCAGTTTCTCGGCGATCTCAGCGAGGTGCGCAGGGTCACCGGGCGTCATATCCCACGGCTTCCGGAGCCCGTCGTCGGTCCACCTGGGCACCAAGTGGAGATGGAAGTGGAAGACGTGCTGCCATCCGGACTTCCGGTTCGCTTGGAAGATCGTCATCCCGTCCAAGTCGAGCCGCTCGCTCAGCAGAGCCGCGACCTCCTGCGACAACGTCCAGACCGCCCGCCCGTCCTCCGGATCGAGGTCCCAGATGTCATCGGCGTGGGCCTTCGGGATCACCAACGTGTGACCGTCGGACGCGGGGTTGATGTCCAGGAACGCGACCGCTCGGTCGGACTCCGCGACCTTGTACGAGGGAGCCTCCTCGGCCGCGATCGAACAGAAGACGCAGTTGATCATCGCCGTCACTGCCCGTTCGCCGCGATGAGGACCGCCGCGAGCACCACGACCATGCCCAGAACGACCACCATGGCGACGATCCTGGTGCGTCGGATTCGACGTTCGTACCGGTTCGGCATGCCCCTACTTATACAGGTGCTCGGCGATCTGGACGGCGTCGAGGGCGGCGCCCGCACGGAGGTTGTCCGCGCAGCTGAACAGGACCAGCGCATCGTCGCGCCCGGGCACCTGCCGGATCCTGCCCGCGAGCGCCACATCGCCGCCGGCCGCGTCGATCGAGGTGGGGAAGACGTCGCCGGCCGGGTCGTCCCAGACCTCGACCCCGGGCGCGCTCCGCAGCAGGTCCCGCGCTTCGTCGGCCGTGACCGGACGAGCGAACTCGGCGAGGATCGAAACGGCGTGCCCGACCAGCACGGGGACGCGGACGGAGGTCGCGACCACCGGCAGGTCGGGCGCCGAGAGGATCTTCCGCGGCTCGGCCATCATCTTCGCCTCCTCGCCGGTGAACCCGTCTGCCTGGAAGGCGCCGATCCTGGGGATCACGTTGTAGGCGATCGTCCGGCCCATCACGGGCCCGGTCGGCAACGTCGGAACGTCGGGGTGGGCCAGGGCGTCTTCGTCACCGCGGAGCTTCTCCACCTGCTCCAGCAGCTCGGCGATCGCCTTGTGCCCGGCGCCGCTCACGGCCTGATACGAGGACAGCACGAGGGACGTGCATCCCGCGGCTCGGTGCAGGGGCGCCACTGCGAGCATCGCGGTGATCGTGGTGCAGTTCGGCACGGAGATGATCCCCGGCTTCGGCCATCCTTCGAGCACCTCCGGGTTGACCGCGGGGATCACGAGTGGCACCTCGGGCTCCATCCGGAACGCGCTCGAGTTATCGATGCACAGGGTTCCGTTCGCGGCGATCTCCGGCAGGAACCGCCGCGCGGTGCCCGCCCCGGCCGAGACGAACGCGACGTCCACCCCCCGGCACGCCTGGACGGTGAGCTCGCGGACCCGATGCTCCGTGCTCCCGAAGGTCACCGGGAGCCCGTCGCTCCGGGCCGAGGCGAGCGGAACGAACCCGTCGACGGGGAACGCCCGGTCCTCGAGGATCCGGGTCATCTCCCGCCCCACCGCGCCGGTGGCGCCGATCACCGCCACCCTCACGAGCCGTCTCCCCCAGCCAGCCCGAACCGCTCGTGGACCGCGCGGAGCGCCCGCTCGGCGAGGTCCTTGCGGATCACGCACGAGATGCGGATCGGCGAGGTCGAGATCATCTCGATGTTGATCCCCTCGCCCGCGAGGACGTCGAACATGTCGGCGGCGACGCCCGGATGGCTCTTCATCCCCGCGCCCACCAGGGACAGCTTCGCGATCCCGGCATCCACGCTGAACCCGTCCGCGCCGATATCGCGCGCGAGCGCGTCCAACACGCCCTCGAGCCGGGGCAGTTCGGCGAGCGGAGCCGTGAACGACATGTCGGTCGTCCCGTCGCGGGAGACGTTCTGCACGATCATGTCGACGCTGATCGCCTCGGCCGCGATCGCCTTGAAGATCGAGGCCGCGACGCCCGGCCGGTCGGGCACGGCGTCGATCGTGACCTTGGCCTCGTCGGTGTCGAGGGCTGCGCCGGAGATCATCACGCCTTCCATCGGACCCCCATCCTCCCGTACCCACGTACCCGGTGCGTCGCCGAACGAAGGGCGAACGTGGAGCTGGACCCCATGACGTCGCGCCATCTCGACCGAACGCGACTGCAGCACCTTCGCACCGGAGGCCGCCAGCTCGAGCATCTCGTCGGGACTGATCGTGTCGATCCTGCGAGCGTCCGGCACGATCCGCGGGTCCGCCGTGTACACGCCGTCCACGTCCGTATAGATCTCGCAGACGTCCGCGCCCACGGCGCCCGCCATCGCGACCGCCGTCAGATCGGACGCCCCACGCCCGAGCGTCGTGATCTCGTACCGGGTCGAGAGGCCCTGGAAGCCCGCCAGCACGACGACGTTGCCCGCCTCGAGCGCCTCGACGACCCGCTTCGGCCTGATCTCGACGATCTTGGCCTTGCCGTGCTGGGTGTCGGTGATGATCCCGGCCTGCGAACCGGTGTAGCTGGCGGCCCGGCAGCCACGGGCGTTGAGGGCGATCCCAAGCAGCGACATCGCGATCCGTTCGCCGGCCGTGAGCAGCATGTCCATCTCACGGGGGTCGGGAACGTCGGCGATCTCCAGCGCCATCGCGGTGAGGTCGTCGGTGGTGTCGCCCATCGCCGACACCACCACGATGACGTCGTCGCCGCCCTCTCGGGCGCGCACGACGCGGTCCGCGACCGCCTGGATCCGCTCCACGGACCCCACGGACGTGCCACCGAACTTCATCACGACGATGGGCACGCTCCGGCCGCTCCCTGGGTCTCGGAGGTTCCGAGTCTACCGACCGCTCCCTCGCGGATCCGCTAACCCCACGACCGAGCGAGCAAGGTGCCGGTGTCCCAGCGGTCGCGCGGAGCCAGCAAGGTCGCGGATCGGCGCTGCCACCCCTTCGCGAGCGATCGGACGACGCGCCGCAACATCACGACCACGCCCCGACCTGCGTATTCGAACCGCTGGACGACGTGCCGCTTAGCGTCAAGCCGCTGAGCGGAAGGACGCCCAACGAGATGCCCAGCCAGGACGAGCCGCTCCACGAGAGGCCCGACCAGGAGTTCCCGGACCACGAGTTCCCGGACCAGGAGAGGCCCGACCACGACAGGCCGCTCCACGAGTTCCCCGACCAGGACAGGCCGCTCCACGAGTTCCCCGACCAGGACAGGCCGCTCCAGGAGATGCCCGACCAGGACAGGCCGCTCCACGAGTTCCCCGACCAGGAGTTCCCGGACCACGACTTCCCGTTCCAGATCCCACCCGACCACGACTTGCCCTGGGCTTCCAAGATGGCCATCGCCGGAGCATCGAACGGAGATCCCATGATGTCCTGCTCTCCCGTCAGCGGCACGCCGTCCATGGAGATGTGATCCGATCCACGAGCGGCTTCCAGGGACCCGGCGCCCGTGGAGGGCAACCAGCGTTGCGTCGCGTAGGTCGGCAGCGGCGCCGTCAGCGCGGATGCGAGCTGGAGCTCCCCTCCGCCGATCTGCTGAGCCTTGCCGATGATCGGGTAGCCGGAGTCGCTGAGCAGTTCCTTGACCTGATCCGGCGTTGCGTTCGGATACTTCTCCAGAACGAGCGCCGCCGCGCCCGAGACGATCGCGGCGGATTGGGACGTACCGCTGCCGCGGAAGTAGCGCGTGTCGATCTGACCCTCGGGATGAGTGGTGTCGATGTAGGAGCTGGGGACGCGCAGTCCTTGGAGATGCATCCCGGGAGCGACCATGTCCACCCCACGCGTCGCCCCACGCTTGGGCCAGGGGGAGAACGCCGGCACGGTGTCGTCGGCGAGCGTGTTCGTTCCGTTCGAGTCCGACGTACCGATGGCGAGGACGTACGGGTCGAAGGCAGGGTCCGCGAGGGCGGGCGTCGTGTTCATGTGGCTCTGGAACCCGTAGTTCCCGCCGGCCGCGACGACCACGATGCCCTGCTTCCATGCCACCTCGGCGGCGTAAGCGAGCGGGTCCACCGTGTACGGCTGCACGCTGTTGGTGCCGTAGGACAGGTTCAGCACCCGGATGTTCATGCCGGGATCGTTCGCATGTTGGACGACCCAGTCGATGGCGGCGATCACCTGGGAGACGTCGGTCCCGCCGTCCGCGGTTCCGACCTTCAGGCTGACGATCCGGGCGTCGGGAGCCATCCCGCGATACGCGCTCGGAGGGGACTGGTCGTACGGTGCCGTCAGGGTGGGATCGTTCCCTGCGATCAGCCCGGCCATGAACGTTCCGTGCCCGTACGTGTCCAGGTTCGTCAGGGCCGAGGACTGCGACTCGATCGAGAGGTCCGGCCCGTAGACGACCTTGTTGTTCCCATCCAGACCCGTGACCGGAGCGACGCCCGTATCGATCAGCGCGACGTCGACGCCGTCCCCGGTGTATCCGGCGCGCCACCAGGCCGTCGCTCCCGAATACTTCGTGGTCGAGGCCATGGAATTCGTGTCGGTGCCGGGGTCGTACGACGACGCCTGCGGCGCGAGCGCGACGTCGGGGGAGATCGAGACCACCGACGGATCTGCGCCGATCGCGTCGGCGACCCGCTGGGACAACGTTGCCGAGAACCCATCGATGATGGGCAGCTCCGCGGTGATCGAGCCGCCTTCCGATGTGACGAAGCGCTCGATCCGCGCCTGCGCGCCCGAGAGGGTCCGGACGATGACCGACACGTCCGAGGCGGCGCCCGATGTCCGGGTGCCCGCCGGCGCGAGGACGAACGCGGCCACGAAGATCGTCAGGATCGCTCCGGCGAGCGAACGCAGTTGCGTTCGCGGTGCAGCCACGGCGGCCGTCGAACGATCGATCCGAGCGTTCAGGGTAGTGCTCCTCTCCTGCTTTCCTTGCCGAGCTCCCGCCAGCTCTTCGAACCAGTGGCGGGAGTCGCTTGGTTGACCGACCGAATATGACGCGCGACAGCCGACAGCGCACCGGCCGCATGTCGGTTATCCAGGTGGTCCGGGGGTGATGCCGGACGAACGGTGCGGCCTACCGTTCCGTGGTCTTCGGCCCAGAAGGCCGCGCCGGACGAACTAGGTCCTCGGGTCTTGCGGTTCGACTCAAGCCAACCCCGTCTCGGCCGACATTGGGTGAAGCAACATCGGGTGCAGACGGCCGACGTTGGGTGCTGATGCATGAGCGAGTTCATGGAACTTCCCGTACGTGCGCGAGCATGGATCGTTGCCGTCTGGATCGCTGCGCTCGCCCTCGTCGCGATCCACGCGCCGGACCTCTCGACATGGAACACGGAGGACGTGGTGGCGTGCTTCGCCCTCAGCGCCATCGCCGCGATCCTCGAGCAGTTCACCGTTCGGATGTCGCACGGACCCGAGGCGGAGAACTACTCGCTCACCGACGCGCTGTGGGTTCCCACGTTGATCTTCGCGAGGTCCGGCGTGCTCACGCTCGCCGTGCTCTTCGGCATCGCCGCAGGACAGCTCCTCCGGAGCTGGCGTTGGTACAAGGTCGGGTACAACGTCGCGCAGTTCGTGGTGGCCATCTCGGTCGCGGAGGTCGTCTTCAGTTTCTTCCACGTGTCCTCGTCGCTCAGCTTGATGGTCTGGCTCGCGGCCTCGATCGCGATGCTCTCGTACTTCGCGTTGAACGAGCTCTTCATCTCGTTCGTCATCTCGCTCATCGACGGCGAGTCCCTCCCGACGCTGCTGGTGCTTCCGGACGGTCTCAACCTGCTGCATGCCGCCGGGAACCTGACGATCGGCCTGCTCGCGGCGTTGGTCTGGAGCACGGGTCCGGTCGGGATCCCGCTGCTGATCGCGCCGATGGTCCTCGTGTTCCTGGCCTATCGGGGCTGGCTCCACGCCGAACGTGAGGAGGAACAGGCGAAGGAGCGAGAGCGGATGCAGACCCTCTACGAAGCAGGTCGGGAGCTGTCCGGTCCGATCGACGTCGGCTACGACTACAAGCCGTTCTTGGTGCTCGTCCGCCGGATGCTCGACGCCTCGGCGGTCGAGCTGGTCCTGCTGAACGACGGCGCCCGCATCTACAACTCCGAGGTCGGTCTGATGGTGAACCTCCCGCCCGAGGATCGTCCGCCCACTGCCGAAGAGCTGGTTAGCACGCGGCCGGGACTGACGACCTTCATGGCATCGATCGACGACGCGCCCACCGTCTCCTCGATCCTCGCGGTGCACCGCGCGATCCCGCTGTCCTCGGCGGAAGGCTCCCTGGTCGAGGCGCTCGCTTCACAGTTGAAGGTCCGCAACGAGAACGAGCGTCTGTTCCACGAGACGGTGGAACAGCGGAGCCACCTGTCCGACGTGATCGGCAACACCTCGGACGGGATCCTCGTGGTGTCCGCGGACGGCCTGATCGTTTCCTGGAACCCGGCGATGGAGCACATCACCGGCATCCCGCGAGCCGGGGCCGCCGGCCGCGGGTGCGATGAGGTCCTCGGGCTCCACCTCGAGGATGACGGACCGGACGGGCGCACCTTCGTTCCGCTGCGCTTCGACGAAGCAGGTTCCCATGACGTCCTCCTGACCCGGACCGACGGCTCGGAGCGGTGGATCCGCTACACGAGCAACCCGATGCCGTCTCGCGAGGGCGGAGCGAAGTCCTTCGTGATCGTCGCGCGAGACGTGACCGCCGAGCTGGAGACCGAGCAGCTGAAGAGCGACTTCGTGGCGACCGTCTCCCACGAGCTGCGCTCGCCGCTCACGCCGCTCAAGGGCTTCGTCCGCGCGCTCCGCGACGGGCTGATCGAAGAGACCCCGGAGGCTCGTCACGAGTACTACGAGATCATGTGGCGAGCCGTCGAACGGCTCGAGCGGCTGATCAACGACCTCCTCGATGTCTCCCGGGTCGAGGCCGGGAAGCTGGACCTCGAATCGAAGCCGTTCAATGCGACCGAGCTGCTGGACGGGTGCATCCGTCACATCCGGGGTGAGTTCCCCGATCGCGTCGTCGACTTCGTCCATCCCACCGATGCCGTTTGCGTCCTCGCCGATCCCTTCCGCGTCGACCAGATCGTCCAGAACCTCCTCTCGAACGCGTTCAAGTACTCCACGGCCGGCTCCACGGTGCAGCTGTCGCTCACGGTTGATGGGAACCGTGCCCTCGTCGCCGTCTCCAACGAAGGCGAGGGGATCGCGCCGGCCGACCAGCCGCACGTCTTCGATCGCTTCTTCCGCACCCGCACCGGTTTGCAGCGCGAGGTCGGGGGCGCGGGCCTCGGCCTGTTCATCTGCAGGAGGCTCATCGAAGCGATGGGCAGCCAGATCGAGCTGGAATCCGTGCCGGGAGAAGGGTGCACGTTCACCTTCTGGCTCCCGCGTGTGGCGACGAACGTTGACGGGGCGCGCGTCGAGCGGCGACCGATCGAGACCCTGACCTGAGCGCCGTCCTCGGGGAACCATGTGGCCTCCGGCCACCGTCGCAGACGACGTGAGCGGAAGACACGCGCTGGTCGCGCTGCTCCTCGTGGCGTGCACGGCCTCGGGCGCAGCCAGTCGTCCGCCGGAGTCCGTGGACGGAACGCCGACCGCTCCTGCCGCCGTCTACGCATGCCCTGCCGACGTCGGTCCGACCTACGCGTTGTTCTTCGACTACCCGGATGGCGATCGGCTGCTCGTCCTGGTCAGCGCCTCGGGATGTCGCTTCGCGACGAACGGACAGCTGAGCGCCCACACCGACCCGACGCTACTCAGGACGCTCCGGTCCCTGGCGCATCGCTGACCACCTCGTGGCCGGCGTCGTCACGCTGGTCCGGCGTCGCGGTCGCGCAACCAGCTGAGGGCGCGCCGGCGCTCAGCGCTGATCGACGCGAGGGTGATGTCCTCCCCCGTCCTTCCTTCCGTGGCCGCGAGCCACGCGTCGGCCTCGTGCCACGCCGTTTCCAGCTCCCGATCGTCTCGCAACCGGCCGCTCGCGCGGAAGGACGACTCGTTGCCGTAGGACTGGATCCGCTGGTTCAACACCTCGACCTCGAACTCCTCATCGATGGGAGGCAAGGAGGCAACGTGCTCGAGCGCCCACAAGAGGACCCCGAGGGACTCCTTCCTCCAGAGCCCGTCGGCGATGGCTTCGTGCGGCCAGGAGCCGTTCGCACCGTCGAAGAGCGTCCGTTCGACCGGGGTGAGCTCTCCTTCTAACGATTCGCGAACCAGCCAGCGGTCGGTCTCGACCTTCGCGCGTTCGGCCTGCGCCAGACGCTGAGGCTCGGGTCCATCCTCGAGCACGGCTTCGATCGAGGCCCGACGGATCAGCGCGTAGAGCACCAGCGCCCGGTCGCTCACCTCGGCGACGGACGGGCGCGGGCTCACGGTCCCGGCAGCCCGAACGCTCGGCGCAAGAAGTCCAGCTCCACCAGGTCCTCCGCCACGGAGAGCTCTTCCATCCCGCCCATGTGCGAGGAGTTCGGCAGCAGGACCAGGTCGTGGTCGTACCCGTTGGCGAGGAGGGCGGCCGACAGCTGGAGCGTGTTCGCCACGAAGACGTTGTCGTCGGCGAGCCCGTGCATCAGCAGGAGCGACCGATGGGGCTCGGCCGTCGGGACGTACGTGACGAGCGAGCTCCGTCCGTAGGGTTCGTCGTCCACGGTGGGATCGCCGAGGTAGCGCTCGGTGTACGCCGTGTCGTAGAGGTGCTGATCCGCGACCGGCGCCCCGGCGATCGCCGCGTGGAACACGTCGGGTCGCTTCAGGGCCGCGAACCCGGCCAGCTCACCCCCGAAGGACCAGCCGCGGATCCCGACGCGGCCGAGATCGAAGAAGGGCCAGCGCTCGGCCGCGGCGTGAAGTCCCTCGATCTGATCGTCGAGCGGGACGGAGAAATCGCGGTGGACGGCCTTCTCCCACGCCACGCTGCCGGGCGTTCCCCGGCCGTCGATCGTGAGGACGGCGATGCCCAGTCGATCCGCGAACCATTGCTCCATCCGATACATGCCTCGCCAGCGCACGACCCGCCGGAAGCCGGGGCCGCCGTACGGGCTGAGGAGGACCGGCACAGGTCCGTCCGGCTCGCGCCCGCGGGGCAGGAGCAGGGCGGCACGGAGTCGTCGTGGTCCCAGCTCGGCATACGTCGGTGTCGGATCGACGAGCGAGGGCTCCGAGACGTCGGCCACGTCGACCTCGGTGCCGTCCGATCGTACGACGGATACGAAAGGCGGGATCCGGTCGGGAGTGCGAGAGATGCGGACAGAGGTGGGGCCCCCGACGACGGCGGCATGGACGCCGGGCCCCGAGCTGATCCGCTCCGGCTCGGCCCCGCGCGCGACACGGAAGATATGCTCCTCGCTCGGGTCGGCGAACGCGTGGAACCACACGACCCCGTCGCCGGTCGTGATGACGCTCCTGACCTGGAGACCGGGAGGCGTCACCACCTCGTCGCCGATCCGGAGACGATGTGTGTCCTCGGCGTCGACGGTGGAGACCAGGGAGCCATCCAGCCATGCGGGCGATCCATCGACCAGGTCGAGCCACCGCTCGTCCTGGAGCTCCTGCACGACCCGCGTGCTGCCGTCGTCGTCCGCCGTCAGCACCTGGGCGACCCGTTGATCGCGCGAGATGACCTCGAGGGTGAGCGGTTCGTCCGGTCCCCACGAGACGCGAGCGAGGTACTCGAACGCCTCGCGGTCCCACACCACCTCGACGCGCTCGGCCGTCGCGACGTCGATCACGTGCAGGGTCACGATCGCGTTGGGCGTCCCCGCCCGCGGATAGCGGATCCGACGCGGTTCGGCCGCCGGATCCGACGGCTCGGAGATCCACCAGACCTGGACCGGCCGCTCGTCTACCCGTGCGGACGCGATCCGGCTCCCGTCCGGAGACCACCAGTACCCGCGCTTCCGGTCGAGCTCCTCGGCAGCGATGAAGTCGGCGAGTCCCCAGTGGACGTCGGGATCGGGGTCCGAAGCCAACTCGCGTTGCTGCGCACCGTCGGTCCCTCGAACGAAGAGCGTCCCGTCGACCACGTAGACGACGTGCGAACCATCCGGGGACAGCCGTGGATCGTCCGGAACACCCTCCGTCGGGACCGTCGACAGCGAGCCGTCGTTCAGCTCGACGAGGCAGAGCTGTCCCCCGTCGACGAACACAGCCCGCGTGACGTCCCGGTCGCAGGCATAGGTGGTGACGCCTTGCGCGCGTTCGCGCATCCGCTCGCGCCGGGCACGCTCGGCTTCGGTCGGTGCCGCAGACGCCTCGCCGTGCTCGCGAGGGTCGTAGCGGCACGCTTCCTTCCCCGACGCGACGTCCAGCACCCACAGGCACGTGACCGGGTCATCGCCCGCCTTCGTTCGGAGGAAGACCACACGGGAGCCGTCCGGCGACACGGTGAAGGTCCGCGGGACCCCGAGGGTGCCGGAGCGGGTTCGTGCCTGTTGCCGGGGGAAGGCGAGGTCGTCCGGGTGGCGTCCCTCGAGGGCCACTCAGATCTCCCGGCGGCCTTCGAGCGCTTGCGACAGCGTGATCTCGTCGACGTACTCCAGATCGCCCCCCACCGGGAGACCGCTCGCGAGCCGGGTGACGCGCACCCCCGACGGCTTCAGGAGCGCCGCCACGTACATCGCGGTCGCGTTGCCCTCCAGGTTCGGGTTGGTCGCCAAGATGCATTCGGTCACGTGGTCGCGCTCGACGCGGTCCAGGAGCTCCTGGACGCGCAGATCCTCGGGCCCCACGCCGTCGAGCGGGCTGATCGCGCCGCCGAGGATGTGGTAGCGACCCTTGTGCAGCGCCGACTTCTCGATCGTGGCCGCGTCCTTCGGCTCTTCCACGACGCACAGGACGGTGCGGTCCCGGCCCTCATCCCTGCAGATCCGGCACAGGTCGCCTTCGGCGACGCTCCCGCACTCCCGGCAGAAGGCGATGCGGTCCTTCGCTTGGACGATCGCGGACGCGAGCCGTTTGGCGTCGTCGGGCGGCGCCTTGACGAGCCAGAACGCGAGCCGCTGGGCGGACTTCGGCCCGATGCCGGGCAGCCGTGCGAGCTCGTCGATCAGCTCCTGGATCGGCCCCTCGAACACGCTCAGTCACCGCCCCCTTCGACCGGGGTCGCGCCCAGCATCTCCTGGACGCGCCGGAGGGCCTCGTCGTCGCTGGGCGTTTCCTCCTCCTCGACGACCTCGGCGGTCGCCGAGCCACCGGGCTCGCGCGACTCCCGCACGACGCACGTGATCCGGGGAGCGATCCCGAAGAGGTCCCCGAGGGCTTGCTGGAGCTCGTCCTGGCGGTCCTGCACCTTCTGCACGCCGAAGCGCTTGTCGGGGGGGAACGCGAGCTCGAGCGTCTCTCCGTCGAAGGAGGCGACCGTCGCGCTCTCGAGGACGGCGCGGAGGATCGGCTGGCGGAGCTGGCCGAGGTGGTCGATCAAGGCCCCCCACGACCGTCGGAGCATCGCGACGTCGACGCTCCCGGCGTCCGCGGCCTGCGGGACGGGCATCTGCGTCGCTGACTCATCGATGGGCGAGTCGGCGGTGCCGGCGACCGGCGGCGGAACGGCTGGAGCGGAGACCGGAGGGGGAGACGCTTCGGCCGGTTCTTCCAGAACCACGACGGCCTCCGGGGCGAGGTTCGCCAACCGCTCCAAGCGTTCCAAACGCGAAACGACGCCGGCCGGCGTGGGGTCGGTGTCGGGGAGGCACGCGCGGATCAACGCGAGCTCGAGCGACAACCGCGGCGAGGTGGTCCAGCGCATGTCGTTCTGCGCCGCGAGCAGCAGCGCGAGGATGCGCGCGAGCTCGCCGGCGCTGAACTTCTCCGCCTGCACCCGCAAACCTTCGTACGCGTCCGCGGCCAGATCGAGGAGGTCTTCCTGGCCGGGGGCGGTCTTGACGAGCAAGAGGTCGCGGAAGTGTCCGATCGTCTCGTTCGTCACGTTGCGCACGTCCCGGCCGTCGAGCACGAGACGATCGACCACCTCGAAGACCCCGCGCACGTCCCCCACCGCGACCACGTCCGCGATCTCGAACTGGACCTCGCCTCGGGGCGCGCCCAGCAGGGCGCGCACCGTGGCCTCGTCGACCGTCTGCCCGCCGAGCACGGTTGCCTGGTCCAACAGCGAGAGCGCATCGCGCGCCGAGCCTTCGGCTCGGCGCGCGATCGCGTGGGCGGCGGCGGGATCCAGTGCGACGCCTTCGGACGACGCGATCGTCTGGACCATCTGGGCGAGGCCTTCGATCGTGTGCCGCCGGAAGTCGAACCGCTGGCATCGCCCGACGATCGTCGCCGGCATCTTGTGCGGCTCCGTGGTGGCGAGCACGAACCGCACACCGGGTGGCGGTTCCTCGAAGAGCTTCAGCAGCGCGTCGAACGCTTCCCGGGACAACCGCTGCGCTTCGTCGATGATGTAGACCTTCTCGCGACCGACCATCGGTGCGGTCGGCGCTTTCTCGCGAAGCTCACGAGCATCGTCGACCCCACCGTGAGACGCTGCGTCGATCTCGACCACATCCACGTGCGTTCCCTCGCGGATGGCGACGCACTGCTCGCAGACGTTGCAGGGCTCCGCGGTGGGCGCGTTCACGCAGTTGACCATCTTGGCCAGGATCCGCGCGGTGGAGGTCTTTCCGGTCCCGCGCGGTCCGCAGAACAGGAACGCATGGTGGAGCCGGTCTTCGCGGATCGCTCCGGTCAGCCCACGGACCACATGGTCCTGACCGAGCAGCTCGGCAGGTGTCTGCGGCCGGTATCGGCGGTACAAGGCTTGATGCTGCTTCTCGACTCGTTCGTCGTGTGGCCGTTCGTCCTCTGGCACGCCGTCCCCGCTCCCTCGCTCACGAAGAAGATAGGCCGTGCACCCGCCATCGACGCCGTGAGACTCGAGCGCGTTCCCGCGCGGCAGGCTCCGGCCAGGCGTCCCCACGGCACCCGCCGGGAACCGCTAAGGGCTGCTGCGTTCCCGCCCTGACCCGGTTCGCGGTCCGACGTCGCGTAGGACCCGACCTTCAACGCCCCGCGCCGAGTGCTGCCTCGGGCCTCGCGGGCCTCCGGCGGGGATTCAGCCCCGCATGAAGCGGATCTCGGGTTACAGGGCACCGCTGGCTCCCCGCCTAGCACGGCCGCAGCCGAGTATACGGGCGGTTCCCGACAGGGTTCCGGTGGCTCAGCGACGGCGGCGAGGCCGGTGGATGAGCAGTGCGACGGAGACGGTCACGAGGGCCGCGTTCGCCGGGATCGCGAACGCGAACGACGCGCCGCGAAGGACCAGCCAACCGGTGAGGAGCGCGAGCGCGCAGAGGATGCTGATACCCACCGGGATGGGCGCGGGATCGGATGCCGGTCGTGTCCTCATCGAGGAGCCTCCTGGGACGAACCCTTCAAGGTCTGATGTCGGTTCGAGACGGCCCGGGCTGAAGCGGGAACCCCAACGCCGCCTCCCGGCGTCGAAGGGACATCCGGGAGGAACCGCTGCACCGCACCGATCAAGGAGGCGCACGTGCCGAAAACGGTCACGATCTCGCTCGTCCTCGCCGTCAGCGTCATCGTCGGCGCCGTGGCGGCCAACTCGGCCGCCGGATCCGATGCCGTCGCGCAGGAGCAGTCCTCCGGTCGCTCGGCCCCGGGCGCGGTGGGCGGCGAGCCGGCCCAGCCATCGCCGGTGACGGGGACGGCCGCGCCGCCGTGCGGAACGATGGTCACGAACGGCACGGGGCCGGACGCCTCGGTCGGCTTCACGCCGTGCCCGGACGTCGAGCCACCGGTCATCCACCCCCAGGTCGTCGAGCCCACGCCGGGCATGGCGGATGTGCACGCCCGGCCGTTCGACATGGCGACCGTCCGAGACGACGGACACACCGTGAACGTCGACTTCACTTCGGGCGTCGAGCCCTGTGCCGTCCTCGACCACGTCGACGTCTCGTACGGAGCGGATGCGGTCACGATCACGTTGTTCGAAGGCCACGACCCATCCGCCGGCGAGGTCGCCTGCATCGCGATCGGCGTCTTCAAGCGGACGATCGTGACGCTCGATCAGCCGCTCGACGGTCGCGCGATCGTCGACGGCGCGATCGGCGCGGATCAACCGGCCTGAGGCTCAGCCGACCCAGATCTCGGTTCGTCCGACCTCACGGAACCCGAGCCGCTCGTAGACACGCGCAGCCTCGCCGCGGGCGGAGAGCCACGCGATGCCCGACCCGTCCACCGCCCGAGCCGCGGCACACGTGAGGGCCGCCCCGATCCCCCGTCGCCGCGCTTCCGGGGCAACGGCGACACCGAACACCGCGACCGCGCCCCCCGCGGGAACGGCGGTCGCGACCCCGACGATCTTCTTGTCGATGCTCGCCGTGACGACGTGGGCGACGTCGAGCAGCCCGCGGCTGTACATGCCTCGAGAGACGTCGATGTCTCCCTCGAACGCGATCGCGCCCAACTCCGCCAGAGCCCGGAGATCGTCGGGGCCGGCATCGGCGAGGCGGACCTCCGGTGGAAGCGGTACGTCGGCGAGGTCGGCCGTGCGGATCGTCATCACCGGCTCCGTGAACAGGACGCGGAACCCGCGCGCGCGGACGGCCGCGTCGACGCTCGCGTGGCGACCGGCGAGAACGCCGATCCCGAACGGCATGCCGTTCCTGCGGAGGACCGTCTCGGCTTCGATCAGCGCCGCAACGGGATCCTTCGACTCCGTCGCGACGAACGCGAAGTTCTCTCCCGGATCGGGCAGATGCGAGAGGTACACCTCGAGGCCGTCGATCTCCGTGACCTCTCCGCCGGGAACGGCGAGGGTCTTCGCGCGGAGCGCCGCCGCCATCGCCCGTCCGAGTTGCTCGAGGTTCACGATCGGCATCCTCGCAGGTCGGTACGCTGCACCGATGCTCGCGGTTGGATCGGTCCTGGTGGACTTCGACGGCACGGCCTGCTTACACGATGTCGCCGAGCATCTCCTGAAACGGTACGGCGACCCCTCCTGGCCATGGTGGGACGAGGCCTGGGCTCGCGGAGAGGTCGGCGCACGAGAGGGCATCACCGCGCAGGCCGCGATGCTCGACGCGCCGACGCAGGAGCTCGTCGCGTACGCGCTCCAGCACTGCCCGCTCGACCCAACGTTCGCGCCGTTCGTCGGTTGGGCTCGATCGGTCGGCGTCCCGGTCACGCTCGTGTCGGACGGCTTCGGCTTCTACATCCGCCCGCTCTTGGAGTCGCACCGTGTCGTGGATGTCCCCGTCATCACCAACGACTGGGACGACGGCGCGATGACGTTCCCGAGCGGGCACGACCTGTGCATCGGATGCGGGACCTGCAAGATGCGCGCCGTGCTGGAGGCGCCGGGACCGGTCGCCTTCGTCGGGGAAGGAGACTCCGATCGATTCGGGGCGCTCTACGCGGACATCGTGTTCGCCAAGGACGCGCTCGTCGCCTGGTGTGAACGCGACGGCGTCCCGTTCGTGCCGTGGGAGGACTTCGACGACGTCCGGGGTCGCCTGGAGGCTGCGCTCCCGCTCCCCGGAGCGGTCGCCCCGGAGCGTTGCCCCGGCTGGCGGCTGCCGTGACCGGCGGTGGCCGAGGGATTCGAACCCTCGAAACGCATTCCTGCGCTTACACGCTTTCCAGGCGTGCCCCTTCGTCCGCTCGGGCAGGCCACCCGGGGCGAGTCTAGCGAGCGGGCCGGGCGGCTCTCACCTGACCGCTGCGATGCGGCGAGCCACGAGCCAGGCGTACGCCGTCTGTCCACTCGCGGTCAAGTGATAGCCATCGCGCGCGAACCAGCCGGGGTGGTCATGGCTGTCCGCATACCAATCGATCAAGTAGGCGTTCGCGAAACGCCGAGCGCAGAGGCGGAGTCGATGGTTGTCGACGGCCCGCCAGGAACGGGGCACCTTGAGGGTCACGAGGAACACGTGTCGATGGATGCCGGCTGCCTGCACGGCGTGAGAGCAATCCGAGGCTCGGACGGTGCCGTTGTTGCCGAGATGGATCACGACGTTCTTTGGGAGCTTGCCGAGCCGCTTCCAGTACTGGACCCGCGCGGGCGCGACGTAGTACTGACGGGAGACCGCGGCATCCACGACCCCGAAACCACGCGCGCGGAGCTCGTCCCTCGCACCGAGCATCACGGAGTCACCGATCCCCAGGCGGCCGGCTCTGATCGACCCCGCAGCCGTCGAGGGGCTGAGCGCCGCAGCGGCGAGGAGTGCGACGATGGCCGCACGGAGCGGCAGCGGGCGACGCATCCGCAAAGGCTACGGCACCGGGCGAGGGGAGGTACGCATGACGAAGGTGATCGTGGGCATGACGATCTCGCTCGACGGGTTCGCCGCCGATCGGAACGGCAGCGCCGGCGCGCTGTACCCGGATCTGGAGGACCTGCGGGACACCGACTACATGCAGGCGATGATCCGCGAGACCGGGGCGGTCCTGATGGGCAAACGAGCCTTCGAGATGGGGGATCCGGACTCGTACGTCGGCACCTACGAGTTCCAAGTGCCTATCTTCGTGCTGACCCACGAGCCGCCGAGCATCCCGCCGAAGCAAGACGAGCACCTCTCGTTCACGTTCGTCACGGACGGCCTCGAGTCGGCTGTCGTCCAAGCGACCCGTGCCGCCGGGGGTCGGGCGGTCACCGTCATCGGCGGGGTCTCCGTTGTTCGGGCCGTGCTCGCCGCGGGCCTGGCCGACGAACTCCGCATCGACGTGATGCCGGTGCTGCTCGGAGCCGGACGCCGTCTCTTCGAGGACGTCGACCTGAGCGATGTCCACCTCGAGAAGCTCGATGTGCACGAGGTCGGGGCGAGGACGAGCCTCACCTTCCGCCTGCAGACGTGAGGACCATCGGAGGACTTGATCAGTCCCGTTTGACCGCACCGGCGCCCGCGGCGGAGGATGCGACCGATCGTGGCCTCCGATAGACGCCATCACGCGCTCTCCCGCCGTGACTTCGTCGCCGGCCTCGGGAAGGCTGCCGCCGTCGGGATCGTCGCTCCGTTCACGTTCGTCCGGCGCGCTGCGGCCCGGACGGACGCGTTGCGACGCTTCCTGGTCAAGAAGCTTGCCGAGGCCAACACGCCCGGTATCGCCGTCGCGGTCGTTCGCCCAGACGAGGTCGTGTGGTCTGCGGGTGTCGGCTGGGCGGACAAGGAGCATGGGATCCGGGTGACCCGGGAGACCGCGTTCCAGCTCGCATCTGTCTCGAAGACGATGACGTGTGCCGGGATCATGGCGTTGGTGCAAGACGGGGTGCTCGACCTGGATACGGATATCAACGAGTACCTTCCGTTCGAGGTACACGTCCCCAAGACTCCGAACGTTTCGATCACGATGCGGATGCTGCTGACGCACACATCCGCGATCCGCGATCGCGACAACGTGTGGGGCACGCCGTGGTCGACGCCCAGCCTGTACTTCCATGGCGACTCGCCGATATCGCTCGGCAGCTTTTGCCGGTCGTACTTCGCGCCGGATGGAAGCCGGTACGAGCGGAACGGGAACTTCTACGAGCGTGCACCGGGGACCAGGTACGCCTATTTCCAACCTGGCGGTCGCACTCGCGGGCTTCGTCGCCGAGTCGGTCAGCGGAACGGACTTCGATGCCTGGTGTCGGCGACGGATCCTCCGACCACTCGGGATGACCGACTCCGGCTATCGCCTCGCGGACATCCACGCCTCGAACATCGCGATGCCCTACACCGCTTCGCCCCGGGGCTTCGAGCCGATCTTCCAGTACGGCTACCCCGACTATCCCGACGGAGCCCTCCGGACGAGCGCCGCGCATCTCGCCCGGTGGCTGGGTTCCTTCATGAACTTCGGATCGTTCCAGGGGCGCGCGTGCTCGACGTGGACACGGTGAAGGAGATCCGTCGGAATCAGGTCCCCGACGTGGTGAGTTGGCTCCAAGGACTGATCTGGTACGGGGACACATCATCGGGCTTCCTCACGTTAGGGCACACCGGAGGGGACTTCGGTGAGAGCACGCGCATGTTCTTCCGGCCGGATCGGCGGGTCGGCGTGGTGACGCTGACCAATTCGTATCTCAACAACCAGAACTGGGCAAGCTTTCAGCGACATCGAGGGGCGGCTCTTCGAAGCGTTCGCCTAGTGTTCCGTACCGCACTCCGCACGAAGGTGCCGAGGAGCTCGGGCCGGCCGCCGTCTGGCGGATCCAGGTCCGGGCTCTCGTACGTCGTCATGCTGGCTCATCCGGACGCTGGCGGAGGCGGCGTGATTCGAACACGCGAGGGGTGGATTAGACCCCTAACCGCTTTCGAGGCGGTCCCGTTCGTCCGCTCCGGCACGCCTCCGGGGCGAGTCTAGCAAGGCCGATCCGGACGATCCGTGACATCATCGGCGCAAGCGGTTCAGGGGGGCCGATGGACGCGAAGCAGCTCGACGGTGTCCCGTTGTTCGAGGGACTCTCCCGCAAGGAACGCGGCACCGTGGCGCGATGGGCCGACGTGGTCGATCTCCCGACCGGGTACCACCTCGCCGATCAAGGTGCCTTCGCCCATGAATTCTTCGCGCTTGTGGATGGAAACGTTGAAGTCGTCAGGGACGGGGAGCATCTCGTCGAGCTCGGGCCTGGAGACTTCTTCGGGGAGATCGCACTCGTTGAGCACGATCGACGGACCGCGACAGTCACCGCGATCACGCCGGTGACCGCCATCGTTATGCACGCTCGAGACTTCGATGCGATGCGCAGGGAATTCCCGGGGATCGCCGAGCGGATCCACGACGCCGTCCACGCGCGGTCGCCCCGTCACGTCGACCTGGATGAGAACTAGCGCCCGGTCGTTAGCGCCGGGCCCGGAAGAACTCGCGCAACAGGTCGCCACATTCGTCGGCGAGCACCCCGGAGACCAACGTCGCCTCGTGGTTGAGCCGCGGATCCTGCACGAGGTTCCCGAGCGATCCCGCGAAGCCCGCCTTCGGATCGGTCGTCCCGAAGACGACACGGTCCAGGCGCGCGAGCACGATCGCTCCGGCGCACATCGCACACGGCTCCAGCGTCACGTAGAGCGTGCAGCCGTCCAGCCGCCAGCTCTCGGCGGCCGCGGCGGCGTGCCGTACCGCGAGGAGCTCCGCGTGGGCCGTGGGGTCGCCGCGGAGCTCGCGCTCGTTGCCGGCGGCCCCGATCTCCTGATCGTCGCGTACCACCACCGCGCCGATCGGGACGTCGCCATGCTCCGCGCACCGGCTCGCGAGCTCCAGCGCGCGGCGCATCCACTCCTCGTCAGTAGGCATCGATCTCGAGCAGCCGTTCGTCGCTGATCCCGAAGTGATGGGCCACCTCGTGCGCGATCGTGTGTGCGACCATGGCTTTCAGTCGTCGTTCGTCCGGGCCGGCCGAACGCATGATCGTCGCGCGGTAGATCGTGATCGTGTCGGGCAGAACGTTCGTGTAGCCGCGACCGCGCTGCGACAACGGGATGCCCCGGTAGAGCCCGAGCAGTCCCGGTTGACCCGGCGGCGGGAGATCCTCGACCTGTACCGTCACGTTGTCCATCGTGTCCAGCACCCAGGTCGGCAACCCGTCAAACGCCTCGCCCACCAGCTCCTCGAACCGCTCGCGCGTGATGTCGACACGTGGCACGACCGCATCGTCCCACGTGGGCTACATTCGGCCCATGCCCGGCGGGCTGCGCACCGATCTCTACGAGCTCAACATGGCGGTGAGCTACCTCCGTCGCGGCATGACGGGACCGTCCACGTTCAGCCTGTACGTCAGGAAGCTGCCGAAGCATCGAGGGTTCCTCGTCGCGGCGGGGCTCCAGGACTGCTTGGACTTCCTCGAGGACTTCTCGTTCGACGAGGACGACCTGCGGTACCTGCGCTCGATCGGCTTCGACGATCGAGCGCAGGAGGACCTCGCCGGGGTCCGGTTCGACGGCGAGGTGTGGGCGGTTCCCGAGGGAACGATCGTGCACGCCGACGAGCCGATCCTCGAGGTCACGGCGCCGATCGCGGTCGCTCAGCTGGTCGAGACCGCCATGCTCAACCGGATCACCTTGCACACGACGCTCGCGTCCAAGGCCGCTCGCTACGTCCTCGCGGCCGAAGGCCGTGACCTCGTGGACTTCTCGTTCCGTCGGACCCACGGGATGGACGCCGCGATGGCCGCGGCCCGGAGCTCGGCGATCGTGGGGTTCGCGGCGACATCGGACGTCGCCGCGGCGCGGGCGTACGGCTTGCAGGTCGCCGGGACGATGGCGCATTCGTTCATCGAGGCCTTCCAGTCGGAAGAGCTCGCCTTCCGTTCGTTCGCGGAAGACCACCCGACGAGGACGACCTTCCTGGTCGACACGTACGACTCGTTGAACGGCGTCCGGACCGCGATCGCGGTCGCGCGCGAGCTCGGGATCACCGATCGGGTCGGGATCCGCCTGGACAGCGGCGATCTGGATCACCTCGCACGCGCGGCGCGCGCGATCCTGGACGCCGAAGGCCTGCCGAACGCGCGGATCTTCGCGAGCGGCGGCCTCGACGAGTTCGAGGTCGCCGAGCTGGTCCACGCGGGCGCGCCGGTCGACGCGTTCGGGATCGGGACCCAGATGGGGGTATCGGCCGATGCGCCGTACCTAGACACGGTCTACAAGCTCGTGCAGTACGACGGTCGCCCGTCCATGAAGCTCTCCACGGCGAAGGCCAGCGCCCCCGGCCCGAAACAGATCTGGCGCAGCGGTGGGGAGGAGGGCGACGTGCTCGGTCTGCGCGACGAGGACCCGCCCGCCTACGGATGGGACCCGCTGCTCGAACCGGTGATGCGGGACGGGCGCCGCCTCCGACCGGATCCTCCGCTGCGCCGGCTGCTGCACCGGTTCCAGGACGAGCTCGTTCGCCTCCCCACCAAAGCCCGGCGCTTGTCCCATCCGGAACACGTCGTGGTGGGGCATTCGGCGGCGCTCGCGGCCCTCACGGTTCAGACGCAGGCCGACGCGCTGACCAGGGCAGGACTCGGCGGACCCCGCGGGAGCGATTGAGGCTACGCCGTCGGCAACCAGACGTCGCGAGACGCCTCGTACCGCACGATGTCGTCGTCGTGTCGGAGCGTCAGCCCGATCTCGTCGAGCCCCTCCATCAGCCGCCACCGTGTGAAGTCGTCGATCGCGAACGTCTCGGCCACGCCGGGCGCGCTGACGATCCGTCGATCCAGGTCGACGACGATCCTCGTGGTGGCGTCGTCGAAAACGGCGTCCATCAACGCCCGAACAGACTCCTGCGGGAGCTCGATCGGGAGCAGCCCGATCTTCAGCGAGTTGTTGCGGAAGATGTCGCCGAAGCTCGGCGCGATCACCGCACGGAAGCCGTAATCCTCGATCGCCCACGGGGCGTGTTCGCGGCTGGACCCGCATCCGAAGTTGGGACCGGCGATCAAGATCGACGAGCCCGCGTACCGCGCGTCGTTGAACACGAACGCCGGGTCCTTGCGCCATTCGTCGAACAGGTATGGGCCGAAGCCCGTTCGCTCGACCCGCTTCAGGTACTGCGCCGGGATGATCTGGTCGGTGTCGACGTCGGCGCGGTCAAGCGGGAGCGCCGTGCCCTCGATCCGGGTGACGGGTTCCACGGTCACAGATCCTCTGGCCGGGTGAAGTGGCCGGCGATCGCCGTCGCTGCAGCGACCCGCGGGCTGACCAGATGCGTCCTGCCGCCCTTGCCCTGCCGGCCCTCGAAGTTCCGGTTGCTGGTGGACGCGCTGCGGTCACCCGGCCCCAGGATGTCCGGGTTCATCCCCAGGCACATCGAGCAGCCGGCGCCCCGCCACTCGAAGCCCGCGGCCTCGAAGACGTCGTTGAGGCCCTCGTGTTCGGCCTGGAGCTTGACGGCGACGCTGCCGGGGACCACGAGCGCGCGGAGCCCCTCCCTCACCCTCCGACCACGGACGACGTCGGCGGCCGCCCGAAGGTCCTCGATCCGCGAGTTGGTGCACGAACCGATGAAGATCGTGTCGGGCCGGATCTCGCGGATCGGCGTGCCCGGTTCCAGGGCCATGTAGGTGAGCGCTCGCTCGGCCTCCGGGGTCGTGGGCTCTGGGACAGAGCCGTCGATCGTCGTAGATTGCGCCGGGTTCGTGCCCCAGCTCACGTAGGGCTGCAACGAGGTCGCGTTCAGCGTGATCTCCGTGTCGAAGGCCGCTCCGTCATCGGTCGCGAGCGAACGCCAGTGGTCGACCGCTTGCTCCCAGGCGGCGTCCTTCGGCGCGCGCGGCTTGCCGTCGACGTACGCGAAGGTGGTGTCGTCGGGCGCGACCAGGCCCGCACGTGCTCCGCCCTCGATCGACATGTTGCAGACCGTCATCCTGCCCTCCATCGAGAGCGCGCGGATCGCGGAGCCCCGGTACTCGATCACGTGGCCGGTGCCCCCACCGGTGCCGATCGTGCTGATGATCACGAGGATGATGTCCTTCGCGCTGCAGTCGGTCGGAAGCTCACCGTCCACCGTCACGGCCATCCACTTCGGCTTCGCTTGCGGCAAGGTCTGCGTCGCCAGCACGTGTTCGACCTCCGACGTACCGATCCCGAGCGCCAGTGCGCCGAACGCCCCGTGCGTCGACGTATGCGAGTCGCCACAGACGATCGTCATGCCGGGTTGCGTGTAGCCCATCTCGGGGCCGATCACGTGCACGATGCCCTGACCCGGTGCCCCCCACGGGTACACGGTGATGTCGAAATCGTCGGTGTTGCGTTGGAGCGCCTGCATCTGGCGAGCGCTCACCTCGTCGATGACCGGACCCGTGGTGGTCGGAACGTTGTGATCCATCGTCGCGACCGTGAGGTCCGGGCGCCGGACGGTTCGGCCGTGCACGCGCAACCCGTCGAAGGCTTGAGGGCTGGTCACCTCGTGCACGAGATGCAGGTCGACGTAGAGGAGATCCGGCTCTCCCTCGTGGCGACGGACGACGTGGCGCTCCCACACCTTTTCCGCGAGCGTCTGGGGCATCGTTCCTGGCCCTCTTCGGGGCGCCGACCGCGCCATGGCCCCGAATCCTTGTTCCATATAATGGAACTGAGTTCCGATATTTGGAACACGGAGGATAGCAGCCTGCCCAGGAGACCCGACGCGGAACGGCCCGAGCTCGAAACCCGGCACGCGCTCGGCGTTCGGGATCGTCAACGGGTGGCCCAGCGACGGCCGGCCGGCCCCTCGGCGCGGCTCGACACACCCGTCGGCGTCATCGACCGTGCCGCCGCCGTGATGGATGCCGTCGAGGCGGGCGCGCGATCGTTCACGGACATCGTCCGGGTGACCGGGCTCACCCGACCGACGGCGCACCGCCTGATCCGGTCGCTCGAAGACCACGGCTACCTCCTCCACGTGGGCGGGCTCGGCTACGCGCTCGGCCCGCGACTGCTCGGGCTCGCGACGGCGGCGATGCGCGAGCTCCCGCTCCGGGAGCTCGCGCATCCGGCCCTCGAGCGGCTCGCGCACACCACTGGCGAAAGCGCCCAGCTGTTCGTCCGCGACGGCGATCGACGCATCTGCGTCGACGCCGTCGACTCCGAACATGAGCTCCGCACCATCGTCGAGGTCGGCGCGGCACTCCCGCTCACCCAAGGTTCCGCGGGCAAGGTCTTCCTCGCATGGGGTCCGTCCGTCGAGGGGGACGACGTGGACCGGCTCGGCCAACAGCTCGCGACGACGAGACGGCGTGGCTGGGCCGACAGCTTCGGGGAGCGAGCGCCCGGCGTCGCGTCGGTGAGCGCGCCCGTGTTCGGTCCGGGAGACGCGGTCCTCGCGGCGATCTCGGTCTCAGGCCCGGCGAGCCGCATCGCGCCGCTCCGAGCGAAGGCCTACGCGCCGGCCGTCATGCAGGCGGCTCGGGAGGTGGAGTCGGCACTCGGTGGCTGAACGCGCGCGCGAGGATCACGCACGACGCCAGCGCGACCGAGCCGAGCACCACGAGCGCCACCGCGGTCGATCGATCCGTGACCGTGCGGTGGACGATCTCGGCGACCGCTCCGATCACGCCGACGATCCCGATCCCTGAGACCGCCCGATCCGCCACGAAGTCCCCCACCATCAGCACACCGACCGAAGCGGTCAGGGCCAGCCACAACGAGAGATCCGACGGCGCCTGTCGAAGCACATCGACGTCGACGAACAGCGCCCCGCCGATGATGGCGACCGAGCCGAGGACCATCGCGGTGCGCTTCGGGCGAAGGAGACCGAACGCGCCCGACGCGAGCGTGACGAGCCCGACGACGATCGTGACGATCGCCGGCCAACGGAGCTGTGGGACGCCCACCCCGAAGAAGGATGCCTGCGAATACACCGTCGCCGCGGCCCCAACGTTCACCGAAACCACGAGGGCCAGCAGTTGCAGGCTGCGCGGCGCGAGGACCCAGAGCGGGAGCGCGAGCATCGCCGCGACCAGCGCCGTCACGACCACGAGCCACTTCCCGTGGAGCGCGATCGCATCGGGTCCCCGCGTGAACACGTCCACAGCCGCGCTCGCCCAGACGGCGACGGCCGCGAACCACAAGACGCTCCGCATCCGCTCGTGCGCTTCGTGATGCCCACCGACGATCCATGCGCCCGCCGCGATCAACGCGGCGACGCTCGCGACATCCGCCGTGACCTGCTCGGTCATGCTGGCCGATCGTCCGATCGCGATCGAGAGGCCGGCCAGCGCGGCGGCAGCTCCTGCGTATCCGAGGATCCCGATGAGGCTGGTGCGGACGTCGGTCCGCTCGTCTACCAAGCGTAGGCCTCGGGCGCGGGGCCGCCAGGTCCCGGGAAGATCTCATCGAGCTTGCCGAGCACCTCTTCCGACATCTCGATGCCCAGGGCACGCATCGAGCCGAGCAGCTGGGCTTCGGTGCGCGGGCCGATCACAGGGGCGGTCACGGCCGGCTGGTGGAGCAGCCACGCGAGCGCGACGTCCGCGGGCCGGTGCCCCAGCTCCTTGCAGAGCGTCTCCCATTGATCGAGCTTCGGGCGGTTCGATTCGATCTCCCCCACCATGTAGCCCTGCGAGCGACGCCCCTCGGTGACCTTCTCCAGCGCGCCCGCGAGCAGACCTCCGGCGAGGGGGCTGTACGCGATCAAGCCCATGCCGTACTCCTGGATCGCGGGGATCACCTCGAGCTCGACCGAGCGCTGCATCAGGTTGTAGGGCGATTGCTCCGAGACCAGGCCGAGCGTGTTGCGCCACCCCGCGATCTCGTTCGCGCGGGCGATATGCCATCCAGCGAAGTTGGACGAGCCGACATAGAGCACCTTGCCCTGGCGCTTGAGCTGCTCCATCGCCTCCCAGATCTCGTCCCACCACGACTGGCGGTCGATGTGATGCATCTGATACAGATCGATCCGGTCGGTGCGCAGTCGCCGGAGGGACTCCTCGCACTGCCGGACGATGCCCAGCTTCGACAGTCGCGATTCGTTGGGCCAGTCGCCCATCGTCCCGTAGACCTTCGTCGCTAGGACGACCTTGTCACGACGGCCGTCGCCTTTGGTGAACCATCGCCCGATGATCTCCTCGGTCGCGCCGACGCCGAGGTGTCGGCCGAACACGTTGGCCGTGTCGAAGAAGTTGATCCCGTACGCGACGGCGGAATCCATGATCGTGTACGAGTCCGACTCGGGGGTATGCGGCCCGAAGTTCATCGTGCCCAGACACAACCGGCTCACGACCAGACCCAGGTGGCCGACGTGCGTGTACTCCATGGCTCGAGTTTACGCCCGGGCACGCTCAGCTTCGGCGAGCCGGCCATCGTGCTCGGGACCGCGCGCCCCCGGGATGAACATCGCCGCGATCGTCACGACGGCGCCCGCCACGCCGGCGAGGATCAGCGTCTCGTCGGTCCCGATCCAGTTCGCGAGCGGACCGACCACCGCGAAGGACAGCGGCAGCCCGGCGATCGAGATCATCCAGTCCAGGCTCATCACGCGGCCCAGGAAGTGCTCGGGCACGAGCCGTTGCAGCATCGTGTACCAGAGTACGATCAAGAGCGAGATCGACCCCTCGGCGACGAAGGCCACGAACAGCCCCTGCCACACCGCGGTGATCAACCCGAACCCCGCCGTCATCAGCATCCCGAGGGCCCACGCGAAGTACATCACGGTGATCGGGCGGCGGCCGAGCGAGCCGCGCTGCGCTGCGATGATGCCGACCAGCGCCGAACCCAGACCGCCCGCGGCGAACACGAGAGCCAGATCGACCCCGCTCCCGTCGAGGTCGTGGCTGATCACGTAGGGCATCAGGGTCTCCCACGGTCCCCACACGCAGAACAGGCTCACCGTCGCGGTGACGAGGGCCACCCAGATCCACGTTTCGCTCCGCACGTACGCGATGCCCTCCTTGATCTGCGGGATCAGCGCCTCGTGCGCGCCCTCGTCCGGGGTCTTGCGCGAGTGCATCAGGAAGATGGAGACGGCGGACCCGGCGAACGTGAGGCCGTCGAAGATGAACGCCCAGCCGGTCCCGATCGAGAGCAACAACCCGCCGAGCAAGGGGCCGACGATCGTCATGGCGAAGGGCCGCACGACCTGACCGACCGAGTTCGCCTCGACCAGGACGTCTTCCGGAACGATCGAGGGGACGATCGAGGAGAACGCCGGGCCGAACAGCGCTTGACCGCTGCCATAGAACACCACCAAGCCGACGAGGATCGGGATCGTGATCAGGTCGGCCAACGTGAGGATGCCGACCGTCGTGATCGCGACGAGCCGCAACAGATCGCCCGCGATCATCAGGTGGCGACGGTCCATCCGATCCGACAACGCGCCGCTCGCGAGCAGAAGCACCAGCTGGGGCAGGGACCAGGCAACGCCCACGGCCGCGAACGCCGCCGGTGAGCCGTCGAGGTTCTGGTAGACCAGCCAGGCGACCGCAACGTAGTACGTCCCGTCGCCGATCATCGAGATCGTTTGACCGATCCACAGCAATCGGAAGTCACGGTGACGCATCGGTCGGAGGAGCCCGATGCGACTCGTCAGACCCGGCCGCTCGTCCACGCGTCTCGAGCCTATCGTGCGTCTGACCGGGCGGTTAGGGAGTCACCAGCGCGCCGGGAGGGAGTCGAACCCCCAACCTTCTGATCCGTAGTCAGATGCTCTATCCATTGAGCTACCGGCGCAGGCAGCCCATGCTACCGCGCCGTCGTTCCGCTCAGGAAAGGCGCCGTCGCGCCAGCTCTTGGAGATCGAGGACCACGACGCCCGCGTCAAGATCGAGCGATGAGCCGCCCGGGAGACGCCTCGCACCTCCGTCCGCGATCCGATCTCGAAGATCGCTCTCCTGGTGCCGTCCGAGAGTGGCGAGGGTCGCGCTGCGCTGGATCGTCGTCATGATGTCCTCCTCGTTCGCCGTCTGTACCTATGCTCGGCACCTCCGGCACACCGGCGCAGGGGTCAAGGGTTCCGAAGTTCGGCGGCCGGCTCCCTACGGGTCGGGCTCGGGATGACTAGTCACTCGAAGGTAGGGCTGGCCGAACTACGGTAGAAGGGGTACGGTCGCAGCGAGGAACGGCTAGGAGAGGTGCAGGTATGGGCGTGCTCATGATCATCCTGAGCCTCGCCGCGGCGGGGGTCGTGGTGGACTACATCGCCGAGAACGACCTGCTCACGGCGCCGAACCACACGATCGCGCTGTTCGGCTCGAACATCACCGTCTCCGGCGTGGCGGTCGTGATCGTCCCCTTCGCGCTGGGCGCGCTCGCAGCAGCGCTCTTCGTGATCGGGATGGGCCTCATCCGGGGGAGCTCGGACAATTGGCGGGCGATGAAACGGCGCGTCGCCGAGCTCGAGTGGGAGATCACGTCTCTCCGTTCGAAACTGCGGCTCAGCGAGGTCGTGAAGGCAGAGAAGCAGCGTCACATCCAGCTGCCTGAGGCCGAGGCCGAAACGGAAGACGCGAACCTCGACAGCTGAGACCGACCGGGCCCTGTCAGACCTCGGTTTCGGTGTGGGCGTAGTACTCGTACGCGGACATCGCCTGGCCGGTCGGGCTCTTCCACTCGCGCTCCTCGGCGGGCAGCTTCCCGATCATCTTGGCCATCGCGCGGACGTGTTCGGCGACCGAACCGCAACAGGAGCCGATGTAACGGACGCCCGCATCGCGCGCATCGGCGGCGAACGCGGCCAGCTCCGCGCGAGCGAGGGTCTTCGGGGTGAGCCCGTACGGGAAGTCGGGCCAGGAGGTGAAATCCGCCGAGTCATCCGTCGTCGCGTAACCGACTGGCTGTGAGGCGACCGCGACCGCACCGGCGACCGCGTCCACCATCTCGACGGCGATCGGGAGTTGCTGCGTCGGACCGTTGAGGCAGTTGACGCCGACGATGTCTGCCCCGGCGTCGGCCAACCGCTTCGCCGACTCGCCGGGCGTGTCGCCCTCGTAGGAGCGCGCCGGGAGCCGTTCGAAGCACATCGTCGCCATGACGGGCAGGCCGGTCGCTTTCGCGCGCTCGACGAATAACAGCGCCTCGCCGGTGTACGAGAACGTCTCCCCGATCCAGAAGTCGGGTGGTCCCGCGTCCAGCTGATCCCGGAGCTGCCGGTCGAACAGCGCGCGCACATGGTCGGCGCTCTTCGGATCGGCAGGGTCGTAGGCCCAGGTGAGCGAGAGGTTCCCAGCGACGAGCGCATCCCCTTCCGCCGCGACCTTGCGAGCGATGCCGACGGCATCGCGGTTGATCTCGTCGACCTTACCGGCCAGCCCCACCGTCGCGAGCTTGTCGTCGCTCGCGTAGAAGGTCATCGTCTGGAGGACCTCCGCGCCGGCGCGCAGGAACTCGCGGTGCAACTGTGCGAGCGCGTCGGGATGCTCGATGACGACTTCGGGTGTGAACGGCCCCGCCTGTACGTACCCACGCTTCTCGAGCTCGAGCAGGTATCCGCCGTCGCCCAGCACCGGACCTTCCGCGAGCCGCTCCAGGATCCCCTTCGACATGCCAGCCTCCTCGGGACGAAGGACCGAGTGTATGGAGCAACGGGATCGGATGGAGGGTCGCGCGGCGACCGGTGGTCACCTGCGCCGGGATAGCGGGGTCACTTCAACCGAGCGGGGAGTTGGGACGCTCGTCGGCGATGTAGCGGTACTCCACCTTCTTGAACCGAGACGCATGCTCACAGGACGGGCAACGCTCGATCATGCTCTCGACCCGCATCGCCTCGAACGTCCGTCGGTCCTGGATCGCAGCAGCGAACGAGTTGCCACAGTGCGGACAGACGAGCGTCAGCACGGCGTCCCCCTCGCTCCGACGGTTGCCCGGCGAGAGGCACGGGTGTAAACCGTCGCCACGACCATGCCTAGTACCTGGGGTCTAGACAGGACGGCCGAGGGCGTCCGCGTATACGGCGAGTTGGACCTTGCCGCCGCGGAGCCGTTCCGCGGCGAACTCTCGGCGGCCGTGAGCGGAGCGTCGGGCACGACGTTCCTGGTCGATCTGTCCGGAGTCACCTTCATGGACTCCTCGGGCCTTCGCGCCCTGCTCAAGGCATTGGAGCTGGACGACGGGAAGGATGTGATCGTCCAGTCATCCCGGCAAGTGTTCAAGCTCCTGCACCTCTCCGGTCTCGCCGACGACTTGCTGCCGAACGTCGAGATACGTCCACCTCGCTGAGTTCCCGTCGGGAGCCGGTTCTAATCTCGTGCCACCGGTCATCCGGTGGCGGTCGTCGTTCCCGGCGCTTGCGGTAGGCGCCACACGGAAAGTCCGCCCCCCTCGTAATCGAGATGGAACCCGGCGCCCCGAAGCATCGGCTCGAAGCGCAACCGAGCCACATTGCCGAGGAGAACGGTCGCGACGTGATGGTCATCCATCCAGCGGAGGAAGGTTCCCGAAGATGGCGTCGGCCGTTCCATGCCGGCCCACATCTCGTCGTTCACGACGTTCCCCCGAGGCACCCGCCCGATGTAGCCCATCGCGAGGCGGAACGAGTAGCCGGCCGAGAGTTGCCAGAGAAGCTCTCCTTCGTGAGCGTCACTCAACGGATACACGATCTCGTCCTGCCTGAGGACAGATCGGTACGTGCCCGAGGTGAAGAAGGGAGGGATCGTCCGAGCTTCAGCGCCTCCGGATACCAACGCATCGGGGACCAGCATCACGAGAGTCACGATCGCGAGACCCCACCGCAGCCAGCTGCGGCGCGGCGAGCGAGCCAGCCAAAGGGCAACGATCACCCCGAAGGTCAACGCACCGAAAACGAAGAAGCGCCCCGGAAGCGCCGCCCCCAGCAACGGAACGTGCTGGAGGAGCATGCCGGGCAACGGAACGATGGACAGGCCCGCGACATGGAGCATCGGCCCCAGCGCCAGCACGAAGCTGAGGGCGAGGAAGCCGAGGAGCAACCACGTCTCCCTCCGCCGTCCCTGTGTCACCGCGAACCAGACCAGGATCGCAACGGCGCACACGCCCAGGTACCCGGCGTCCTCCGTCGGGGTTGCCGGGAACCGCGACGTCAGCCCGCTGAAAGCCGCGCCACCGATCAAGATCCCCGGTCGCGGGATCACGAGGCTCAGCAGGTCGACCGACCACCCTCCCCACGGGGGAGGCCCGTTCATCGAGCCGTCCGCACCGAGGAGGGCGGCAACGAGATAGGGCAACAGGATCACGGCCGCGATCGCACCCGAGAGCAGCGACAGTCGAGCCGTCTCCTTGATCCGGGGTCGGTCGTCCCCGCCGTATCTGATGGCACCGAAGAACGCGGCCGCCGCGAAGGCGACCGTCGTGGCGGCCAGTTCAGTGAACACGGTGAACAGACCGACCAACACGAGAGCGAGCCACCCGACGAACGCCCACGAACCGAGAGACCCTTCCACGTGACGGACCGCCAGGTACGCGCCGAGCGGTATCAGGAAGACGAGGACGAGGTTGAGATGGCCGTGCATGTGGCCGGTCATGTAGGCGGAGAAGCCGAACATCGCCCCGCCCACGAGGGAGGCCGCGTAACGACGGGTCAGGCGGTAGCACAGCAGGTAGGCAGCCCAGGCCGCGAGGGCGGGGGCGAGGATCATCAGGATGTTGTAGGAGGCGAGGGAGCCGAACGCTCGAGTCACCGGCCACATCACGAACGCCGGACCCGGCATGGAGGTGACCCAGGTGAGGTCGGTGCCCTCGGGAGCAAGGATGCGATCGGTCCTCAACGGCACGTGCCCGTGCGCAAGCTCCCAGGGAGTGAGGCCCAATGCCCACTCATCGAAGATCGGGTCGCCAGCCGATCCATTGCCGACGTAACGCTCCTGGTGACCTCCGACGATCGGCGAACCGAACACCACGAAAGACGCGACCAGGAACAGGAAGAACGCAGCGAGGCCCAACCACACGGGACGAACCTGAGGGCCATGGCTGGACTCATCGTCCGGGGCGTCGCGGAGCACGACCCGAGAAGCCTTGGCCGACAGAAGGATCGACATCCGCAGAGGATAGACAAGTCGAGGTCGCTCCCACGCAACCCGACCGAGCCAGTCGGGCCAGGGGTTCGAAGTGGTGGAGTCCTCGAAGCCACCCGCCCTTCGCGGCTGAGGCGGCAGGATCCGAACCGCGTCTGCTGCCTCTGTACTGCCCAAAGGCCGAACCTGAGACATCTCTTGGAGGGGGTTGTCGGCCCGAGCTTTCGGTCCCGTGTCGGTCGGGCTACGTGGCGCGGTTCCGGTCGTGGAGGTTTCGTGGACAACATCTCATGCGCCCACGCGGGATCACGGTTCGTGTCCTCTCTGCGGATCTATCAGGCGTGAACGGGCGTCGCGACCCAGTAAAGCCCGACCCAGCAGTCAGCAGGTATCGGCTCGCCGACCTTCTGCTCCGCGTCTGCCAGGGAGGGCGTGAACATCCCTCCGATGAAGAGACGCTGGCCGGTCGATGCCAAGGGCAGATCAGGGGCATCCACGAGCAAACGCCCGCTGTCCGTTCGTGTCGCCTTCGACCCTTCCGGCCACAAGAGGAGCGCGACCGCATGTGGGCTCGGCGACGCGAACTCCGCCGAGAGATACAGGTTCTTCAGTTCGAGGCAGCCGTGGTCTTCAACCAACGTTCCCTCGATCGCGGCCGCACCGTAGTGCGGCGGCGCGCCGGTCAGACGAGGAAGGAAGATGTCTTCGGGCGCGGCCGGTCCGCCCGTGCCTGTGGACCTACACGCCGCGATCAGGAACACAAGCACGATGCAGAGCCTCGCGACGTCCTCCGGGTTCGTACGACGCACACCGGCACGTTGGAACCTCACCGCGACGAAGGTACTCGGAGCGTGTCCGAGACGCATCCTCCATCTCGGCGACGTCACCCAGTCGCTCTGGTCACTCGTGCGGAGACGGGAGTGTGTGGTTCCAGGACATAGTGCACAGGTGTCTCGCGACATCGTTCACACCTCAGATCAGGAGGTGGAGGGATGTCGCTGGCACGGCTCGTGGTCACCGCGGTCTTCTTGGAGGGACGGACGAAGTCGGAGGTCGCCCGCGACTACGGGCTGTCGAGGCGATGGGTCCATGAGCTCGTCCGCCGCTACGAGGCGGAGGGCGAGCCGGGCCTGCAGCCGCGATCGAGACGCCCTCGTGGATCGCCGCAGCGGATCAGCGAAGACCTCGAGCAAGACATCGTCGAGCTCCGCAAGCATCTGAGTGACGAGGGCCTGGACGCAGGCGCGCACACGATCTCGTTCCACCTGGAGCGCCGCCACGGGAGCGCTCCGGCGGTCTCGACGATCTGGCGAGTGCTGTCCCGGCGCGGGTTCGTCACTCCCCAGCCCCACAAGCGACCACGGAGCTCGTTCGTGCGGTTCGAAGCCGAGATGCCGAACGAGCGCTGGCAGGCCGACACGACCCACTGGCACCTGGCCGATGGCACCGACGTCGAGATCATGAACGCGATCGATGACCACTCCCGTCTGCTCGTCGCTTCGGTGGCTCGGCCCACGTTCAAAGCCGCCGACGTGGTGGCGGTCTTCCATGACGCTGCATCTCGTCACGGGCTCCCATCGGCGCTGCTCACCGACAACGGAGCGGTGTTCACCGCAGCACCGCGCGGCGGCGGACGCTGCGCGATCGAGCTCGAGTGCGACCGCCTCGGGATCCGGCTGGTGCACTCACGTCCCTATCACCCGCAGACCTGCGGCAAGGTCGAGCGCTTCCACCAGACGCTCAAGCGCTGGCTCGCGAAACGGCCTGCTGCCGCCGACGTGGGAGCGCTGCAGCGCGAGCTCGACCGGTTCCGCACCTGCTACAACGACGAGCGACCGCACCGTGCGCTCGGGCGCCGCACGCCGGTCGAGGCCTTCGCTGCCCGTCCCCGAGCGACACCGTCAGGCCTGAAGCTGCTTGGGCACACGAGGATCCGTCGCGACCGGATCGATGGATCGGGAGCCGTGACGCTTCGCCACGACAGCCGGCTGCACCACATCAAGATCGGCAGGCGCTTCGCCGGCACGCGGGTGGTGATGCTCGTCGCTGGTCTCGACGTGCGGATCGTGAGCGAGGACGGAGAGCTGCTACGAGAGCTCGAGCTCGATCCCTCGAAGGGCTATCAGCCGCTCAAGCGCTGAACGTGGAACGATGTCCCGGGACACGTGTGAACGATGTCCCGAGACATCACAAGTGCGGAGACGGGAGGATTCGAACCTCCGGGAGAGTTTCACCCCTCCAACCGCTTAGCAGGCGGCTGCTTTCGGCCACTCAGCCACGTCTCCGCGGACCATCCTAGCGAGGCGCGCGCTCGCTAGGCTGCGCGCGTGCCGCACGTGGTGGTGATCGGCGGAGGCATCATCGGCGCGGCATGCGCCGACGCGCTGACGCGACGTGGTGCCTCCGTCACACTCGTCGAGCGCGACGAGCTCGCCGCCGGCGCGTCGGGGCGGAACCAGGGACTCTGGGTTCCGCCGGAGGACCCAGTGCTCCACCAGATCGCGGCGCGGTCGCTCGCTCGCTACCTCGAGATCGCGGACGAAGCTCCGCTTCCCATCAGGATCGACGCGCTGCCGATCGGCACGGTGTTCGTCGCCGTCGACGAGGAGTCGATCGCAGCGGCGACAGCCACGCTGGTCGCGGTGTCGGCCGGGGGGTTCGTCGTCCAAGAACTCGACGATGCCGCGCTCGCGGAAGCGGAGCCGGAGCTCGCGTATGACCTTGCGGCGGCATGGTTCATCGACGCCGGGCACAGGCTGGATCCGGCCGCACTCACGGTCGCGCTGGCGTTGCTCGCTGCGTCCCGTGGGGCGGTGATCCGGCACCACCTGTCGGCGCGAGCGCTCGTGACCGACGGCGACCGGGTGACCGGCGTGGTGACCGACGAAGGCAAGATCGAGGCGGATGAGGTCGTGGTCGCGGCCGGACCGTGGTCGGCGCGTCTGCTCGAGCCGCTCGGGATCTCGGTGCCCATCCTCGGCGTTCGCGGATGGCTCGTGCGGGTCGATCCCCGCGAGCAGCTCGTCCGCCACCTCGTACGCACCGCGGAGCCGAGCGACTCGGTCGCCGCGGTCCGGGCGGGGGACATCGCTCGCAGCGGGTTCCCGCCGAGCGATGGATACGGCTCCATCGTGCACCCGCACGACGACGGGACGGCGCTGATCGGGTCGTCGCGGGCCGCGTGGCTCACGCCGGAGCCGGAGGACCCATCGGTCCCGCAACGGCTCCTGACGAGCGCGATCCGGATCGTTCCTCGGTTGGCCGACGCCCTGATGCTGTCGTCCTGGTGGGGGCTGCGGCCGATGACGCCCGACCAGCGCCCGGTGATCGGACGGCTCCGCGACGGCCTCGTCGTCGCGACCGGTCACGGGAGCGAGGGCGTGATCAACGGCGCGGGGACGGCCGACCTCGTGGCTGCGGTCGTCTTCAACGAACCGCCGCCGTTCGACGCGTCGCCCTTCGATCCGTTCCGCTTCGCGTGAGCCGGCTCAACGAACGAGCCTGCCGGCTCCGTCCAGGAGCTCGAGCGTCCGATCGACCGGCAATGCGTACAGGGTGTGCCCGTCGCGTCCCGTCATCGACCGAGCGGCCAGCAAGGAGTTCACCACGGCCTCCTCGGTCGCCTCCACCGTCGCCCGGAAGATCGCCGACAGGATCGTGCCGGCGCGGGGGCCGTCGGCGACCGCGGATGGCGGGAACGGCTTGCCGTCGCGCGGGACCCGATTGGCGGTCGAGAAGGCGAGCAGCTGCTCGCCGCTCGTGTTCGACGCGTGGGAGCCGCCGCGGGCGAGCCCCATGCCGGCCCGCTCGGCGACGCGCCGAAGCTGGTGCGGGAGCAGCGGCGCGTCGGTCGCGACGACGACGATGCATGAACCATCGTGATGGTCTTCGGGCATGAGGTCGGTGAGCCCTTCGCCCACCCGGACCCCATCGATCAGCAGGTCCTCGCGATCGCCGTGGTTCGTCATCATGAGCACACCGACGGTGAAGCCGCCCTGATCCCCGTCGAGGATCCTCGATGCGGAGCCGATCCCACCCTTGAAGTCGAAGCACTGCATCCCGGTGCCGGAGCCGACGCATCCTTCTTCGACGGGATCGGACGTCACGGCGTCCAGCGCGGCCCACACGTCCTCGTCGTCGATCGGATCCGCGAGGACGTTCGAGAGCCACGAGTCGTCGCACTCGGTCACGCACGGCATCACCGACTCGCCGGCGTCGTCGTCGTGACGCGCGATCCAGCGCACCGTCGCGTCGTACGCCTTGCCGATCAAGAGCGACGACGTGAGGACGATCGGGGATTCGAGGATGCCCCACTCCCGGACCGAGTTGATCCCGATCAGCTCGCCGTACCCGTTGAGGATGTGGGTGCCGGCGTACACGGGCTCAGACCAGGGGAAGCCTTCGTGCGGCATGATCGCGGTCACGCCGGTGCGCACCGCCTTGGAGTCCCCGTCGTCTCCTCCGATCACCGTCCGGTGACCGACGCGAACGCCCGCGACGTCGGTGATCGTGTTGGACGCTCCGGGCGCTCCGCGACCGATGGTGATGCCGAGGTCGCGGGCACGAGGGCTCGACATGGCCCGCTACCATACCGGCCGTGGGGATCCTCGGCCTCGGTGTCTCGTTCCGCCGTGCGCCCGTCGAGCTGCTCGAGCGGCTGGCCTTCGATGACGCCGACCTGACGAAGGCCTATCAGCACGCACACGACTTCGACGGGCTCGACGAGGTCGTGATCCTCTCGACCTGCAACCGCGTCGAGGCCTATGGGAACGTCCCGAGCTACCACTCCGGCTTCCTCGCGCTCAAGCGTGTGCTCGTCGAGACGCGAGGCATCGAACACGAGGAGCTCACCGACCCGCTCTACGCGCACTGGGAGCGCGACGCGACCGACCACCTGTTCTCGGTCGCGGCGGGTTTGGACTCGATGGTGCTCGGCGAGACGCAGATCCAACGCCAGGTGCGTGAGGCCCTCCGCCGTGCGGAGGCGGAGGAGGCGGCGGGACCGACGCTCGCCACCGTGTTCCACGCTGCGGTGCGTGCCGGCCGCCGGGTGCGCCAGGAGACGGGACTCGGCGCGGCGCCCGACGCATATATCGCGATCGGAACGGATCTGGCGGACGAAGCGCTGGGCGGGATCGCTGGGCGGAGGACGGTCGTGATCGGCGCCGGCGGGATGGCCGAGCTCGCCGTCCATCACCTCCGGAGCCGCGAGGTCGGCCCGGTCCGGGTGCTCAACCGCTCCTTGGAGCACGCGCGCGCCCTGGCCGAACGAACGGATTCCGACCACGGCGGGCTGGATGCGCTCCCCGGTGCCCTCGAGGACGCCGATCTGATCGTCTCGGCGACCGGCGCGGCCGGCCCCGGGATCGGTCGGGCCGACCTGCGGCGGTCGACGGCCGGCCGCGCCGGTCGCCCGCTCGTGATCCTGGATCTCGCCGTGCCGCGCGACGTCGAGCCGGAGGCCGCGGAGCTCGCCGGGGTTCGGGTGATCGACATCCTCGCCCTGCGCGACCGGATCGGTGAGGACTCGCCGCTGCCGGCCGTGGCGGTCGCGCGCGCCCGCGCGATCGTCGACGACGAGGTCCGTCGATGGATCGTCCGTCGCCGCGGCGACGAGCTCGCGCCGGTGATCAGGGCCCTCCGCGAGCGTGGCGATCGGGTGGTCCGCGCGGAGATCGATCGATGGGCCTCCCGACTCACCGAGCTCACGGCGGTCGAGCGCGACGCGGTCGAGGCGATCGCGCGCGGCGTGGCGGCCAAGCTCCTGCACGATCCGATCGTCGCGATGAAGGAGCGGAACGAACCCGGGACCGACCGCGGGCACGCGAGACTGCTCGCCGAGCTCTTCGGGCTCGATCCCGACGACGAGCGGTGACCGCGCTTCGGATCGGGACCCGTCGGTCGGATCTGGCGCTCGCGCAGGCCGGCCAGGTTCGCCTCCTGCTCCAGGCCAAGGGCATCGACGCGCAGCTCGTGCCGATGACGACGGCCGGTGACGAAGGCCAGCCGGTCGATGTGACGACGTCCCCCGCAGGGCTCAAGGGGATGTTCATCGACACGATCGTCTCCTCGCTGCGCGACGGGACGATCGACCTCGCGGTGCATTCGGCGAAGGATCTGCCTGCCGAGGAGGA
>Ga0307299_10000038_pt1 | contig 38887 bp, 37 predicted proteins | sample ER_DNA_159_FD_194466 | JGI IMG/M metagenome (GOLD analysis project Ga0307299, IMG submission 194466) | Bulk soil microbial communities from the East River watershed near Crested Butte, Colorado, United States - ER_DNA_159 | ecosystem: Environmental > Terrestrial > Soil > Floodplain | place... | reverse complement strand
CATCGTTCCCGTCGGGTTCATCACGGGGCAGCTCCGATCGGAGCGCAGCGACCGGTCGCCCGACTTCTCGACGCTCCCGACCGGCGCGGTGACCTTCCTCCTCACCGACATCGAGGGTTCCACGCGCCTGCTCGCACGTCTGGGCGAGGGCTACGCACCCCTGCTGAAGGACGTCCGGGGCATCATCCGCAACGCGGTGCGTCGGTGCGGCGGTCACAAGGTCGACGCCCACGGGGACGAGTACTTCTCGGTCTTCGAGCATGCCGCCCCGGCGATCGAGACCGCCGTCGACATCCAGCGCTCACTGAGGGAACGGGTCTGGCCTGGCGATGTCGATGTCCGGGTGCGCGCCGGCATCCACAGCGGCCGCCCGACGCTGACCGACACCGGGTACGTCGGTCTGTCGGTCCACACCGTGGCGCGGTTGTGCTCGGTCGCCCACGGAGGGCAGATCGTCGTCTCCGGGAAGACGAAGGCCGCGGTGACGGGCTCGATGCCGGCCGGGGTCCGACTCCGGAGCCTCGGTCGCCGTCCATTGGCCGGTTTGAGCCAGTCCGAGATGCTCTTCCAGGTCCACGCCGAAGGACTTCTCACCGGGTTCCCGCCGTTGCGGACCGGATGAACCGATCCCGTTGGCGGGCTTCCTGGCGCCGACGAACGCATCGAGGGTTCGCTCCAGGGCGGGCAGCATCGCGTTCACGCGTCGGGCACGGATGATGAGATCCCACAGCGGCTCGAACTTCCTCCAACCGCCGGCGTAGGCGAGGTGGCGCGCCCGCCCCTTCAGCGTGTCCTGCCCCGCGGCGCCCTTCCAGATCGCGGGCCACGCGTAGAAGTCGCGGTACGCGCGCCAGTAGCCGGCTTCGAGCTGCTCCGGAGTCATCCGCCTCGGCTTGAAGACCACGTGGCGCGTGTCGTAGAGGTCCCAGTCGTCGGTGACGATACGGTCGTCGTCAGCGATCCGACGGTGCAGGGCCGTGCCGGGATACGGCGTCATGATGTGGTACGTCGAGGTCTCCAGGCTGCGCGAGATGCCCCATCCGACCGTCCGTTCGAACACGTCGGGTCCGTCATCGTCGAGGCCGAACACGAAGCTGCCGTTCACCATCACGCCGAGGTCGTGGCATCGCCGGATCGCTTCGTCGTAATCGCGGCCGAGGTTCTGGCGCTTGTCGTGCCGGCGCAGGTTCTCGGGGTTGAGGGTCTCGAACCCGACGAACACGCTGCGCATGCCCGCGGCGGCCGCCCGCTCGATCAGGTCACCGCGGAGGATCGCGTTCACGGTGCTTGCCCCCTGGAAGAGGCGTCCCATCCCGCGCATGCCGTCGAACAGTGCTCGGGCGAAGCGTTCGTTGCCGAGCAGATGGTCATCGAGGAAGTACAGGTGCCTGCCGGGGAGGCGGTCGATCTCCGCGAGCGCCTCGTCGACCGTCTGCGTGTAGAAGGAGCGGCCTCCCTCGTAGAAGGCGTCCTTGTAGCAGAAGTCGCAGTGGTGTGGGCAGCCACGTGAGACGACGATCGAGTTGGGGCACAGGTAGCGTCGACGTTCGATCAGGTCGCGACGCACGGGTGGGATCCCGACGAGGGTCCGCATGCTCGCGGGGGCCTCGTACCGAGGCCTGGGGCGTCCGGCGCGGAAGTCAACCAGGAACTCCTGCCAGGCACCTTCACCGGGACCGATGAAGACCGTGTCGGCATGCGAAGCCGCCTCATCGGGGAGCGACGTGGGATGCAGTCCGCCGACGCATACGTGTGTCCCGCGTGCGCGGTACAGGTCCGCGATCTCCCACGCGCGTCGCGCCGAGGTGATGTAGACGCTCATCACCAACAGGTCTGGCGCGTCGTCGAGCTCGAGCGGCGCTTGGACGTGTTCGTCGAGGAGTTCGACCTCGTCATCCGGATCGAGGTAACTGGCGAGGCTCGCGAGCCCGAGCGGTGGGAACAACGCGTACTTGATCGGGCGGTAGCCAGGCGAGTTGGCCTCGATCAGCGACGGGAGGATCATCTTCACGCGCAGTGGACGCCGTGCGTGCGTGGCCGGCACTGTCCCCTCCCTCTCGATCGGTGCGATCGCAGCATCGGTCGGTGCCCTTGGCGGCACAAGGCTCGCAACCGGACCGTCACGCAGGTGTCACAGAGGGACAACACACCCGGACGTAACCGGATCGATACACGGCGGTCCTCGCCTCGGCCCTCCTCTCCCCGTACAAACGTCCCGTTCGAGGAGGAAGGAGGCACCGTGCCGACGATCGACACCGGCGACACCGCCTGGGTGCTCGCCTCTGCAGCTCTGGTGATGTTCATGACGCCCGGCCTCGCGTTGTTCTACGGGGGGCTGGTGCGGTCGAAGAACGTGCTCGGCACCGTGATGGAGTCGTTCATCGCGCTCGGCGTCGTCGCCGTCGTGTGGTTCGTGGCCGGGTACGGTATCGCGTTCGGCCGTGATGTCGGGCTGGTGATCGGCATACCCGCCGGGCTGGGCGGCGCCGGAGCAGACCCGGTCGCGTTCGCACCGACGATCCCGGGTTCGGCGTTCGCCGCCTTCCAGATGATGTTCGCCGTCATCACCCCGGCGCTGATCGCCGGGGCGTTCGCGGAGCGTATGCGGTTCGGCGCCTACGTGATGTTCATCGCGCTCTGGTCGCTGCTGGTGTACTCGCCGATCGCGCACTGGGTATGGGGCGGCGGCTTCCTGGGCGCGAACGGGATCGGTGCCCTGGACTTCGCGGGCGGGACGGTCGTCCACATCAGCGCCGGCGCGGCGGCGCTCGCGGCGGTGCTGTTCATCGGCAGGCGCACGGGCTACCCGCGTCGGGCATCCATCCCGCACAACGTGCCGCTCGTCCTGCTCGGCGCGGGGATCCTGTGGTTCGGGTGGTTCGGGTTCAACGCCGGCAGCGCGCTCGGGGCGAACGCCCTGGCGGCGTCGGCGTTCGTGACCACGCATCTCGGCGCCGCGGGTGCCCTGATCGGCTGGCTGACCGCGGAGCGCATCCGCCACGGGAAAGCCACGACGGTCGGCGCCGCCACCGGGGCGGTCGCCGGGCTCGTCGCCATCACGCCCGCCGCGGGATTCGTCGAGCCGCTGCCGGCGCTCCTCATCGGGATGGCTGCCGGCGTGGTCTGCTTCTTCGCGGTCGGGTTGAAGGGTCGGCTGGGGTACGACGACTCCCTCGATGTGGTCGGCGTGCACCTCGTCGGGGGAGTGACGGGTGCATTGCTGACCGGCGTGTTCGCCACGCTCGCGGTCAACCCCGCTGGGGCCGACGGCAGCCTGGCCCAGGTCGGGCGACAGGCGATCGCGGTGGGCGTCACGTTCGGGTTCTCGTTCGTCGCCACGCTCGCGATCCTCAAAGTCGTCGATCTCGTGATGCGCATCAGGGTCACGCCCGAGGAGGAAGAGGAGGGGCTGGACGTCTCGGAGCACGGCGAGGTCGCGTACACGTTCCGCGAACGGTCGCCGCGCCGAGGCCGGATCCCGGCTGAGATGACGGAGGCGGAGCTCCAGGTGCTCCGCGAGGAGTTGGTGCTCGAGGCGGCAGCGCGGGTCATGGCGGAGGTCCGCGCCGGAGATCTGATCGAGGCAGAAGCGAAGCCTGTTCGAAGGGTCTACCGCCAGGCCTAAGCTCGCACCGTGACCGGCGTCGTCCAGATCACGACAGGGCGTCGAACTCGGCGTCGGTGAGCTCGATCTCGAGCGCCGCCAGGTTCTCCTTCAGGTGCTCGATCGACAGCGTGCCCGGGATCGGCAGCGTCGCCGGCGACCGCCGCAGGAGCCATGCCAGGCGGATCTGCGCGGCCGTGGCTCCGTGGTGCTCGGCGATCTCGTCGACCGCGTGACCGCCGCCCCCTTTGAGCGGGAAGTAGGGAACGAACACGATGCCCTCGAGGGCGCAGTGGTCGACGACGTCGTCCCATCCGCGTTCGGAGAGGTTGTAATGGTTCTGCACCGCTGTGATCGTCACGATCTCGCGGGCCTGCTCGATCTGGTCGACCCCGACCTGCGAGAGACCGACATGGCGGATCTTGCCCGCGTCGTGGTACGCCGCGATCGTCCCGACGCTGTCCTGGAGCATCGTGTCCTCGTGCACGCGATGCAGGTAGTACAGGTCGATCTCATCCGTCTTCAGGCGACGCAGGCTCTCGTCGATCTGCGTCCGCAGGACCTCGGGACGGCCGGTGCCGGGCGCGTACCCGCCCTTGGTCGCCACGATGCAGCTCTCCGGGATGGGCGACAGGGCTTCGCCGATCGTCTGCTCGCTCTGGCCGCCGGTGTAGGTGTAGGCGGTGTCGATCATGCCGACGCCCAGCTCGACCGCCTCCCGGATGAACGCGACGTTCTCGGGGGTGTTCGTGAGCCGGTTCGTCCCGAGCCCGATCCGGGCAACATCCGTGTCACCGATCCTCAGCGTCGTGTTGTTCATCGCTCTCCGTCGTCCATGACATCAGATCCGAGTTCGGGTTGCCCACGAGGGTAGCGGGGTCGGAACCGACATCAGAACTGGGTTCAGGAGGGCGACGCCTGCGGTCAGTCGGGGAGCAGCGGCACCCGGAGACCCTCCGGGCGGCCGAGGAGCACGGCGCGCGTGACGCCGGACGAGCCGAACCGGTCGTGCAGGCCGTCGAGCGTCGCGTCGATCGCCGACGAGGCGACCCCGTGGAACGGCAGCGCCAGCTGGACCGCGTCGTCGGCGAAGAGGTTGGTGAAGGAGAGCCCGATCAGGGTGATCCCGCGCTGCTCGATGAGCGGCATGGCATCGTCCAGCAGGATCCTCGCCGCATCGAGCAGCATCGCCGTCTCCGCCGTCGCCTGGGGGAGGGTGTGGGAGCGCGTCGCTCGCGCGAAGTCGTCGAACCGCAGCCGCAGGGTCACCGTCCGGCAGACGCGACGCGCGCCGCGGAGTCGCCGGGACAGCCGGTCGACCAGTGCGAGCAGATCGGTCTCGAGCGCGCCGGGCGAGCGCGCCCGTCGTCCGAGCGCTCGCTGCGTCCCGATCGAACGGCGGCGGCGGCCGACCACCACCGGGCGGGGGTCGCGGTTGTGCGCGAGCGCGTGGAGATGGCGTCCGACGGCGCGCCCGAGGATCCCCTCCAGGGCCGCCTCGTCGAGCTGCCCGACATCCGCGACCGTGACGATCGAGCGCTCGCGCAGCTTCCGTCCTGTGACCGGCCCGACGCCCCACAACCGCTCCACCGGGAGCGCGTGGAGGAACGTGAGCTCGCCGTCGACCGGCACGACCAGCAGGCCGTCGGGCTTCGCGACGCCGCTCGCGACCTTCGCCAAGAACTTCGTTCGGGCTACACCGACCGTCACGGGGATCTCGACGCGCTCGCGCACGTCGTGCCGCAGACGCTCCGCGATCTGCGACGGCGTGCCGGCGATCCGGCGCAGACCGCCGACGTCCAGGAACGCCTCGTCGATCGAGAGCCCCTCCACCAGTGGCGTCGTGTCGCGGAAGACCTCGAACATCGCCGTGCTGGCCGCCGAGTACGCCTCCATCCGAGGCCGCACCACGATCGCCTCCGGGCAGAGGCGACGCGCCTGCCGCTCGCCCATCGGCGTGCGCACCCCGTAGGCCTTCGCCTCGTAGCTGGCTGCGAGCACCACGCCGCCACCCACGATCACCGGCCGGCCGCGGAGCGCCGGGTCGTCCCGCTGCTCCACCGACGCGTAGAACGAGTCGGCGTCCGCGTGCAGGATCGTGCCCTCCTCGGCCATCGGCCGATGGTGACACCGGCCACCGACACCGGATCGGCGACATCAGATCTGAGTTCGGGCGGACGCTGAGGGTGCCGCCTTCGAAGCCGGCACCAGAACTGAGTTCAGGGAAGGCTGGGCCCTACGCGTCCTTCCGTGGCCGCGCGAAGTACCGCAGTGCCGTGGCCGTCTTCGTCTGCTGTTTGCTCGAGAGATCGATCCCGATCGACCCGAGATGCGCGCTCGCCTCCGCGGCGACCTGGACCGCTTCTCCAGGGCGGCACTTCGTCGAGAGCTCGAGGATCCGCGATCCGTCCGGGTACTGCCAGAGCTCGACGGCGAGCTTGCGCCCGAATCCCACCGGCGTGAGCTTCAGCTTGAGGACGGGGATCGGCCCCAGGACGACGAGGTCGTCCAAGCCGATCCCGTCGGGGGCATGCTCCGAGTAGAACGCGCGTTGGATCTTCGAGTACAGGTTGCGGATGGGTCGCTTGCCGGCCGTCGCCTCTCTCACGGCGTCGTTCGTCGTCCGGCCCTTGAGGGATGCTGAACATACGAACCCTCCCGGCATCGCGTCGACCTCGACGCCGAACGACGGATCCTTCCGCAGCTTCTTCGGGAGATCGTCCGGGACGACCGGGCGCAACTTCACCACCGTGTCGGCCGCCGCGTCCTGGATCCGTCGCGCGCGCACGACCACGCCGGCCGCGTTCAACGCGAGGTCCGGCGTATCGAAGAAGAAGATCTGACGCATCCGTGCATCGAGCGGATCGATCTGGAGCGCGCGGAGCGACTGGTAGTGATCGCTCTCCGGAACGGTCAGCTTGAGTTCGGCACTGTCCGCGCCGCGCAGCAGTCCGAGAACCTCGTCGAGCTGTTCCGTCGTGAGTCGTGGAGGCGTCTTCATTGGCTCGGACGGTAGCATCCGCGCGTGGCGACGATCATCCCTCGCTGGGAGTGGCGAACGTTCGGGTCAAGTTTCGGAGCGGCCGACGTTGCCGTCTCAGAGCTCGCCTCGGGCAGTGATCCCGTCGTGAGCGAGGAGCTCTACCTGCTCTCGACCGATGACGCGAACGTCAAGATCCGTGACGGCCTGATGGACATCAAGGTCCTGCGCGAGGTCGACGGAGCCGGCCTGGAACGGTGGGAGCCGGTGATGAAGCAAGGGTTCCCGCTGTCCGCCGAGGACGCGGTCCGGGTGCTCGAGGCGCTCGGCATCCCAGCGTCCCCTCAGATGCGACCGGCGTACGAGCTCGACGGGTTCCTCGAACAGCTCGTCCGGCCGAGCGGCGCCGTCCGGGAAGCGAAGATCGAGAAGCGGCGAACCCGGTTCCAGGTGAACGGTTGCATGGCCGAGCTCACGGAGGTGATCGCGGGCGGCCGATCCACGCGCTCCGTCGCCGTCGAGTCCGAGGATGCGTCCGCGGTCGTCGAGGCGGTCGGGGGTCTCGGCCTCGACGGGTACGTGAACACGAGCTACCCACGCGGGCTCAGAGCGCTCCTGGATGATGTCCCTCCTCGGTACGCGGTGATCGACATGGGAACGAACTCGGTGAAGTTCCACGTGGGAGAGCGCGGCTCCGACGGGTCGTGGGGGACGGTCGTCGACCGCTCGGAGATGACGCGGCTGGGCGAGAACCTCCACGAGACCGGTGAGATCTCCGAAACGGCGATCGCGAGGACGGCGGACGCGATCGCCGGCATGGTCGACGAAGCTCGTCGGCTGGGCGTGCGGGCGATCGCCGCGGTCGGAACGGCTGGGATGCGGATCGCTCGGAACAGCGACGACGTCATCGGGACGATCCACGAGCGGACCGGGATCACGATCGAGGTGATCCCGGGCGACGAGGAAGGGAGGCTCGCCTACATCGCCGTCCAGACGGGTCTGGGGGAGCAGCACGGCCGCCTCGTGGTCTTCGATACGGGCGGCGGGAGCTCGCAGTTCACCTTCGGCGAGGGTTCGCAGGTGCTCGAGCGGTTCAGCGTCGACGTGGGCGCCGTGCGGTACACCGAGCGCTTCGGGCTCGATCACGAGATCTCGGCCGACGTGTTGCGCGAGGCCCTCGCGGCGATCTCGGAGGATCTCTCCCGGCTGGACGACCATCCGCCAGCGGACGTGCTCGTGGGGATGGGCGGCGCCGTGACGAACATGACCGCGGTGATGCTCGAGCTCGCGACGTACGACGCCAGCCGGGTCCAGGGTGCGACCCTGGACCGGGCCGAGGTCGACCGGCAGATCGAGCTCTACCGATCGCGCGACGCGGATGCGCGTCGCGCGATCGTCGGCCTCCAGCCGAAGCGTGCCGAGGTGATCCTCGCGGGCGCGTGCATCGTTCGCACGGTGATGGAGAAGCTGGGGATGACCCGGCTGACCGTCAGCGACCGGGGCGTTCGCCACGGGCTCCTTGTCGATCGGTTCGGCGCGTAAGGACGAGCTTGGCGGCACAAGGGTCAACGGCGGGAGGCACTGTGGGCTACTCGGCGAGAGCTCGAGTCCGCCGAGAGATGTAGTAGGGCGGGCCGGGCGGGCGACCGGAGAGGGAAGTATTCGCCCGTCGTTCGCGTCCCCCCGTGACGCTAGGCCCGCCCTCTCTCAGGCTACGGAGCGGCTTGAGAGGTGCCATCGGCGACTGGTGTCACGCTCATCGCGGTAGCCCTTACGGCTGACGTGACTCCCATCCTGCTCGGCAAGATGATGCCCGCGCTTCCCCCGGGAGGTGCCTGAACCTTCCCGTCTCCCCGCGAAGATGGCCCACTCTCCGGGCCTCTTCGCGCCAGGCGGCACGTCTCTGTCCTGACCGAGGACCGTCGGCCGCTCCACACCTGCGACAACGTACGATGCGGGGATGGCGGCGGTCGTCCTGTCCGATGCGGCTCGTCAGCTCCTCGAGAGCGACGCGGTCGCGCATGTGGTCACGATCGACGAGGACGGGAGGCCACACGTCACCGCCGCCTGGGTCGGTCTCGACAGAGACGAGATCGTCATCGCGACGCTGCCGGATCAGCGCAAGCTCAAGAACCTGCGCCGCGACCCGCGGATCGCGCTGTCGGTGGAGTCCACCACTCGGAACGACTGGGGCTTGCTCGAGTACCTCGTGGTGTACGGCCGGGCTCGAGTCACGGAGGGCGGTGCCCCGGAGCTCCTGCAGCGACTCGCGCACACGTACCTCGGCCCCGACGTCGTGTTCCCCAACATGCCCGATCCGCCGCAGGGGTTCGTCACGAGGATCACCCCCGAACGTCTCGGCGGCGTCGGACCGTGGAACCCGCCGACCCAGTGAGCTGGGGGTCGTAGCCGGCTGAGCGGATCGGTTCACTGGCTATGCGTCATGGCGACATCAGATCTGAGTTCGGGCGGCAAGTGGGCGAACGGATCGAAGCCGACACCGGGACTGAGTTCAGTCGGCACCCGACCCCTGAAGCGGCCCAGATCTCGCGCGCCATAATGACGCGGAAGCTCGTGGGAGGAGCCGATGGAGCGCGCCCGGTTCGGCCGGCAGGCCGAGCTCGCCCGTATCTCGTCGTTCCTCGATGCCGTCCCCACCGGGCCTGAGGCCCTGATCCTCGGGGGCGAAGCGGGCATCGGCAAGAGCGCTCTGTGGCTCGACAGCCTGGCACAGGCCCGAGCCCTCTCCTATCGCGCACTGTCGTCTCGGCCCACCGAGTCCGAGGCGAGGCTCTCCTTCGCGGCCCTCGGAGATCTCCTCGACGGGGTCGTCGACGAGGCGCTCGACGCCCTCCCTCCGCCGCAACGATCCGCCCTCGAGGTGGCGCTGCTCCGGGCGGAGGCCACCTCCACCCCGCCGGATCGCCGGACCCTTTCGGCCGCGTTCCATGGTGCGCTCATGGCCCTTGCCGCGGCGGTCCCCCTGGTGCTGGCGATCGACGACGCGCAATGGCTCGACCTTCCGTCGGCCCGGGTTCTGGAGTTCGCGATCCGGCGGCTGCACGACGTGCCGATCGGGATCCTCGTCACGGCGCGTGGCGTCGAGCACGACCCCCTCCCGCTCGGTCTGGATCGAGCGCTTCCGGACGAGCGGATCCATCGACTGCTCGTCGGTCCGATCACGAAGGAAGCGACCCGCGACCTGTTGCATTCAGAGCTCTCGACGCGGCTCCCTCGCTCCGTGCTCCTCCAGATCCATGGAACGGCCGCCGGGAATCCCTTCCTCGCGCTGGAGCTCGGGCGTGCGCTCCTTCGGAGGGGGATCGACCGAGAGCCCGGCAGCTCGCTTCCGGTGCCGTCGACGCTCGTCGACCTGGTCGCCGACCGGTTGTCTGGGCTTTCCGATCCGGTCAGGCACGTGCTCCTGGTCACGGCGGCCGCGTCGCAGCCCACCGGTTCGCTGGTCGCGCAGGCGATCGGAGGCACGGACGCCGAACAGGACATCGAGGCTGCCCTCGACGACGGTGTGATCGAGGCGAGCGCCGGGCGCATCAGGCCGGCCCACCCGCTGCTCGCGACCGTTCAGTACTCCGTGTCGTCGGGGCACGAACGGAGGGAGGCTCATCGGAGGCTCGCCGCGGTGGTGATCGACCAGGAGGAGCGGGCGCGACACCTCGCGCTCTCCACCGAGCAGCCGGACGAGCGTGTCGCCGCTGAGCTCGAGGCGGCGTCCCGGCAGGCGAGCGGCCGGGGCGCCCCGGACGCCGCCGCCCAGTTGGCGGATCTGGCTCGCGAGCTGACCCCGGCCGACCACCCCGAGGCGCGCATCCATCGGACGATCCACGCCGGCCAGTTCGCCTTCGAGGCCGGGCAGCTCGGTAAGGCCGCGGCGTGTCTGGAAGAGGCCGTCGCGGCGACGTCAGCGGGTCCGCTGCGCGCCGAGGCGCTGCTGTTCCTTGCACGGGTTCGGTATCACAGCCATGACGCTGGCTCGGCGCTCGCGCTCGCCGAGCAAGCCCTCGACGAGGTGGGTGATGACGAGGAGCTGAAGCCGCACATCCAGCTCGAGCTCGCGGCGGCCGCCGAAGCGGTCGGCGACCGCGCCCGCGCGAGAGCCCATGCCCGCGAAGCGGTCGGCCTGGCGGAGGCCGAGGGCGACGACGCGATCCTGGCCGAAGCGCTCGCGCTGGTCGGCTTCCATGACTTCCTCGCGGGGGAGCCCGACGCTCGGAGCACGATGAACCGCGCGGTGGAGCTCGAAGATGCGACGACGTCCCTCCGGCCGGTGCGGAGCCCGACGTTCCGCCGAGCGGGTGTGGCGATGTGGACGGACGAGCTCGATGTCGCCCGATCGACCTTCGTGGAGCTGGCGAAGCGTTGCCGGGAGGGGGGCGACGAAGGATCGCTCGCCGTGATGCTCTTCATGCTCGCCGAGGTTGAGTGCTCGGCCGGCAACTGGTCGGAGGGCGGCGCATACGCGGACGAGAGTTGCGAGATCACCTCGTGGTCCGGCCACCTGCCGTACCGCTCGTTGGCTCTATCCGCGAAGGCGCTGATCGACGCACACCTCGGACGAGCGGACGCAGCGCGAGCGACCGCCGCGGAAGCGCTGGAGCTCGCACAGCGATCCGGGTTGGTGCAAGCGAGCCAGTTCGGCCTCGCGGCATTGGGGTTCCTCGAGCTGTCGCTCGACAACCCCAAGGAGACGAACGAACTCCTCTGGCCCCTCGCCGAGGCCGTGCTCGCCTCCGGGTTGAGAGAGCCCGGCGTGCTGCGGTTCATGCCGGACGAGATCGAGGCGCTCATCGCGATCGGCGAGGCGGACACGGCGCGCTCGCTCCTCGAGCCGTTCGCGGCGCAAGCGGGGATGCTCGGCCGAACCTGGGCGCTCGCGACCTCGGATCGAGGCTGGGGCCTGCTCAACGCGTCGATCGGCAACCTTCCGGACGCGCTCTCGGCGTTCGACCGGGCCCTCGAGCACCACTCGATGCTCGACGAGCCATTCGAGCTCGGTCGGACGCTCCTGGCACAGGGTCAAGCGTTCCGCCGCGTGAAGAAGTGGCGGCTCGCGAGGGGATCGCTCGGTCGGTCGCTCGAGATCTTCGAGCGGCTCGGCGCGGCTCTGTGGGCCGACAAGGCCAGGACCGAGATGGCCCGGATCGGAGGACGGTCTCCCGGCCCGGACGACCTGACGCCGACCGAACAGGAGGTCGCCGAGCTGGTGGGGAGCGGACTCACGAACCGAGAGGTCGCACACGCGTTGTTCCTGAGCGTGAGCACGGTCGAGGCGAACCTGCGCCGGATCTACCGGAAGGTCGGGGTCAGGTCGCGGACGGAGCTGTCCCGGAGGCTCGCGGAGCGATAGCCGCCGGTCCGCTGGGCCCAGTCCATGGTCTTTGGTCCAGGATTTGGACCAATTAATCGTACGGATTCCATCGATTGCGAACGGCCCCTTCCCCCCTAGCGTCCATGCCAACGAAGGACGTCGGCAGCAGGAAGGGGACGACGATGGCACCTCCGACCGAAGGCGACGCGGCCCTGATGGCCGCCTACGTGCGGAAGGAGCCTGATGCGACCCGCCAGCTCTACGATCGGTTCGCATCGCGCATCTACGGCCTGGGTCTGTCCCTCCTCCGGAACAACACGGACGCCGAAGACCTGGTGCAGGACACCTTCCTCAAGATCTGGCGTATCGGTCCGGCCTTCGATCCCCTCCGGGGGTCACTCGACGGATGGATCCTGCTCAGCGCTCGCAGCCTCGCGATCGACCTCCTCCGCCATCGGTCCGTCGAGGCGCGGAAGCTGTCCTCCCAGCCGAGGGTTTCCGAAGCGTCTGACGAGACGGGACCCGAGTGGCACGCGGAGGTGGCTGACCTCTTCCAGCGAGCCACCGAAGCGTTGGCGCACCTCCCACAACGTCAGCGCTCCGTGCTCGAGCTCACCTACCTCGGCCAGCGCTCGACCAAGGAAGCGGCGGAGCTCCTGGGGATCCCTCGCGGAACGGTCAAGAGCCGCGCCCACACCGGTATCGCAGTCCTTCAGAAGGCGTTCCGGGGGGATGACGATGCCGCCTAGAAGGACATCACCGCGCAGCGAGCGTGACGAACGACACATGATCTGACCGCGCACGCCGCCCGTAGTACCCCGTTGGTGGGCGGAAGGCACCGCCCCGATGACACAGGAGGTGTACGACGATGCAGAAGCGCACCGGGTACAGCCGAACGAGTTGGAAGAAGTGGTTGGCGATCTACGCGATCGCTGGTGCGATCGTCTACGTGATCGTGTACGTCGTGTTCTTCGCTCACAGCGGAGGCGGAGTCGGCCCGTACTGATCGCAGCCTCGCTAAGACGATGCCGATATACAAACGGATGCTCGTGCTCCCTAGAGACCGATCCGCAGCACCTCGCCTCCGCCGGGGCAGATCCCACAGTTCGTCACGAGTGCGTCTCCGCCCGAGGTGAACGCGAGGCTCGTGGGGAAGAACAGGTCCTTGAACAGCACCGTCTTCGAACCGTCACGGTTCAGCCGCAGGAGCGCTCCGAAAGGCGTCGAAGTGGTCGCGAGGCTGTTGTGGGCGATCTCGAGGACGTAGAGCTTCCCGTTGTGGAACGCCATGTCGATGATGTTCGTGAATCCCCGTGCCCACACCGTGGGCTTCTCGCCCGGCACCACGCGAAACACGCGGGCTCCGTGCAGGGGGAACGGGAAACCCGTCAGCTGACCGACGTAATAGGCACCGTCGGGACCCCGGACGACGGTCGTCGGGACGGCATCCATGGGAACCTCGCCGCCCTGGAAGTCGACCATCCGCGATGGGAACACGGCGAGGGTCGAGATCCGGCCGCGGTCGGTGACCTTCAGCAGGTCGTTCGCCCCCGCATCGGTGACGATGCTGCTGTCTCCTCGGCGCAGGATCCCGTAGGGATCGCTCTCCTCGACGCCGCCGGCGGGATCGTGAGCCTCTTCGTAGGCGAGGAGGTCGGCAACGACGCGCATCTGGCCGCTCCGGGTGATCCGCACGAGCGTGGCCAGGTCATCACCCGCCGGGCCGAACCCGGCCCGGTACGCGGGGTCTCCGCCGAGCCCGACCGTGGCGAACAGGGCGCCTTCGTCGCCGATCGCGACGTCGTGCGGTCCGAACGCGAGCGAGCCGTCCGGCGATGCGATCGAAGGGAGGTTCACCAGGCGGTCGAGGGTCCCGTTCTGGACGTGCGTCACGGCACCCGTCAGCCCGACGCAGATCGGGCCGAACGGCCCGGGCTGGCACGGGCCCGAGCCACCGATCCCGCCTTCGGCGACGAAGTACGAGCGGCCGGTGACGAGGAAGATCCCCCGCGGGTTGTTCAGGCCCGAGGCAACGGTCCTCGCCCTGACGTCGCCGCTCGCTGAGGCAGGTGGCAGAAGCAGCGCGATGGACAACGTTCCGGCCACCGCGAGCAGCAGCGGTCGGAATCTCGTGCGGCGTACGGTCATGGCGAACGAACTCCCTCCCCGATCTCTTCTTGGAACGTCCTACTGCGGAACCGCGTGCCGGTCAAATCGGCTACGTCGAAAAGCTGAGTCACGGGCGAGTGACGACGCGCCGGATGCATCCACATCGGCGTATGGTTCGTCCCCAGCGAGCAGCCGGGCCAAGGAGGGACGGATGACCAGCGGTGAAGTCACCGTGACGATCGATGCACCACCGGAACGTGTCTGGCCGTGGGTCGCCGATCTCGGCAAACACGCCGCATTTTCCCCGAAGCCGTACTCGGTCGAGTGGATCGAGGGCGAGCCGAACGCCGTCGGCAGCCGATACCGTTCCGTCGGTGAGATCCCCACCGACAAGCACCACGTCAACGAGGGAGAGATCGTCGAGAACCACCCCAACGAACGGTTCGTGCTCCACGCGCACGACAAGGAAGGGGATTACGCGAACACCTTCACCCTCAGGCCGGCGGGGAGCTCCACGGAGGTCACCATCCGCCTCGAATTCGTGAAGGTGCGCGGCATGGCCGCGATGATGGTTCCCATCATCTTCCCGCTCGTCGGCAAGAAGGACATGCGTGCCCGGATGGCGCTTCTGAAGCAGAAGGTCGAAGCCGGGTCGAGTGGCTAGCGCCCGTACCCGTCGCGGACGCGTATCGCATGGGCCTCCAGGCCTCCGTATCATCGAGTCCTGAGCGCCGTCCAGGAACTCGTTCACGTCCTCGAGGACGCCTTCGCGGCGAAGGGGATCGAGGAGACCGGCGAGAGCCAATCGATGCTCGGCAACCTCGCGACGGTCCCTGAGGATCTCTGGCACGCGACGCCGCCCGGCGGCGAGCGGACGATCGCGTCCATCGTGCTCCACGTCGGCGGGTGCATCGTGATGTACGACGAGTACGCGTTCGGTCCGGGCCGGAAGCGATGGGACGATCCGGATCTCGTCCCGTGGAGCCGTGAGGGAGCGCCGATGGGGGAGGCGATCGAGTGGATGAGCGCTGCACATCGTCGATTCGTCAGCCACGTCACCGCCCTCCGCGACGACGACCTCGGAAAGCCGCGGCGAGCGAACTGGGGCGAGGACGTCCCGACGCGTTGGCTGATCTCGGCGATCGCCACCCACTCCGCGTATCACGCCGGAGAGATCAACCACATCCGGAGCCTCTTGCAGCGAGATGACGCCTGGATGTGGGGGTGACGTTCGCCTTGGATCGTCGCGACCGAGATCGGTCAGCTACCCCACCCGTGGAGGGTCGATTCGCAGGATACGTCGCTGATCTCCCAATCAAGACAGACATCGAAGTTCGGGCCGCCGTTGATGCGATCGGACTGCTCGACGCCGAAGAGGACGTCGCGGCCCAAGCCGCCGAAGATCACGTCCCCCTGGAACCCCCCGCCGAGGACGTCTCTGCCGGGGCCGCCTCGGATCACGTCGGGCCCATCGTCCCCGTAGACGGCGTCATCGCCGAACTCGCCTCGGATGACGTCTGCGTCATATCCGCCGTGCAGGGCGTCGCGTCCCGGTCCCCCCCTCATGACGTTGTGACCCGGATACCCTTCCAGGAGGTCCGTCCCCTGCCCTCCCAGGAGGACGTCGTTCCCGTCCCATCCGATCAGGATGTCGCTTCCCCGGCCGCCGCAGATCACATCGTTCCCGTTGCCGCCGATCACCACGTCGTCGCCACCAAGCGCCGCAATCACATCGCGTCCCGGTGACCCGACGATCGCGTCCCGACCGGGCGTCCCCACGATCGTCGGCCGGGCGCCCTGACAACTGGTGACGCGCTGTCGTTGACGTGTACCCGGCTCACACCGGAGCATCGACTCAGCCTGGAAACACGTGTCGCGCCCGGTTCCACCGTCGACGATGTCTCGGTCGGTGTCGGCCGCCCCCAGACCGGTGCTACTACCACCGTCGATCATGTCCGGGCCTGCGTTCCCCAACAGGCGATCGCTTCCGGTGCTGCCCACCAACGCGTCGGCGCCAGGCCCTCCCCGAAGGAGGTCGTTCCCGGGACCTGCGTTGAGCAGCGCGTCCATCCCGGGGCCCCCGACGAGGACATCGGCTCCCGCATCCCCTCCTCCCGAGGTCATGAGGTCGTTTCCTCTGCCCCCCACCTCGATGTCGTTCCCGCCGACGCCGAAGAGGCCGTCTTCCCCGGGTCCCCCCGAGAGTCGGTCGTTGCCGGCGAGGCCGACCAGTTCGTCGTTCCCGTAGCCACCGCAGAGCACGTCGTTCCCCTGCTCACCTCGGATCACGTCGTCGCCGCCTCGTCCGACGATCACGTCCGGACCGGGACTGCCCTTGATCCGATCGTTCCGATCGGTGCCCACGATCGTGGCCGTGCGTCCCCGGCACGACGGGACGGCGGCGTCCTCGGCGGCGGATGCCTCGTGGGGACCTGTTCCGAGCGATGCGGTCGTGACGATGAGGGTCGCTACCCCGGTGAGCATCGAAACGACGAACGACGTGCCCATGCTGGACGGAAGCATCGGTGAAAAGGACGCAGACCGAGCCTAAGCACCCTACTATTCACCACCGTAACCTTGGGCTCGATGGATCCGCTGCTCGACAGGCTCGATCCCGACGACCGGAAGCGGCTTCGGCGAGCCGCAATGCCTGCGTTCATACCGCCGATGCTCGCCACGCTCACGAAACAGGTCTTCTCCGATCCGGCGTGGCTGTATGAGGCGAAGCTCGACGGGCAACGGTCGCTCTTGTGGAGGCGGGGCTCGACCGTTCGGTTGATCACACGGAACGAGAAGGATCGCACGTCGCACTATCCCGACCTGACCGAAGCGATCCTGCGCGACGAGACGCCACCGCTCATAGCCGACGGCGAGATCGTCGCGTTCGATGGCGATGTGACGTCGTTCTCCCGTCTGCAGGCACGGATGCAGAACGCGAGGCCGAGCACCGTTCAGGTCGCCGCGGTGCCTGTGTACTTCTACCTCTTCGATCTGGTCTGGTTCGATGGCTACGACCTATCCGCCCTGCCGCTTCACGCCCGCAAGTCGCTCCTCCGCGAGGCTTTCGCCTTCGACGATCCCATCCGCTTCTCGGAGCATCTCGACCAGGACGGGGAGTCGGCGTTCCGCGCCGCTTGCCAGAAGGGGTGGGAGGGCCTCGTCGCGAAGCGAGCTGCGTCTCCCTACGCGCACGCTCGGTCCAAGGACTGGCTCAAGTTCAAGTGCAGCAACGAGCAGGAGTTCATCGTGATCGGGTGGACCGAACCCCGTGGGGCACGCTCGGGGTTGGGGGCGCTGCTCGTCGGCTACCACGAGGATGGTGATCTCCGGTTCGGCGGGAAGGTGGGCACCGGCTTCGGAGAGCAGGAGCTGACGATGCTCAGCGCTCGTCTCCGCCGTCTGGAGCGATCGACGTCGCCGCTGGGCGACACGAAGGGGATCGCGGTGAAGGGTGTGCACTGGGTGCGACCGCAGCTCGTGGCACAGGTGGGGTTCGCGGAGTGGACGCCGGATGGCAAGCTTCGACACCCTCGCTACCTCGGCCTTCGGGACGACAAGTCGCCGGCGCAGGTCGTTCGCGAGCGAGGGTGACCCCGTGACGAGACCCGTCGAGGTGACGCGTCCGGACAAGCTGCTCTGGCCCGCCCTGAAGATCACGAAGCGGCGCTACGTCGACTACCTGGACGCGGTGGGCGACCGGATGCTTCCGTGGCTCCGCGAGCGACCCCTGTCGTTGGTGCGAGCGCCCGACGGCGTCGGGGGCGAGCGATATTTCCAGAAGGACACGCCTCGGTATGCGCCGTCATGGATCCGCACCGTCGCCATCCCGGCCCCGAGCGCCAAGCGCGAGGTCGCGTACACGGTCTGCAACGACGCTTCAACGCTCGCGTGGCTGGGGAACCAGGCCGCGCTCGAGTTCCACCCCGCGCCCGTTCGCCGCGACCGGCTCGAGCGGCCGGATCTGCTCACGGTCGACATCGATCCACCCGACGACGCCTTCGACGCCGCGGTGGAAGTGGCGCTCTTGGTCCTCGAGGTGACCGACGACCTCGGACTCACGACGCTCGTCAAGACCTCCGGCGGGAAGGGCCTGCACGTCGTCATGCCGATCAGGCGACACGTGTCACCGGAGGAGCTTCGGCATGCCGCAACCCGGCTGACGCAGATCGTCGAGGAGCGACGGCCCGATCTGGTGACCGCCGAGTTCCGGAAGGCAAAGCGCGGCGGCAGAGTCATGCTGGATCCGTCGCGGAACTCGATCGGGGCGACCGTGGTCGCTCCGTATTCGCCGCGCGCTCGTGATGACGCAACGGTGTCCTTCCCCGTTCTGCTCGACGAGCTGCGATCCATCGATCCCGGGGACTTCACCGTCCTGACCGTCCCCGACCTCCTCGATCGCCCCGGCCCCGGACGGTGGGCCGCGGCGGAGACCGAGCCGTCTCAGCGCGTACCTCGATCGCTGCTCACGTGATGCATGGGGACCCTCGGCCTCGGGGGATCAACCCCTCGAGCACATCGGTACCCTGGCTCGCATGCCATCAGCGCCGGTTGGTGAGAGGTCTGTTCCCGACACCTGGTGGCGTTCGGCCGTCGTCTACCAGATCTACGTCCGTTCGTTCGCCGATTCGAACGGTGATGGTCACGGCGATCTCCAAGGCGTTATCGATCATCTCGATCACCTTTCCTGGCTCGGGGTGGATGCGATCTGGCTGAGCCCCGTCACGCCCTCCCCCAACGCCGACTGGGGATATGACGTCTCGGACTACACCGCGATCGATCCTGTCTTCGGCGACCTGGGCGTACTCGACAGCCTGATCGCCGAGGCCGGCAGCCGCGGCCTGCGCGTGATCATGGACCTGGTCCCGAACCACACGAGTGATCGGCATCCGTGGTTCGTCGATGCTCGCTCCGATCGTTCGGCGGCACACCGAGACTGGTACGTGTGGTCCGATGGGTCACCCGACCACTCGCCTCCGAACAACTGGTTGTCGGTCTTCGGGGGCCCTGCCTGGACGCTGGACGAGCCGACGAACCAGTACTACCTCCACAACTTCCTGCCCGAGCAGCCCGACCTGAACTGGTGGAACGAGGAGGTGCGCGAGGCGTTCGATGAGATCCTGCGGTTCTGGTTCGACCGGGGCATCGCTGGGTTCCGGATCGACGTAGCGAACGGCATCGTGAAGGATCAGAGCCTGCGCGACGATCCACCCTCAACCTCGGACGACCACCCACGCACGAGTGCGACGGGGTTGCGCCCTGTCTACAACATGAATCGGCCCGAGGTCCACGACGTCCACCGGCGTTGGCGGAAGATCGCGGACTCCTACGATCCGGCTCGCGTCCTCATCGGGGAGACGTGGCTCTTCGACCTGAACGACCTGATGCGCTACTACGGTCGGGACGACGAGCTACATCTGCCTTTGAACTTCCCATTCATCTTCTCCGAGTTCGGACTCGCCCTGAAGGACGTCGTCGAGCTCACTGAGATGGCGATGCCCGCCGGCGCGTGGCCCGTGTGGGCGGCCTCGAACCATGATGTGGGGAGGTTTCCGACCCGGTGGTGCGCCGGCGATGAGCGCAAGATCCGGGCGGCGTTGTTCGTGCTGATGATGCTGCGGGGAACGCCGATCCTGTACCAAGGCGACGAGATCGGGATGGCCGACGCGGCCGTGCCGCCAGAGCGTCTCAAGGATCCGGTCGCCCTCCGTGGTCCCGACAACGATGCGGGCCGAGACGGAGGTCGAACGCCGATGCAGTGGACCGCCGGATCGAACGGTGGGTTCTCGATCGATGGAGTGGAGCCGTGGCTCCCGCTCGGGGATCCTGACTCCTGCAACGTGGCCGACCAGAAGCAGGACCCGACGTCCCTGCTCCACCTGTGCCGGGAGCTGATCGCGACCCGTCGCGCTCATCCCGAGCTCAGTTACGGCAACTACGCTAACCTGGACGCTCCTCCAGGGGTGTGGGCATGGAGACGGGGCCAGATGACGGTCGCCGTGAACTGCTCGGATCGGCCCGTTGACGTCAACATCGGGTCGGGCGTCGTCCTGATCGGCACGCGACAGGAACCCAACGGTCGAACCGTGCGTGGTCCTCTTCGGCTCGAGCCCTGGGAGGCGATCCTTGCGGAACGCGCAGACGGTGCGTGAGGACCGGGACATCGCCGAGGTTGTACGGATCGCGCTCGTCCGGCATCCCCACGTGATGGCCGTTGAGCTCGTCGGCTCTCGCGCCCGCGGCACACCGAGCCCGTTGTCCGACTGGGACTTCGCCGTCGAGGTGAACGACTTCGCCGGCGTCAGGGCGGACCTGCCAGCCCTCGTGTCCGAGCTCGAACCACTCTCCCAGCAATGGGATCGGCTCGGCCCCGACGACTACTGCTGCTACATGCTCATGTTGGCCGGCCCCGTCAAGATCGATCTCATCTTTCCCGGAGTCCCACACCGGCCCGAGCCCCCCTGGGAGGTGGCGCCCGACACGTTGGATGGGATCGACCAGCACTTCTGGGACTGGATCCTGTGGATGGCGGCGAAGGAGCAGGGCGGGAAGGACGATCTCGTCCGGCAGGAGCTGAGGAAGATGAGTGAGCACCTGCTCAAGCCCATGGGCGTCGATCGGGTGCCCGGATCGATCCACGCGGCGACCGTCGAGTACCTGGCCGCTCGCGAACGGCTGGAGTCATCACTCGGGGTCCACGTTTCGCGTCGCGTGGAGCTCGAGGTTCTCCCGGTCCTGCGCAGCGCGCAGCGGGGTCGGACTCGACCTGAGGACGCTTCCTGAAGTTGAATGAACGATCCGACCCATCGAAGGAGGGCGTCAATGGCGGAGATCGTGATGGAGGACGTCTCGAAGGTCTATGGGGATGGGACGACCGCCGTCTCCGATCTCACCCTCGACATCCGCGACGGAGAGTTCATCGTGCTCGTCGGTCCGTCCGGATGTGGCAAGACGACGGCGCTCCGGATGGTCGCCGGCCTCGAGAGCATCACCAACGGCACGATCCGGATTGGCGAACGCGTGATCAACGCCGTCCCGCCGAAGGAGCGGGACATCGCGATGGTCTTCCAGAACTACGCGCTCTACCCGCACATGAGCGTCTACGACAACATGGCCTTCGGGCTGAAACTCCGCAAGTTGCCCAAGGAGGAGATCGATCGGCGGGTCCGGGAGGCGGCCACGATCCTCGGCCTCGAGGAGTTCCTCCAACGAAAGCCGAAGGCCCTCTCGGGCGGACAGCGGCAGCGCGTCGCGATGGGCCGGGCCATCGTCCGTGAGCCGAAGGCGTTCTTGATGGATGAGCCGCTGTCGAACCTCGACGCCAAGCTTCGTGTGCAGATGCGCTCTGAGATCGCTCGGATCCAGCACGATCTCAGCGTCACGACGATCTACGTCACCCATGACCAGGTCGAGGCCATGACCATGGGCGACCGCGTGGCGGTGATCCGCAAAGGCGTGCTTCAGCAGGTCGATACGCCGCAGTACCTGTACGACCACCCGCAGAACCTGTTCGTCGCCGGCTTCATCGGCTCGCCGGCGATGAACTTGGTGGAAGCGGCACTGTCGCGGACAGACGGGACGGCCGCCGCCGAGTTCGGCGGGATTCGCCTGGGTATCCCCCAAGAGGTCTTCACCGCGCGTCCCGCTCTCGAGGGCTACGCGGGGAAGCAGATCATCCTCGGCGTGCGTCCGGAAGACATGGAGGATGCGTCACTCGTCTCCGACGCGCCGGCGGATCGGCGGATCCGATCGGAGGTGATCCTGCGCGAAGCCCTTGGCGCCGATGTGCTCGCGCACTTCAAGATCAAGGCACCGGTCGTGCTGACCGAGGACGTGCGGGAGCTCGCTCACGACGTCGGCCGCGAGGCGCTGGAAGCGGCCGAGAAGGGGGTCGCCGCTGGCGAGACGACCTTCATGGCCCGGCTGAACCCCCGGACCACGACCAAGGCGGGTGAGCCGATCGAGCTCATCGTCGACGTGCATCGACTGCATTTCTTCGATCCCGAGACCGGGCTCGGCATCTATGGGGATGCTGAGGCCTGAGCGTCCGGAAGACCGGTTTCGGCCACGGCGGCCAGGAAGCGTCCGCTGTCTCGGACCCGGCGATCCTGCGTCTCGAAGTCGACGTGGACGATGCCGAAGCGGCAGGCATACCCGCGGGACCATTCGAAGTTGTCGAGCATCGACCACACGAAGTACCCGCGCAGTGGGACGCCGAGCTCGAGCGCTGCAAGGGCCGCGTCGAGGTGGCGACGCAGGAAGTCGACCCGCTCGGGGTCGCGCGTCGGATCGACACCGTCGAGGTCGTAGGCCGCCCCGTTCTCGGTGATGTAGAGGGGAAGATCCCCGGTCCTGGACGCCGCGAACTGGAGCACCTCGGTGAGACCCTGCGGATAGACCTCCCATCCCATGTCCGTGCGCTCGCCTGGTTCGCTCGCCACGGGCGGCAAGAGCGGCGAACGCACGATCCGGCGGGAGTAGTAGTTCACGCCGAGGAAGTCGATCGGGGTCGCGATCACCTCCATGTCCCCGTCGCGCACCTCCCGTTGATCCCACCCCCACGCCCGGAGACCGTCCTCCGGATAGCCGCGGTGGACGATCGGATCGAGGTACCAGCGGTTGAACTGATCGTGTGCCACGACCGCAGCCTCCTGATCGAGCATGTGCCGGGTCGCAGGGTGCTTCGGCTCGAAGTTGAGGACGATGCCGGCCGATGACGCGGGAGCCTGGGCTCGGATCGCCTGCACGCCGAGGCCATGCGCGAGCAGGAGGTGGTGGGCTGCGGCGACGGCTGCGTCCGGCTCGACACGACCGGGCGCGTGCTCGCCCGTGCGATACCCGTGATCCGAAACGATGTGAGGCTCATTGATCGTGGCGAAGTGACCGACGCGGTCTCCGAGCCTGCCTGCGACAACGGAGGCGTAGTCAGCGAAGGCATGGGCGGTGGAGCGATCGGGCCACCCACCGGCATCCTCAAGCGTCTGCGGAAGATCCCAATGGTAGAGGGTGGCGTGTGGGGCGATCCCGTGCGCCAACAGCTCGTCGACGAGACGATCGTAGAAGTCCAGCCCCGCCGGATCGACCGGACCTCTTCCCGCCGGGATCACGCGGGGCCAGGACACGGAGAAGCGGTACGCCGACAGACCGAGGTCGGCCATGAGCGCGACGTCCCCCCGATACCGGTGATAGTGGTCGCAAGCGACGTCGCCGGTATCGCCGTTCCAGACCCGACCCGGTGTGTGCGAGAAGCGGTCCCAGATGCTTTCTCCACGACCGGCGACGCCTGCGGCACCTTCGACCTGATAGGCGGCCGTGGCGGCACCCCAGACGAAGTCAGGCGGGAACCGTCTGCTTGACACCGCGGCCCTCCCTCCGCTGGAAGCGCTTCCAATACTCGAGGGAATCTACACCGTGTTGCCTTGACACGGCCAGACCCTGCGGTATCTAGTGTGAAAGCGCTCTCAAAGAGCGCGCGAGGATTGGAGGGAGCTTGGCCCAGACCCTCGATGAGTTGGCGGCTCTGGTCGGAGTCTCGCGCGCCACCGTCTCGCGGGTCATCAACGGCGGTTCCGTTTCCGACACCACCCGCGATCGAGTCTTGGAAGCGCTGGAGCGCACCAACTTCCGGCCCAACGCCGCAGCTCGAACGCTCGCATCGGGTCGCTCGGGGGTCGTCGGTGTCGTCATGCACGTGGCCCCCCACACGTTGTTCGCGGATCCCTACTTCGCGCAGCTGCTCCAAGGGATGAGCGACGCCCTCTCAGAGCGAGCGGCCGGGATGATGGTGTGGCTCGGGAACCGGACCAAGGAACAAACGCTCGGTCAGATCCTCGGGATCGGTCTGCTCGACGGGGTGATCGTCACCGCCCACAACCGCGACGATCCGCTCGTCGATGGCTTACTTGCCTCGACCCTCCCGACGGTCCTCGTCGGCCACCGCAGCGCCGATCGAACGGCCAGCTACGTCGATGTCGATCACGTCGGCGCCGCCGACACCGTGACCTCTCATCTGGTGGCGCTCGGGAGGCGTCGGATCGGCCATATCACCGGCCGCCGAGGCACGGTGGCGGGAGAGGATCGGATCGCCGGCTTCCGCCGAGCGATGGACCGCGCCCACCTCTCCACGGATGGGTCGATCGTCGAGGGTGACTTCACCGAGGAGTCGGGAGCGACCGGTGCTGCCCGGCTCCTCGAGCGCGGCGTGGACGCCATCTTCTGTGGGAACGACGCTACGGCTGCGGGCGCGCTCGGAACCATCCAGGCGCGGGGGCTCGCCGTCCCCGGCGACGTTGCCCTCGCGGGGTTCGACGACCTCGAGTTCGCAGCCCGGCTGGACCCGCCGCTCACGACCATCCGGCAGGGCGTCCACGCTCAGGGGACGGAGGCCGCCCACGCCTTATTCGAGCTCCTCCGGGATCCGAACGGGGGTCCGCGACGCGTGATCCTGCCCACGGAGCTCGTCATCAGGCGATCGACGATAGGAGGTGTGCAGACCACATGACCGAAGCCTCACGCGACCCACCGACGGGCCGGTCCGAGTCGACCCGACGAGTGAATTTGACCGCAGGGTGAGGGTATGCACGAATGAACCCTCGAAGATCGAAGGAGGGGCTACATGCGTCGATCGAGACTGTCGATCCCGCTGGCGGTCGCACTACTGATCGCCGCTGCGTGTTCGACCAGCAGCAGTACGAGCGGAGGGAGCGCCTCCGGGGGCCCGACCGAAGAGAACACCGGCAAGGTGAACATCTTGAGCGCCGTGGATCCGAAGGAAGGCAAACAGATCCAAGACAAGGTCATCGACCCAGACATGAATGGGGCGCAGACCGACTATACGGCTGAGCTCGAGGCCGACGGCAACTTCGAACAGGACGTCAAGATCCGAGCACAGGCGGGGACGCTCGATCTCGCGATGCTGCCGCAACCCGGCGCCCTGCCCGACCTGGTCGCGACCGGCAACGCCGTGTCGATGGAGGACATGGGCTTCGACATCAGCCAACTCGAGGCAACCTTCGGCAAGCCGTTCATGGACCTCGGCGTGGTCGACGGCAAGCACTACGAGATCCCGACCAACATCAACCTCAAGAGCATGATCTGGTACCCGAAGGACGACTTCGACAAGGCCGGCTACACGGTCCCGAAGACGTGGGCCGAGTTGATGGCGCTGTCCGACCAGATCGTGGCCGACGGCGGGACGCCGTGGTGCGCCGGCTTCCAGAGCGAGGGCTCGTCGGGATGGCCAGCCACGGACTGGATGGAAGACATCATGCTCCGGACCGCGGGGCCGGACACGTACGACAAGTGGGTCAAGCATGAGATCCCCTTCAACGATCCAGCCGTGCTGACGGCGGCGCAGGACTTCGGCGGCGTCATGTTCCATCCGAACTATGTCCTGGGCGGCGCCGCGAACACCGCCTCCCTGGCCTTCGGTGACGCCCCCCTGCCGATGTTTGACAACCCGCCCGGTTGCTGGCTGCACCGCCAGGCGAGCTTCATCCCGGCGTTCTTCCCCGAGACGGCCAAGGCCGGTGTCGACTACGACTGGTTCCCGTTCCCCTCGATGGACACCGAAGGGGGCCCGCTGTTCGGCGGCGAGGTCATGATGGCGTTCCGCAACGCGCCCGAGGTGAAGGACGCTCTCGAGCGCTTCTCCGGCACCGAGGTGCAATGTGGGATGGGCGGCTACGTGGGCTCCTCGCGCATCTCGCCGAACGTCAACGTGTCGAACGACTGCTACGCCGACCAGATCCTCAAGGACTCCTCCGACGTGCTGAAGGCGGGACTGACCTCCGGGAGCGCCAGGTTCGACGCCTCGGACCTGATGCCGCCGTCGGTCGGGCAAGGGAGCGAATGGACCGGCATGATCAAGTACATGCAGCAGGGGCCCGACTCGATCCAAGGGATCCTGGACGACATCGAGGCGAGCTGGCCGTCGAGCTAGGACCTCGACGTGACGAGCGCAGATAGGCCGCCATCGGGCGGCGGGACCGCGGAAGCGGTCCCGCCGCCTCGAGGCGCCGCCGTCTGGCTCTTCCTCTTTCGGCTGGTCGGTGCGATCGCGATCCCGATCGGCGCGTTCTACCTGCTGTGGATCACGTTCGACTTCCTGCGCAGCAGCGACGCGAACCGCGCCCTCGTGGTGCTGGTCGCGATCGTGGTCGGTTCGGGAGGAGTGTTCCTCCTCTATCTCGCGATGAACCGGGCGGTCGACCTGTTGCCTGCCGCGCTCCGTGAGGGCGTCCGTCCGTGGATCTTCGTCGGCCCCGCGCTCGTGCTCTTGAGCGTCTTCTTGGTCTACCCGGTGATCAACACGATCCTCCTGAGCTTCAAGGATGCGCATTCGAAGGCATTCGTGGGGCTCGATAACTTCAAGTTCGTCTTCACCGACGAGAGCATGCTCCGCTCGATCCGGAACACGCTTGGGTGGATGATCCTCGTGCCGCTCGTTGCCACCGCGACCGGACTCGCATTCGCGACCCTCGCCGATCGTCTTCGCCGTGGGGAAGCGGTGGCGAAGTCCGTGATCTTCCTGCCCCTGGCGATCTCGTTCGCGGGAGCGTCGATCACCTGGCGACTCGTCTACAGCTTCCGACCCCAGGGATTCGGATCGAACATCGGTCTGCTGAACGGGGTCATGATCGGACTGGGTCAGAACCCTGTCGATTGGCTCACGCAGCACCCGTGGAACAACCTCTATCTGATGGTCATCATGGTCTGGATGCAGACCGGGTTCGCGATGGTCGTCCTCTCGGCGGCCATCAAGGCGATCCCCGCGGAGATCATCGAGGCCGCCCGCATCGACGGGGCGTCCGAGTGGCAGGTGTTCCGGCGGATCATGGTGCCGACCATCCTTCCCACGATCGTGGTGGTCGCGACCTACATGGTGATCAACGCGCTGAAGGTCTTCGACATCGTCTTCGTCATGGGCAACACGGAGGCCAACGGCACGGAGGTCGTGGCCGAACGCATGATCCACTGGTTCTTCATCGGAGGGAACTACGGCCGCGGCGCTGCGATCGCGGTGGTGCTGTTCATCGCAGTGATCCCGGTGATGGTCTGGAACGTGCGCCGGTTCCGCGAGGAGGAAGCGATCCGATGAGCATCGGGACGATCGAACGTCGCGAGGTGGAAGGTCTGCCGCCGACCGAGTCCCCGCCGAAGGGCGTCGGGGAGGGCGGTCGGGGTGGGTGGTTCCCACGGATCGTCATCCTCGTCGTCGCGATCCTGTGGTTGGTCCCTGCGGTGGGCGTATTGATCACGTCGCTCCGGGAACCGGACCTCGTCAAGACGACCGGCTGGTGGACGGTCTTCGCCCACCCGTTCCAGATCGGCCAATGGACGCTCGCGAATTATCGAACCGCGCTCGATTCGGGGGGCCTCGGCAACGCCTTCATGAACAGTCTCGCGGTCACGATCCCCTCGACGGTCATCCCGATCACGATCGCCGCTTTCGCGGCCTACGCGTTCTCGTGGATGGAGTTCAAGGGCAGGTACATCCTGTTCGTCACGGTGGTAGGTCTCCTGGTGGTCCCACTCCAGATGGCGTTGATCCCGATCCTCAAGCTCTACGTGAACGGGGGGATATGGTTCGACAGACAGGTGTTCCCGGATCTCCATCTGAACGGGACGTTCTTGGCGGTGTGGCTCGCGCACACCGGATTCGGTCTCCCCCTCGCCATCTACCTGCTGCGGAATTACATCGGATCGCTACCGTCGTCGATCATCGAGTCCGCCCAGATCGACGGGGCAGACCACTTCACGATCTTCTGGCGGCTGATCGTCCCGCTGTCGGTGCCGGCCCTGGCGGCGTTCGCGATCTTCCAGTTCCTGTGGGTCTGGAACGACCTCCTCGTTGCCTACGTGTTCCTGGGTGGCACGAAGGACGTGCAAGTGCTCACGCTCGCATTGGCGTCCTTGAACGGCTTCGCGGGCGAGACGTGGCACCTGCTGACGGCGGCGGCCTTCATCTCGATGGTCCTGCCGCTCATCGTGTTCTTCTCCCTGCAGAAGTACTTCGTGCGCGGGCTCACCGCGGGCGCGGTGAAGGGCTGAGCGGATCGTGACCCGGGTCCGACGATCGATCCTGGCGGGCGCCGAGCCATTGTCGGCACGCCGCAAGTGGCGAGCGATCCTGCTCGCGACGCTCGTGCTCACGCCCGGCTACTGGTCGATGCTCGCGGGGCTCGTCGCGGTAGGCTCGGACGACGACGGCGCCCCCTTGGCCGCCCCGTACATCGCCTTCGGCTTGGCCCTGCTCCCGTTCGTGTTCGTCGTCCTCGCGTTCCTCTCCGAGCACCCCCGAGCACCTGGGGCAGTCGTCAAGGCGATGCTGCTGGCGCTCGTCGTCGGGATCCCGATCTCAGCGATCGCCGCCGACGCGGTGACCGGTCTCGTGGCCGGTATCGGTGCGGGCGGCGTCGCCGCGCTGCGGGCCGACATCGGCGACGACACGAAACGGCGGGTGATCGCCGTGGTCATCGTCTCGGCGGCCAGCTTCGTGCTGCTGCGCTCGATCCCGGAGGTCGCCGTGCTGCTTGCTCCGGTCTTACCATTCACGAGCCTCGGGGTTGCCGACCATCTTTCCGAGCGTCGGAACGCCGTCAAGCCCGCCGGCCCATAGGGTCGTGCTAGGCACGTCCACATCGAGCGTGCTGGCGGATCGACGCCGGTCGCGCGCGGATGCGAGTCGGGAACGCGGACCGTACAGGAGACTTGCGCCGGTCTACATGCCTTGCCGCAGGCTTGGGCTGTCTCCCGGGACCGCGTGATCATCCCGCGTTTCTCCCGGCTGGCCCTCCTTAGCCTCGCCGAGCATGATCACCGGCTCCTGATCCGCTCCTTCAACCATGACGGCGTCGAGCTCCAAGAGCGACGACCGCATGCGCTCGCGGATGGCCTGAGCCTGACTCATCGTCCACTCGCGGAGCGGCGCCAGCTGCGCCTTCACGTTCGCCGCTTCGTCTCGGGCCTCCTTGAGCACGCGCTCGGCGAGTGCTCGCGTCTCTTTCTCCGCTTCCATTGCTTCGATGCGCTTGTTGGCCGCGTCCGTCCTTGCCTCCGCGATGAGTCGCCTCGACTCCAGGTCGGCCTTTCCACGGAGAAGCTCGATGTCCCGATCGAACTCACGGATGAGCTGGAGCACGTGTTCGGAGATGCCTTCGTACGGGTCGCGGTCCGGCGGCGACGACGAGTCGACCTTCTGCCGCAACTCATCGACCTTTCCACGCGCTTGGTCGCGGTCGCGCTGCGACTGTTCCAGTCCGACACGTGTCTGCTGAAGGTCGCGCTGGGCGCGGTCGAGCCTCGACTCCAGATCAGAGACCCGTTGTCCGACCAGGCGCAGATGGCCCAAGACCTGCTCTTGGTCGAAACCCTTCCGCACGATCTTGAAGGAAGGCGCCGTTCGGATGGGATCTACCGGCGGGAGATCTGGCTGGGGGGGCTGGGGCTGGGACTGGTCCATGGTCCTTCCCTTCATGCCGTCAAGAAGTGGCGCCCACGTGGGTGATACCAAGGTACTTCGTTCGGTCTAACTCGGGGTAGGGGCCGAAAGTCGATGATCTTGACCCTCATCGCCCCACGGCGGCCAAAGCGGTTTTGGACTCAGCGTCACGAGTCGCAGGGCGGAGACAGGAGTCACTGGTTGCCTCGTGTGAACCTGTCGACCGCCGTTTGCGAGGACGCGTGGAGCCGCTGGGTGGTTGGTCGACGATTCGAACGCAAACGCATCGCCCGATGAGATCAACGAGCGTCAGGAGGCCGGCGGCGAGCTCGACGTTGAGCGCAGCCAGCCACAGGGAATCTCCTTGATCAGCCCGCGTGTCACGAACGGCGGCCCGGCGGTTGCAGGCGGGCCGCTAGGCTTCGAACCACAACCCAGGGGAGGGCACCGATGCCTGACGAGTCGGGGCACATGTGGGTGATCACCACTGATGCAAGGCACGCCATCTACAACCTCGCGGCGTTCGAGGTCGTGATCGCAACGCAGGATGTCGATAAAGGAACATGGTCCGTTGAAGCCGCGGATCGCGATGGCGAACGTGCGGTCTTGCTCGCGAGGACGGAGAGTCAGGAGCAAGCGAACGACATCGTTCAGCACATCGCCAATCGCCTGACTGCCTTGGACTTGAGACCTCAGTAAAGGGCTTCATCCGAAGACCAAGCTTCAGGGTCAAGCGACGGAAGCGTGGACATGTCCTCGGTAGGCTGCGCCTCGATGGTGAGCCGGGGAGGCGAAAAGATCCTTGCGACACCTCGGCTGACCCTGCGCACGTTCCGTGGCGACGACCTCGCTCACTACGCCGCCCTGAACGCCGATCCTGAGGTGGCTCGGTGGTTGGGAGGGCCGATCACCCGCTCCCACTCCGACTCGATCGCCGAGTGGGCGCAGGATCTTTACGAGCGGGAAGGGATCGGGTTGCTCGCGGTCGAGCGGACCGACGACGGCGTGTTCCTCGGGATGTGCGGTCTCCACCATCAGTCGTCCTACCCCGACGACGTCGAAGTCGCGTGGCGGCTCGCTCGCGAGCACTGGGGGAAGGGATACGCGACCGAGGCGGCGACCGCGTGGCTCGATCATGGGTTCGGGACGCTCGGGTTCCCACGGATCATCTCCATCACCGACCTGCAGAACGTGCGCAGCCTCGCCGTCATGCAGCGGCTGGGGATGACGTTCGATCATGAGGCGCAGATCGAAGACGAGGGGGACGTCTTCGACGCCGTGATCTACTCGATCACTGCCGGAAGCTGGCGGGAACGCCACACTCTGATGGGCGGCCCCGGCGGGCCGGCGTCGACCGGTGCTCGCTGAGGGATGGGCCGCTCCCGTCGATGACACGGGGAAGCGCTGACGGCTGAGTCCAGCGCACCATCCGCCGGACCGCCACCGTGGCAACCGGAGACAGGGACTTCTGGGCGTTCTACGCCTTGGCTTCGCTGACCGACACCCGCGATCTGGTTTTGATCGACCAGCGAGGGACAGGGCTGTCGGGCGCGATCGATTGTCCGGACCTGCAGAACGGGTGGAACAGCGTCGAGGAGCTCCGCACGGACATCCGCCGGTGTGGCCGGTCGTTGGGCGGCGACGCCGACCGATACGGCACCGGGGACATCGCGCTCGACGTCGAGGCTGTGCGGAAAGCGCTCGGCTACGACCGCATCAACTACTTCGGCGGTTCGTACGGATCCGTGGTCGAGCAGGCGTACGCCTCGCGGTTCGCCGACCACCTCCGCTCCATGGTCCTCGACGCCGGCCTCCCGGTCGACGACCCGGATCACAGGTTCCCGTGGGGGTTGGACGTGCCCGACACCTACGTCCGAGACGTCGTCCTGATGTGCCAGCGTGCGCCCTCGTGCGCCGCGGAACACCACGACCCCGCGTCGCTCTTCGACGCGCTGGCGCGGCGGCTCGACCGGCACCCGGTGAGCGGGTGGGGCCGCGACGCGTTTGGCGACCGCCGGCACGTCACTATCGACCAGTTCGGCCTCGCCTTGATCGCGGGCGCCGGCGCGCTGAACCAGGGTGAGATCGCGGCCGCGACGGTGGCGTTGCTCGCGCACGACGACGAGGCGCCGCTGCTCCGGCTCGGCGCGGAGAGCATCTTCTGGCCCGGCGACGCCGGTGATCCGCGATTCTTCTCGGCGGGCGCCAACTGGGCGACGTGGTGCACCGACCAGAGCTTCGGGTTCGACCGCACGGCCCCGCGCGCCGTGCGGCAACAGCAGTTCGAGGCTTCGTGGGCGGCGCTGCCGGCCGACGCCGTCGCCCCGTTCACCAAGGATGCGTGGCGAGCGTACTGGTGGCCTGGTGTCTGCGTCGATTGGCCGTCGCCGGATCGCTACGTGCCAGCGCTCAAGGCCGGGCCGAAGATCGACGTCCCGGTCATGGTGATCGAGGGTGATCTCGACTCCGTCGTCCCGAACGCGTCGAGCGATCGGATGGCGACGAAGTTCGCCGAGCCGGTGATCGTCCGCCTGAAGGGCGGCGGCCATATCAACGTCGGATGGAGCCCCGGCTGCGCCCAGGTGCTCACCGACCACTTCATCCGCACGCGCTCGGCTGGAGACACGAGTTGCGCCGACGACCCGATGCCGGTACTCCAGGCTGCCGATCGGTTCCCGCGGACCGCGCACGGCGCGTTGGAGGCGACTCCGCGTGCCGGCGACGAGAGCACGGCGCGGGACCGTCGCGCCGCGTGGTCGACCGTGAAGACGGTGCTCGACGCTTGGCTGCGGAGCTTCCGCACGCCCGACGCGATCGCCGACGGTGCCGGGTTGCGGGGTGGATGGTTCCACTACGACTTCTCGGGACAGGCAGGCGCCGTGATGACGATCCACCGCTGCCGCTTCGTCCGTGACGTCGCGGTGGTCGGCCGCTCGTTCTTCTCGTTCGACTTCGCGAACCCAGAGCTCCGCGCCCACGTGCGCATCCACGGGGAAGGGACGGCCGACGGCGAGCTCTCGATCACGAGCGCCTACTGGTTCGACACTCGGTTCGGGCCGTTCCGGATCGATGGTCAGATCGGAGGAAGGCACGTGGCGTTAACGATGCCGGGGAACTGAGGATCGGATGGCGGACGGATGGGACATCAGGGGGCCGGTGTGATGCCGACCCGAACGTCGAGATCCAGCCCGTACTCGTGTCCCATTCCTCGGGGTCCAGGGTCTCGGCCATCGCGGTCGACCCCTTCACGTCGCAGAACAGCATGGTGACGACGCGACGCTCGCCCTCCATCGCTCTGCCCGCGCGTGCGGCCTCGAGCTTGGCGAGCAGCTCCTTGTGAGAGCTCACGACGGCGCTCAATCGGGGCGACGAGACGTTCGCAGACCGGCTTGGGCTCGATCTGAGCCGATCGGAACCTAGGTCTGGCGTTCAGGGAGCGAGAACCGGTACTCCACGATCGGCACCTCGATGCCCAGCTGGTACAGGAGCGTGTGCACGTCCCCGTGATGCTGGCGCTCGTGCAACAGCGTGTGGGCGAAGATGTCGGCCGGGCTGTACACGAGTGTCTCCCCGTCGACGTTCATCTCGCGCGGCGTCACCAGCTCGTCGTCGCCGAGCGAGTCGAGGTAGGAGCGGGCGTGGTCGCGCACGCGGAGCCGGAAGGCCTCGAGCTCGGCCCACGACGTCACGCGTTCCACCGGCTCGTCGGTGGTTCCGGCGGGGTCCGCCAGCCAGCGGACGTACGCCCAGTTGACGTGCGCCAACGCGTCGCGGAGCGCGGGCCAGCCAGAGCCGGGGGCCGGCTCGGTGAGCTTCTCGTCACCGAGCCGGCGGATGACACGCTCGTGCTCGCGCCAGCTGTAGTCGGTGAAGGTGAACAGCTCTTCGATGGCGGCGCGGTCCATGACGACCCGAGCTTATTCCCACGTGGCGACCTCGAACTCCGAGGCCTGCATGCGCGAGACCACGGCGCCGAGCTCACCCCAGCCGGGTTGAGGGGCGCAATGGAACGAAGGTGCCACCTTGAACCTTGAAGAGGCTCTCGCGCTCATCGGACGCGGATACCTTCTATAGCGAGTTGTCCTCAAGGAGGATCTCGTCGGCGATCGGCGCTCTCGATTTGACAACTCCAGGCCCGGGTTCCTTGATGGAAAAGGCAGAGGGGCTGGACCGTGATGCAGGTGATCCGGACCAGAACCGCGCCGCAGCACTGGAGCCGGCCGTGGCTCGGGCTGTGGGTAGCGGTGATCGTCATCCTCTTCGTGGGGGTGTTCTTCTTGCCCTGGGGTGCGTTCGCGATCCTGTTCGCGATCGGCTTCGGTGTTCCCGAGTTCATCGGACTCCGGCGGGAGGGCGATCCCTACCCACCGCTTACGCATGTGATCAGGCATTTCGTGGCAGGGTGGCTCGCGTTCCCGCTGCTCTACGGGACGCTCGGGCTGTGGGGCGGGAAGGCGCTCGGGTTCCCGCGGTGGTGGGCGATCGGCGGTCTGTGCGCGGGCCTGGGGTGGATCACCCACCATTTCATGTTCACGTACATCAACCCGGACCAGTTCCCGCGTGACCCGAACGTGAAGCCCGAGGATCTCGACCCCCGCTGATCGGGGAACGGGGGATCCTCTCACGGTGAAAAGGGAGCCCGCGCGGCGTGCGCGGAGTTAGCCCTTCGGTGACTCGAGCATCTCGAGCAAGGTGCAGGTTGTCGCCCAGTTGCGGATCGTCAGGCTCCGATAGATCGGCAGCGAGACGATCTTCGAGAGCCGGCTCTGCGCGGCCCGGGCGTCGAGTCGTTCGAAGTACAGCACCCCAGGCCCGGTCCACGCTCGATCCACACCCTCGCGTGTCGGCACGTCGGCGATCGCTCGTGCAGGTGTCAGCGGCGGTATGAGGAAGATGACATCGGACCGGTAGCGTTCGCGGTCGACACCGAATCCCTCCGGCGCTGCGTCGACGATCGCGCGCAACTGCCTCGCGCTCCGCACCGCGACGGTCGCCTCGTAGCCGAACCCAGCACTGAGCGTCCGTTCGAGCCTTGCCGTGAGGGTCGCTGAGCTACCGGATGCGGTGAAGACCACGTTCCCGCTCTGGATGTACGTTCGCACGTCGTCGAACCCGTCCGCCTCGAGGCAGGTGCGAAGGTCGGCCATCCGGATCACGTTCTTGCCGCCGACGTTGATCCCGCGAAGGAGCGCGACGAACCGAGCCATGTCCGCGACCCTATCTCACGCCGAGCGCCTTCCCGACGGCCAGGTGATCCCTCGACGATCGCGGACGTCAGGCGTATGACCCTGCAGTGCAGAGACAGGGCTGCCAGCTCAGCCATTCGGTAAGCCCGATCCGATCGTGGTCGCTAAGGGCAACGTGCGCATCGCTACCGTCGGACCTGGTCAGCACCCACTGACCCTCACCCGCGTAGTCGACGAACGCGACTTGCGTCCCCTCGGGCGACCAGGCGAAACCATCATCCACGATCCCGCTCGGGCAGCAGCCAGCCGGGAGGATGTTCTTTCGATGCGATCCGTCGGGCGAAACAACCCAGAGCTCTTCGTGGAAGTCGTTGGAGGGTTGCTCGCGGCTCTCGACGTGGTAAGCGATGCGGGTCCCATCCGGCGACCACGCGAATTCGTATCCGCCCGGCCCGGCCAGCGTGGGCCCGCTTCCGTCGGCGTTCACGACGGTGACGCCTGCGGGCGCGACGAATGCGATGCGTTGCCCGTCGGGTGACCAAACAGGGTCCTTACCCGCTTCAACGATCTCCGTGGTGAGTCCTGCAGCCAGCTGGACCACGTAGACCCGGTCGTAAACCTTCAGCCCGGAGAGCGCGTAGGCGATGCGCGTTCCGTCCGGAGACCACGAAGGTGGAACCTCGGCGACCGTCAGACCTTCTGTCCCGCTCACCGGCGTTGGTTCGGTTCCGTCCGCGTTGGCGATGTACATGCCCGCGTCGAGCCCCGGGGTCGTGTATGCGATGCGGGTCGCATCAGGTGACCAGGCGACGTCCCCGGACATCCAGTTGGTACGTCCATACCAAGAGCTGAGTTGGACCGGAGCCCCGCTCGCGTTCTTCACCCATATCCCCGCACCCTGGCTCGCCGGTCGCGTGCAGGGGTTCGGTTCTTGCAGGCTCCTCGTGTCGCACGGGACGGAATAGGCCAGCCTGGTGCCGTCCGGCGACCAAGCGGCATCCCCGACCGGCGAGTCGATCAGGACGCGCGACGCACCGGTCGTCGGATCGACCGCCTGCAGCCCGCCGGAGCCGTGCTCCAGCACTTCGCCGTCCTGGCGGAACGGGGTCGCGGGTGCCAGGCCCAGGGGCTTCGGAGAGGACCTCACGTAGTCGACGAGGGAGGCGCCAACCACGGCGGCGACCACGATCATGGCTACGACCCCAGCGGCGACCCGCTGGTGGCGGTGTCTCCGTTCCCGTCGGCGGAGGAGCCCCTCGAACGACGGCTCGTCCTTCACGAGGCCCGTGATCGCTCGCTCGACCAGATCCCGTTCGTCGATCATGAGAGATCCTCCTCGGCGGCCCTGAGGGTCGCCCGGGCCCGGCTCGTCAGGGCCCGGACCGTCGCAGCGCGGATGCCGAGCAACCTGCCGGCTTCCTCGCTCGAATAACCCAGATACCCGGTGACGACGATCGCGGCGCGCTCACGCGGTGTGAGTCTTCCCAACAGGCGGACGGCTTCATCGCGCGTTTCTACGTCGGCCAACTCGTCGACGTCGGGCAACAGGTCCACGCTCTTTCGCAGCGCAACCGCGGCCCGTCGTATGCGCTTGCGGTGGAGGTTCAGGGCCGTCCGGAAGAGGTAACCGACCGGCTCGTCCATGACGGCGACGCGCTCCCAGCGCTCCCACACCTTGAGGAAGGCGTCCTGCAGCAGCTCCTCGGCCTCCGCTCGGTTCCCCGTCACGATGATGAGCGCGCCGAATAAGCGCGCGCGTTCGGCTTCGAAGAACTCATCGAACGAAAGCTCGACGGGGAGCGGGTGCACCGGCTCGCGCTCGGTCTCGTTGCTGGCGACGGTGCGGAGCGGACCGTTCATCACCCTCATGAACCCCTTCGGGGGGCGGATGGCTTACGGAGGGATCACCCTACGCCACGATCGGAACCTCGGGCAGCCTTGCCGCTCAAGCTGTTGGTCTCAGTCGGCCGGATGGCTTACGCTGAACCAAGCAGACGACTGATCCCAGGGGAGGGAAGCATGCGGAAGCTGTTGAATCTGTTCGGGTTGAGTGCCGTCGTGATCGCCTTGGTAGCAACCGCCTTGCCGGCGGAGGCCGAGGCCGGCACGACCCGGTGCACGGATACGCTCGCTGCGGGCAGGTACCAGCGCGTGGTCGTCCCGGTGGGGGCCGTGTGCCTGACCGAGGGTCCGGTCAGGATCAGCGAAGGCCTGTGGATCCGGTCCGGCGCCACGTTCGTCCTCGGGAGCGAGGAGAGTGGTTGGACCACCGGCACGATCAATGACGGCGTGCATGCATGGCACGCCGCGTCGGTGCAGATCCACTTCGCGACCATCAATGGCGGCATCCACGTGCACGGCGGGTCCGGGCCGTTCGGCGGCCCGTTCGACGTCACGTGGAACGCGATCGAGGACAACGTGATCCACGGCGGCGCCACGGTGACCGGGTACGACGGGTTCTGGTTCGGGTTCATCCGGAACCACGTCAGTGGGACCGTTCGCCTGAGCCACAACGTGCTGGCGGATCCGGACGGCAACGAGTACGTCACGAACGTGATCCACGGGAGTCTCATCTGCCGGGGCAACTCGCCCGCCCCACAGGTGGGGGATTCCGAGGGTCTTCCCAACGAAGTGACGGGGGCGAAGACGGGACAATGCTCGAGCCTCTGACTCGCCTGCAGTAGGCACGCGCAAAGGGCCGGTTCGTCCGCGGGATCGCGGGCGAACCGGCCCTTAGCGGTCTACCTTATGAACCGGTGAGGAGCGGAACCGGATCAACATGAGCGCGGGCGTCGGAGCGATCGTTCTCGTGGGTCGGATCCTGTTCTCGGTCTTCTTCGTGCGATCCGGATGGGGTCACATCAAGAGAGCCGAGGGGATGATCGGGTACGCGCGGTCCGCCGAGCTCCCCCTTCCGATCCTCGCCGGCTGGCCCGCGGGTGGGTGGCTGCTCGCCGCGTCGGCGTCGATCGCGCTCGGCATCTGGCCCGACATCGGCGCGCTGATGGTGGGCGCGTTCGTGATCCCAGCCGCTTGGTACTTCCACCGGTACTGGACGATCGACGATCCCGAGGGGCGAAGGACGCAAGCATTGGCCTTCTACCGGAACGTCGAGATCCTCGGTGCTGCGCTCGTGATGTTCGGTCTGTTCGGATGGGCGGGGCACAGCCTCCGGTTCGCCGTGACCGGCGCCGCCACGAAGTGGTGACGGGAGGACGGGATCTGTCACGAACCTGATGCGCGGGCGCCGCTGCCACCGATCTCGGGAGCATCCGACGTCGCGCGTTCGGCCGACATCGTCCTGCGCTCGTCCGACGGCACGGAGTTCGCTGCGTTCGAGGCGCTGACATCACATGACGGTGCGCCGGGGATCGTGATCCTGCCGGACGTCCGGGGTCTGCATCCCTTCTACCGCGACCTGGCGATGCGGTCGGCCGAGGCGGGGATGCACGCGGTCGCGATCGACTACTTCGGAAGGACCGCCGGGCTGGGGGAGCGGAACGAAGATTTCGACCACATGGCGCACGTGCGCCAGACCACCCCGGATGGAGTCGCGAGTGACGTCGCCGCCGCGATGGAGCGTCTACGGTCAGAGACGGCGGCGACTCGGCTGTCCACGATGGGGTTCTGCTTCGGCGGACGGAAGTCCTTCAACCAGGCTGCCCGGCAGGAGGGCCTCGACGGCGTGATCGGCTTCTACGGGCCGCCGCAGCGCCGGGGCGAGGATGACGTCGATCCACCGGTCGAGCTCGCAGGCGAGTACCGATGCAAGGTGCTCGGCCTCTTCGGCGGCGCGGATCAGGCGATCCCGGCCGACGCGGTGGATGCGTTCCGTACGGCGCTCGACGCTGCCCACGTGCCGAACGAGCTCGTGACGTATCAGGGAGCCCCGCACTCGTTCTTCGACAAGCGGTACGAGGAGCACCGGGATGCGTGCGCCGACGCGTGGCGACGGATCCTCGGGTTCGTCGGCATCACCGAGAGCGCCTGAGGTCCCCATAGACGGATCCGCGGGCGCGGCGTACGGTCCCGAAGATGGTCCGCCGTAGCCGCGCGCTGCTGGTCGCCTTGCTCCTCGTCGCGAGCTGCACGAGCGGCGGCACGACGGGCACGTCGGCTCCGTCCAACCCCGGCTCCGGAGGCACGCTTCGGGTCGGGATGACCGGCGCGCCGTACTTCGGCCTGGATCCGCAGTACGAGTGGTTCTTCGCGACGTGGGAGATCCTCCGTTGCTGCCTCGTGC
>Ga0307299_10000037_pt1 | contig 38930 bp, 36 predicted proteins | sample ER_DNA_159_FD_194466 | JGI IMG/M metagenome (GOLD analysis project Ga0307299, IMG submission 194466) | Bulk soil microbial communities from the East River watershed near Crested Butte, Colorado, United States - ER_DNA_159 | ecosystem: Environmental > Terrestrial > Soil > Floodplain | place... | reverse complement strand
AGCAAGCCGATCGACTGCGCGAGCAGGCTGCCGACAGCGGCGGCCAGACCATCGCCGGCGTCGACCGCTACGAGGTCGCCGTTGCCCAGCAGTTGAGCGGCGTTCACGCCTGAGAAAGAGCCACCACCGGGCTCGTCCGCGGGGCCGGCTTGCCGGCCCCGCGGTTCGTCCGGCCGTAATTTCGGCAGGATCACACTCAAGGTGCCCGACCCGAAACTCACGGCGGCGCGAGGTGCGCGGTTGGTCCGGATGAGCTGAAGTGAGCCAACCGGCGCCTGGCTCGCCGCGGATGGGTTGCGCGCCTGGAGAATGAATCTCCAGGCGCGCGGGCGATGCTCCCCTCGGTCGTCCCCTACGGATCGAGCTCCAGGCCGGCTGCGCGCCGGGTTCGTCCGTTCAGCAGGTCCAGTACCGCCAACACTGGGTGCCACCGCCTTTGGCGCTGCGCGCGGCACTCGCGTTTGAATCGCTCAGATTCGGCTTCCCGCTCACGCTGCCTCTTGCGCTCACGGACCTCGTAGCAATATTGGTGATATGCGTACACGACGCCTCCTAGTGGTCGTGCTGAGTGACCAGTCAGAACGAATGGACGGGTCAAACAACATGGGACTCCTTTCGTTTGTTCGCGCGCGCAGAAAGCGTGCGCCCGACATGTGGGCCTGCGCGAGCGCCAACCGCACACGGAAACGCGGCTAGTGAGCCCGCAGGCCCGACGATGCGATGAGGCCTACGGCCTTACGCGCAGAGGTCTACGCGGGGACCGAGAGGCCAGTTGGAATCGATCATGAGCCGGTTAAGCAACGTGACCTCCTTTCCACCGTTTGTGAACAACGACGCGTTGCTCGACAGACAGTCGAGTGTTGCAGCGACGTACAACCGTGTCAAGACTTTTTTTGAAATCCATTTCTCTCTACGCGATCGCAGCGAGCAGCGAGCCGATTCAGCGTGCGATGCCGTAGTTCGGCAGGATCACACTCGGAAGTGCACGACCCGAAACTAACGACGGCGCGCGTGGCTCGGCTGGCGACGACGGATCCAGACGGCCGGCCGCACCTCGTCCCGATCGTTTTCGCGCTCGAGGGCGACACGCTCTACTCCACCGTCGACCGGAAGCCGAAACGCTTGACGAAGCTGCGGCGGATCGAGAACGCCCGGGTTCGGCCGGACGTCACGATCCTCGTCGATCATTACGACGAGGACTGGAGCCGACTCTGGTGGATCCGCCTCCGCGGTCGCGCCCGCGTCCTCGACGACGGCGAAGAACGGAAACACGCGCTCGCGCTGCTGCAGCGGAAGTACCTGCAGTACCGCGACGAACCGCTCGACGGGCCCGTGCTCGCGGTCGACATCACCGAGGTGCGTGAATGGGCGGCTTGACGCCTCGGCCTCAGCCGTGTGATTGCGCTACTGGCCTTGATCGTCAGCTGGTTGAGCAGCTGCCTGCGCTGCTCCCTGGTCAGCTTGGCCAGCTCGTCGCACGTCTGCGGCCGCACGGCTGAGGCCTGACGCGCTCGGTCGTGCGTGGGGCGCCTATCCCACAATCCGCATTTCATAGCGGCCGATCTTGCCGTCGCGAATCGTCAGTTCGATCTGCCGGTTGCGTTCGTAGGCGAAGTCTCCCGTCCCTTTGACCCGGTAGATCTGTCGGACGTCTGAGAGGACACGGCCATCACCGAGCTCGAGCCAGTCGCCTTCCTCGAACTCGAGGTCGAGGTTCTCCGGCGGCGAGCCCCAGATCAGCTCCTCTCTCACCTCGTCGATCCCGTGCAGGGTGCGCTTGGGAGTGACCCATTCCACGTCTGCAGCGAGGAACGGGTAGACGACTTCGCGGTCACCGCTTTTTGCCGCTGCCTCGAGGGCTATCCGAAACTGCCTCGCGATCTCCAGGTCGTCCGCGCCCATCCCCCGATCTTAGAAGGCGCAGACCAGACCGTTGTCAAGACGCCCGACCTGGATCGGCGTTCCATGCGGTGAGGGAACGGACCGAGGGAGGGTCGTCCAGGCGCACACTTGTCAATCGCAGTGAGCAGGTGCATGCTCCCTCCTGGGTTTGCGCGATCCGTCACGCCGTCGGTTCGGATCCCTCCGGCTGAACCTGTCCGGCCATCTTGGCCAGCCGCGATTCGGCGTCCTGAACGCGCAATCAAGGGGCCGCGATCGAAACGGAGGCAGCTAGATGGACCAGCCAGAACCTGTGAAGCAGGCGGCGAGCTCACCCGTCGAGACCGACGAGCCGGAACGCCTCGAGCCCGGGGTTGCTCTCTGCCTCTCCGGGGGCGGCTACCGCGCCATGCTCTTTCACGTGGGCGCGATCTGGCGGCTCAACGAGCTTCGCTATCTCCCGAAGCTCGACCGCGTCTCGAGCGTTTCCGGCGGCTCGATCACGGCGGGCGCGCTCGGCATGAACTGGTCGCGACTCCAGTTCGACGACGACGGGTTCGCCGGCAACCTCGACGAACAATTCGTCCAGCCCATTCGGAGCATCGCGTCGAAGACGATCGACATGGGCGCCGTGTTCGGCGGCATCCTCCTGCCCGGCACTATCTCCGACAGGGTGGCGGGCGCGTATCGCAAGCACGTCTTCGGGCACACCGGTCTTCAAGATCTCCCGGACCGGCCCCGGTTCGTCATCAACGCGACCAACGTCCAGACCGGCTCGCTCTGGCGATTCTCGAAGCCGTACATGGCGGACTACCTGGTCGGCCTGGTCCGCAACCCCAAGGTGGAGCTTGCCGTTGCCGTCGCCGCGTCCTCGGCCTTTCCCCCGATCCTCTCGCCGGTTCAACTCAGCATCGACCCCGCGAACTTCGATCCGGCCGAGCGAGGGCCGCTGCACGAACCGCCGTACACGAGCGACGTCGTGCTCGCCGACGGTGGTGTGTACGACAACCTCGGTCTCGAAACCGCGTGGAAGCGCTACACGACGATCCTCGTCAGCGACGGCGGCGGGAAGATGGGACCGCAGCCGAAGCCCAAGCACGACTGGGCACGTCACGCCTACCGCACGCTCGGCATCATCGACACACAGGTGCGGAATCTCCGCAAGCGGCAGGTGGTGTCCGGCTACCTGAACGGCGACCGGCAAGGCACGTACTGGGGGATCCGCAGCCACATCGGTGACTACGGACCGCCCGCCGGGAGCTTGCCCTGCCCAGACGCGAGCGCGCTTCGACTCGCGCAAACCGCGACCCGGCTGAAAGAGATGGACGCCGCGCTCCAGGAACGCCTTATCAACTGGGGCTACGCGATTTGTGACGCCGGCATGCGGAGGTGGGTCGAGCCGGACGCTCCGGCTCCTGCGCAGTTCCCGTATCCGGCCGTCGGCGTCGGCTAGAGCGTCGGTCCCGTGCCAGACGATCGGCAGTCCACCCCGCGTCCCGTCTTTCGGAACCTGCGCGTGTTCGCAGTCGACCCCGGCATGACCGCGCGTTTCGAGACCGCCGTCATGAACGAGACGACCCTGCGCATCCCCTGGGAGGAACTCGAGCCAGGGCCGTCAGGGGAGTACATCGTCGTCGTCGACCGAGACCAAAGCGGTACGACGCTGAATCCACCCGTCGACCTCGATCTTCCCGGGGCGCTCGCACAGGACGGTCTACCTCCGTCCGACGGCAGTCCGCAGTTCCGGCAGCAGATGGTCTACGCGGTCGCGATGCGCACGATCAAGAACTTCGAACGGGCGCTCGGCCGGGCCGTGCACTGGCCGCCAAAGGGGAAGTCGAAGCTGAAATACCGCAGACAGCTCGAGCTCTATCCGCACTTCATGGACGACGCGAACGCCTACTACCAACCCGACGGCGGGATCCACTTCGGCTACTTCGAGAGCGGGCCAGCGTCACCGTTTCCCGGCACCATCGTCTTCAGCTGCCTCTCACAGGACGTCATCGCGCACCAGGTGACGCACGCCATCCTGATGGGCCTGAACATCGAGTTCAAGCTCGGCGCGAACGATGATGTCGCCGCCCTGCACGAGGGGTTCGCCGACCTCATCGCCCTCTTCCAGCACTTTTCGGAAAGCGACGTACTCCGGGAGCAGATCGGTGCGATTCGGGGCGATCTCGAGGAGCGAAGCCAGCTCGGCGCCGTCGCGCCGCAGTTCGGCCAGGCGATCGGACAGCCGGACGGTCTCAGAAATGCGCTCGGCTTCACCGACGCCGAGGGGACGTGGCATCCGCGCCGTCCCGACCCGAAGCTCTACGAGACGGACCTCGAAGACCACGCGCGGGGCGACCTGCTCGTCGGGGCGGTCTTCGCGGCGTTCAAAAAGATCTACGAATCGCGCGTCGCCGACCTTCGGCGCATCGCCACGCACGGAAGCGGTGTCCTTCCTCAGGGTTACCTCCACCCGGACCTCGTCAACCGCTTCACGCAAGAGGCCGCCAAGTCGGCCCACCACGTCCTCGACATGTGCATGCGCGCATTGGACTACATGCCACCGATCGAGGCGACCTTCGGAGACTTCCTGCGCGCGATCGTCACTGCTGACGCGGATCTCGTCCCGAACGACCATCGCCGCTACCGCGTCGCCTTCGCCGATGCGTTTCGCAGCTACGGGATCGGGCCGGCGGGTCTCGGGACACTCTCCGTCGACACGCTGCGATGGCCGCCGCCCGCCAGCACGAAGGGGACTGCGGCCGTCACCGACTTCGTTCAGACGCTGGCTCGGGCGGAGAGCTACTGGAACATCCCCCGCGAGCGCAAACACCTCTGGCGCACCCTCGAAGCCTGGCGCCTGGCACTCGAGGACCGACTCAAGCAGCAAGGGCGAGGCGCGCAGAAGCTGGGCGTGGTCGACCTGACCCGGCCGTTCGAGGTCGTCTCCTTCGACCTGCGCGAACGGGCGGCTCTCACGGGCGACTTCTCGCTGCAGTGGGTGATCAAGATCGTGCAGCGAGACGACTCCCGCGCGGCAGGTTGCACGCTGCTCGTCGACGCCGAGACCGGCATCGTTCGCTACCAGATCGAAAAGGCAACAGGGGGACGAAAGCGGAAGCCGGATTTGCTCAAACGCGCCGGCTCGGGAGTCGCTCCGCGCCCGACGGACCGACGTTTGCGGGTCTTCGCCTTCGACCCGAGCATGGGCGTTCAGCTGGCGACGGCCGGGATCAACGAAGTGACGCTGGGAATCCCGTGGGAGCGCGATGACAAGGGCAACGACATCCTGCAGCCCGGACCGGTGGGCGAGTATGTCGAGGTAATCGACCACGATCCGGCGAGCGGTGCCTTCTATGCCCCGATCGACCTGAACGACAACGCGATCGTCGCGCAGGACGGACTGCCACCGTCGGAGAGCAACCCGCAGTTCCACCAGCAGATGGTCTACGCGGTCACGATGCGTACGATCCGCAACTTCGAGCGTGCGCTGGGAAGGCTCGCGCTCTGGTCGCCGCACCGCAAACAAGTGCGGGATCGCTGGGTCGAGGCGTATGTCCCGCGACTGCGGATCCATCCGCACGCGTTGCGCGAGGCCAATGCCTACTACAGCCCCACGAAGAAGGCGCTCCTCTTCGGCTACTTCCCGGCGGCGGTCGGAGCAGACGGAGCCGGCGCGGCGCCGCTGACGGTCTTCACCTGCCTGAGCCAGGACATCGTCGCCCACGAGACGACGCACGCGCTGCTCGACGGCATCCACCGGCGCTTCAACGAGTCCAGCAACCCCGACGTGCTCGCCTTTCACGAGGCCTTCGCCGACATCGTCGCCTTGTTCCAGCACTTCTCGCTGCCCGACGTGCTGCGGCACCAGATCGCGTCGACCCGTGGCGACCTCGCCAGCCAGAACAAGCTCGGCGAGCTGGCGCAGCAGTTCGGGCAGGCAATCGGCAAGCGAGGCGCGCTGCGGAGCGCGATCGGCGAGGTCGACGACAACGGCCAATGGCAGCGGCGCGAGCCGGATCCCGAGGACTATGTGCGATTGACCGAGCCGCACGAGCGTGGCTCGCTCCTCGTCGCAGCCGTGTTCGACGCGTTCCTGAACATCTACAAGGCGGGCGTCGCCGATCTGCTGCGGATCGCGAGCGAAGGCACAGGTGTGCTTCCCGCCGGGCAGCTCCACCCCGACCTCGTCAACCGCCTGGCGGAGGAGGCAGCGCACTCCGCGCAGCAGGTACTCGAGATGTGCATCCGTGCGCTGGACTACTGCCCGCCGGTCGACATCACCTTCGGCGACTACCTGCGCGCGGTCGTCACGGCCGACTTCGAGTTCGACCCGGTCGACGAGGAGCACCACCGCGTCGCCTTCGCGGAGGCATTTCGCCGTTACGGCATCGTCCCGGACAACGTCCGGACGCTCTCCGTGGACGGCCTCCTCTGGCGTCCGGCCGCGGACGCGCCCGACGAGGACGAGAACGTCGTGATCGGCATGGTGAAGAACTGGGCCGCGAACATCGACTCCTGGAACCTGTCACGTAGCCGCGAGGAACTGTTCGAGCTGATGCGTGCGAAACGCGCCGAGTTGCACGCATTCCTGGAGGACAAGCTCGACGTCGACTCAGCGATCCTGAGCGGGATCGACCCCAAACTCAAGTTCGAAGTCCACTCCATTCGACCTGCGATGCGGATCGACTGGAACGGGCAACCGCGACTGCAATGGGTGATCGAGCTGACGCAGCGGATCCCGCAATATGCCGATGCTGCGGCCGAGGGCAGGGGCGCGCCACCCGACTACTACTTCCGGGGCGGCTGCACGCTGCTCGTCGATGCGGATACGGGCAAGGTGCGTTACAGCGTCAAGAAGCCGCTCAACGACGCGCGCAAGGAGCGGCAGCGGCGGTTCCTGCTCGGGGAAGGAAACGAGAGTCTGGCGGCCACCTACTTCGGCGACGCCTTGAAGGAAGGGAATGAGCCCTTTGCGATGTTGCACCGCTTCTAGATGAAAGTCCGCGTCCGCATGTACAGGCAGGGATTGGGCGACTCCTTCCTGCTCACGTACTCCGACGGGGGTGCGGAAAGTCATCTGCTGATCGACTGCGGCGTCCTCAAAGGGACGGCCGAGCCCGAGAGGAAGATGCAGGCGGTCGCCCAGAACGTCCACGACGCGACGAACGGACACCTCGACAGGCTCGTGGTCACGCACGAGCACTGGGATCACCTCTCCGGTTTCCTCCAGGCGCAGCCGATCTACGACACGTTCACGGTCGGCGAGGTGTGGCTCGCCTGGACGGAGGATCCCGAGGACGAGCTCGCGACGGAGCTGCGGAACCACAAGAAGAAGGCGCTGAACGGGATCGTGGCGGCGGCCAAGCTGGCCGGCGTCGCCACAAACCCCGCCGCGCAGCGTACAGCGCGCCAACTCGACGCGCTCTTCAACTTCCAGGGTGACCTCGGCGCGGGCGCGACGAAGACGACCGCCGGTGCGCTCGAGTGGGTCAAGAACCGGCAGGCGCAGATCAGGTACCTGCGACCCGGCGAGCAGTTCTTCGACCTGCCGGGGCTGCCCGGCGTTCGGGTGTACGTACTGGGGCCGCCGCACGACCGGCGTCTGATCAAACGCAGCGACCCATCGAAGAAACACCCCGAGGTGTACGAGCTCGTCGGCGCCGAGGGCTCCAACGAGGGATTCCTCGCCGCCGCAGAAGCGCTGGCGGACAATGCAACTCCCGAGTCTCAGCCCTTCGATGACTACTTCCGGATCGAAGAGGCGGAGGCGCAGAGCGAGGACGGGCTCTTGAAGCAGTACTACGCGCGCGGCACTGCCTGGCGGCGCATCGACCACGACTGGCTCGGTTACGCCGGAGCGCTCGCGTTGGCGCTCGACTCCGATACGAACAACACGAGCCTCGTGCTCGCGTTCGAGCTCACCAGCGGCGGCGACGTGCTTCTGTTCCCCGGCGATGCCCAGGTCGGGAACTGGCTCTCATGGGAACCGCTCGAATGGAAGGTCGACGAAGCGGACGGAGCGCGCACGGTCAAGTCGGCCGACCTGCTCGCGCGCACGGTGCTCTACAAGGTCGGGCACCACGGCAGCCACAACGCCACGCTGCGGGAGAAGGGCCTGGAGCTGATGGCCAGCGGCGAGCTCGCCGCGATGATCCCCGTCAACCGCGAGACGGCGAAGAAGATGGACTGGCTGATGCCGTTCCCGCCCCTACTGACGCGGTTGGTGGAGAAGACCCACGGCCGGGTCATGGATGCGGAACGCGGTCTCGACGATGCGGCTCCGCAAGACCTGAGCGACGAATTGTGGGCTCGCTTCATCGGCCGAACCGACGTACAGCCGGGCTGGGTCGACTACACGCTCGAGTGGTGAGACGAGGCTGACCGCCGGCCTCGCCTTGCATCAATTGCCGGGCAGGATCATGCTCCCAGTCGATGCCGCCGGCCGCGCGACCCATCGTCTTCCTCAGCGACTTCGGCTTGAGCAACGAGTGGGTCGGAATCTCTCATGCCGTCCTGAACCGGATCGCGCCGCGAAGTTCGATCGTCGACCTCTCCCATCTCGTCCCACCGCTCGACGTGCTCTCCGGAGCGCTTCTCCTCGCCGACTCGATGCCTTACATCGCCGAGGACGCGGTCGTGCTTGCGGTCGTTGATCCGAATGTTGGGAAGGATCGCGACATCGCGATCGAGCTCACGGGTGGTCGCTACCTGGTGGGTCCGGACAACGGGCTCTTCACTCCCACGTGGGAAGCGCTCGGAGGCGTTCACAAGGTGGTGGAGATCACCTCGGAAGACGTCATCGTCCAACCGGTGGCACCGATGTTCCATGCGCGCGACATCCTTTGCCCAGCGGCGGCGCATCTTGCTTCCGGCATGGCGATCGACCAGCTCGGTTCCGCGTTCGATCCGAGCACCCTTGTCGGACTGAACGTGCCCGAGCCTGAGATCCAGCCGGGCAAGGTTCATTGCGAGGTGGTGGAGTTCAACCGCTTCGGCAACGTGAAGCTGAACGTCCGGCAGGCGCACCTGGCCGCAGCCGGCATCGAGGAGAATCCGGATCTTGCAGTCGAGGCGGTGTCGGGCTCAACGCGGGCACGGCGCGGAAAGACGTATGCGGATTTCGCCGCCGGCGAATACGGTCTGATCTTCGACCCGCGCGGCTGGTTGATGGTCGTGCGTGGGAATCCCGCGAGCGCACTCGAGGGGCTCGGTCTGGCACCCGGCGATCCGGTGTGGATCAGCGGCCCGGCGAGTAGATCCGAAGTCGTTACACCCTGAAGCGCTGCTACTTCGTCAGGGCAGCCATCTGATCGCCGAGCGGGGGGCGCTGCAGCATCGCCCCCCGCGACCGAAGCGCTGAGCCCGACCTGCTCTGCGCTGTATGGCTCCCCTTGGGCAGTGGGACGGCCCGACGGCGTAGGCCGTCCCGCCCATGACCCCGGCGCGGCCGGCCTGACGGCTCGCCGGCGCACTTACCGCAGTGCTCTTCGGGCTGCAAGCTGACGGTGCGGTCACGCCACGATCCTTGCTCCGACCGCTGAAGGATCGCTGAACCCGGGCTGAAATCGTGCTAAGACCCACGCGGAAAGGAGTGGTGACGTCGGCCCGACAACAGTTCAGTCTCCTCGGTCCTCTCTCTGTCAGCAGCGACGGAGCACCGGTGGCGCTCGGGGGACAGAAGCGACGCGCGCTACTCGCCGTCCTGCTACTGGACGCGAATAGCGTCGTCTCAGGGGATCGACTGATCGACGCGCTCTGGGGAGACAGTCCGCCCGAGACAGCTCGAAACACGATCCAGGTCTACATCTCGCAACTGAGAAAGCTCCTGCCCGAAAGCGCGCTCGAGACGGCTCCGCCGGGTTACCGGCTCGTCATCGAGCCCGACAACGTCGACCTCTTCGAGTTCATTCGGCTCAGCGAGGAGGGGCGGACAGCGCTCGGGGCCGGCGACGCGGCGGGTGGAGCCGACACCTTGCGGGCGGCGCTCGCACTCTGGCGCGGGGCACCGCTAGCCGATCTCGCCTGGGAGCCGTTCGCGCAGGCGGAGATCGTCCGGCTCGAGGAGCTCCGACTGGCGGCGCTCGAAGACCGGATCGACGCGGATCTCGCGCTCGGGCGCCATGGCCAGCTCATCGGCGAGCTCGAGCAGCTGGTCGCCGAGCACCCGCTCAAGGAACGGCTGCGCGCGCAACTGATGCTCGCCCTCTATCGCTCGGGCCGGCAAGCGGATGCGCTCGCCGTCTACCAGCGCGCGCGGAGAACGTTGGTCGACGAGCTCGGGATCGAGCCGAGCGACTCACTGAAGCAGCTCGAACTCGCAATCCTCGCCCACGACCCGGCGCTCTCGCTGGACGCCCCACTCGCGGCCCCGCCATCGCCGCGACAGGTACCGACGCCGCCGACGCCGCTCCTCGGCCGCGAGAGCGAGCTCGCCGCTCTCGCCGATCTCGTCAGGAGGGAAGACGCACGGCTGGTCACGCTCACCGGGATCGGCGGCATCGGCAAGACCCGCCTGGCCCTCGAGCTCGTTCGGCGCCTCGCGCCCGAGTTTCAGCACGGGTCGGCGGTGGTGACGCTTGCGACTCTGCGCGAGCCGGAGTTGGTCGCACGCACGATCCTGGAGGCGCTCGCGATTCCCGAGGCGGGTCAGGATCCAGAAGAGGTACTGACCGCGGAGCTGCAGGGGACCGAGTTGCTCCTCCTCGTCGACAACTTCGAACAGGTGTTGCCGGCCGCCGGGAGCATCGCTCGCCTGCTCGACACCACCCCGGGACTGAAGGTGATCGTGACGAGCCGCGCACCTCTCCACGTCGCAGCGGAACGCGAGTTCCCGGTGCCGCCGCTCGCCGACGACGAGGCGGCCGAGCTCTTCATCGCCCGCGCGCACGCTGCCAATCCGAACTTCGTGCTGAGCGAGCGAAACGCGGGGGCGGTGGCCGAGATCTGCACCCGTCTCGAGGGCTTGCCGCTCGCGATCGAGCTGGCCGCGGCGCGGACGAAGCTTCTACCGCCGGTGGCGCTGCTTTCGCGGCTCGGAAACAGGCTCGAGCTCCTCACCGGCGGGCGACGCGACGCGCCTCAGCACCAGCAGACGCTCCGCATGACACTCGACTGGAGCTACGACCTGCTCGAGCCTGATGCGCAGCGGCTTTTTGCGCGACTCGGCGTGTTCGCAGGCGGCTGCACGCTGGAGTCGGCCGAGGCCGTGTGCGGCGGTGATGGATCGGTGCTCGAGGGACTTGCAGCCCTGGTCGATGAGAGCCTCGTGCGACAGCGGGAGACCGACACCGGCGAGCCTCGCTTCTCGATGCTCGAAATCGTGCGCGAGTACGCGCTCGAGCGACTGTCAGGCTCGGGCGACGGCGACGAGACTCGCCGCCGGCATCTCGAACACTTCGTCTCCTTGGCGGAAGAGGCGGAGCCGAAGCTGGCCGACCGCGACCAGATCGCCTGGTTTGCCCGCCTCGAGGACGAGCACGACAATCTCCGCGCTGCCCTCGCCTTCGCGCTCGACAGCGACGATCCGTCGTCGGCGCTGCGGCTCGCAGTCGGGGTACGCGGGTTCTGGCAAATCCACGGCTACCTGGTCGAGGGACGTCAGGCTCTGGAGTCCGCGCTCGCCGCCACGCCCGACGTCCCGTCGGAGCTCCGCGCGAAGGCACTCAACCTGTCCGGAATCCTGGCCGGAGAGCAGGGGGAGTTCGACACGGCCCGGCTGAGATTCAGGGCCGCCCTCGAGGACGCCCATGTGGTGGGGTCGACGCACGTCATCTCATCTGCGCTCGTCAACCTCGGAAACCTCGCCTTCTTCGGCGGCGACCTGGACGCCGCGCGCGACCTGTTCAAGGAGAGCATCGAGTACTTCGCCTCGCTCGATGACATCCGTGGGCAAGCGCTGGCGAAGGAGAACGTCGGGCTCATGGCCCTGACGGCAGATGATGTACCGGAGGCGGTGACCTGGTTGACAGCCGCGCTCGAACTGGCGCGCGAGGTCGGCGACGACCGCGAGATCGGCGCCGCTTCCCGCTCACTCGCCGCGGCGATGATCGAGCTCGGAGACAGCGCCCAGGCGACGAGCCTGCTCGCCGAGAGCCTCGCTCTCGCACGCGAGCTCGGCGAGCCGCACGGCATCGCCGTCTGCCTCGATACCTTCGCCGGTCTCGCGGCGACGGCCGGCGAAGTCGACCGGGCCGCAACGCTGTTCGGCGCGAGCGACGCCGCCCGTGCGTCGATCGGCGCGCAACGTCAGCCGGATCACCAGATTCTCTATGACCGTTGGCTCGCCCGAACGCTCGCGCATCTCGACACGGACACCTACTCGTCGCACTACGAAGACGGACGGTCGTTGACGCTCGACGAAGCGTGCTCCCTGGCCCTCGGCCGCGATTCGGCGCTGATTCCCTGATCTTCGAGGGGACCTGCCAAGATTGCGGACGAAGCAGCCTCCGGGGAAAGGGCGACGTGCACGTCAGTCTCACACGCGTTAGCACGGGCGATCAGCCAATCGAGAATGCAACGATCGTGGCCGAAGAGATGATGAGGTGGCTTCGCGACATCGACGGCTTCGAAGGGTTTCTCATGCTCTCGAGGGAAGGGACGACACTCGGGCTCAGCTTCTGGAAGACCCGGGAGACGGCTGACCGCCATCGCGTCTCACGAATGGAGTTCATCGAGCGCATGACTTCAGTCGCAGACGTACAGATAGAGGAGATAGTCGACTTCGAGGTCACCTATGCGGAGCTCCAAGGGATTGCCGACCTCGGCGGCGGGCCGCCCAGCTGATTGCCCGGCCGCAGACGACTGGGTTTAACCTCCAATCGATCGAGTACTAGACCCGGACATGCTGGTCATCCTGCTCATCATCATCCTGATCCTCGCCCTCGGCGGCGGGATCTTCATCAGCAAGTTTCTCTTCCTGCTGCTCTTGCTGCTCCTGCTCCTGCTGCTTTTCCGCGGCAGGTTCTAGCCGGTTCGGGACAGGGGAAGCCGAAACTGCAGCGGCGGGCCGAGCGGACTCGGACCGAGCTTCCAGCTCACGCGATACCTGCCGGGGTCAGTCACCGGGTACTGGCGTGCGTAGTTCACGGACGACCCCCAGGTCGAGCCGCCCTGCCGGAAGACCGGGAAGGAGCCGCAACGCTGCGCGTGTGACCCGTCGGAACCTGGCGGAAGCAGGCGGACGCAGAGTTTGTAGCGCTTGAAGTAACGAGCGGCCGTCGTGATCCGGAGGTAGACCTTGCCGCTGCGATTGAAGATTCCGTAGCAGACGTCGCCACTCGAACTGCAGTAACTCGCGATCGTCTTCGAGCGGGTGGCCGGGCTCGCAGCGGCTGAGCTCGTTGCGGTCGTGAGAACGAGAATGAGCACCGGCAGCGCCAGAAGTCTGCATTTCGCGCTGAGTCGCATCTAAGCCACGCTACTTCCTCGACCAGACGGCCAACCCGAGCGTTTCGCCTGGCTGATAAGAGGTAGGTGACAAGAAACGATGAAAGGAATCCGCGTGTTCAGACGCACAAAGTCACAAGCACTGAAGGAGAACGCTGCCAGCGCGGCCGATTTCGCCACTGCGCTCGCGAAAGACCGGATATTCCGCAAAGAGCTGCTTTCGGCCGTCAGCCACGGCGCCATCGCGCGCCGTCGTGCCGTTCGACGGATCGGCTTCGTTGCAGCCGTGGCCCGGCTCAGCGCAGATCCGAAGCTGAGAAAAGAGCTCCGCAAGATGACACGGAACCTCGAGAACGCCTGGGGCCGGGTCGAGAAGAAGCGCAGCCACAAGGTGCGCAACTCGCTGCTCGTCGCCGCCGGCGTCGGCGGAGTTGCGGCCGCGGCGATGAAGGCACGGAAGAACGGGATGCCGAACGTCGACTTCGCCGGAACCACCCCGCGCACGATCGACGAGTCGATCGAGGTCAACGTCCCGGTTTCGGTCGCGTACAACCAGTGGACGCAGTTCGAGGACTTCCCGCTCTTCATGGAAGGCGTCGACCACGTCCAGCAGCTCGACGACACGCTCCTCCACTGGGCGGCGACCGTCGCCGGCAAGACGAACGAGTGGAACGCGAAGATCCTCGAGCAGCACCCCGACCAGCAGATCAGCTGGATCAGCGAAGACGGCAAGAAGACGCGCGGCACCGTGACGTTCGAGCCCGTCGGCGAGAACAAGACCCGCGTCCGCCTCTCGATGAGCTACCAGGCGGATCCGCTCGAAGCAATCGGTTCGACAGCCGGGCTCGATGCGCGTCGCGTTCGCGGCGATCTCGAACGGTTCAAGGAACTGATCGAGAACCGCGGCACCGAAAGCAGCGCCTGGCGCGGCGACGTCACCGCGGGACAGACGAAGAACTAGGAAAGCTCAGGCCCAGGCGGTCTTCCCGCCTGGGCCTAACCCCTTCAGTCCGTCTGAACCAATCGACGGGCTACGCCGAATCAGTAGCGGCTGCGCCCGTGTCTGCGGCGAGGGATCGCCTGTCTCCCCTCGCGACCCCCGCGGACGCAGCCTCGCCTCGGGGCTAGCGACCTAACACGGCGCCGTCTCGTCGGCGAGCGCGATACCGGTCACGAGCACGCCGCCCGAGCGCGCGTAGCTGCCGAAGCTCTTCTCGCTCCTCGGATCCCCGTAGATCGGCGTGTAATGAGGAGCGTCGATCCGGACATCGCCGAATCCGTTCGCCGGGACGCAGACCGAGATCTGGTCGCTCGTTCCTCCCTCGTCAGCCTTTCCCTGCCATGTATCCGCGTTCGAACTGAGGCGAAAGCTGCGCGGCACGGCGGCGTTGGGCCCGCGAACGGAGATCGTCACGAAACGCCGGGTCGCTCCAGACTGCCCCGGCGTCGCGAAGACCCTGATCGTCCCTGCCACTTTCGGGATCGTCCAGCCGTCGCGGTAGAGATCGAAGGCGAGCCACTCGGCCCGCCAGGGGCGCTCGGGCTTGATCAGCACGACGCCACGGTCGACGGCCAGGTCCTTGCCGGCAAGCCGGAACCGCGTCTCGGCGACAGCCTGGGCGGCGTACTCGGTGGGCGAGACGTTCGCGCGGCCGGTCGCGCGGTCGAAGCTGAGGGTTGTCGGCGGGAAGGTCTCGGGCGTTCCCTTGAACGCCTCCTCGTAGGTCGCGGCGCGGTCGACCGACGCATTCCAAAACTCGACATTCCACCAGTACGCGACGTTCTCCCAGTAATTGCCGTACAGGAACGGGTACGGGATCATCGTCACGCTGGCTCCCGGCCCAACCGAGCGGTCGATCCAGTCGAAGACGACACCCTGGTCGAGCGTGATCGGCCGCCCGCTCGTTCCGTCGACGGTGAGCAATCTGTTGAACGTCAAAGCGGTCTGCGCCGGGATCGTGAGAACCGCGAGCACGATGACCAACACCACGAACCGCCGACGGAGGAATGCCGAGGCGAGCAGAAACGACAGCGCCACGACGATCGTCGCGAGAGTGAGCAGCCACCGGGCGCCGTGCACGGATCCGCCGAGGTCGAGCAGAGCGCCGTTCAGCACCGCAACGGGTGAGTCGACGTTGAGCTTGTCGTAGCGGACGACCGGCACGACCGCGAAGGCGGCGGCGAGCAAGCCTGCGGAAACGACGAACGCCCGAGGAGACCAGCGCCAATCCCGCACCAACGCCGCGCACGCGATCAGGACGAGCGGGACGACGTAGAAGAGATAGCGGTCGTGCAACCGTCCTTGGCCGAACCTGAGGTCGTACGAAGTGACCTCGACGAGCAACGCTGCGACTGTCACGGTGGTGATCGACGCAAAGGCCTGCTGTTCGCTACTGCGCGTCGCGACCAGTGTCGGGAACAGCCAGGCGAGACCGAGGATGAACGGCAGGACTCCCATTCCCAGTCCGATCGGCGCCAGGTGCTCGAGCAGCGAGCGGCCCATTCCGCTCGGCAACAGATCTCCTTCGGCCGTGACCGAATAAGTACCCAGCGCGCTCGACAGCCGGCCCGCCGCGAGCAGGACGAGCGCGGCAACGACCAGGACCGCGTAGGCCAGAGCGAGTTGGCGATGCGCGGCCACGAGCTCTCTGACTGCAGCGCGCACGCGCGACCAGAAGGTCTCCGCGCGCGCAAAAACAAGGTGATGGATGAGGAGCGCGACCGGGAGCACGGCGACGAGGACCGCGAATTGGGTGCGTGCCAGGGTCGCAACCAGGAGCGCGATCACCAGCAGCACGTCGTTGCGGGCGCGCGGCGAGGCAACTGCGTTCTGCAGCGCCAACGCCGCCCAGATGAAGGCGGGATAAGCGACCACCTCGGTCATCAGAAACGAGGAGAGGGTGATCCAGGGGATGCACACGCTCAGTGCGGCGACGAGATAGGACAGCCGAACGCTCTGCGTCACCCTGCGGGCGAGCAGAAACGCCGGGATGCTCGCCGAGCTCATGACGAACGCGTTGAGAATGTGCGCGTGGAACAGCGCCGAGGGGACCAGTGTGCCGTGGAACAGAGGCGCGAGCAGGAGCGGGTAGAGCTGGTTGACGTTCCCGATGAGCTCGCCGTGGATATGCGGCAGTGGGGAGTGGAGAGAGACGATGCTGATCGCGAGCCGCTCGTAGAGCAGTTCGTCGGTCATCACGTACCAGTCGACGACGCTGCTCGTAAGGGCCGCGAGGCCTCCCGCAAGCGTGAGCCAGAGCGCCGCCACCCCGAGCTCGTCTCGATACGCGGCCAGCACGGACAGCCACGGGGATCTCCCGTTCACACGAACCTTCGTTCTGGCTGCCGGCGCGGTTCCCAACGTTCCCAACCCTCCTTCGTGCCGGAACCTATCGTTCCGGGCCGGCAGCTCGAAGTTCGATCAGCTGAACCAGCGGGCGCCGCGGCTCGAACCGAAGAACTGCTTCTCGGCGACGAGAGCGACGGACGGCTCGTGAAACGTGCCTGTCGGCTTCGGTCCCGAGAGGAAGTCGACGTCGACGCGACCGACGCGGCCGGCGCCGAACTCGATGTAGCAAGAGCCGAGTCCGTTGTAAGCCCCCGGCTGCTCGCCACCCCGCAAACGGGCCACCAGCGACGCGGCCACAACGCGCGCCGCTCCCTCGGAGAACACCCCCGCCTTCGGCACTCCGATGGTCGCAACGTCCCCGACCGCGTACACGTTCGGGAATCGTGTCTCGAGCGTTTGCGGATTCACGGGCACGTAGCCGTCTTCGGCCATGCCACTTGCCAGGACAACATCGGGGGCACGATGCTTCGGGACGCCCAGGAAGAGGTCATAGGGCAACTCGCTCCCGTCGTCGAGTACGGCAACCTGGCGCGTTGGGTCGAGAGAGCTCACGCGGTGCTCGGGGACGAATTCGATGTCGCGCTCGGCAAAGGCGCCGACGAGCGCGCGCGACGTATCGGGTGACGGAGGGATTGGGGTGCTGAACGGGATCACGAAAGAGATCTCACAGTCGTCGCGCATACCGCGCGTCGACAGGTAGTCGTGCAGCAGTAACGCGGCCTCGCTCGGCGCCGGAGGACACTTGAACGGCGCGCCGCAGACGCCGACGAGCGCTCGACCCTGCGAGAACGTCGGCAGCAATTCGCCCAGACGCTTGGCTCCGTCCACGGAGTAGAACTCGTTGCCCCCCTCGGCGAGGCCCGGAGTGGCGTCGAAGTCGTAATCGGCGCCGAGGGCGACGACCAGGAAATCGGCCTCGTGAACGGTGACGTCGGTCGTCGCGCGCCGCGTCTTCGGATCGATCGCCGTGATCGTCTCCTGCAGGAAGCGCACGCCGGGCTTTGCGATGTCACGGTACGGGAGTCGGACTTCGTCGAGTGTCGTCCGGCCGAACATCACGTCGAGCTTCGAATAGCCGAAGACGAAGGCATCGTTCTTGTCGATCAGGGTCACGTCGACGTCGTCGCCGAACGCGTCCGACAACACCGTCGCGAGTTCGAGACCACCGAAGCCCGCTCCGAGGACGACGACTCGGCTCTTCATCGCGCCCCTAGGCCGGCGGGATGTTCTGGTTGATCCGGAAGAAGTTGTCCGGGTCGTACTTCTGTTTCAGGCTCCGCAGCCGGTCGAACTTCTCCGCGCCGTAAGACTGCCGGATCCGATCCGCTCCCTCGTCGCCGAGGAAGTTCACATATACGCCCTCGTGCCACGGTTCCAACGCCGACCAGAAGCTTCGCGCCCACTCGCGCTCCTCGTCGAAGCCTTCGCTCGTCTCCGTGCAGCAGCCGATGTTGTATGTGAACGCAGCGCCCCGGCCGTGGAAGGCCGTGTCGTCGTCGTCGACATGGTTGATTGCTCCGCCCATCTGCCAGATCGGGAACGACGTCAGCGGCGACTTGATCTGCAGCGATCGCTCCATCGTGATGTCGATGATCTCGTCGCTCAGCTCCGCGACGTCGCAGCTCTTGAAGTAGTACCAACGCTGCGGCACGAAGCTCGGGTCAAGCATGGCCTGGTGAGTCAGATACGGCTTCACCATGCACACGTCCGCGACCGGATTGCCGAACTCGCGCAGCGGCTTGATGAACTTCTCCCCCTCCTCCACGTCGCCGGCCCAGCACACGATGACCATAACCACCGGCTTCCCGTGCAACTCGGCCGGGACGAACGGCAACGGCGGCGCCTTCCTGTGCACGACGATCGTCATCAGGTCGTCGGGCGCGTCCGCGACCCAGTCGCGATAGAAGCGCAACACCTCGCCCGACTGCTCCATCGGCCAGAAGATCGGCCCGGCCAGAACCTGCGTGCCGAGCGGGACGCAGTTGAACTCGAACTCCGTGACGATCCCGAAGTTGCCGCCGCCGCCGCGGAGGCCCCAGAACAGATCGGGATTCTCGTCGGCGCTTGCCTTGACGAATTCGCCATCGGCCGTGACAACGTCCATCGAGACGAGCTTGTCGACCGACAGGCCGTGCTTGCGCTGGATCCAGCCGATGCCGCCGCCCAGCGTGAGTCCCGCGACTCCGGTGTGCGTGACGATCCCCGAGGGCACCGCCAGCCCGAAAGCCTGCGTCTCCTTGTCGAGCTCGCCGAGCAGCACGCCGGCCTGCACGCGCGCCGTCATCTTCTCCGGGTCGACGCGCACGCCCTTCATCGGCTGGAGGTCGATCATCAACGCATCGTCCGCCACCGACAGGCCCGGGAACGAATGTCCCCCACTCCGCACCGCGACCGGCAGGCCGCTCTCGCGCCCGAACTTCACGGCGGCGATCACGTCGGACACGCCGGCGCAGCGGATGATCAGCGCCGGATGCTTGTCGAACGAGCCATTCCAGATCCTGCGGTGGACGTCGTAGTCAGGCGTGCCAGGGCGCACGACGTCCCCGCGGAACGACGCGTCGTCGATCTGGATCTCGTCAGTGACAGCGGTCATCGGTCTTCAGTGTCTCACCAGACGGCGTTCGGTTCTACTTCCTTCCTTCGGCCCGAATTCGTGAGAATCCAGACATGGCGTAGGTGGGGTCTGATTCGCACGGCACAATGAGAGGAATGCCGGAAGAGCGGGACGAGCTCGAGCAAGCCTGGCAGGCGCTTACTGAACGTGAGCACCTGGTCCAACAGACCGTGGCCCGCCGCTCCGCGGAGATCGACGCCCGGGCCCGCCGCTTCGACGAGATCGCCGCGGACCTCGACGCGCGCCGGCAGCTGATCGAGGACGCCGAAGAGGAGCTCGTCGAGCGGGAACGGCGACTGACGCTCGGCGTGCAGGAGCTCGAAGACCGCCGTGGCGAGATCGAGCGCGCAGAGAGCGATGTCGAGCGGCTGCGACAGCAGGCCCTCGAGCTGGACGCGCGCGCGAGCGAGCTACGCATGCTCGCATCGGAGCTCGAAGAGCGCGGCGACTGGATCGCGACTGCGTCGGCCGCGCTCGAAGCGCAGGAGCGTCGCGCAGCCGTTGTTGCCGAGCAGGAGGTCGAGCTCGAGGCGCGGTGGACGGAGCTCAAAGATGAAGAACGTGTGCACGACTCGGCGTCGCGGCAGCTAGACGCGAAGGCGTCGGAGCTCGAGGCGCGCGCCGCGGGGTTGGCCGCGGCAGAGAAGAAGCTCGAGCAAGCAAGGAGCGAAGTCGAACCGCGTCTCGAAGCAGCGACGAACCTTCAGCGCGACGTCGAGCGACGCGAGCAGCAGCTGCTCGCGCTGGAAGCGCGCCAGGCGGAGCAGGAGAAACAACTCGGGCGGCGCGCGGCGAAGATGGCGGTCACCGAGACAAAACTCGCGAACAAGCTGCGCGACGCTCGCGAGGCGGAAGAGCGAGTTCCGGTCCTGGAGGAGCGCGCACTACACCTCGACGTGCGTGCACGTGATCTCGAGCGCGCTGCGACAGAGCTGGACGAACGTGGCGCCTGGCTGACGGAAGCGATCGCGAGCGTCGAGGCGCGCGAGGCCGAAGCGGCCGAACAGGTCGAGCGCGCGAGAGCAGAGGTGCGGCGTGTCGAGCGGCGCGAGCAGGAACTCGAAGAATGGTCGGCGCGCCTAGACGACCGCGACCGTCGACTCACCGAGGCGTACGAGGCACTCACTGAGCGAAGGCGGCGGGTGCGCGAGGACGAGATCGGGCTCCTGCCCGAGGAGACGGCCTAGAGCTCTAGAGCTCGTATGCCATCAGGATCGCGTCGACGTACTCGTCACCGCGCAGGTAATGCTTGTGGCGGTAGCCCTCCTGGACGAACCCGAAGCGCTCGTAGAGCTTGATCCCTGCCTCGTTCCACGGGAAGACGTGCAGCTCGAGCTTGCGCACGCCCGCACGGCGCGCCCAGTCCACCGCCGCTTCCAGGAGCGCGGTGCCGATGCCGCGACGGCGATGCGAGGCGGCGACCATCAGGCCGATGTCGGCGACGTGACGGCTCGCCGGATGCTGGTCGCGGGCGATCGAGAGGCGGCCGACGATGACGCCCTCGTCCTCCGCGACGAAGACGGCCGCGTTCGGATAACGCCGGATCGCACGGAGGTAGCGCCGCTCGTCGGAGACGTTCCGCCAGCCGTTCGTCGTCACGAGCCACCCCTCCGGCTCGGAACCGACCGCGGTGCCGAGCTCGGTCAGGCCCTCTGCGTCGCTCGCCTCCGCCTTGCGGACGATCATTCGACGACCACTCCCGCGCCGCCGCGTCTGGGATCCCCCGCTGCGGCAAGCTTCCCGTCCTCGAAAGTCACGGCGGAGGCGCCGCCGAAGTAGAGGTTCCGGCCGCGCCAACGGGTCACGTTCCAGCCCATCGCCTCGAGTTTGTCGAGCTCGGCGGGATCGTGTCCGCCCTCGCAGTGCAGGTCTTCCCCCTCGAGGTGGACGCGCGGGCGGTCGATCGCGTCCTCCACGGGCAAGTTGTGCGCGACGACGTTGACGACGTTCTGCAGCACCGAGCCGCGCAGCCGGAGCGAGCCGGCGCTGCCGACCACGAGGTGCGGGCGGCCGTCGCGCAGGACGAGGGAGGGGCTCATCATCGAGGAGAGGCGCGCGCCGGTGCGCGGAGGCTTTCCGAGGTCGAATTCCCCGATCATGTTGTTGAGGTGGATGCCCGTCCCGGGAACGACGACACCCGAACCGGCTCCCGTGGATGCGGTCAGCGCGACGGCATTCCCCTTGCCGTCGACGACCGAGATGTGGGTCGTGCCCTGCGAGACGACGGCAGCGCGTGTCTCGAGGGCACGCGCGAGCCCGTGGATCGAGCCTGCCGCGATGCGCGCGTTCGCCTGTTCGCGCATGACGCGTGCCAGTGCATCGATCGCCTCCGCTTTCCCAGGTTCGCCGGGCCCGAGCTCTTCGAGCAGCGGGAGGCCGTAGGCGATCAGGATCCCTCCCGCCGACGGTGGTGGATTCGAGAGGTACTCCTCGCCGCAGAAGCTCGCACGCACCGGTCGGCGACGGATAACGCGGTAGTCCTCGAGGTCGCGCTTCGTCATGCAGCCGCCGTGCGCGAGGATGTAGTCGGAGATCCGGTCGGCGAGCTCGCCTTCGTAGAGCACCTTGCCGCCCTGTTCGGCGATCAGCTCGAGCGTCTTCGCGAGGTCGGACTGGATCAGCGTGTCGTCCGCGACTAGGCGCTCGCCGTCGCGTTCGTAGACCTCGCGCGACTCAGGTGTGTGGCGCAGGATCAGGTCGAGGATCCTGTGCAGGTACGCCTGTCCGTTGTTCAGCTGGACGCCGTTTCGCGCGAGGTCGATCGCGGGCTCGAAGAGATCGCGCCACGGGAGCCTGCCGAAGGACCGGTGCGCCTGTTCGAGCCCGAGCGCTGCGCCCGGGACAGCGCAGGAGGCGGCGCCGATGTGGAAGACCTGGGTCGAGCCGCCGCTGAAGTCGACGTCCACGCGGTCCATCTCCCCGAGGTCGCGCTGGGCGAGCCCGAGGCCGGGGACGGAGACAAAGAAGTCGAAGACCCGCGTGGACCGGTCGCGCGCGCGGTGGACGAGCATGAACCCGCCCGAGCCGGGGCCGGTGAGCGGGCTCTCGGCGACCCAGGAGACGAGCGCGGCCCCGACGGCAGCGTCGACCGCGTTCCCCCCGGCTGCGAGCACGTCGGCGCCCGCCTGCGCGGTCAGTGGGTGTCCGGCTGCGACTGCCCCCCTCATAGGTGCAGGTTAGCCCCGGTCTCGCGGTGCCGGACCTAACCGCAACAGCTGGGGTCAGACCCTGGCCTGTCGAACCGTGTCGCTGCGTCACCTGACCCGGACCTAACCGCAACAGCTGGGGTCAGACCCTGGCCTGTCGAACCGTGTCGCTGCGTCACCTGACCCGAACGGCTGGGGTCAGACCCTGACCTTTTCAGGCGGTGGCCCTGGAGCGCGCCCCGATGAACGGAGTCAGATACCTGCCACTCTGACCAACGGAACTTCCGGGTTATCCGGATCCCCGGCCTCAACGAAGCGGCGGAATGCAGGCTGGGCGAGCTTGCGCCGAATTGCAAAGAGATTGAGCACGCCGTCCATGTCCAAGAAAGTCGGAGCCTCTTCCAGACCGGCAAGCGCGCGAAAGCTTCCCCATCGCCAGGATTCCGGGCGCTTGCAGAGCCCGGCGCGGACGGGATTCAAAGCCACGTATCGGTGGGCCTCGAGCAGGTGCTCGTCCGTGACGATGTGCACGGAACCAAAGCGTCGTCCAAAGAGATGACCGCGTCGACCGTACTTCCAATTGAACCATTGCGCGTACGAGCCACACAGATGCTGCATCCCGCGCGACAGTGTTGGTTCCGGCGTGTGGACAATGAGGTGGAAGTGCGTGCCCATCAAGCAATACGAACCACAGTTCCACTCGTAACAGTCGACGATCGTTTCCAGGTGGGCGAGTAGCCGCCGGCGGTTAGCCGGCTCCTTGAAGACATGTTCCCCCTGAACCGCAAGAGCGGCGATGTGATGGATGGCCCCGGCAATGTCAATCCGCTCCGGTCTGGGCATACGACGAAGCTAGCTCGCGCAGCAACGAGCGTGGCCTCAGTGGCGAGGATCGCCACCGAGTCGTGACACAGCTGGCCCAAACGGCTGGGGTCAGACCCTGGCCCTTTGTGACGCCCCTAGGCGGACTTCAGCTTGACCCCCGGAGCAGCGAAGGTTCTAATCGTCGTGGCGGGTCTGGACGGTGCAGAAGGAGACCATGGTGATGGAGGGCGAAGAGCTGTTCGAGCGGCGGGTCAGCCGTGAAGACTTTCTCAAGCTGGCGGCGGCGGCCGGTGGGGCCGGACTCGTTGCGGGTCGCGCGGGCGCGGCAGATGCGGCGCTGGCACGGCTCGCGAAGGAAAGCGGACGGCTCCAGGTGCTGGACTGGGCCGGCTACGGGAACGACGGCGGCCAGGCCATGTTCGCGCAGTACGTGAAGACGCATCCGCAGAACAAGCCGAAGTTCACCCAGATGGGCAACGAGGCGGACGCGCTCGCGAAGATCCACGCCGGTCTCAAGCCGGATCTGTTCCGTCCTTACGTCGGCTGGGTCAAGTACTTCGCTACCAGCGGCCTCGTCCAGCCGTGGGACACGAAGCTGATCTCGAACTTCAAGAACCTGAACCCATTCATGGTCAAGGCCGGTCAGTACCAAGGCAAGCAGTACGGGATCCCGGACGACTGGGGCTTCGACGCGATCCTCTACCGCAGCGACAAGGTTAAGCCGAAGGCCAAGTCCTGGGGCCTCCTCTTCGACGAGCGCTACAAGGGGAAGATCGCCTGGTTCGACGACATCGAGATGATCACCATCGCGGGCCTCTACCTCGGCTTCAAGGATCCGTGGAACCAAACGGACGACCAGCTCAAGCGATCACAGAAGCTGCTGATCTCCAACAAGCACCTGGTCCGGACGAACTGGTCGTCCGAGACCGATCTGTGGCAACTCTTCGGGTCCGGCGAAGTCTGGATCGCCTACGCCTGGCCGAACGACTGGGTGCAGATGAAGAAGAAGGGCCTGAAGGTCGTCTACATGCACCCGAAGGAGAAGCCGATCGCCTGGGTCGGCATGTTCATGCTGCTCAAGGGGACCTCGCGCCCCAATCTCGCCCATGCTTACGTCAATGCCTGGAGCTCCGCCAAGTCGGCGAAGTGGCTCGAGGACAACTACGGCTACGGGCATGCGAACACTCTGGCGCGGCCATCCTCGAGCGACCTGCTACGCGCGCTCCAGTTGACCAACCCGCGGGCCGTCACGGAGCCGAGCGCGCACCTGGACCGCGACATCCCGCGGCGTGCGCTCTACGCCAAGATGTGGGAACAGGTGAAAGCCTCCTGACGGGACTGCTCTAGAGACGACATGGCAGTCGAGGGCGAAGCCGGGCCGCCGCCCGTCCGCCTCCCGCGCCCACGACGGCTGCGGCTCGACTTGACGACGCCCACGCTACTGGGTCTCCCGGTCGCGTGGCTCGTCGTCTTCTTCCTGGTGCCCATCGCGATCGTTGCGGCATACAGCTTCGACGTCTACTCACTCTTTCCAGGCAAGCACGGATTCACGTTGGCTGCCTGGCGCGAGTTCGCTCACAGCTCGGTGTACCTGGCGCTGTTCTGGAAGTCCGTGAAGATGTCGCTGATCGTCTCGGCGATCATCGTCGTCCTCGCCTATCCCCTGGCGTACTACCTGGCGCTCTCCGGTACCAAGCGCAAGTACGTCCTCCTGCTCGTGCTGATCGCTCCGTTCCTGACGAGCTACCTCTTGCGGGTGCTCGCCTGGAAGGTGATCCTCGGGGGCCAGGGCGTGATCAACACGTTCCTGTTCTGGACGGGGTTGAGATCGCCGGATCATCCGATCTCCCAGCTGCTCTACAGCAGGTTCGCCGTCATGCTCGTGCTCGCGTACATCTGGCTTCCGTTCGTTGCTCTGCCGATCTTCGTCTCGCTCGAGAGCCTCGACCGCCGTCTCCTCGAGGCTGCGACCGACCTCGGCGCCAGCCGTCTGCAGGCCTTCCGGCGGGTGACGCTGCCGCTCTCCCTGCCCGGGATCATGGCCGCGTTTCTCTTCGTCTTCATCCCGACACTCGGCGAGTTCGTCACGCCGTCGCTCGTCGGAGGAGCAAACGGCTACATGTACGGCAACCAGATTGTCGACCTCTTCGGAACCGGGTTCCCCGACTGGGAGACCGGCTCGGTGCTCGCGATCTTCCTCTTCGGCGTCGTCACGGTGTTGACCGTCGTCTTCGCGCGCTTCCTCCAGCCACGGCAGGTCACCGCAGGCTGATGGACGTCGCGCTCTCGCGGAACGGCAGGATCGTGCTACAGGCGCTCTTCGTGCTCGTCGTCCTCTTCCTCTATCTCCCGATCGCGATCCTGCTGATCTTCTCGTTCAACAACTCCGAGCTGCCGTCGTTCCCGCTGAGCGGATTCACGCTCCACTGGTACCACCAGTTCCTCACCAACGCCGACTTGAGGGGAGCGCTGCAGACGAGCGCGATCATCGCAGCGATTTCCAGTGTTGGCGCCGTTGTGCTCGGCGTGCTGGCCTCTCTCGCGCTCACCCGTCGGAGAATCAAGGGAAGAGCGGCCGTCTCAGCACTGCTTCTGAGCCCACTCGTGATCCCGTATGTGGTCTTCGGAATCTCGCTGCTTCTCCTCTTCCACACGATCGGGATCCCGCGCTCGATCCTGACGGTCGTCATCGGGCACGTCGTCATCAGCCTCCCCTACACGATCCTCGTCCTCGTGCCGAGGCTCGAGCAGATCGACGTCTCGCTCGAGGAGGCGGCGTACGACCTCGGCGCGAGCCACCTGCGGACCTTCCGCTCGATCACGCTGCCGTTGATCCTGCCGGCAGTCGTCTCGGCCTTTCTGATCGCATTTACGACGTCGTTCGACGAGTACGCGGTCGCCTCATTCGTCGTCGGAACGCGGACGACGTTCCCGATCTACCTCTACTCGGCGCTTCGCTTCCCGAACCAGCTACCGCAGGTCATTGCTGTGGCGGTGGTCGTGATCACCCTTTCCCTGGTTGTCGTCGTTGCAGCCGAACTCGGGCGCCGGGTTGCCGAGCGGCGGCTGGGCGCCCTCGATAGCGCAGGCTAGGGGTACGGCATCGGGGCCGAGTCGCTCAGCACAGAGGCCTGCTCCACCTCCCAAGACAGGGCGACATGCGAGCCTGGCTCGAGCGGCGCAAGCGACTCGTCGGCGAGGCGGTGGCTGATAAGACGACCGGCGCGGGTGTCGATGTGGAACTGGATGTACATGCCCAGATACACGATCTCGGCGATCGTCCCCTCGAGCCGCGACCCTCCGTCGCGTGCGGGATTGTCCATCGACCCGATCTGGACGCGCTCGGGCCGCACCGCGACGCGGACAGCATCACCAGTCCGGTAACCCGAGGTGACTGGGACGACGACCCGCTGGTCCTCGCCGAACCGACTCACCGCATATGTGCCGAGGAGCTCGTCGACCACCAGATCGAGCGCGTTGAGCGAACCGATGAAGTCCGCGACGAAAGCTGTCTCGGGATGCTCGTAGATCTCGCGCGGACTGCCGATCTGCTCCACTCGGCCACCGTTCATGACCGCGATCCGATCCGACATCGCGAGCGCCTCCTCCTGGTCGTGCGTCACGTAGACGAAGGTCGTGCCGAGCTCAGCCTGGATCCGCTTGAGCTCGAATTGCATCTGCTTGCGGAGTTTCACGTCGAGCGCGCCGAGCGGCTCGTCGAGCAACAATGCCGCGGGCTTGTTGACTAGAGCTCGCGCCAAGGCGACACGCTGCTGCTGACCTCCAGAAAGCTGGCGGGTGCGTCGGCGCTCCAGACCCTCGAGCTCGACGACGCGCAGCATCTCGTGCACGCGCTCGGAGTACTCGCTTCGCGGGACGCGCTTCACCTTGAGCCCGAAGGCAACGTTGTCGTAAATCGACATGTGGGGGAAGAGCGCGTACTGCTGAAAGACCATGTTCACCTTGCGGTGATTCGCCGAGACCGAGGTCACGTCTTTGCCCTGCAAGAGGATGCGGCCTTCGTCCGGCACCTCGAAACCGGCGATCATCCGGAGGGTCGTCGTCTTGCCGCATCCGCTCGGGCCGAGCAGCGAGAAGAACTCGCCCTCGCCGATCGCCACCGTGACGTCTTGCACGGCTCGGGTCTCCCCGAAGCCCTTGCTGACGCCCTCCAGCGCGATCGCGACGCTGCCGTCCGCCGCCACCGTGCGAGTCTAATCGGGCGAGAAGGAGGGCCCGCGCCTGCCGCCGGCGCGGGCCTTTGCGAGGGGCCGCATCTGGTCCGACCTATGCTCGGTAGATGCACGCGGAGGAGTCCGCTTACGGCGTGCCCGCGAAGTTCACTCGAACGAGTTACGCCTCCCGCACAATGTGCTGGTGCTCGGCCTCCTCCCCACGCTTGCGCTGTCTGCTGCCGTCACGTTCCCGCACGGGACGGCCGTGATCCGCACGACCGGACCGACGGTGCAGGTCCGCGTCGAGATCGCCGAGACGCCGGCCCAGCGTCAGCAAGGCCTGAGCGGTAGGCGCGCCCTCGCGCCGGGCTCCGGGATGGCGTTCCTCTGGAGGAGCGAGGTGCGCGGGCGCTTCTGGATGAAGGACACCTCAGTCCCGCTGTCGATCGCGTTCTGGAACAAGAGCGGGCGGATCCTGCGGATCTTCGACATGGCGCCGTGCCGCCGCGATCCGTGCAGGATCTACGACCCGAAGGTCGCGTTCCGCGGCGCCCTGGAGGTGAACCGCGGCGCGTTCGAACGCTGGCGCGTCCGCCCCGGCGCGCTCGTGACGATCCGCCGTTAGGTCCGCAGGAACGACGGCGGCTCGAGCTCGTCGTCGCCGGCCGTGAGCGCGGTGACGAGGCTCGGCGTTCTGGGGCCGCCGCGGCCGGTGCCGCCGAGGCCTGTCGCGATCACCGTCACCCACACCTGACCGGTAAGGCGATCGTCGATCGTGGCCCCGAAGATGATCTGCGTGTCGTCGGTCGCGGTCTGCTTGATGACCTCCGCGGCCTCGTTCACCTCGAGCAGCGTCAGGTCGTCGCCGCCGGCGATCGAGAGCAGGATGCCGCGCGCACCGTGGAGCTCGGTGTCGATCAGCGGCGAGCGCAGTGCACGCTCGGCCGCCTCGCGGGCGCGGTTCTCCGTTCCCGACGAGAATCCGATGCCCATCAACGCGGTACCTGAGCCTTCCATGACCGTGCGCACGTCCGCGAAGTCGAGGTTGATCAACCCCGGCAGCGTGATCAGGTCGCAGATTCCCTGGACGCCCTGGCGCAGAACGTCGTCGGCGATCTTGAACGCGTCGAGCATCGAGGTCGACTTGTCGAGCACCTCGAGCAGCCGGTCGTTCGGGATCACGATCGTCGTGTCGCACTCGCGGCGCAGCGCATCGACGCCGGCCTCGGCCTGTCCGCGCCGCTTCGTGCCCTCGAACTTGAACGGCGTCGTGACGATGCCGACCGTGAGCGCACCGAGGCTCTTCGCGATCTTCGCGATGATCGGTGCAGCGCCCGTGCCGGTGCCGCCGCCCTCGCCCGCGGTGACGAACACCATGTCGGTGCCGCGGAGCGCGTGCTTGATCTGGTCGTAGCTCTCCTCGGCGGCGGCCTGCCCGACCGTCGCCTCCGACCCGGAGCCGAGCCCTTGCGTCAGCTCACGGCCGATGTGGATCTTCGTCTCCGCGTCCGAAATGTGCAGCTGCTGGACGTCGGTGTTGACCGCGACGAACTCGACCTGGTTGATGCCGGCGTCGATCATCCGGTTGACCGCGTTCAGCCCGGCGCCCCCGACGCCGACGACCTGGATCTTCGCGAGGTACGAGCCCAGCTGTCCCACCCGCGCGTGATGCAACCGCGGCGCCGGCTCGGGCATCGGCTCGATGTAACGGGTGACCGGCGGCTCGGGAATGTATGCCGGCGGTGGGGTCGGCTCAGGTGTCGGGTCCGGAGCCGCGGGCCGCGGTGGAGGCTCCGCCGCGGGTGTCGGATCCGGAGGACGCGGCGGCGCGGGCGTCTCGACCTCGTCCTCCCAGGTCGGAACGTGCTCGACCGTCGACTCGTGCGGCTCTTCGGCGGGCGCGTCGGGTGCTCCCTGTTCCTGCTGGCGCTGCGCCGCCTCGGTTGCCTTGAAGAGCTCCGCGAGGGGGCCCTCACGCATGCTCGCGCGCTTTCGCGCCATTGAGCACCTCCTTCGCGAGCTCGCGGTAGAGCTCGGCGGCGTCGCCATGTGGCTCATAACCCAGCACGGACTGACCCTTCACGGGAGCCTCGGCATACCGGATCGTCTTGCGGATCTTCGTCTTGAAGACGAGATCGCCGAAGTTCTCCTTGAGGATGTCGACTGCTTCCTTCGAGTGCAGCAGGCGCTTGTCGTACATCGTCGGGAGGATCCCCTGGATCGCGACGTCCGGGTTCAGGTTCTCGCGGATCATGGAGAGAGTGTTCTCCAACTGCACGAGCCCGCGCAAGGAGAGGTACTCGCACTGGACGGGGACGATCACGCCGTTCGACGCGACGAGCGCGTTGATCGTCAGCAGTCCGAGCGACGGCGGAGTATCGATGAGGATGTAGTCGTACTTCGACTTGACGCTCACGAGCGCCTTCTCGAGCGCCCGCTCGCGGCCGATCATCGACGAGAGCGCGAGCTCGGCGCCGGCAAGGTCGATCGACGACACCGCGACGTCGACCTCGGCCTCCCGGACGATCTCCTCGATCGGCAGCTTGTGGACGAGGACGTCGAACATCGAGCGCTCGATCTCGTCGGGGTTCCAGCCCTGGCTCATCGTGAGGTTGCCCTGGGGATCCAGGTCGACGAGCAGGACCTCGTGGCCCTTCTCCTTGAGGGCGACTCCGAGGTTCAGCGTGGTCGTCGTTTTCGCCACGCCGCCCTTTTGGTTGGCGAACGCGATGACCCGGCCCAAAGGTGATCCCTTCTCAGTCGTGGAGGCGCGTATGTTGGGACGCGGAAGTAGGCGTGAGAGCCCCATGTGCCGCTCTTTCGGGCCAGGATAGCTGGTTCCTGCCGATATCCCGCATGATCACGCGCCTCTCGGACGCCACGGCTGGATCTGGAGGCTAGGCAGTCTCGACGGCGAGGGTGATCCGCATGGAATACGTCAGCGAGGTCGAGACGGTGCTGACCAGGCGGATATCACAGGTGGCCGGGCCAAGGTTGGCGATGTTGAACATTCGCCTGACCTGACCTTTGCGGAACGCACGGGCCGCGACGACCCTGTTGTCGCAGACGAGCTGAGCGCGGGCCCGGACGCCTTTGCGGTTCGCCTTCGAGATCGTGGCGGCCAGGGTGACCCGCCGACCCGGGCCGAGGAGGCCGAAGGGGACGCTGAACCTGTCGCGAGGAGCAAGCGTCCCGCGCCGGCTGATGATCAGCGGGACCTCCGGCGCAAACGGAAGCGCCGCGGTGGGAGCGCCGAGCTCGGCGAACATGGCCGACTCGAGGGCGGCGTCCGGGTGGGGCAGCCACGTGATCGCGTAACGGTTGTGGGTGTGGATGTACGCGTAGTCCTCCGCGAACACCTCGCCGATGCTGTGGCTCCAGCCGCGCGAGTAGTCGAAGGCGACCTGGTTGCTCGCAAGCAACGCAGCCATCCCACGGGCTGCCCACCACGTCGGCGTCCCGTTCAGCTCCGGGACGCCGGAGACTCGCCAGAAGGTGTCGAGGTGATGACCGTACTCGTGCAGCAACGTGGACTCGAGGAGCGCGCTCCTCCCGGCGGCGACGTAGATGGTGGGCGCCCCACCCCTGGTGTAGCAGGCCGCAGCCTCCTCCCCACCGCAGAACGCGGGGATCTGAGGCTCGGGGACGATCGTGATCGTCACGTCGCTGATCTCGTTGCCGTGTGCGGCGGCCCGGAGGACGCTCGCGTACCACTCGGTGTCCACGTTGGCCGCGCGAACGTCGAAGGTGATCGTCCGGCCCTGGTCGTCATGAGAGGTGACGACCGCAGCGTTCGCGCCGGTCGCACCCGCGAGGGCGAGAACTGCCAGGAGCGCAGCGACGACGGCGCGGCGGCGGAACACGACCGCCATCGAACCACGTCCGCCTAAGAGCTGCGTAAGGAGTCGGTAAGGGGTACTAGGCCGGAAGCGCCGTCGTCCGGGCGCCCGGGCGAAAACGGTTGAAAAGCATCCAGATCCCTGCAGCGCCGACCAGCGCAGCCCCAACGAAGATGACCATTCCCTGCGCGGCCACCGCGAACGCGAATGCGTCGGCCTTGGGCACGCCGCCGATGATGAGGATCGCGGCGCCGGCGCCGGCCTGCGTGGCCGCACCGGCCGGAGCGATCGGCAACGCCGCGGAAGCGGCGGAAGCGCACAGGAACGCCAGCGCGAGCGGGAACGAGGCGCCGACCGAGAGAGCATTGAACAGAACGAAGACGGCGAGCCCTCGCAGCGCCCAGGAGATGGAGATCAGGAACCAGGCCTGCGAGGCGGAGCGCGGGCAGGCGGTGTGATCCTTCAGCCAGCGACCGACCTTCCAGCGGCTGACGAAGCCCATCTTGGCAATCTTCGGCAGGAAGAGGACGAGCACCGCGGCAGCAACTCCTGCGGCCGCGACAAGGGCGAAGCCCGCCTGGACGCCGCCGTGATGCGAAGCGGCCGCCGCGATCGACGCCATCGGCGTCAGAGCGGCGCTGTCGAGGAGGCCGACGATGATCAGAGTGAGGCAGATGGCGCCGAGGCCTGCGGTCTTCTTGCCTGGCCCGCGCCGGACGACCGCGATCCGGATCGCCTCGTCGAAGCGTCCCGGCAGAGCGACGCCGCCAACAGAGGCGGCTCCGCCCGCAGCGGCCAGCGTCAGCGCCTCAGGGCGCTGTCCCTCAGGGAAGAGGCGCTGCCAGCCCCACGCCTTGAAGGCGTAGGCGAAGAGAAAGAGGATCCCCGCGGCGACCACGAGCAGCGGGTCGGCGTTCGCGAGCGGCCAGCCCGAGTGCATGAAGTGCAGGATGGTCAGGACGGCTGCAGCAAGAGCGCCGGAGACGAAAGCGGCGTTGAGCCCGATCCGGAATCTCCGAGAGCCTGCAAGACGACGTGCTCTCCCCATACGAGGAGATATCGGGAACTCCGCTAGGAGGCTAATGACGCGAATGAGGGACTACTTTCGTGGGTGAGGCCGGGTCGAGACGCGGAGACTGAGTTCTGCGGGAGGGGCGTCACTCCTCGGGCTCACCGTCATCGTATCCCAATGGCTCCAACTTCGTAATGAGGCCGACCCCCCGCCAGTGGATCTTGTTCGAGCGAGGGTAGTAGCAAACATCGTTGGGCTCGCGCGTGCCGTACACGAGAAACGTCATTCCGTCCGGCCGCCGCGGAAGAAATGAGAGCTGCCGGTGCTGGGCGGCCTCCATCACTCAAGCTCTTCGCCCTCCCAGTAATCGAGAGGCTCGATACGCCCGATGACGCGGACGCCGCCCCAGAGCATCTTCCGGGAACGCGGATACCAGCAGATGTCGTTCGGCTCACGTGTCCCCCACGCGATCAGCGTCAGCCCGGAGTCCCCGGCACGAAAGGCGTGCGCGACTCCGGTACCGGGCGGACGCGCGACGACCGAGCCTCTGCGCACGGCGTGCGCTTCCGGCTCGGCGTCGATCCCCGGCGGCGTCAGCTCGAGCGTTCCGTCGCCTTCGAGCACGACGAAGATCTCCTCTTCGGCGGAGTGCACGTGAGGCGGACCGGACAGCACGCCCGGTTCCAGCTCGATGTGCTTCAGGCCGGTCCAGCGTGAGCCTGCCTCTCGTGCGAGGTCGCGCCTGCGCCGCCCGCCATGGATCCGCGGCTCGACGTCCTGGGTGTTCACGATCATCTGCGGGCGTTCCGGCAGCGGCTCCGGCCAGAAGAGGTGCGGCTCGCGGTCCCAGGGATGTCCTTCCTGAAGCTCGATGAAGCCGGTGATCGACCACATCGTGCCGCCGCGGGGCAGCTCGCCCGTGTTCAGATACTCGCGCGCGCCGAACGCGATCACGTCGAGGCCGTCGTCGCCGCCACGAATCGTGTGCGCCTCGTGGGAGCTCTTGTAGACGATGCAGTCGCCCTCGCGAATCTCGTACGCGTCCTCGTCCAGCAGCGTCAGACCGGAGCCGCCGAGAACGTAGAAGATCTCCTCGGCGTCGCCGTGGACATGGGGAGGCGTCGGCTGCTCGCCGGGCGCGAGCTCGATGCGGGTCGCGCCGGCTTTCCAGCTGCCGGCAGCAGCGCCGAGCGGCGACCACGTGGCGGACATCTGGCCGCGTTCGCGGCGGATCTTCTCGACGTCGTCCCAGTGCGTGATGCCCACGCCACGACTTTATGCGACGGGTTGGGCGAGAGCAGCGTCGCAGCGTTCTACGGCTGTGCGTGCACGTTCGTCTCCTTCCAGTCTTGCCCAGACCTCGGCCGCCTGGACGAGCCCGCGCAGCTCCTCGAGCAGGACGCCGGGGGGTGCGCCCTCACGTTCGAGCTCTTCGATCCGGCCGAGCCGGGCCAGCACTGCGCGGGCCTCGTCCATACAAATGAAGCTAGCTAGAGAAAATGCACGGCTTTGCGCCGTGACCGTGCCTTCTTAGACTCTGTGCACGCTGTATCAGGACCTCGGCGCCGCGCCTTCGTGAGGCCGCGTCGACGAGGCTCTCGCCCGCGCGACGAGCGTCAGCGCCTAGCCGGCCTCGGCTGCCTCCAGGTACGTGCTGCTCACCGGTCGCGGGCGAAGCCCGAGGATCGACTCGTCGAGCGAGGCGACGAGCTTCGAACGGTCGCCGTGAAGCAACGTCTCGACGAGCGCGCGGCGAACGACGTCTGCTTCGGGCTCCCCTGAAAGTCGATCCTGTAGCTCTGCGCGTGCACGGGGTGTATCGCCGAGGAGAATGGCGCCACGGACCGCCGCCGCCCAGAGGCCGTCTGAACCGCCAAGGAGCGCAGCGAGCGACTCCCGCAGCTGCTCGGCCTGAAACGGACCGTCCTGGAAAAGCGAGAGCTCCCAGCGGTCGAGCGCTTCGCCGAGCTCCGGGTCCTCGTCTGCAAGCGCAAGACGTGGCAACAGGTCGGCCGCGAGGCGGGCGCGGAACGAATCGAGGCGCGTCGGCTCTCCGGCAGGCTGTGTCGCCGCGATGGGGAGAACGGGACGGACTCCGTAGGGACGCCAGTCGAGGCGCTCGAAGAGCACCGGGCCTGCGGCGATGGGCGCTGCGGTGGCGAGACGGATCGCCGTGACCGCGTCGGCGAACTCGCCCGGCGCATCGGGCGGTTCGGTCGCGCCGGGCTCGAGTGCCCGCTCGAGCTCGAGGATGCAGAGGCGGTCGGCCTCCCGGCCGAAGTCCGTTGGGAGCAAGCCGTTCGCCTCGGGCCAGAGCTTGGCGAGCTCGCCCGTCGCGGCGAGGCGGATGCGGATGCCGGCGCCGAGCTCGATCGTCGCACCGCCGGTCGTGATCCCGATCACCGGAGCGACGGCGCCGTACTGGTGGCCCTCGCCGAAGAGCGCCGCCTCGAGCTCCGCGTAGGCGCGCGCGTACGCGTTGTCGTCCCAGTCGAAGCCGCCGCACATCTCGGCGGTGCTCACCAGCAGCGGCAGCAACACACTGCCGAAAAGCGCTTCGTGGTCGTCGGCGCGCGGGCCTGCGTGCGCGCGCGCGAAGATCGCCGCTGCGGGCTCGCGGCGGAGCTCGTCGACTGCGAGCTCCGCGTCAGGCCGTCGACGGAGCGTGTGCGCGCGCGTCTCGATGAACGGTTTCACGAGCGGCCGGTACTCGTAGAGCGCGGGCCGATCGTACGAGGTGTGCTCCTCGAAGGCGAACGGTAGGTCCGCGCCGCGCTCCAGCTCCTGGAGGAGAGCGCGGAACGAACCGAGGCAAAAAGCCCGGAGACAGTCGAAGAGCTGCGGAGCGCGCACGATCACAACTGCGCTTACGCCGTCCTCGGTTCCTCTCCTTTCTGACACTCGGGGCACCAGTACGCCATACGGGCGTCGTCCCCCTGGGGCCACGAGCGGATTCCGGCGCCGCAGCGCGGACAGGGTCGGCCTTTGCGGCGATACACCTGCGCGTGTCCGCGGACACCCTCGAGCCGGCCGTTCATCAGGCGATGGGCCTCTTCGAGCGTCGTGCTCAGCTCCTCGTCGGAGACCTCGGCGAGCCGCCGCCATGGCGAGACGCGAGCCCGCCAGAGCGACTCTGCCTTCCAGAGATTGCCGATGCCCGCGACGAGCCGCTGGTCCAGGAGCGCCTCCCCGATGCGGCGTTGCCGGTCCTCTCGGCGGAGTCGCGCGAGCATCGTGTCGTAGTCGGGTGGTTCGGCGAGGATGTCCGGGCCGAGACGTTGCGCGATTCCGCGATCGAGCTCGAGCACTGCGCCGTTGAACATGGCGCCGACGTACTCGTCGCCGCGCAGCACGAGCCACGGTTGCCCGAAGATCGGCGTGTCGCGGCGGAATACGCGCCAGCGTCCCTTCATGCGCAGGTGACTGCGGAGGACCAGCCCGCCCTCGAAGCGGAGCAGAAGATTCTTGCCGATCGCCTGGACGTTCTCGAGGCGACGGCCGTCGAGCCGCGGTGCAAGTTGCTTCACCGCGGCACGGGGGTGCGGCGTCTCGACCTCGAGCTGTTGTCCGACGAGAACCTGCAGACGCTGCGCGGCTCGATGAAGAGCATCTCCTTCGGGCATGCTGCAAGGGTATGTCGCCTCGTGTGCGTGCCGCAGCCGCCGGTGCCGTCGCGGCGGCCGTGTGGGGATTCCAGGAGCCGCTCGACCAGCGTGTGTTCGGCTGCGACTACTCGGACGTGTTGTTTCTCGGCCGCGGACGGCGGTCACTCGGCTTCGCGGCTCACATGGCAAATGGTGCGCTTTTCGGGGTCGCCTTCGAAGCAGTGCGGCGGCGCGTCGACATCGATGAGCGGCGGCTCGCGCTCGCGTTGGCGCTCGGAGAGCACATTGCATCGTGGCCGCTCATCGGCCTCGTCGACCGCCGTCTCGTCACAAGTCCGCGCGCGTTCGCGCAGGCGACGTACCGGCACGCCCTCTTCGGGCTAGTGCTGGGCCGGCTCGCCTGACAAAATGCGAGGAGCGGCCCGAAGGCCGCTCCTCCTTGCGGTGGGTCCCGCAAGCCTTAGACCGCGAGCTTCTCCTGCCTGATGCGGCGGACGCCGAAGATCAGCACGGCTGCGCACAACATGGCAACGAACACGCCAAGCGCCCCGATCCCAGCGGCACTCCAGTCGAAGGCGCTGCCGCGGACGACCTGCGGCGGCTGCGCATACGCCTGGGCCATCGCCTGCCAGCGCAGACCTTCCGCCCTCAGCTGCTGCGGGGTGTAGAAGCTCGCCGCGGGCCGGTTGGCATAGGCGCCGGCCATTGCCTGTAGACGCAGACCGTCGGCCTTCAGACCGTCTTGCGTGTAGCCACGCATCTCTACGTACCTGTCGGCGATCCCCTGGAGACGGAGACCGTCTGCCTTCAGCCCCTGAGGCGTGGTGCCCCCGACGGACATCGCGTTCGCCGTCCCGCCGGTCAGTGCGGCGACGAGGAAGACGAGACCGACGAACCGGCTGAATGTGATCTTGGAACCCATGATGTCCTCCTTGCTTCTCGAAGCGGCCCCACGCCGCTTCCATGCCAAGAAGACGGCAGGAGGGTCACTCGGAGCGCACTTTTGGCCCACGATCCGGCCACTGGCGCGGTAATTCGGCGGTAATTCGCGGCGCTAGGCAGCCGCTGACCACGGTGCTACGGTCAAATCGAGGCACCGAAGTGGAGTTCCGTATCCTTGGGCCGCTGGAGGTCGTCGACGACGGGCGGCAGGTCTCCATTCGTCGCGGCAAGGAACACGCAGTCCTCGTCTACCTCCTGCTGCATGCCAACGAGGTCGTCCCGAGCGCGCGGTTGATCGACTCGCTCTGGGACGAGCGACCCCCGCCGACTGCCTCGAAGATCCTCCAGAACGCGGTCTCGCATCTCCGCAAGGAGCTAGGCGAGGGCCGACTCGTGACCAGAGATTCGGGCTACGTGCTGCGTGTCGACGAGGGCGAGCTCGACACGCAGCGATTCGAGCGGCTTGCGAAGGAAGGTCGCAATCAAGAGGCGCTTGCGCTTTGGCGGGGGACGCCGCTGCTCGGCCTCAAGGAAGAGCGGTTCGCGGATGATGCGCGCCGCCGCCTCGATGAGCAGCGACTCGCGGTGCTCGAGGATCGCATCGACGACGACCTGGCCGCCGGCCGGCACGACGAGCTCATACCGGAGCTCGAGCAGCTTGTCGGTGAACACCCACTACGCGAACGGCTTCAGGGACAGCTGATGCGCGCGCTCTACGCCGCAGGCCGGCAGGCGGACGCGCTCGAGACCTATCGGCAAGCCCGCAAGACGCTCAGCGAGGAGCTGGGCCTCGAGCCGGGCCCGGAGCTCCAGGAGCTCGAGCGGAAGATCTTGCGACAGGATCCGGAGCTCGAAGCGCGCCGGCGAATACGCACGCATAGCGCCGCCGCGCCGCGTCGTCGCATCCTGTTGGCCGTGGGCGGCGCCTTGCTCGTGGCTGCGCTCGTGGTCGGTGGGGTCTACGCATTCAGCGGCAGCAGCAGCCCGTTGCTTGCCTACCCGAACTCGCTCGCCGTCATCGACCCGGCGAACAACAAGGTCGTGCGCGTCGTCCCCGTTGGTGACACTCCGCGCGGAGTGGCGGTCGGACGCGGAGCCGTCTGGGTCGCAAACTCGGCTGACGGCACTGTCTCGAAGCTCGACCTCGACACGCTCCGGCTGATCAAGACGATCGGAATCGGCGCCCAGGCAACCGACCTCGTCGAGTCGGACGGCCGGGTCTGGGTCGCGACCGGCTTGGACAACACGGTCGTACCGATCGACGCGCGCTCCGGCGGCGTCCATGCAGCGATTCCTCTCTCCAGGGAGCAGGACGCCAGCGCGTACTCGGTGGCGACGGGAGCCGGGTCGCTCTGGGCCTCCTCCGGCGCCCGGCTGGTGCAGATCGACCCACTGACCGGCACGATCGTCGAAGGCCGAGACGTCGGGCGCCGACATCCCCTGTCGGGGTGCTGTTTCAGCATCCACGACCTCGACTTCGGTGACGGTGCAATCTGGATCGCCGATGCTTCGGAGGTGCTCGCACGGGTTTCCCCGCATGGAGGCCGTCTGACCGGCAGCACGCAGCTCGGCGTCATTCCGGGAGCGGTCAAGGTCGGTTACGGCGCCGTGTGGGTCGGGGTCCCCGACCCGAACCGTCCCGCACTTGCACTGTGGCGGGTCGATGCGGGGACGGTGCGCGTTACGCAGACGATCACGATCGGGAGGGCAAACACATACCTGGCCTCGCTCGACGTCGCGCTCGGCGCCGGGTCGGTCTGGGTCACCGATTACGAGGCGGGGACGCTGGTGCGAGTCGATCCGAGCACACTCGACGTCATCGCGACGATCAAGATCGGCAGCCATCCGTACGGCATCACGGTCGGTGCAGGCCGGGTCTGGGTCACGGTGAGCTAAGGCCGGAGGACCGCGCGGCGCGGGCCGGCGAGGAAGCCGGCCTCCAACAGCAGCGGCATGATGTCCGTCTCGCCGACGGGCTCGCTGTCGAAGCGCTCGACTGCGAGTCGCTTCTGCGAGCCGCCCTGCTTGACGTGCTCGACGAGCGCGGTGAGTGCGACCCGCAGCCAATCGTCCTCCGGATCTCGTAGCGGTACCAGCGACCGTCCCCCACGCTCGACGAACAGCGCCGGCTCGCCGCCGAGCAGGACGACCTGCAGATCGGAA
>Ga0307299_10000032_pt1 | contig 39656 bp, 32 predicted proteins | sample ER_DNA_159_FD_194466 | JGI IMG/M metagenome (GOLD analysis project Ga0307299, IMG submission 194466) | Bulk soil microbial communities from the East River watershed near Crested Butte, Colorado, United States - ER_DNA_159 | ecosystem: Environmental > Terrestrial > Soil > Floodplain | place... | reverse complement strand
CCACCGCGCGCCGCCGGGCCACCCGCAGGCGGAGTTCCGCGGTGTCGACGACCCCGGTTACGCGCTGGAGCACGAGCCGGACGGCGATCGTATCGGGTGCGTCGAGCGGCACACCGGCTAGAGCGCGGAACCCACCGGCCGGCCCTAACTCAAAATGGAGCGGCTCTCCCGCCAGCTCGCCCAGCACCGCGACAACCGAATCGCCGTCCTGCGACGTCGGCGTCACCAGCAGCGTGACCAAGGATCCCTGACGTGGAGTAGGTGGCTGTGAAGCGAACGGGACGGGGCGCAGACCTTGCTGCGCCCCCGCTGCGGCGGTCAGGGTCAGCGACAGCAGCAAATACGTAAGCACTTGCGGAAGGCCGGGCACCTGAGACATACCCCGGACGCGCCCCAGGGCTTCGCTCGTCAGGTCGTGATCCGCGGCCGCGCGGTCGTCGAATCGTCCGGCAAGTCGAAGTACGTTCGGACCTCGTCCAGCAGCTCGTCGTCCGCGTAGATGCCGGCCAAGATTCGCTCGGTGCCGCCAGGCTCGATGATCACGTAGCCGAACGGATAATCGAGACCCGAAAGGAGGATCGTGCGCTGTTTGTGGTTGGGCAGCGTCACGTACACGGTGTCGGCGTTGGTGGGGAGTAACGTGATGCCGTAGCGCTCGAGGACGGGCGCGACGCGATCCGTGTAGTAGTTCATGTCGTCGAGCGCGGCGGCCTGGTCCTCGGCTGCGAACGAGTCGGCCGCCGGCAACCAGAAGACGAGCACGGTGGGTCCCGTCACCACGCGGGGCGCGAGCAAGACGCTGTCAGCCGAGTCCCGTGGCGTGAGACCGGCCCCGAGAACCAGGCTGTCCGTTCGTGGCGTATCGGTCGAAGCGCGCGTACCCCCACCGCAGTCGGCCAGGCAGGCCAGCGCCAGCGCGAATAGCATTGCTCCCCGCATGGCGGAGAATATACTCCACCTCATGAGCGACGCTGCTCGACCCCCCGTCAAACGCCACCACTGGATCGTACGGCTCACGCACTGGGCCACCCTGGTGCTGCTGATTGGGATGGTGACGAGCGGGCTGCAGATCTACGGCGCGTACGCGAAATTCGGCGAGCGCGGCGGGCCGTATTACGTGAACCCGTTCCAGGACACGGAATTCCCCGCGTGGAGCCGGCTCGGCGGCTGGCTCGCAGGCGCCCTGAACTGGCATTTCGCGTTGATGTGGGGGCTCTTCGGTGTCGGACTGCTGTACGTCAGCTACATGGTGGCGAGCGGCGAGTGGCGCTCGCTGCTCTTCCGCCCGCGGGACGTGCGCGGCGCAATCGCGATGCAGCAGTACTATCTGCGACTGCGCAAGGAACACCCGCCCCAAGGCAAGCACAACCCGCTCCAGAAGCTCGCGTACACCTTCATCGTGCTGCTGGGCGTGCTCGCAGTGCTCACCGGGTTCGCCATCTACAAGCCGGTGCAGTTCTCCTGGCTCACCGCCCTGTTCGGCGGGTTCCAGGCGGCGCGCTACTGGCACTTCTGGACCGTCTGGCTCTTCGTCGGCTTCACGATCGTGCACGTGGTCCTCGTGTTCGTCGTCGATCCCCCATCCTTGCGGGCGATGATCACCGGCTGGTATCGCGGGAGGTTCCCCAGTCATGATTGACCGTCGCGGGTTCATCCGTATTGCGGCCGGCGCGGGGACCGCGTCGCTCGCCGCCGCGTGCAAGTGGGACGGCGGTGACGTCGTGCGCCCTCGGCTCCTCGACATCAGTCGAGTGAACGATTGGGTAGGGGAGAAGCTGCTCTACTCCCCCAGCCGGCTCGCCCGGGAGTACGCTGCCACGGAGCGGACGGTCAACGTGCCGAGCTACTTCATCTCGCGAACGCTGCCGATGCTCAAGGATCCCGGTGCGTGGCGGCTGCGGGTGGATGGTCTTGTGCGCCGCCAGCTCGATCTGTCGCTCGACGACTTGATGCGCATGCCGCGGACGACCTACACGGTGAAGCATCACTGCGTGGAGGGATGGACGGCGGTTTCCACCTGGCACGGCGTTCCCGTCTCGGGCGTCGCCGAGCGCTGCGAATTACTGCCGACGGCGCGCTATGCGCACTTCAAGTCGTTCGACTCGGACTACTCGAACGGCTGGGACCTGGCGAGCGCGATGCATCCGCAGACGATCCTCGCCTACGGCATGAACGACAGCCCGCTGCCGACGTCGCACGGCGCGCCGCTGCGCCTGTATGCGCCGACCAAGCTGGGCTACAAGATGACCAAGTACCTCGTGTCGCTCACGTTCACCGACAAACGGCCGGGGGGATTCTGGGAGGATCAGGGCTACCCGTGGTTCGCCGGAGTCTAGGCTCACCCTAGCGCCGCCAGCGCATCATGCATCTCTGACGCGGTGGCGTACCGGTCGGCGGGGGCCTTCGCCATCGCCTTCAGGATCACCTTCGCCAGCCCTTCCGACACTTCACCGTTCAGCGTGCGCGGATCGGGCGCCTCCTCCTCCAGGTGTTTGGCCACCAGCGCCCACGTGGTGTCCGCCTCGAACGGCACGCGGCCGGTGACACACTCGAACAGCACGACTCCGGCGGCGTAGAGGTCGGCACGGGCGTCGAGCTCCAGGCCCGACAGCTGCTCCGGCGACATGTAATCGGGCGTGCCGATCGACATGCCGGCCTCCGTCAGGCCCTTCCCCTTGGGTGGGTTCGCGAGGCGCGCGATCCCGAAATCCATCACCTTCAGGAAGCCGTTCGGCTCGACCACCATGTTCTGCGGCTTGATGTCGCGGTGGATCACGCCCTCGGCGTGCGCGACCTCGAGGGCGCGGCACAGCTGCTTCCCCACCGTGAGGGTGACGGGAATCGGCAGCTTACCCCGCGAGGAGATGAGCTGTTTGAGAGAGGTCCCCTCGACGAATTCCATGGTGAGGTAGTAGGTCCCTCCCACCTCGCCGAGGTCGTAGGTGCGGACCACGTTGCGATGCGCGATGCGGCGTGCGAGCCTGATCTCCTGTTTGAAGCGCTCGAGGGCGACGGTTCCGCCCGCCAGAGCCTCGGCCCGGAGAGTCTTGATCGCCACGGGCTCTTGCAGCTCACGGTCGAACGCGCGGTACACCACGCCCATCCCGCCCGCGCCGAGAATCTCCTTCACCTCGTAACGGCCGGCGAACACCGCTCCCGGCCGTAGTTTGTCCCCCCCCCCTCCGCCTCCTGCTTCGCGGACTGCTGTCGGCACTGTGGCGATCGCCTGGGTGGGAGCGGCCCCCGATGCCTGCATCATGTACTCGACGAGCGCCGCCTTCTCCTTCAGGTCCTCGACCAAACTCTTGAACGCCTGCGACAGAATGCCGATCTCGTCGCGCGACCGGACCTCGATGTCGACGCTGTAATCGCCGTCCTGAACCTGGCGCGTGGCGAGGGCGAGGCGGCGGACCGGTCCGGCGATCTGACGCGCGACGATGGCGGCCGACGCGAGGGCCAGCAGGACGCCGAGCGCGATGGCGTACAGCATGGTGCGGCGCAGCGCTGCAAACGCCGCGAGCTCGGCTTCGCGCGATCGCAAGGCGAGGAAGCCCCCGAACACATCGCCACCCGCTGAGCGAATCGGTCCCGCGAGCCCGATCAGGTGCTCGCCGCCGAGCTGAGCGGTCATCCGGGTTCCGACGCTGTCGGCCCCGAGCGAATCAACGTGCAGCGCGATTGCGAGCGCCGGTCCGACCTCCGTCGCCGGGAGCGTGCCGCCGACGACGACCGGGCGGGGCACGCTGTCGTTCGTCAGCGCAAAGAACACGACCTCGGAGTTCGTCGCCTGCTTGATCGTCTGCGCGAGGGAATCGTCGAGGGCGTACGACGCGACGAGGACGCCCTGGGGCGCGGCGCCCCGCGACGCCAGCGGCGTCGCCACGGCCATGAAGAGCCGGACGGCGCTCGTGTCGCGGTCGTCGATGAACGCGCCCGAGGTCTGCTCCCCGGAGAGGGCGTTCGCGATCAAGGCACCACGCGACACGTCGATGTCGTACTCCTCGGGGTAGTCGGTGCGGGCGAGCAGGATCCCGTCCCGGTTCGCGACGAGCACCCACGCGGCCCCGATCAGGTCGCGGTACTCCTCTGCCTGATCGAGCACGTTCTGACGGTCGCGGCTCGTGAGCAGGCGCTCGCGGAACTGCGGCACCTCGGCGCTCACCGAGCTCATGCCCGCGAATGCGCGAGTGCGGCCGGCGAGGTAGGCGCCCACCGCGCCACGCGTGTTGCTCAAGGCGCGCTGAATCGATGCGTCGGCGGTGCGGTTCGCCTGGAGGGAGGTGACGCCGAAGGTAATGCCGAGCACCGCCACGACGAGCAGCGCCGAGGCGAGGAAGACCTTCGCGAAGAGGCCGAACGCCGGCTTAGTAGCGCTCGTAGCCGGCATTGGTCTGATACTCTTGCCCGTCCTTGTTCTTGTGGGCCCGCCACTTGTAGCCCCGCGCGTCGAGGGCGACGCGCAGATCCCCGACGCCGGCGGCGGCGACGGTCACCTCTTTGACGATTTCAGCGGAGATGCGCTCGTGCCATACGTGCATGCGGTACCGACCGGGCGCGACGTTATCGATCGTGAAGGATCCGTCCACCCCCGGCTGGGCGGAGTAGCGGTTCGCCGTCACCACGACGTACGCCACCATCTTGGGGTGCACGTTGCAATACACGCGCACCAGACCGGGGCGCGTGAACGTGTGGCTCTTCGCTTCGCCCCGCCCGTACAGTCCCAAGTCGAATTGGTTCGGCTCGCTCGCCGAGAACACGTTGTGATCGAAGGGATCGGTGTTCGGGAACCGCACCGTGGACCCGACCGGGACGACCACGACGCGCGGGCGGTACACCTTGTCGTTGATCGTGATGTCGAGTGTCGCGGGCGCGCCGGCCGGGCCGGTTCCCTCGAGGTAGATCACGGCCGAGCCGAGGTCGGGAGAAGGCTTGTTGCGCTTCTCCAGAATCGTGACGCGGCCCGTCACTCGTCCGCCACCTGCCGGGCTTTGGAGGGGGGCGGGGAGCAGACTGACGACGCTCAGGACGACGATCCAACGCATGGTCACTCCTTCAACTTGGGGCATTTACTCTTCCGTGCCAGGGTGCTTCGGCCGCCGCTTATACCCCTTTTTGGACCGATGGACCTTGTGGGACGGGGTCTTGAGCCGGCCTTTCACCGGCGCGTTGGGATTCGGGACGCGCACCACGAGCTTGGCCTTCTTCCTTTTGCGCGTCATCCGGCGAGGCGGACCCGAATCTGGCGCGCGTGGTGGCGCGAGTGGACGACGTGGAAGCGGCCCCATTCCTCGAGCGTCAGGTCACCCAGCCGCGGATGTTTGACGAACAGATCGTGCCGCCGGGCGGGGAGCAGATCGCGCTCCACCGCCTCCCAAGCCGCGATGGCGGCCCGGAAATGAGCTTCGGCTGCCGCACCATCGACCCGTGACGGCGGCGTCGTGCGCTCCGGCGCCTTGAGACCGGGGGGGAACCGCCCGAGCCCGAACGTGAACACTTTCCCGACCTTCTCCCGCAGCGTTGTGGCACGCCGCGCCATCGGCTCCTTGGAGCGCCGAGCGGCGAACGTCGTCGCGCTCATCTCCAGGGCGAGTGCCAGGTGCTCGACGATTTGGGCCGGAGTCCACTTCCCGGGCGGGGCCTGTTGCCAGGACGTCTCGGGCAGCCCCGCCAGCGGGCCGAGCACGACGCTGGAGAGGTCGATCATTCCTTGAGAAACCTCCGTGCCAGCGCCTCCCCTTCCATTAGGAACTGCTCCAACTGGTCGGGCTTGGGGAGGCGGCCGTGGCGCCACAACAGGAAATGCGTCCCGCCCGCCGCCATCTGTTGACCAGGCGCCAGGGTCAAGAACTGGCGCAAATCGGGCGTCAGAAACGCCCGGATCGCGGCCTCATCCTCCCCGCGCAACCGGTAGGCGCTCGAGAACTCCGGCGAATCGTCGAAGTCGATGTCCTGGCCGCCGAACACGGCGGCGAGGCGCGTGAGCAGGTTCTCGGGACCGAGCGTGAATGCGGGCAGCCGGCCGCCGGGGGTCTCCCACAGGAGCGCGTGGATGTTGTGGCGGTGTGAGCTCTTCCCGCCACCCGTGACCCAGCGGTACTCGAAGGCGGTTATCGGACGGCCGCTTACGACGCCCGTGAGGGTGTAGCCCCACTTGCGAGAGTGACCACTCCGGAACGGCTCGCACAACGCCGCGAGGGCCGCCTCCGCGCCGGGCCGCTCCGCCTCGAACCGGAACCCCCGCATCAGGCAAAACCCTTCGAGCGCCTCCCGCCGCTTGCGCTCGGCGGCCCGAGCGAGGAGAAACCCGCCGGCAAGCACCGCCGCCACGCCTCCCAATACGACCCACTGCGGCTCAATCAGCATTATCTTGTGCCAGCCGGCATGCCAGGAATTTGGGAGTGAACCTGCTCAGGCGCCACCCAATCGCGTTCGCGCTGGTGGCCCTCCTCCTCGTTACGGCATTCCATCCCCTGCCGCCGCTCGTGGACGCAGTCACCGGATCCGTCCCCGGTGACGTCGACCTCCAACGGCCGTTGCTCTACGTCATCCTCGCTCCGCTTTCGAACGTACTCGACGCGTTCACCTTCTTCAGTATGGGACGCGCGTACTGGGCCCTGATCGTCTGGGCCGGTGCGCTCGCCGTCTGGGGGGGCACGCGGCCCGGGACCGTGCGGCGCCGCGTGAGCCTCGCGGTCGCTGGACCGATCGCGATCGTGCTGGTGGCGGGCGCCACGGTCGTGCTCCCCCGCCCCGTGCCCCGCTTGGTGGCTGCCGATTCCACGACGACGATCATCGACTACCACGCCCACACCGAGGCGTCGCACGACGGCCGGTCCGGCTGGACGTTCGCCAAGCTGGCCGCCTGGCACGCCCGCCAAGGGTTCGACGCCAGCTACGTCACCGACCACAACGTCATCTTCAATCTCCCGATCACAGCACCGATCCGGCTGCTTCCGGGGGTCGAGTGGAGCGTCTACCGCCAGCACGTCGTCGCCCTCGGACCGGTGGGTCCGGTGGTTCGTGACAGCTTCGGCACGAGCACGCCCCAGATGCTGCGGCTGTTCGGCGAGTTGGAGCGCCAGGGGGCCCTGGGCATCGCGTCGCTCCCGGAGTACTGGCGTAACCACTTTGACGACCTGGCCGCCTTCGTTGCCGCCGGGGCCGACGGCTTCGAGATCGTGAACTGCGCCCCCAAGGCCATCGGATTCCCGGGTCCCCTGCGGCGCGAGGTGCTGGCGCTCGCCCAGGCGCATGACCTGCTGGTGGTGGGGGCGAGCGACAACCACGGGTGGGGACAGGTGACCTGCGTGTGGAACCTGTCCCAGGGTGGCACCCACGGCTATCGGGCCAACCGCGTCGTCGCCCGGCCGCTCGCTCTGGTTCAGGGAGACTGGCTGCCCTGGACCGCGCCCGTCACCCAGCCGTGGTTCATGTTCCGGTCCCTGTCGTGGGGCGAACGGATGAGCTGGCTCACCTGGGTCCTCGTCATCCTCCTGTACCGCGCCATGCCCCGCCGCCAGGGTCAGGGCGCCGGCATCGGGATCCTGGCCCGCTCGCTCGGCCCACGGGAGGTTTGACTCAAGAGACACGCCCGCAGTTATTTCAGGTACCCCCTCGCTACGTAGGTCGCCGGTCATGTTGCTCGCTCGCTCCGTCTTCGTCGTCATCGTCGGCGCGTACGTCGCCGCTCCCACCGATCCACTGCGCGTGATGCGCGCCGCGCCGCAAGATGTCGCCGATCAGAATGCGGTCGTGATGATCACGTTCGACCGGCCGATCGCCGCGGGCGTCGAGTCGGCGGTCGATCCGCAAACGATTCTCCGCATCGAGCCACGCGTCAACGGACAGCTCGACTGGCGCGACCCCGTGACCTTACGCTTCCGGCCGGCGGTGGCGCTGCCCGTGGGCAGAACGTTCACCGTGACGATCGCCAACACGTTCCAAGCCCTCGACGGTTCGCGGCTCGAGCAGCCCTACACACTCACGTTCCGCGTACAGGGCCCGCGCGTCGCGGACGCGTGGCCGGTGAATCAATGGATGAATCCCAAGCACATCACGCTCGATGCGCGTTTCTTGCTGCTCGTCGAAAGCCCGGTCGACCTGCGTCTCGTCGAGTCCTTGGTGACGATCGACGCGGGCGCATGCGGCGCCAGCAGCATCCGCGTGCGCGCCGAGCGCCAGCGGCGCATCGTCGAGCGCGATCCCCGCTGGGGATGGTACCGGCGGGTCGGAGCCGACACGCTGGCCGACCTGAAGCGCGTCGTCGAGCTCGTGCCCGTGCAACCCTTGCCGCGCGACTGCGCCGCGCGACTCGGCGTGCCCGAGCGCGTCGATGCGGGCGCGACGCCGCGCTGGTGGAACTTCCGCACCTACGGCCCGCCGGGGGTCGGTACCGTGTCGTGCGGGTTCGGCGGACGCGGCCGGTGCCCGATCGGACCGGTGGTGGTGGACTTTGCGACGCCGGTGCGCGGCGCCGAGGTGCTCGCTCACGTGCGTGTCGTACCGGCGGTGCCGCTCTCGGTGCGCGATACGGGCGACGAATCGGACCGGTGGGTGCTCGACGGCGAGCTCAAGCCGCGCACGCGTTACCAGGTGGTGATCGACAGCGCGTTGACCGACGTGTTTCGCCAGCGGCTCGGCACGCGCGTCGTGAAGGACGTGGCGACGACGCCCTTCACGCCGACGGTGCGCTATCCGTACGGCCGCATGGTGGTCGAACGGAACGGGCTCCGCACCATCGCCGTCCAGCACGTCAACATCGACACGCTCGACCTGATCGTCGCCGGGGTCCCGGATTCGCTCGAGGGGCAGGCGCTGGCGCGGAGCTGGGGCTGGGAAGACCTGTGGAGTCGCTTGTTGCCCGCCGCGACGCGACAGCGAATCCCCGTGACCGGCACACCCGACGTGCCGCGGGTCACCGCCGTGCGGCTGCCGGCGTCGAACCCAGCCCGGCCGGGCAACGCCACGTTGCTCGCGGTCAAGGTCGCGAGCGGCCAGTCCGATCCCGACGACTCGTTCAAACCCGTCGCGCTCGTGCAGATCACCGACCTCGCCATCAATGCGCGCATCGGCACGGAAGAGGGCGTCGTGTGGGTGACCGGTGTGGCCGACGGCAAAGCCCGCTCCGGCGCGACCGTCACGTTGTACGATCCCAAGGGCAGGCAGCGCGCCACCGCCGTGACCGACAGCCGCGGACTCGCTCGCCTCACGGGCTTCGCGCCTCCCGACACGACGGCGGCGCCCCCGAGCAACGAAGACTGCGAGTATTGCGGCGGGGGGGGGGGCGACGGGTTCGAGGGCTACGTCGCGGTGAAACTCGGCGTCGACCGCGCGCTCGTCGGCATCAATCAGTACGACCCCGACCTCTCGCCGTGGCAGTTCAACGTCACGTCCGCTTGGGGCGAGCAGCGCCGCCTCAGTGCCGCCACCGTGTTCACGGAGCGCGGGATCTACCGCCCCGGCGAGCCGGTGTACGCCAAGGCGATCGTGCGTCGCGGCCCGCTCGGCACGCTCGCGGTGCCGCGCGGTGACTCCCTGCGCTGGAAGTTCTTGGGCCGCGAGGATGCCGTCCTCAAGGACACCACCGTCGCCCTGAGCGCCTTCGGCACATCGGCCGTGACGTTCCCGCTGGGGCCCGACCTGCCGCTCGGCGAGTATCGCGTCGTGGTGCACACCAAGCGCGATGGCCGGTGGGGCCGCGCCGCCGATACGTGGTACCGCATCGCGGAGTACCGGCCGCCCGAGTTCCTCGTGTCGGTCGCTGCGGACAAAGCGCCGCATTTCGCGGGCGACGCGCTCGCGGCCACCGTCGAGGCCCGCTACCTCTTCGGCGCGCCGATGGCGCGGGCGAGCGTCAGCTGGTTCGCGCGCCAACGCACGGCGTGGTGGTGGGATTTCGAGATCCCGAATACCGACGGCTTCACGCTCGGCGAGACCGGGTGGTGGTGGGAGGAGAACGAGAGCGGGAGCGGGAATGCCTCGGGCCAGGTGCTCCAGAGCGGCGCCGACACGTTGGACGGCGCCGGCCGGTTACGCCTCACCCTCGTCGCGCCCGCCCCGACCAAGGGCCGGCCCGCCTGGACGACGTTCGAGGCCACCGTCACCGACGTGAACCGCCAGAACGTCGGCGCCTCCGCCAGCGTCCTGGTCCACCCGGCGGCGTTTTACGTCGGCGCGAAGGTGGAGGGGAACGAATACTTCTGGCAGGCGGCGAAGGCCCGCACCGTCGGCGTCATTGCCGTGACGCCAGAGGGCCGGCGGGTACCCGGCGTGTCCATTCGCGGAACCATGATCCGCCGCGAGTGGCACCAGGTGCGTCGCACCCGCGAAGGGTACGCCGAGGACGTGGGCGAGTGGGTAGCCGACACCGTCGCGCGCTGCGCCGTGACGACGGGAGCACAGCCCGCCCCCTGCACCGTGACCCCGCCCGCGGGCGGGTCGTACACGATGCGCTTCACGGCGACCGATCCCGCCGGCCGGCCCGCGGTGACGAGCTTCCACCGCTGGGTGGTCGGCACCGATTGGGTTCCGTGGAACGACGACAGCAAGTTCAAGATGGATGTCGTGCCCGACAAGACGCGCTACACCGTCGGCGACACGGCCACCGTGCTGTTCGCCTCGCCGTTCACCAACGCCGAGGCGTGGATCACCGTGGAGCGCGAGGGCGTGATCGACCAGCGCCGCTTGCGTCTCACTTCGGGCACGACGACGCTGCGACTGCCGATCACCGAGGCGTACGCGCCGAACGCCTTCGTCTCGATCATCGTCGTACGCGGACGAAGCGCGCCGCCGGCGGCGCCCGACGACCCCGGACGGCCGACGCTGCGCGTGGGCTACGCGGAGTTGCGCGTCACGCCCGAAGTGAAGCGCCTGAAGGTCGACGTCCAGCCCGTGCAGGCCGAGTACCGGCCGGGCGACACGGCACGCGTCCGGCTGCAGGTACGCGACGCCCGCGGCATCGGCCGCCGCGCGGAGGTCACGCTGTGGGCGGTGGACGAAGGCGTGCTCGCGCTCACGGGCTACAAGACACCCGATCCCGTTGACCTGCTGTATAAGCGCCGTGGACTCGGGCTACGGCTCGCCAGCACGCTCGTCGCGGTGGCGGCACAGGTCGTGGAAGGGGAGAAAGGACAACGCGCACCCGGCGGCGGGGGCGGGATGGACGTGGAGGGCATCCTCCGTTCCCGCTTCCAGACGACCGCGTTTTTCCTGGGCTCCGTCGTCACGGACAGCGCGGGTCGCGCGGTCGCGGCGGCGAAGCTCCCCGACAATCTGACGACGTTTCGCGTCATGGCCGTCGCCGTCACGGCCGGGGACCGCTACGGCAGCGGCGAATCGCCGCTGCTCGTCACCCGTCCCCTGCTCGCCCGCCCCGCCCTGCCGCGGTTCGTGCGCGAGGACGACCGCTTCAACGCGGGCGTCGTCGTGAATCAACGGCTGGGCGGCACGCCGCGCGTGCTGGTGGAAGCGCGCAGTACCGGCGTCACGCTCGTGGACTCCGCCGCGAAAACCGTCACGCTCGAGGCGGGACGCGGTCGCGAGGTGCGCTTCGCGTTCCGTGGCGTCCCCGGCGACAGCGCGACGTACCGCTTCAAGGTTTCGAGTGGCACCGAAGCGGATGCCGTTGAAACGCGAGTCCCCGTCCGGCCGGCGTTCCACGCGCGTGCCTTCGCCGCCGCGGGCGTCCTCACCGACACCGCCAGCGTCGAGTTCACCTTCCCCGAGGCGCTCGACCCGGCGCGCTCGCGCGTCGAGCTCTCGTTCGGCACGTCCACCTTGGCCATCGTGCGCGGCTACCAACGCACCCTCGAGATCTATCCGTACTATTGCTCCGAGCAGATCGCCAGCGTGGCGCTACCACTGATCGCGCTCTATCAGGCGGAGAAGCAGCTCGGCGGCGCGCCCGTCTTGCGGGGCGATCCGCGGCGCCAGATCGATGACGCCGTAGCGATCCTCAGCCGCCGCCAGCGCGACGACGGGGCCATCGGGCTCTGGAGCAGCCGGGATTGGAGCAACGCGTGGCTCTCGGCCCACGCGGGCCGCGCGCTCCTGGCGGCACGTACCGCCGGCATCGCGGTGAACGACTCCGTCCTCACCCGCCTCGCCGGCTACCTGACGCGCTACCTGCGCTCCGAGCCGGCTGTCTTCATCCCTGTGGCCTACTGGTACGACGACCCGCGCGTGCGCCTCTCCGACCGCCTGGCCGCCGCCGATTTCCTGAGCCGGCTGGGCCGTCCCGACGTGGCCACGGAAAACTCGCTGCTCGGCCTCTCCGCGCAGCTCGCGTGGGAAGACCGCGTGCTGCTCGCGGAGATCGTGGCGCGCCGGCGTCAGCTCGACGCCGCCCGCGCGCTGCTCGAGCCCACCTGGCGCCAGGTCAAAGTCGAGGGACGGCGCGCGACGCTGCCCGACGAGGCGAATCGCCGGTTCTATTTCTACTCATCGGTCCGGGGCGCGGCGCGGCTGCTGAGCGCGACGCTCGCGGTCGACCCGAGCCACCCGCTCGTCGGACCCCTCGTCGAGACGGTCGTGCAGCGCGGGCGCGTGGCCGCGCAGGACTGGTGGAACACACAGGACTACGGCGCGGCCGTCCAGGCCCTGCTCGCGTTCGAGCGGCGACGCCGGCAGTCGGGGCCACGCCCCGTGCGGCTGATGCAAGGCGGCCGCACCCTCCTCCAGGCCACGGCGCGCGGGTCCTTCGCCGACACGAGCCTCGCGCTCTCGGGCCTCCTCGAGAACCGCCCCGACGGCAAACAGGGTTTGCGGCTCGGCCTCGATGCGGCGGCGGCGGGTGACCCGGTCTTCTTCTATGTGACGGTGCGCGAGGTGCCGCGCACCAAGCCCGTCACGCCGTTCGACCAAGGGATCCGCGTCGAGCGTTGGTACGAGCGGTACGACACCGGATCCCCGGTGACGTCCGTTGCCGAGGGAGAGCTCGTGCGCGTGCGTTTACGAATCACCGTGCCCGCCCAGCGCAGCTTTCTCGTCGTGGACGACGCCCTCCCTGCCGGGCTCGAGGCGGTCGATCTGTCGCTGCGCACGCAGGGCGCGTTGCCGCCCAGCGACAAGCCCGTCGAGGGGGAGCAGGAGGAGGAGCAGCCGCACGGCTGGATGTACGGGTATTGGGAGTACGGCTGGTGGTCGCCGTTCGACTACCGCGAGCTGCGGGACGATCGCGTAGTCTACGTGGCGACTACCCTCTGGCCGGGAACCTACACGGCGACCTACGTCGCGCGGGCCACGACACCGGGCGTGTTCATCCGTCCACCGGCCCACGCCGAGGAGATGTACAATCCCGCGGTGAACGGCCGGTCGGACGGCGGGGTATTCACCGTGACGGCGCGTCCCTGACAGAATCCCGACACGGCGCGTGCAACTGTGAGACGCCCCGAGGCGTCATACTTCTAGTCGAATGCGTTTCCCCCATCTCTTTGGAGGCCGTCCGATGAAGGTCGTCGTTGGCTTTGCCACACTCGGCGCGTTGCTGGCCGTCGCGCAGCCTGCGCGAGCCCAGACCGCGCTGCCGTTGAAGCACGCGGCTGCACCCACCAAGACCGCGATCACCCCCGCCGACCTGATGACCCGCCTGTATCTCTACGCCGATGATTCGATGATGGGTCGCGCCGCGGGCACGGAGTACAACCTCAAGGCCACGGCGTACGTCGCCGCAGAAGTGCGGCGCATGGGCCTCCAGCCGGCGGGGGACTCGGGCGGCTACTTTCAGAACGTGCCGCTCGTGAAGCGCGAGTTCGACGCGCGCTCGTCGCTGGCGGTGGACGGCGCGACGCTGCGGCCGTGGGAGGACTACGTCGCGCGCGACCCGCGGCGCGCCACGAAGCCGTTCGACGGCGCGCAGGTTGTCTTTGCCGGAACGTTGGGCGACAGCACGATGCTCACGCCCGACCAGGCCGCCGGCAAGTTCCTGGTCATCGGCGTCCGGTTCGGACCCAATCTCCCGCCCAGTGCGCAGGTGAACCGCGGCGCCATCCTCGGCCGCTATCGCACCGCGGCCGGCATCGCCGTCGCGAGCCTCGATTCCATGCCGCCGGGGCTGCGCGCATTCTTCCGCGAGCCGCAGTACGCGCTCCACGACGCCGCCCAGCCGGTCGACACGACCGGCGTGCCGGCGTACGTCTACGTCACGGGAGCGGTCGCACAGAAGCTGCTGGGCGCGGCCCCGGACGGCCTGAAGGCCGGCGCTGTCGGCAAGGCGGTACAGGGGTCGCTGGGCTTCAGCGAATCGCCGGCGCCAGCGCGTAACGTCGTCGCGATCCTGCCCGGCAGCGATCCAGCGCTGCGCGGCGAATATGTGGCGATCGGCGCCCACAACGATCACGTGGGCTTCGACCACACGCCGGTGGACCACGACTCGATTCGCGCCTACAACGGGGCTGAACGACGCCTCGAGCTGGCGGCGCCCGGCCAGCAGGTGACGATGGAGCAGCGAGCGCAGATCCGCGTCAACGTGGACAGCGTGCATCGCGGGCATGCCGCGCGGCCCGACTCGATTTTCAACGGCGCCGACGATGACGGGTCCGGCACCGTGGCGGTGCTCGAGATCGCGGAGAACTTCGCGGGCACGCGCGTGCGACCGAAGCGGTCGCTGATCTTCGTATGGCACACAGGTGAGGAGCTGGGGCTGTTCGGCGCCCAGTACTTCACCGATCACCCCACCGTGCCGCGCGACTCGATCGTGGCGCAGTTGAACATGGACATGGTGGGCCGCGGCAGGGCCGAGGACGAAAGCGGAGGGGGGCCCGGATACCTGCAGTTGATCGGCACGCGGCGCCTCTCGACCGAGCTCGGCGACGTGATCGAGACGGTCAACAAGGCGCGGCGCCAGCCGTTCACATTCGACTATCAGTACGACGCGTCGGGCCATCCCGAGCAGTACTACTGCCGCAGCGATCACTACATGTACGCACGCTACGGCATTCCGATCGCGTTCTTCACGACCGGCGGCCACAAGGACTATCACCAGGTGACCGACGAGCCGCAGTACATCGACTACGACAAGCTCACCAACGTCTCGCAGTTCGTGCACGACGTAGCGGTTGCCGTGGCGAACCTGGATCACCGCGTGGTGGTGGACAAGCCGAAGCCCGACCCGCGCGGGAATTGCGTGCAGTAGGCAGTTCGCGGGATCAGGAAGTACGAGGGGGCGCCGTGAGGCGCCCCCTTTTTTGTGTGCACACGAAGCAACCTCAGGGCTGCGGAGGCGGTTCCGGCGGCCCGCCGCCCGAGGCGCCGAGGTATTCGACGGTCCCGTCGGCGTGGGCGGCGAAATGATAGAAGCGCCGGCCGATGCAACCCGCCGGGCAGTCGCCGTACCCGACGCTGTAGTCGAGCAGCACGCGAGACTGGTCCGTCGAGCCCCGAGTGTCGCTTCCATCGCCAACGGCGCCGTTGGGCTGGGAGGAGTGAACGCCAGGAACGCCGACGAAGCGCGGCGCCAGCGCCGCGACGTTGAGCGCGACTCCGGACCGCAGAACGATGAGCAGTTCCCCCGTGGTCAGGGTGTGCCCGCGGTCAAGCGAAAGCGCATACGCGTCCAGCAGTCCATCAACCTCCGCACTCCCCGTCGGCACCTCGCCGTGCACCAGCCGCTGCGCCCACTCCTGGTCGCCCGCGACCACCATTAAGAGGCTGCGAGTGACGGGCATCGGGAACGTATGGATCTGGTAGACGTCGACGACGGTGTCTCGCGCCGGCAGAACGGTCGCGTTGTAGACCAGCACGAGCGCGTCGTAGTACGGCAGGACCGCTTCGTCGGGAATGGGGATCTCCGCGTACCCGCTGGCCAGGAGATCGCGCAGCGCTAGGCGAGCGGCGTCCTCGCGGTACGCCGCGCGCAGTACGGCGGGCACCTGCGAGTCATCGACGGTGGACTTGAAAGAGGACGGTGCGGTGGCGCCATCGCAGGCGACGATCATGGCGGCGGCCGCGAGCACTGACAACCAAGTTTTCATAGGGCCCCCAATGGTGGGAATCGTGTACCCTTCTACTAGACGGTGGGAGCCGGGGGACGTCAAGCGTCGCACCCGCGCAACACTCCTGGCTCCTTTGTATTACAAAGTACTTGACAACAATGCCCCCTCCCCCTACTTTTGCTCCCCATGACGGCCCCGCGGCCCCTGGGCGACCGGGCCCTCGACAACCTGAGCTACATCCGCGCCACGATGGAGCGCGCGGGCTCGTTTACCTCAGTACCGGGCTGGGGCAGCGTCGCCGTCGGGGCGACGGCCGTCGTCGCCACGTTGATTGCGACGCGGCAGCGGACCGACGCCGCATGGCTCGCCGTTTGGCTCGTCGAGGCGGTGGTGGGCGTCGCGATCGGCGGCGCGGCCATGGTGTGGAAGGCGCGGGCGGCAAACGATTCGTTGCTGTCGGGACCGGGACGGCGCTTTGGACTCGCGTTTCTGCCGCCGCTGCTCGTGGGGGGGTTGCTCACCATCGCGCTGCACCAGGCGGGACTGTTTCAGGCGATGCCGGGAACGTGGCTGCTGCTGTACGGCACCGCGGTCATCACGGCGGGGGCCTTCTCGGTCCGGGTCGTCCCGCTGATGGGGTTGTGCTTCACACTGCTCGGCGCCGCGGCGCTCTTCGCCCCGGCCCGTTGGTGGCCCTGGTTGATGGCTCTGGGATTCGGCGGGCTGCACATGGTATTCGGGTGGATCATCGCACGGAGGTATGGTGGCTAAATCCAATGCAGCGCGCGCACCGCACGGCGAACCGGAGCGGCCGGTGAAGACCGCCGCGAAGCCGCGGTCGGCCGAGCTCGATCGGCTGATCCACGAGCGCGTGCGCCTCGGCATCGTCAGCGCGTTGGCGGTGAACGACAGCCTCTCCTTCAACGAGCTGAAGGCCCTGCTCCACACGACGGACGGGAACCTCAGCGTGCACGCCCGCAAGCTCGAGGACGCGGCGTACGTGGCGTGCGTCAAGTCGTTCGAGGGGCGCGTGCCCAAGACCGAGTACCGGCTCACCGCACAGGGACGGCGCGCGTTGGAGCGCTATCTCGACCACATGGAGGCGTTGATCCGCGCCACTCGCGCGCGCTGACGCCCCTCTTTTTTTGAGGTTTTGCTTTATGAAACAAAGTACTTCTCTGCATGTGGCGATTATCATGGACGGCAACGGCCGCTGGGCCACGCGGCGCGGCTTGCCGCGCGGCGCCGGCCACCGCGCCGGCGCCGAGGCGGTCCGCCGCACGGTCGAGGCGGCGCCGGATCTGGGAGTCCGTGCGCTCACGATGTATGCCTTCTCCGCCGACAACTGGAAGCGGCCCGCGAGTGAAGTGGCGATCCTGATGCGCCTGTTCGCCCGCTACCTGCACGGCGAGATCGCCTCGCTCGCACAGCAAGGCGTTCGCCTCGCAGTCATCGGGCGGCGCGATCGCCTCCCCACTCCCCTCGTCACGGCGATCGAAACCGCCGAGCGCGCCACGGCGGGTGGGACGCAACTCGACTTGCGCCTGGCGGTCGACTATTCGGCGCGCACAGCGATCCGCGCCGGCGCGCTCATCCCCGACGTGGATCTCGTGATTCGCACGGGCGGCGAGCAGCGGCTCTCCGATTTCCTGCTGTGGGAGAGCGCCTACGCGGAGTTATGGTTCACCGACCGCATGTGGCCCGATTTCAGCGCGGCGGACCTCTCAGCCGCGCTGACAGATTTCCAAACACGCGAGCGCCGCTTCGGCGCACTCCCTTCCCCCACGAGGGCAGCAGTATGATCGGCACACGGACCAGAATGGGTCTCGAGATCCTCGCGGCCGGGCTCGTCTTGGGTGTCCTGGGTGATGCGCTCCTGCGCGCCGTGCCCTGGGGCCTGAATGTCACGATCTGCGCGCTGGCGCTGACCGCCGCGGGCGTCCTGCTCGTCCGGCGCCACGGCATCACGCCCGGCCCCGACGCACCCTGGCTTGCCCTGACGGTCGTGCTCCTCGGAGCGGCGTTCATGCGGCGCGACGCTATGGTACTCGCGAATTTCGATATGCTCGCGATGATCGTCGCGCTCGCGCTCGGCGCCGCCAGTCTCCAGGGCGCGTCCCTCGCAACCCTCCGCCCGATCGAGTACGTACGCGACGGCGTTACAGCCGCCGTTGGGAGTATCGCCGGTAGCCTGATGCTCGTCGGTCACGACATCGACTGGCGCGAGCTGCCTCAAGAGGGACGGTTCCGCCACGCGCGCGCCATCGGGCTCGGCGTCCTGCTCGCCCTCCCGTTACTCCTCGCCTTTGGCGCGCTGCTCTCTTCGGCGGACCCGGTCTTCGCCAACGTCCTGCAGAATGTGTTTGCCTTCGACCTCGAATCCTTGGCATCGCACACGTTGCTGACCGGCTTCTGGGCGGCGCTCACGGCTGGTTACCTGCGCTGGAGCTTCATCGGCCGGCCGATCGCCCTTCCGACGATTGTCGAAGCAAAGACGACCAGCGCCATCGGCATCGGGCCCGTGGGCACGGCGCTCGCGCTCGTGAACCTCATGTTCCTGGTGTTCGTCGTCGTGCAGCTGCGCTACTTCTTCGGCGGCGCGTCGCTCATCCAGGCAACGACCGGCCTGACCTACGCGGAGTATGCCCGGAACGGCTTCTTCCAGCTGCTCACCGCGAGCGGCCTCGTCCTGCCCATGCTGATGGGTGCGGACCATCTGGTGCGCGGCGAGACACCCGCACATCTCGCGACGTTCCGCCGTCTCGCCGGTTTGCTGCTGGTGCTACTCGCCGTGGTGATGGCGTCGGCGTTCCAACGCATGCGCTTGTACGTCGGCGCGTTCGGTCTCTCCGAGGACCGGCTCTACGCCACCGCGTTCATGGTGTACCTGCTCGGCATCCTCGCCTGGTTCGCTTGGACGGTGCTACGTGGACGGCGGGGCCCGTTCGCCTTCGGCGTGATGATTCAAGGTTTCGCGGTGCTCGCCGGGTTGCACGTGATGAACCCGGATGCCTTCATCGTGCGCACCAACCTCGACCGCCCGGCCGCCGAGCGCCCCTTCGACGCCAAGTACGCGCTGACCCTTGGCGCCGACGCGGTGCCGCCGCTGCTGGAGGCGCTGCCCAATCTCGATCCCCCCAGCCAGTGCTTGATCGCGACGAGGCTCTTGCACCGCTGGGTGTCCAGGGCGGCGGGGGCCCCCGACTGGCGCTCGTGGAACTGGAGTCGCAGCCGCGCCCGCCGGCTCGTGGCAGAGCGTGCCGCTGCGTTGCGCGAGCTGAAGTGTCCGCCAAACCAACCCCGTTCGGAGTGATCTCATGGTAACCGATGGCTTGAGCCCGTTCACGGTGGTCGCATTCGTCGGCGGTGTCCTCGTTGCGGTCGTGCTGGCAGTGGGCTACGTCTTGGCGCGGATCACCGGACGACAGCCCCTCGCTAAGGCGGCCCTGATCGTGGGAGCCGCAGGTGCGGGCGTCTACGTCCTGCTCCTGGGGATCGCGTCCGTCTCGAGCCGCGATCGCGTGCTCGCCCCCGGCGAAGAGAAACACATTTGCGAAGTGGACTGCCACCTCGCGTACTCGGTCGCAGGCGTGAAGACGGAGCCAGGGCCGAGCGGCAACACGCGCTACATAGTCACGGTGAAGGTGCGGTTCGACGAAGAGACGATCTCCAGCCGCCGCCCGAGGGACATGGCCCTGTCGCCCAACAGCCGGTACGTCGCGCTGGTCGACGCAAAGGGAGACGCCTATCCCGGATCCACCGACGGGCTGAAGCGCCGCCTCATCCCCGGCGAGTCGTACACGACGGATATCGTGTTCGACGTGCCTGCCGGTGCCACGGGCGCACGCCTGGTGTTGCGCAACAACGACGTCGAGACGCATTTCTTGATCGGTCACGAGAACAGCCTCGGGCACGGCACGACGACGTTCGCGCTCGCGAAGAATCCCTGACATGGTCGACACACGCCGCGTCGTTGCGGTCACGCTCGGGCTCATCGGCGCCGGGGCCATCTTCGGCGCTCTGGCCGGCGGGATCGCCTTGTCGATCAGTCTCCTCATTACCGAGAACGACACGTCCGGCTCCGGGCTCGTGATCGGCGCATTCCTCGGCGCACCGCTCGGCGCCATCGCGGCCCCGACGGCCGCGTGGCTCTTGCTGCGCCGAGTGCCGCTCGGTCGGGTGTTCGCCGGCTCGGTGGCGGGTACCGTGCTCGGCGGTGTGGTGGGTTGGGTGCTGCCGCTCGCCGGGGACCAGGTAGGGAATGGCTTGTTCGGCGCGGTCGCGGGCTTTGCGTTCGCCACCGTCTGGATGTGGAGCCGCACTTTGGTCAGGGCTGCCCCACCGGAGTGACCGGTGTGGGGACGGCATGGCCTGGCGTAGATTCCAGCCATGCCGCTCCCAATCGTCCAAGTCGACGCCTTCACCGACCGCCCGTTTGCGGGCAATCCCGCCGCCGTCTGCCTCCTCCCCGCCCCTGCCGACGCGAGCTGGATGCAGGACGTGGCGCGCGAGATGAACCTCGCCGAAACCGCGTTCCTCGTCCCGGAGCGTGACGGCTTCGGCCTGCGGTGGTTCACACCCGCCGTCGAAGTCGACTTGTGCGGCCACGCGACGCTCGCCAGCGCACACGTGCTGTGGGAAGACGGCCATCTGCCACGAGGGACCCAGGCACGGTTCCACACGCGCAGCGGACTGCTCACCGCCGACCAACGCGGTGCCTGGATCGAGCTGGATTTCCCCGCGACCCCCGCCGACACAGCAGCGCCCCCACCTGGACTCACGGCCGCCGTAGGCGTCACACCGCGATTCGTGGGCCGCAGCCGGTTCGACTACCTACTCGAAGTGGACGGAGAGGAGATCGTCCGGGGGTGCAAGCCCAACTTCGATGCCCTCGCGCAAGTGGACGCCCGTGGCGTCATCGTCACCAGCCGCGCCGCCGCGTCGTCGTACGACTTCGTCTCGCGCTTCTTCGCGCCTCGCGCCGGCGTGAACGAAGACCCGGTGACGGGCTCGGCGCACTGCGCGCTCGCTCCTTACTGGACCGCTCAGCTCGGGCGGCCCGAGCTGGTCGGCTACCAGGCTTCGCCGCGCGGGGGCACGGTGCGCGTGCGGCTCCAGAACGACCGCGTGATTCTGGGCGGCCAGGCCGTCACGGTGTTGCGCGGTGAGCTCACGGCGGGCAATATGAGCGGCAAGGAGGCAGCGCGAACATGAAAGAGATCCGTACCACCGCCGACATTCACGCCACCGCGCAACAGGTATGGGCGGTGCTGGGCGACTTGTCCGCGTACAAGGACTGGAACCCTTACATCACGCGCGCCGCGGGTGGCGTGCATGTCGGGGGCACCCTCACGCTGCGGCTCGAGCCGCCGGGCGCCACGGCGCTCACCGTGCAGCCCGTCGTCCTGGAGGCCGAGGCTCCGCGCGAGCTGCGTTGGCTGTGGGCCAAGGGCTTCAGCGGCATCTGCGATACCGAACAGTGCTTCACGCTCGTTCCAAAGGGAGATAACCGAACGCACGTGATCCACAGAATCACTTGCACCGGTCTCGCCCTGTCGCTGCCGGGACTCGCCGCCGCAACCACCGCGCGGCTCGAAACCAACTTCCGCGAGGGGCTCGAGGCGATGAACCGCGCCCTCAAATCCCGCGCGCAGGGGGGCAAGGGCCCGGGTCTGTGACCGACGGCCGCCGGCTCCGCGTCATCGGCTATCTCTGCGCGCTCGGCGCAGGCGCCACGTGGGGAACCACCGGTCCGCTCTCCACCGGCCTGTACGGCTTGATGCCCGCGACCAGCATCGGATTCTGGCGCGTGCTCATCGGCACAATCGCCCTCGCCGTCTGGGGGCTTCTTTTCCGCCGAGATCTGTTCCGCGTGGATGCCCGGGGCTGGCTACTCGTCGGCCTCGGGGGCGGCGCGCTGGTGGCGCTGTTCGAGATCGCCTACCAATTCGCGATTGCCGGAGTCGGCGTGGCCGGAGCCGCGGCATTGCTCTACACGGCGCCGGTCATCGTCGCTATCCTCGCGCGCGTCATCCTGAAAGAGGCGCTGACCCCCCTGCGCATCGCGCTCGCCTCGATCGTGATGGTGGGCGTGGCACTCACGGTGACCGGTGGCAGCAACGCCGGCGCTGAGGCGGCGCGCACCGGCATTGCGGCCGGTATCGCCGGCGGTCTGCTCTCCGCCCTCAGCTATGCGTTCACGACGCTGATGGCGCGGTATGCCGTGCCGCGCTACGGCGTAGTCAAAGTGCTCTTCCTCGAGGCGGTGGGCGGCGTCCTGATTATCGGCGTGGCCCTCATGATCTGGGGGCGCTCCCCCACGCTGCCCCCTTCGGCCGAGGCGTGGCGAGGGTTGCTCTGGCTCGCCGCGGGCTCGGTACTGGCCGCGAACTTCTTGTTCTTCGCCGCCGTCAAACGGATCGAAGCCGCGCCCGCGTCCGTGGCCGCGACGATCGAGCCGGTCGTCGGCGCGTTGCTCGCGTTCCTCCTCTTCAGTCAGCACCTCACGACGCTCGGTTTGATCGGCCTCCTGATGGTCGTGGGTGGCGTGGCGACGGGCTACCTCAAAGAGGGCGCCGGCGAACCGACGCCGCCCGCCCCACCCGTTTAGAAGGCCAGTTCGACGCCTAGGCGAAGCAGCCGGGGCGGACCATACGCGAAGAGAGGCTGCGCATAGTCCCGCGCGGCCGCGAAGAAGAGTGGGTACAGCTCGCCTCGTCCCTCGATGAGCCCGTTCCCATCCACATCCGCAAACGCCCGGTAGCGCGGCGACTCGTAGGGAATCGCCTCGGGATGCGCCCGGTACGCCCGCTCGGCGAGCGAGTCGATCCCCTGTGGGCCCAGGCCGGGCTCCCCCGTGTCGCGGCGCACCGCTTCGATGTTCCGGCGGTTGAGCAGATTGCGCGCGTCTAGGTAAAGGCTCCCCCGCCACCGACCGACCCGCACCGGCCGCCGCAGCAGCAAGTCCACGGTCAGGAGCGGCGGCAGGCGATGACTGTTGGGGAGACCGATCAGCGTATCCCCCGCCACGTTCGTCATCGTGAACGGCAAGCCGGTGCTGAACCGCACGATCGCCGCGGCTTCGAGGCCGCGGAACGGGCGAGGGCCGAGGCTGTCGGGCACGCGCCCCTGGCCGATCACGGTCACACTATGGCGCCGGTCGTAGTCGAGGGGGAACTCGACGCGGGCGGGATCGATTGTGTCGCCGGTTGGGTCGATGCGGATGCGCCGCAGCAGCTCGAACGCATTGGTCGCGGTCCCCGTCGCCGTCTGCAGCGTATATGCGACCCGCACGCCCCAGAAGTCCACCAGGGGCCGGTCGAAGATGATCTCGGCCCCTTTCACGTTCCCGAAGTCCAGATTGCCGAAGATCGTCGAGTCGGCGTCGACGCCGAGCGGCACAGAGGCGACGAGGCCGTCGAGCAGTTTGTTGAAGACATTGAGGCGCACCGATGTGTTGGGCGTGGGGCGCGCCCGAACCGAGAACTCGTACTGCGTCGCGTCCTCGAAGCCGAGATTGGGATTGCCGCGGCGGAACCGGCCGGTGCGCAGCGTGTCGTCGAACGCGGCGTCCACCAGGTATTGGAAGTCCGGCGCCTGCGAGAAGCGCCCCCAGCTCACGACGACCGTGGCGCCCTTCAACACGGTCGAGAATCCGAACCGTGGGTTGATACTGCGCCGGGCACCGAGGCGCGCGCCGGGCAGGTTCGCGCCAGGGTCGAACTGATCGTAGCGCAGGCCCAGGGTGAGCACGAAGTCACGGCCGTGCGCCTGCGCTTCGACGTAGCCCGCCGCGGACGTGGGCGAGAAATCCGAGGCCGCGGCGGGCGGGACGCTGTCACCCACCGGAAGATAACCAAGCACTCGCTGGAAGGTCTGCACGCGCTGCCGCGACACTTCGCCACCGAAGTACAGATCGGTATTGGGCCCGCCGACGCTGAAGTCGAGCTGCCCGCGCAGCTCGCGATACCGGTTCCAAGCGAGGTCGCCGCTCGAGCCCGAACCGAGGAAGAACGCCGGGACGCCCCACGGTGAGCGATCGCTGAAGTCCGGAGCCGGGAGTTCCCCGATCGGGCCGTTGGCGGTGGCCGTATCCTGAGCGCGGGCCAGCGACTCGCCCGCGAACCGGAACGTTCTGCCCGTAATCGCGCCGAAACGGTAGGGCGGCTGCTCGATGAGTGTCCCGCGGATGAACTCACGCGCGAAATAGCCGGCGCGCAGATCCGCCGTGAGCGTGTTCGTGGCCCGCTGCAGGTGCGCGCTGAGGAGGTTGCCCGTGACGCGCCGCGCCGGCGCCCAGCGGTCGTCATACTTGTACGCCGGAGCGTACAAGAGACGCTGATCCGCCGACCGCAGCGCGAAGAGGCGCAGCGTGTGCGGCCCGCCGAGCGGCACGCGCAGCTTCAGCGCGGCATCGTAGCGCTCGCCGCTGTTGTGCGGCAGCAGCGCCGGATTGCCGTTGCGAGGATCGCGGGCGTCGGGGGGCGGCGGGGCGTTCACTGGATCGGCGTCGAGCCGGCCCTCAGCGTCGAGCACGGCGACGAGACCGGCGCCGCCGCCCAGGGGTCCGTCCACGCTCACGACGCTGCGATCGAGGCCGAGGTCCGCCGCACCCGACAGCGGGCGATCGCTCTCGAACGCTGCGCGCCCCGTCCAACGGTCGCCTCCGTCCCGCGTCACGACGTTGATCAGGCCCGACAGCGCCTGTCCGTAGCGGGCCGAGAAGCCGTTGGTGACGAGCGATGCTTCGGTGAGGATGTCCGGCGGAATGCGCACGCCGAGGGGCCCCGTGGAGGCGTCGAGTTGGTTCTTCACGCCGAGGCCGTCGAGCACGAACGCCTGCTGGCCGAGCCGTCCGCCGCGATAGCTCTCGCCCACCGCGCCCGCCGAAAGGGCGACGGCCTCCTCGAGCGTCGTCACCGGGAAGCGGCGCAGTTCTTCACCGCTGATGCGCTGCACCGTCGCGACCTGCGCGGGATCGAGGATCGAGTCGGCGTATGCTTCGACCACGATTGGCCGGTCGATCGTATAGACGTCCACGGTGAAATTGACGAGCGAGACCTGGCCCGCTCGCACCAACACGCTGTCACGCCGCACCGTCTCGAAGCCGATCGCGCGCACCGTGACGAGGTGCCAGCCGCTGCGTACCTCGCGGATCCGGTAGAACCCGGCTGTGTCGGTCGAGGCGAGCCAGCGACCATCCACACCGACCTCCGCACCGACGATCGGAGTGGCCCCTTCACGCTGGCGCACGTGGCCCGTGATCGAACCGTTCGTCTGCGCGGGGGCGGCAGGCGCCGCTAGCACGGCGAGCATTAGGAGCAGTACCGGCCGCCTCATGGAACGTCCAGAAGCCAGAGGTCGGCGCTGCCGTTCGCCCACAACTCCGTCGCGATACGAGTACCGTTGGACGACAATGCGGGGCGCCGGAAGCGCGACGCTGAGTCACCGAGCACGGTCTCGGCGCCGGTCGCGAGCGTCACGACATGCAGCTCACCGCCATGGTCGAGCTGGCTGACCCCAAGCACCGTATCTACGACATACGTGACATCACCACCCACGACCGCGACCAGGCGGCCGTTCGCCAGCGCGACGTCCCGCGCAATCCCCGCAGCGCCGAAGTCGTGCACGGTATCGGTCTGGCCGCTCGAGAACACGTGGCGGTACACACGGGAGTCGCCGTTGCGTGTGAAGTAAATCGTGTCGCCCGTCGCGCCGACCGCAACCGACGAGGCACTGTCGGTCGTCGGGACGACGGCGAGGAGGGGTGTGGCCGCGGCGAAATCCAGCGTCACGACCTCGATCCCCGTTCGCACCGTGTCGGGTGGGCACCCGGAGCAGGCCTGCGGGTAGGTGATGCGCTCCCCGAGATAGACGAGCCGGCTCTGGGCCAGCCAGCCGATGTGGGAGATGCCTTGGTGGATTCGTCCGGACGGCGCCGTGTACGCGAGCGGGCGCAGGACGCGCACGGCATTCGGGTCGACGAGCGAGGCGACGACCAGGGCCTGGACATCGGGCGAGATCGGCCGCCCGGGGAGGCGGTGCGAGCGCTGGCGCACGTACGCGATCTGGCCGTCCCCCCCCGGGGCCAGCGCCGCCCCCTCAAAGGCATCAACCGAGTCGTCGGGGGCAGTCGTGCTGCAAGCGTAACGAGAAATCGTGCCGCCCGCCGGCGGCACGACGGCGAAGCAACGATCTCGGTCCACCCGATCGATCCGCTCGGCGCTGTACCAGACGCCACCGGCACCGGGGAGCCAGGCCGGGGCGAGGTCGGTGCCGGGGTTGTAGGTGAGGCGCAGGGCGCCACCCCCACCGAGGGGGCCGTTCGGCGTGTAAACGCCGAGCCCAAACGGCGCAGTGTGCTCGCACGCCACGACCGCAGCGGCAAGCCAGACAGCGGCGAGGACGGTGGAGCGCGCACTCATGGTGATGTGACTCGAATCTAGCCCGGGCTCGGGCGCGGCAGTAAGGTTTCAGCATGTCACGGCGCGTTCGCATTGTGTGCATCACGCTGGCGTCAGTCGCCGGCGCGTGGGCCGCGGTGGCGCTCTGGATCGCCGCGCCGCTCCCGCCCGAGCTCGCCGCGCCCGGTCCCATCCCCTCCGTCACACTGCTCGACCGTTCTGGTGTCTTGCTGCGCACGACGCGCGCGCCCGACGGCACGCGCGGTGGATTCATCCCCCTCGGCGAGATCGATCCCAAGGTGTGGCAGGCGTTTTTGGCAATGGAGGACCGCAGGTTCTACGACCATGGCGGAGTCGAGTACCGCGCGCTGGCACGGGCGCTGCGCGACGACATCCGCGCCGGCCACGTGGTCGCGGGCGGCTCTACGATCACGATGCAGCTGGCGCGTCTCCTGCGCGGAACGCCGCGCAGCGCGGCCGGCAAAGTGAGCCAGATTCTCTGGGCCCGGCGGCTCGAGGCACATCTCGACAAGGAGCGCATCCTCGAGCTGTACCTCAATCGCGTTCCGCTGGGGCAAGGCGCCTCCGGCGTGGCCGCTGGTGCCGCGCTCTACTTCGACGCCGACGCGCGCGAGCTGAGCCTCGGGCAAGCGGCGATGCTCGGCGCCTTGGCGCGCGCGCCGTCGCGCGACAATCCGCTCGCCGCCCCCGAGCGGGCGCGCGCGCGGCGCGCGCTGACGCTGCGCCGCATGGTCGAGCTGGGCTTCGCCCGCCCCGCGGACGCCCACCGCGCCGCGGAAGAACCGCTCATCGCGCGCGATCGCCGCACAGGCTCCTTCGCCGCTCCGCACTTCACGACACGGGTGCTGCAGGAGAGCCGCGGCTCGGACGGGACGTGGCGTACCACGCTCGACCTCGGACTTCAGAGCGCGCTCGAGTCCGAGGTGCGCCACACGGTCGCCGTGCTGCATGATCGGATCGTCGCCCACGCGGCCGTCGTCGTATTGGACAACCCAACGGGCGAGGTACTCGCCTGGGTCGGCTCCCCGGATTTCTGGGCCGATACCGCTGGCCAAGTGGACATGGTGGTCTCGCCGCGGCAGCCGGGATCGGCGCTCAAGCCATTCCTGTACGGGCTGGCGCTCGACCGCGGGTACACCCCCGCATCGGTGCTTCCCGACCTGCCCCATACGTACCGGACGACGCTGGGTCCCTATCGCCCACGCAACTACGATCGCCGCTTTCACGGGCCGGTGCGCGCCCGCGAGGCGCTCGCCAGCTCGTACAACATTCCCGCCGTCGAGCTCGCCGAGCGTCTCGGCATCGGCAGCCTGTACCGCACCCTGCACCTGGCCGGCTTCGCGTCGCTCGACCACGGCGCTGAGTACTACGGCCTGGGGCTCGCGCTCGGGAACGGCGACGTCACGTTGCTCGAGCTGGCGAACGGGTACCGGGCCCTGGCGAACGGGGGCCTATGGACGCCGGTGCGGTGGAACGGGGACGCGGGCAGTGATACGCCCGCGGAGACGCGGCGCGTCATGACGACCCCCGCGGCGGCCTTGGTGCTCGACATGCTCAGTGACCCGGTCGCCCGCGTGCCGGCGTTCGGACTCGAGACGCCGCTCGATTTCGCGTTCCCGGCGGCGGCGAAGACCGGCACCAGCCGTCACTTCACCGACAACTGGGCGGTCGCGACGACGGGGCGGTTCACCGTGGCGGTGTGGGTCGGGAACTTCAACGGCCGACCGATGCAGGGCGTGGGCGGCATCACGGGCGCGGGCCCGCTGCTGCATCGCGCGGTGCTGCTGACGGCGCGCGCGTATCCGCCCGGAGTCTTGCCGACGCCCCGGCAGGCGGGAGCCGTCGCGCTGCGGGTTTGCCGTCTCTCAGGGCTGCGCGCCACTCCCGACTGCCCCCAGATGGTCGAGTGGTTCGTGCCCGGCACCCAGCCCGATCGCGACTGCGACTGGCACCGGGACGGAAGCGTCGTGCTGCCGGTTGAGTACGCCGAGTGGCGAACGACCGCTGACGTAGAGGCGAACCCCGCGGTCGTGCCGCGGGGTGAGACGGCGTTTCGCATCACCAGCCCGCAGGACGGCGACCGCTACGGCGTTCCGGTGGGCGTGGACGGGCGCTACGCCACGCTGGCGTTACGCGCGGCCGGCGGCGGCAGCGAGCTCGGCGTTCGCTGGTTCGTGGACGGGCGGGAAACACGCGAGTCGCGCTGGCAGCTCACACCGGGAGCTCACACCATTCGGGCCGAAACACCTCGGGGGGAGCGAGCCGAGGTGCACATCGGCGTGCAGTGACGCTAGACCGCAGGCCTGGGCTTGAGGATGTGCAAGACGAGCTGCAGCCCGATGAACCAGAACCCTCCATAGATCAGCGGCGGCAGCGCGGACGTGTCGCGGCCGTAGGCCAGAAGTGCCCAGCGGCCCAACTCGTAGCACCACAGGCCGCCCGCGAACCAACCCACCACGCGGACCAGAAAGCCTGAGCCGGTCTCGATCCCCGGCAGCTTGAGCAGGAGCACTTCGACCCAGTACCCGACGTACATGAACGAGAACGCCAGCGTGAAGTCGTCGAGCAGGTCCCACCCTAAGGTCCCTTGGCGCGGCAGCGTGACGAAGAAGATCAGCGCGAGTGGGATCGCTAGCAGCGTATTCCGGGTCAGCGCTTTCACTTGAGGTAGCCCTCCAGCCAGTCGAGGACGGTGCCCCACCAGACCCGCCGGTTACGCGGGCGGAGCACCCAGTGCCCCTCGTCGGGGAAGTACAGGAACTTCGCGGCGACGCCCATCCGCTTCGCCGCGGTGAACGCCTGGTAGCCCTCCGACAGATCGACGCGGTAGTCGAGCTGCGAATGCACGATGAGCATCGGCGTCTTCCAATGTTCCACGAAGTTCAACGGATTCCACTGGCGATAGAGATCGCGCTTCGCGTACGGATTGCCGCCGAACTCCCAATCGGTGAACCACAGCTCTTCTGTGGTGCCCGCCATGCTCACCGTGTTGAACACGCCGTCGTGGTCTACCAACACCTTGAAGCGGTCGGTGTGGCCGGCAATCCAGTAGACCATATAGCCGCCGTAGGACGCGCCGGCCGCGCCCATCCGCGTCGAGTCGACGTACGGCAGGCGCGCGACGACGTCGAGGCCCTTCATGACGTCCTCGTAGGGATAGTCGCCCCAGTGGCGCGAGATCGCGTCGGTGAACTTCTGGCCGTAGCCGGTGGAGCCGTGGAAGTTCACCGCGGCCACGGCGAATCCGCGCGACGCGAACATCTGGAAGTTCCAGCGGGCGCCCCACGAGTCGAGCCACGCTCCCTGCGGCCCACCGTGAATCAGATACACGAGGGGGTAGCGTTTCCCCGCAGTGAACCCGGGCGGCTTCTGCAGCCAGCCGAACACGGAGTCCCCGAGCGCACCGACGAACCCGAACTCCTCGAGCGGCGGCAGGTCGAGCGTGGCAACGGCGGAGTCGGTGTGATGGGTCAGCGCCTTCCCCGAGACCCAGACTTCAGGCGGCTGCGTGTTGCTCTGGTGGAGATAGACCAGGGTGCGGCCGTCGGGAGCGACCTGCACGTTGGTGTTGACGCCGCCGGATACAACGATGGAACGACGGAAAGATGGAACGTCGATGCGGTACACGTTGTCGCGCCCGCGCTCTTCAACGACGGCGTATACACACGTGGAGCTCGGACACCACGTGTAGGAGCCGACGGAGAGCGTCCAACCAGCGGTTGCGTCCACCACGTTCCCACCCTCCGTCGTTCGATCTTTCCGTCGCATTAGCATCAACCGCAGACGGTCGGCCTCGAACCCGGGCCGCTCCATCGAGAGATATGCCAGCCACTTCCCATCAGGCGAGTAGCGCGGCGTGTTGTCAGCCCCGGGGCTGGTGGTGATCGGCCGCATGGCGCCGCCGTCCGGAGCCAGCGCGAACAGATCGACGTTCGTATTGTCGGCGACCGTCGAGTCGCCATGCATCGCAACAACGACCTCGCCCCCAAACGGCGGCACTGCAACGTCGCCATCCCCCCCCGTCGCGATCGTCGGCACGTCGTGGTCCACCGGGGTCAAGTCCGCCGCCTTGCCGGTCGCGGCGTCCACGAGAAACAGGTGTTGGCGTTTGCCCGCGCGGAAGTCGTCCCAGTGGCGCCACATCAGATTGGTCCAGATGCGCGCCTCAGTAGGATACGCGCCGTTGCGGCGGTCGATCTCCTGCTCGGCGGGCCACTTGATGTCGCTCACGACCAACAGGCCGGCGCCGCCAGGGAGCCAGATCGGATCGGATGCACCATCCGGCAGACTCGACAGTTTGCGCGCGTCGCCACCGCCGATCGGCAGGAGCCACACCTGGGCGCCGCTGTCGCGCGTCGAAATGAATGCGAGCGTCTTGCCGTCGGGCGACCAGCGCGGCTGGCGGTCGGAACCGGGGCCCCCGGTGACCTGCCGCGAGCGGCCCGTCGCCACTTCCGTCACCCAGACGCGTGAAATGCCGCGGTTTTCCTGCAACGACGGCACGCCCACCGTGTACGCCACCCATTTCCCGTCGGGGGACAGCTGCGGGTCGCTCACGCCCTTCAGAGCGATGAAATCTTCGAAGGCGATCGCTCGTTTTTGCGCCGGGAGAAGGGACGGGGAAAGGAGAAGACACGCGAGCAGCGAGACGGGAATGCGCATTAGAACTCCGGGTGAGTCATGATGGCGCGGACGAGGTCGTCGTACACTTTGGAGTCGGGCGTGACGGCGCCGCTCTCGTCGGTGTGGACGTTCCACGAGCACAGCTCGTTCAGCGCCGTGGCCTCCTCGTACGTCAGGTGCAACACGTGGCCGGTGCCGTCCCGCTTGGCGCTGTCGAGGACCTTCTTCAAGACGTCGGGGAGATGCTTCGCGCCGCGCATGGCATCGTATTGCTGCCTGGTCACGCTGAGATCCATGCGCTAATGTTGGTACCTTCGCCGCCGCCCGCAACCGGTCGCACGACCCCACAGCCAGGAGTCTGATGCCCCGCACCGCGTTTCTTGGCACTGGTTTCCACGTGCCCGCCCGCGTCGTCACCAACGACGACCTCGCCAAGATTATGGACACGTCTGACGAGTGGATCGTCCAGCGCAGCGGCATCAAGACGCGCCATTGGGTGTCGGATGGTGATACCGGCGTTTCGCTGGCACGCGAGGCGTCGCTCAAGGCGATCGCCAACGCCGGCCTCAAGGCGACCGACATCGATTGCATCATCTACTGTACGTGCACGCCCGATCACTTCGAACCCGGCAACGGCGTGTTTTTGCAGCGCGAGCTGGGGATCACCGACATCCCCGCCGTGGACGTGCGCAACCAGTGCAGTGGGTTCATCTACGGGCTGTCGATCGCCGACGCATGGATTCGGACCGGCCAATACCGCCACGTACTGCTGGTCGGCGCCGAGATCCACTCGCGCGGCCTCGACAAGACGACGCGCGGCCGCGACACGGCGGTGCTGTTCGGGGACGGCGCGGGCGCCGTGGTGCTCGGCCCCACCGACGAGAACGGCCGCGGCGTGCTGTCCACGCACATCTTCGCCGATGGCCGGTTCGCCGAAAAACTGTGGGTCGACGCCCCCGGCCTCGCGCACGATCCGTTCGTGAGCAAGGAGATGTTGGACCAGGGCCTCCATCTGCCGGTGATGGAAGGACGCGAGGTGTTCAAGTTCGCGTCCGTGAAGATGCCGGAATCGGTCGCGATTGCCCTGAAGGCCAACGGTTTCACCCCCGCCGACGTCAAGCTGCTCGTCCCCCACCAAGCCAATTTGCGAATCATCGAGATGGTGCAAAAGGCGACGGGCCTGAGAGACGATCAGGTCTACACCAACATCCAGCGCTACGGCAACACCACCGCCGCCTCGATCCCCATCGCGCTCGACGAAGCGGTGGCCGAAAAGCGGCTCGGGCGCGGCGATCTGCTCGTGTTGACCGCTTTCGGCTCCGGCTTCACGTGGGGGAGCGCTGCGATTCGCTGGTAGCCTCTAACCGCCCCCACGGCCTGCAGGTACCTTAGCCGCAGCAGGTCTCGAGGATGGCGGATGCGAGCTGTAGAGTGTCGCCGGCGGACGTTGGTCGCGTGGTCGGTCGTGCTGGGCGCTGCCTGGGCGGGAATCTCCGCGTGCAACCGGCGGCCCGCCATCGTCGGGACCACCTACTGGGACCCATCCCCCAGTGTGATCGACGTGGTGCGCGAGGAGGTCGGGCGCTGGCCCGGCGGCGCCCCCGCGGAGATCCGTAAGCCCTCGTCGTACCTGGAAACGCATGCCGAGCGCGAGGTGGATGGCGCCGCGCAGCTCACCAAGCTGGCCGGCGTCGTGGCGGTTGTGGGGCACCAAGACAGTCGGACCACCCTCCTCGCGGCACCCGTCTACCACGAAGCTCGCGTTCCACTGGTGGTTCCGACCGCCACGAGCCGCGCGATCGGCGTCGCGAGCCCGTGGATCTTCCCGTTGGCACCGAACGATTCCCAGGAAGGAGTCTTCATCGCCGACTTCGCTACTCGAGGGCTCGGCGCGAAGGCCATCGCCCTCTTGTATGACAATGACGAATACGGGCGCGGCCTCCGGGACGGTGTCCAGGCGGCGCTCACCGCGGCCGGCACCTCGCTCAGCGCCGAGGCACCGATCGGCGCGATCTGCGAGCCCGGTGGTGGAAGTGACGCGTCGCTCGCGCTCCTGACGCCGAGCCGGCACCCCCCCGACCTCCTCGTGATCGCCAGCCGCCCGCGCGACGCTGGCTGCATCGTCCGGCAGGCGCGCCGGCGAATCCCGGCGCTTCGCTTCATCGCCGGCGATGCCGTGGAGATGAGCGATAGCCTGCTCGCCGCGATGGGCGCCGGGGCGGAATCGACGTACTTCGCAGCGTTCTGGTACAGCGGCCTCACGGACGAGCGTTCGGCGGCGTTCACAAGCGCATACCGCCGCATCGTGGGCACGGCACCGAAGCCCGGAGCCGCGATGCATTACGATGCCCTCATGCTGGTGATGCAGGCAGTGCGTGAGGTGGGCTCCAGCCCGAGGGCGATCAGGACGTTTCTCACGGAACTCGGGAAGTCCCGGCCCGCGTACCAGGGCGTCACCGGACCGATTACGTTCGGTCCCGAGCGGCGCCGTCCACTCTACATGCTGCGGGTCCGTGCAGGCGCGGCCGTCGCCGTTCCCCTCCCCATCCCGTGAGAAGGGCGCTCACCCTCCGGGGGTCGCTGCGCCTGCTCGGCCTGGGCGCGATGGCGTACGTGGCGATCATCGCCGTGGTGATCGCGCTGCGTCTCGGCCCCACGGCCATCGCGTTGCGCCGCTACAGCGAGCGCATGCTCGAAGGGTACAGCGGCATGCAGATCCGCACGTCGGCGTTCCACACGATCATCGAGGACATCCACCCGCTGCTCATCGCCATCAGCCGTGGCGCGTCGCCCGACGCGTCGCGGCCCCGTCTGACGGGGCTGCGCGCGCGTGTCGACTCGCTGTCCGCCCTTGAGAGCGGCGTCCCCCAAATCGCCACCATCCCGAACGAAATGCGCGTCGAGTTCGCCGCGGGCAGCGTGGAGCAATCTGGACTCGAGGTGGCGCTGACGGAGACGCTGGCGAACCTCGAGCTGGGCCGCGCGGCCGTCGCGGCGCGCCGGCTCGAGGCGGCGGACTCGATCGCCAGCCTCCTCGACCACCACGTCGCCGAAGCGCAGCACCTCGGCCTCGTGGACCTGATCCGACGCGAAAGCGCCCTGGCGGATGCCACCACGGCCAGCCTCAAGGCCATCGGGGGGTGGCTCGGGCTCGGCATCATACTGGCGCCGTTCTTTGTGGTCTTCCTGCGACGCCGCTTCTACGATCCGCTCTCCGAGCTGGACCGCGCTCTCGTCCGGGTCGCGCACGGCGACCTCGAAGGCATGATCCCCGTGCTCCGGCAGGATGAGCTGGGGCGGCTGAGCGGGCATTTCAACGAAACCACGGCGATGTTGCGCCGCCGAGCCGAAGAGACGCGCCGCCACGCGCAGGCGGCGCTGCGTGAGAGCGAGGAGCGCTACGAGGCGATCGTCGCGTTCGCGCCGCTCGGCATCGCCGTCGTCGACGCCGCAGGACGGTACGTGCACGTCAACCCCGCTCTGGAGCGCTTTCTTGGTTACACCGAGGCGGAGCTCCGCACTATGAGCTTTAGCGACGTCACGCTGGCGGCGGACGTCGCCCTGACCAAGGACCTCTTCCAGGAAATGGTCAGTGGCGCCCGTGATCGCTTTCATATCGAGAAGCGCTACAAGCGGAAGGACGGTACGGTCGTGTGGGGCCGGCTCATGGTGGCTGCGGTGCGGGATGACGCCGGGAAGCTCATCCACACGATCTCACTCACCGAAGATGTGACGGAGGAACGGCAGCGTGACGCCGCGGCGCGGCAGGTGGAGGAACGCCTCCGGCGCGACCAGGCCGCCCTCGTCGAGCTGGCGCGGCACACCGCCTTCACCACGGGCGACGTACGCGCCGCCTGGCAGGAGCTCACCGAGGGCGCGGCGCGAACCCTGGACGTCGCGCGCGTGAGTATCTGGCTGCTCGATGGCGACGGTACGACGCTCCGCTGCAGCGACCTCTACGACCTCACCCGGGATCGGCATTCCGCGGGGATCGAGCTCGCGGCAGAGCGCTTCCCCACGTACTTCCGGGCGCTACAGCAGGACCGCGTCATCGCCGCGCCCGACGGCCGCACCGAGCCGCGGACCCAAGAGCTGAGCGGCACCTACCTCATACCACTCGGCATCACGTCATTGCTCGACGCACCGATCCGGGTCGGGGGGCGGGTGGCGGGCGTGGTCTGCCACGAGCACATCGGGCCGACGCGTGATTGGACCCCGGCGGAGCAGAGTTTCGCCGGATCGATCGCCGATCTGGCGGCGCTCGCGCTCGAGGCGGCCGAGCGGGCGCGTACGGGAGTCGCCTTGCACAAGTCGGAGGAGAAGTTCGCGACGGCGTTCCGGTTGAGTCCGAACCCGAGTGTGATCGCGCGCGTCGACGACGGCGTGCTCGTGGACGTGAACGAAGCATACCTCTCGGCCACCGGGTTCACACGCGAAGAGGTGCTTGGGAAAGGCGCCCAGGACGTCCTCTGGCCGGTGCCGGAGGGCCGCACCGACATGATGCGCGAGCTGGAGAAGCACGGTCGCCTCCGCCATTTGGACCTGAAGATGCGAACCAAGGCGGGGCCGTTCCTCGACGTGCTGGTGTCGGTGGAAGTCATCGAAATCGACGGCGTACGCCATACCCTCGGCTCCGCGATCGACATCACCGAGCGCAACCGCGTCGCCGAAGCGTTGCGCGAGAGCGAACAGCGGTTTCGGCGGCTGGTCCAGGATCTGAGCGTGGGTGTGGCCCTGCTCGACGGGGCTGGAGAGGTGCTGATGTGCAATCCAGCGGGGCTCGAGATGCTCGGCGTCACGCCCGAGGACATCGGAAAGAAGGGGTTCTGGCAGCGCGAGTTGCTCGCTCTCCGGGAGGACGGCACGCCTTACGCCCAGCACGAGCGCCCCGTCTTGAACGCGGTGCGCAACGGGACCCCGCTGCGCAACGCCGTGCTGGGCCATCGGCCCCGCGGCCAAAGCGAGATGCAGTGGGCGAGCTTCAACGTCGACCCGCAGCGGGACGCGCAGGGCGTGGTGCGCAACGTGATCGTGTCGTTCTCTGACATTACCGAGCGCAAGCGGGCCGAGCAGCAGCTCCGGCTGCTGGCGCTTGCGGTCGAGAGCACCACTGAGGGCATCAGCATTACGGACTTGGTCGGCCGGTTCACATTCGTCAACCCTGCGTTCCTCGATTCCGTCGGATATACCGAGGAGGAGGTCCTGGGGCAGCCCGTGGCCATCGTCAACTCTCCCAAGAATCCCCCCGGCCTCCAAGACGAGCTGCGGGCCGCCACGGCGCGGGGCGGATGGACCGGTGAGTTGTACAACCGCCGCAAGGACGGCACGGACTTCTTGCTCGCCCTCACGAGCGCCCCAGTGCGGGATGCGGAGGGACACGTCATTGCCTTGATGGGCGTATCGAGCGACAGCACCGAACGACGGCGGGGCGAAGAGCAAACGCGCCTCCTGCAGGAGACGCTGCGCCGTACCGAGACGATGTCCGCGCTCGGCGCGGTGGTCGCCGGCGTGGCGCACGAGGTCCGCAACCCCCTGTTCGCCATCTCCGCCACCGTGGATGCCCTGGAAGCGCGGTTCGGCCCGCAGCCGGCCTATGCGCGTTACACCGAGACGCTGCGTCAGGAGGTCAACCGCCTGAGCCGCCTCATGAGTGACCTGCTCGACTATGGCCGGCCACCCCGCCTCGACCTGACGGACAGCCCTGTCGGTCCCGTGGTGACACGCGCGATCGCCGCCTGCACGCCACTCGCCGAGCAGACCGGCGTCCGCCTCATCGCCGAGATCGCCGACGACCTGCCGCTGCTCCCACTCGACCCGGCGCGCATGCTCCAGGTGCTCCAAAACTTGATCGACAACGCAATCCAGCACTCACCGCGCGGTGGCGAGGTGACCGTACAGGCGGCCGCGGTCCTGGCGCCGAACGACGTGGGGATCGAGCTTTCCGTGGCCGATCAGGGGCCCGGGATTCGCACGGAAGACATGGCCAACATTTTCGAGCCGTTCTTCACACGACGGCGCGGCGGTACGGGGCTGGGGCTCTCCATCGTGCAGCGGATCGTCGAGCAGCACGGCGGGGACGTCGACGCCGACAACCGCGACAGCGGCGGCGCCTTGATCACAGTGCGACTGTGCCGCCCGGCAGGAGCGACCGCGTGACGAAACCGAAGATCCTCATCGTCGACGACGAAGAGCGGATCCGCTTCGCGGTCCGCGACTTCCTCGAGCTGCAGGACTATGAGGTCGTGGAGGCCGACACCTGCGCGGCGGCGGAGGAGGTCTGCCGCGCCGCCCGCCCCGATGCCGCCGTGCTCGACTACGGCCTCCCCGACGGCAACGCGCTGGAGCTGCTGCCGCGCCTCAAGACGATCGATCCCGATCTTCCCGTGGTGATCCTCACCGGCCAGGGGACCATCGACCTGGCCGTCCGCGCGATCAAAGAGGGCGCCGATCACTTCCTGATGAAGCCGGTCGAGCTCCCGGCCCTGCTCGTGCTGCTGCAGCGCCTGATCGAGCGGGAGCGGACGCACCGGCGCGACCTTGCGGGTGAAGCCCGTCGCGGTCGCGCGGAGCTGAACCCCTTCCTCGGTTCGAGTCCGGCGATGCGGCGCCTCGCCGAACAAGCGGAGAAGATGGCCGACGCCGACAGCCCCGTACTGATCCTGGGCGAGACGGGCGCCGGCAAGGGTGTGCTCGCGCGCTGGTTGCACGAGCATTCTCCCCGGACGCGCGAGGCGTTCGTGGACCTGAATTGCGCCGGGCTGTCACGCGAGCTGCTCGAATCCGAGCTGTTCGGGTATGCGAAGGGCGCGTTCACGGGAGCCGCCAGCAACAAGCTCGGTCTGCTCGAGGTGGCGCACCGCGGCACCGTGTTTCTCGATGAGATCGGCGACGTCGATCCGCTGATCCAGCCGAAGCTCCTCACGGTGCTCGAAGACAAGCGCTTTCGCCGGCTGGGCGACGTGCGCGACCGGACCGTGGACCTTCGGCTCATCGCCGCCACGTCGCATGACCTCGCGCGCCTGTCTCAAGAACAGCGGTTCCGCAGCGACCTGTACTTCCGCATCAGTACGCTCGTGCTGCGCGTGCCGCCGTTGCGGGAGCGCCGCGAGGATACGGCCCTCCTCGCCGCCGATCTGCTGGAGCGCCTGTCGGTGCCGCGCGGTCGCCGCGCCACCCTCAGTCCCGCCGCGCTCACCGCCTTGCAAGCCTATCCGTGGCCCGGGAACATCCGCGAGTTACGCAACGTGCTGGAGCGCGCGGTGCTGCTCTCGACCGATTCCGTGCTCGGCCCTGGCGACCTGCACTTCGACCCCTTGCCCCCGGGTGCCGCCCCAGGCCCGGCTCACGATGGGACCCTCACGCTCGCCGAGCTGGAGCGGCGTCACATCGAGCACGTGCTCCAGGAGGTGGGTGGCCGCGTGGCGGAAGCCGCGACGCGGCTCGGCATTCCCCGTAGCACCCTCTATCAGAAGATCAAAGCGCTTCGCATCGAGGTGTCCAAGTCCTAGAAGGCCCGGTTCTCGAATCCAGAATCTGCGTCTCCTCCAGCACTGCTCCCAATCCCAACTCGCGTAGTCGCAAGCCTTTGACAACGGGCCTCCATCGGGCACGACGCTTGCCTTACCACGTCTCCGGAAGCAGTCGATTCACCCTGTTCCGCTGGAGATGGAGTGGCTCACATCCTGGTCGTCGACGACGAAGAATCGATCCTGTTCGCGTTGGAGCAGTACATCATCGCGCAGGACTGCACCGTGGACTGCGCGCGCGAAATCGAAGAAGCGCAGGCGCTGCTCGATAACATCCAATACGACCTCGTCATCGCCGATCTCCGCCTGAGCGGGATCCACGGCGCCGAGGGCCTCGACCTGGTGAGCATGGTGCGCGCGTGCTGTCCCAAGACGCGCATCATCGTCCTCACCGCCTATAGCTCCGCCGACGTCGCGCAGGAAGCGCTGCGCCGTGGGGCCGACGCATTCCTTCACAAATCAACGGCACTCTCCGAGGTCGCGCGCGTCGCGATGCAGGTGCTGGGGTGTGCCGCCTAATGCATCTCATCGATCAGATTCTCGCCACCGACGGGCTCACGGTCATGTTTCAGCCGGTCGTTGAGCTCGAGGGCGACACACTTCGTCTGCACACGCTCGAATGTCTGACCCGTGGGCCCAAGGGCAGCAACGCGGCCCGGGCGGATGTGATGTTCGAGTACGTGCGCCGCAAGCGGGTCGAGCCGATCGTCGACCGCGCCTGCATCACGGCCGCGCTGCACGCAGCGTCGGCGCTCCCCGGAACCCCGCGGCTGTCGCTGAACGTGCATGCGTCGACGTTGGGCCGGGATGCGGACTTTCCATCGTTCTTGGACGCTGTCACCGACCGCCAGGGCATTCACCCATCTCGTCTCACGATCGAAATCGTTGAGCACGCGCGGGCCTGGGACGGCGTCACATTTTCGCGGGCGCTGCAAGCGCTCCGCACGCTGGGCGCGCGGATCGCGCTCGACGACGTTGGGCTCGGGCACTCCAACTACGGGATGATGCTCGACACCCAGCCGGAATACCTGAAGATCGACCGGTACTTCGTCCATGGCGCGCTCGGCGACCTCCACCGCCGCGCGGTCCTGGATTCCATTGCCCAGCTGGGCCTGAAGCTCGGCGCCCGCGTCGTTGGCGAGGGCGTGGAAGAA
>Ga0307299_10000031_pt1 | contig 41136 bp, 38 predicted proteins | sample ER_DNA_159_FD_194466 | JGI IMG/M metagenome (GOLD analysis project Ga0307299, IMG submission 194466) | Bulk soil microbial communities from the East River watershed near Crested Butte, Colorado, United States - ER_DNA_159 | ecosystem: Environmental > Terrestrial > Soil > Floodplain | place... | reverse complement strand
CTCCGGCGCGGCCCAGCTGACCGTGGCCGCACCCACCCGCGCGAAGCTCGAGCTCGCGCTGGCCGGCGGAGCGGACGAGATCGTGCTGCTGGACCGAGCCGATACCGCCGCCTCAATGGACAGATTGCGTTCGCTCCGCCCCGACGGTTACGACGTGGTCATCGACGCCACCGGTGCGACGTCGGTGCTCCAGCACACGTTGGCCCTGACCCGGACCGGTGGCACCGTCTTCGTGTACGGGATGACTGCGGCATCGGCCAGCTGGCCGGTGGCCCCGTATGACATCTTCCGTCGCGAGCTCACCATCAAAGGCTCGTTCGCGCAACAGTTTTCCTTCGACCGGGCCCTGGCATACCTGCGCAGCGGGAGAGTCGACACCACAGGAATGGTGACAAACCGGTTCACGCTCGACGACTACGCCGGGGCGTTGACTGCCGTCGCAGACAGCTCCTGCGTCAAGGCGGTGATCGAGTGAGACGGAGGCTTCGGGTCAGCCTGAAGCGGGATGAGCGGCGATTCTCGGTCTGGACCCACAAAAAAGGAGGGGTGGAGATGACCCAGCCGACGGTGCTGGTCACCAGTCGTTCCTTTTCCTCGGGTGATCTCGATGCCCGTGGACAGCTTGAGTCAGCCGGGGTGCGGGTCGTGCTGGGGCCCGCCGATCATGATCTTGAAACCGTGCGGCCGCTGCTAGCTGAGGCTTTGGCCTGGATCGCGGGCGTGGGGCCGGTCACAGCGGACCATCTCGACGCCGCTCCGCGGCTACGGCTGGTCGCGCGCTATGGAGTGGGCGTCGAAGCGGTCGACCTGTCCTACGCCGACCAACGCGGCATCACGGTGACCAATACGCCCGGAGCCAACAGCGGCGCCGTCGCCGAGCACGCGCTGGCGCTCATGCTGAGCGCACTTCGCCACGTGACTGCCGGGGACCGACGCGTGCGACGCGGGGACTGGCAGGTCCAACGGACCCGTGAGCTCGGCGCGCTGACGGTAGGCATTGTTGGGGTTGGGCGGATCGGGCGCGGTGTCGCGGACCGGCTGTCCGGCTTCGGTAGCACGGTGCTGGGCTATGACCCGTGGGTCGATGAGGAGACCTTTCGGGCGGCCGGCATCGCACCGACCTCGCTTACGGAGATGGCTACTCGGAGCGATGTCGTCTCCCTTCATGCACCCGGTGATGCGACGCTGGTCGACCGTGATTGGCTGAGCGTGGTGAAGCCAAGCCTGATCCTGGTCAACACCGCCCGAGCCATGTTGGTCGACGAGCTTGCCGTGGCCGAGGCGCTCGCGGCAGATCGGCTGCAGCTCTACGCCACCGACACTTTGTCGGCGGAGTCAGGCACGGACAGTCGGTTGCTCGATCCACAGTTGACCGACCGGACCATCTTCACCCCCCACTCGGCGGCCAACACGGTCGAAGCTGTGGACAAGATGAGCGGTGGTGCTGCAGCTGCCGTGCTCGCCATACTGAGCGGCGATACCCCAGCCGACGTGGTCCGACCAGGCCCGAGCAAGGAGATCGGCTAGATGCGTCAGCCAGCGTCCCTCCTCCAAGGCCTAGAACGGGCGGGGATCCTGGCGGTGCTCCGCGCACCGTCGGCCGAGCACGCGGTGCGGGCGGTCGATGCGCTGGTGGCCGGTGGAGTCCTGGGCATCGAGATCACGTACAGCACCCCGGACGCCGCCGACGCTATCGCGGAGGCGGCGCGCAGACATGGGGACGCCATCTACCTAGGCGCCGGCACCGTGTTGACAGCCGCCCAGGCCCAGGAGGCGGTCGAGGCGGGTGCGACCTTCTTGGTCAGTCCCGGCACCGACGAGGTTGTCGTAGCGGCCATGAGAGGGACCGGGGCTGCCACCTTCGCTGGCGCTCTTACGCCCAGCGAGGTGATGGCAGCCCTGCGTATCGGCGTGGATGCGGTCAAGATCTTCCCTGCTTCACTCGGCGGTCCGGCGTACCTGAAGGCGCTGCGTGGGCCATTCCCCGACGTGGCGTTCATGCCCACAGGTGGCGTCAGCGTTGCCAATATCAGCGACTGGCTGGCTGCCGGGGCTGTAGCGGTGGGCGCCGGTAGCGAGCTGTGCTCACCGGATGCAATGGCCGCCGGGCGCTGGGACGACATCGAGGCCACGGCCCGCGAGTTCGCTGCCGCGTACCAGTCGGCAAGCAGCGACAGACCATGACCGCTGGACCTAGAGACATCGAGAGCGGGCGCGGTGACGGCTCGTACATGGGCTTCGTCGGCGTGGCGACCGGCACATCCTCGATCCGGAAAGTGTTTCCACTTTGGGCTGACGCGCTCGGCCTGCCTACCCGGACCCTGCGCGGCCACGACATAGCGCTGGCATCACCGCCCCAGACTTACCGCGAGGTGGTGGCCGAGATCCGAGACGACCCACAGCATCGGGGAGCGCTGGTGACCACGCACAAGATGGCGGTCTTTAGCTCGGCGCGCGATATGTTCGACCAACTTGACGAGTTGGCGCTGACGTTCGGTGAGGTCTCGTCGATCGCCAAGCGCGGTGACCGGCTGAGCGGCGCCGCCAAGGACCCGGTCACCGTACGGCTGGCCTTGGAGGAGTTCCTGCCCGCCGGCCACTTCGAGCAGACCCGAGCCGCAGCGCTGGTGCTCGGGTCCGGCGGTGCGGGTTGCGCGCTGACCCATCAGCTCGGCCTCCGTAGCGACTTGCCGGCGAAGATCATCTGCACCGCTCGGAAGCAGTCCGCGCTGGACCACCAGCGACAGCTGCACGAGCGCGCCGGCATCCCGTCTGGTCTTATGGAGTACGCCCTGACCGACCACCCGGAGGACGTCGACGAACTGCTGCTCACCTTGCCGTCGGCAAGCCTGGTCGTCAACGCGACGGGCATGGGCAAGGACGTCCCCGGCTCACCGGTGACCGATGCTGGCCGCTTCCCCGAGCGGGCAGTGGTCTGGGACTTCAACTACCGCGGGACGCTCGAGTTCTTGCACCAGGCCCGCGCCCAGCGAGACTCGCGATCCCTGGTGATCGAGGATGGCTGGCGCTACTTCATTCACGGCTGGACTCAGGTCATCGCTGATGTCTTCGACATCGACATGCCGCACCAGACTGTCGTTCGGCTGAGTAGGATCGCGGCCGGCGTCCGGTGACGGGCTTCAAGTGATCAGCGACGGAGCGCCGACCGGAACGGTGACGACGGTGCTCAGTACCATCGATGCTCGGAGCCTCGGCCGGACGAACTACCACGAGCACTTGTTCCAGGTCACCCCGTTGCTGCCCGGCGACGAGCTCGACGACGAGGACGCAAGCCGGCAGGAAGCCGCGCTGCTGCGTGAGTCCGGGTTCGACGCCATGATCGACGCCACCCCGACCGCGTTGGGCCGAAACCCCGCCGCACTGGCCCGGATCAGCCGAGCGACCGGTATTCACGTCGTCGCCACCACTGGCGGTCACCGTGAAGCCCACTATGCTCCCGGGCACTGGTTGCTGGAGCTCAGTTCGGGTGAGCTCGGGAACCGCTTCACCGACGACGTTCAGGTCGGCATGCCCGTACGCGACGCCGCTGGCTCGGCTGAGGTGGTGGCCAATGAGGCCGGCTTACCTGTCCGGGCCGGGGTCTTGAAAGCGGGGATCGGCTACTGGGGTTGGACAGCGTTCGAACGGCGGGTGCTGGCCGCGGTCGCCGCCGCGCACGCACGAACGGGCGCGCCGGTGATGGTGCACCTGGAGCACGGCAGCGCCGCGTTCGAACTGCTCGAGGTGCTGGCGAGTGACGGAGTGCGACCTGAGGCGGTGCTACTGGCGCATGTTGACCGCAACCCCGATCCCGGCCTGCACGCCGAGCTCGCCGCCGCTGGCGCATACCTTGGATATGACGGCTTCGCCCGCACCCGCGACTGGCCGGACTCGATGCTGATCGATTGCCTGGTCAGATCCGCAGAGCTCGGCGCGAACGACCGACTGATGATCGGCGGCGACGTGGCGCGGAGGACCCGATATGTGCCTACGGCGGGCGCCCGGGACTGGCCTACGTGGGCCGGCGGGTGCTGCCGCGGCTCGTGCAGGCCGGCTACGAGGATTTGGTCGAAGCCGTCCTGGTTCGCAACCCGGCCCGCTATCTCAGCACTGTCTCCCGGTCGGCGAACCGCACACTGCCAAAAGAGAGAGATCGAGGGGTGGGAGATCCGCGGTGCTCGCCATGGTGACCACCGCCAGCAGGGACTACGCCGAGTCGCGATGCAGGGGCCGCCGAGTCTCCGGCCGGGTCAGGTCGTGCGATAACGCGTCTTCCGGCGCTTGCGAGGTTCGCGCCGCGACCTCTCGTCCTCGATCTGGCGGATCAGGTCTCTACGCACCTCCGCGAGGGCATGATCAAGGTCGCGCTCGTGGGAGGTGGCCACGAGGTGCGCCCGTCCGGCTAGCCAGGCTTGAAGGGTCACCTTCTGGTCCGGGCCCTCGGTGTCTTTCAATGACACCTCGAGGTCGACCTGGTCGTGTCCCCATCCAGACAGGTGCGGCGCTAGTGCGGACAGGGCCTCGAGAATGCGCGGCCGATCGGCTGCGGCGAAGCCGGCGCCGAGGCGCAGATGCTCATCCAGGGTCGCTGTTGGGCTGTTCTCGGTTCCGCTCATCGGTGCGCCTCTCTCGTGGATTCAGCGTATGACGTCGGCCTGAGCGGCCGTGTCCCTGTCGGCGGCGAGCGCTGTCGCGAGCGCGGCGCGCACCCCACCGCGCTGGTCTGGGCAGAGGTCTTCGTGGGGGCCCGACACTACTGGGCATCGACGCCACCGCCGGGCCGCCGACCGGCCGCAGACCCTGCCCACACAGGCGCGCCGGCGCTCGATCTCTCGCTAGTGGATGTCAGCCGTGAACGGGCCTTCGCGGCAACGGGTGGCACTACTGAATACCGAAGCCGCCCAGCGAAGTCTGAGGGATGCCGAAGGAACCATGAGTTACCAACAAGTGGAGGAGACGAGTTCTGTCGATGCCCACCCAGTAGTACAGCTGCCGATGACCCTCGCGGCTCGCCAGGGCCGCGATTGCCTCGACGAGTCGCCAGGACTTGCCAGTACCGCATGCCTCAGGGGCGACATACAGCTTCCGCTGGGGGCGTCACCACCGACCCGCACGTCTTCGCGAGGAGCCTGTGTGTGGCAGATTGACGGGACAGGCAACCGGCGGGCGCGTAGTCGCAGATCCCATCCTTCCCCTCGAAAGGAGAGAAAGCCCATGGTCCCCGAAACGATGACTGCAGCCGTGATGTATGCCCCAGGTGATATCCGAGTTGAAGGGGTCAATGTGGCATCCCCTGGACCCGCCGAGGTGCTGCTCAAGGTGGCGGCCTGCGGCGTTTGCGGCTCGGACATCCCACGGATGCTCCGGAACGGCGGCTACGTCATGCCGATCATCTGTGGTCACGAGTTTTCGGGCTACGTGGAACAGCTGGGTGAGGGCGTTACTGGCTTTGAAGTCGGGGACCTGGTGTCTGTACCTCCGCTCATTCCCTGTTACCACTGCGACTTCTGCCTCAGGGGCGAGTTCGGCCTGTGCGAGAACTATGACTACTTCGGCAGCAGGAGTAACGGCGCCTACGCGCAGTACGTCGTGTCACCCGTCGGCAACCTGGTCAAAATGCCCGCGGGTATCGACCCCCGGGCGGCCGCCATGCTGGACCCGGCCGCCATCGCACTCCACGCGCTGTGGAAGACCGGTTTGCGCTCCGGGCACCGGGTTCTGGTCGTCGGGGCTGGTCCGATCGGACTGTTCGCCGTCCAGTGGGCGAAGCTGGCTGGCGCGGGCCAGATTGTGACAGTCGATCTGAGCGCCGAGAAGTCGGCGATGGCTCGCGAGGCCGGTGCGACGGACGCGGTACAGACCCACGACGAAGCCAAGGCGCTCGCTGGGCGCGGCTTCGACATCGTGCTGGAGTCCGCCGGCGCTCCGGTGACAGCCGACATGGCAGCTCATCTCACCGGCCCCCAGGGCCACGCGGTGTTCGTCGGCATTCCGCACGCCCCCGTAACGCTCTCAAAGGAGACCTTCAACCAGTTCATGCGTCTGGAGGTGACGTTGCACGGCTCGTGGAACTCGTTCTCGGCGCCGTTCCCGGGCGACGAATGGCGTACGGCGGCCGACAAGCTCGCGAACGGCGAACTGAAGTGGGAGTTCATGATCACGCACGAACTGCCCCTGTCGGAGCTCCCAGCGATGATGATCAAGCTCGGCGACCGTTCCGAGTTCACGTCCAAAGTGATCTTTCTGCCGAACCGGGGCTGAGGATGGGAATCCTCGTCAGCATCGATCTCGGCACCGAGGGTGCCAGGGTGGGCGCGTTCACCGACGACGGCGTCTCGCTCGGTTCGGTACACCGCCCCTACCGCACGACGTTCCCTCGGCCCGGCTGGGCGGAACAGGACCCCGAGACCTGGTGGACGGCGTTCGTCGACGCGGCTCGGACGCTACTTGCGACGGATGCATGCCGTTCCGCCGGATCGGTGGTGGCAGTCGCCTCGGCGACCACCGCGTCTACAGTGGCCATCCTCGACGAGGTGGGAAGGCCGCTGCGGCCAGCCCTGCTCTGGATGGATTCGCGTGCCTCTCCGCAGGCAGAACGCACGGCGCAGCACGCCGAAACCCACACGATCCTTGCCTGGAGCGGTGGCTCCGATGCGGCCGAGTGGCTGCTGCCGAAGGCGATCTGGCTCAAGGAGAACGAGCCGGCGGTCTACGGGAGCTCCGCTCGTATCGTCGAGGCGATCGACTACCTGACCTTCCGGCTGACCGGTCGCTGGGTGGGATCACAGATGAACGCCGTCTGCAAGTACAACTACGACACGATCAACCGACGCTTCCCCACGGAACTCTATGACGCGCTCGGCATCGGTGACCTCGTACCAAGGCTGCCCGACCAGATCCTGCCCGTCGGTTCCGTCGCGGGCACCCTCACCTCGGCGGTCGCCGCCGAACTCGGCATCGCCGGAGGCGCACCTGTCGCGGTTGGCGGCATCGATGCCCACGTGTCGCTGCTGGCCTGCGGTGCGTCCATGGATGGCGTGGTCTCGCTCGTCTCGGGTACGTCGTCGGCAATCATCGCCGAGGTGGACGCACCCGTCCTGACGACCGAGGTGTGGGGTCCTTATCCGCAGGCGCTGCGTCCCTCGAAGTGGCTCGTCGAGGGTGGCCAGATCACGAGCGGCTCCGTGCTCAAGTGGGCGGGGGAAACCATCATGGGCGTCGCCCGTGACGATCTCGCGTCACTCATCAAAGGTGCGACGGCGGTAGAGCCTGGAGCCCACGGAGTGCGCGCCCTCGATACCTTCATGGGCAACCGCACGCCGTACCGCGACGCTCGCCTGCGCGGGGCGGTGGTCGGTCTGACACTTGGCACAACCCGCGAGGAACTGTACCGGTCGGTCGTCGAAGCCGTCGCATGCGGAACCAAGGGCGTCATCGATTCGTTCGAGCGTGCCGGGGTGGCCTGCGACCGACTGGTCTTCTCGGGGGGCATTGTTAACAACTCGCTGTGGCAGCAAGTCACCGTCGACGTGCTGGGCCGTGAAGTCGAGATCGTCGTCGGCGACAATCTGACGCTGCGAGCATGTGCAGTGATCGGGGCGACCGGCGCGGGCTTGGTCCGCGACCTCGACGAAGGTGCCTCCTTGTACGCGCCCCAGACCCAGATTCTCAGCCACGACACGACCCGGCACGACATCTATCGCCAGACCTACGAGGACTACCTCGCCCTGATGGCGGCGCTCGCGCCGATCATGCACGAATCAGTAGACCGACTTGAGCGAGGCTGACGGATCCTGGCTATGGTTACGGAAGAGTGGGTTCCGGCCGCCGCCATTCCCGCGTTAGATTCATTGCGTGGCGGGCATGGTCGACGATGACGTACCGGCCCGTCGCGAGGTGGCCGCGCAGATGGCCGAGGCGGCGCGCGCGTGGTTGGAGACTCTCGATGCGAAGCAGGGCACGATCGGCCAGGGAGCCGTGCCCTCGGACGATCCCTCCGACAATGAACGCCGCCGCTGGTTCTACACTCCGACCGACCACGGCGGCCTCACCATCCATCAGCAGCGACCCGCCCAACAGCGGGCCGCGATGCGGCTCGTCTCGGCCGGGCTGTCCCCTGCCGCGTATGTAACTGCCGCGACGATCATGGGCCTGGAGAACGTCCTCGACTACATCGAGGGGTTCAAGGTCAGCTTCAGTCGGGAACGCGGCCGCGACCCTGGGCTGTATTACTTGCGGGTGTTCGGCGAGCCGGGCGACGAAGGCTTGTGGGGTTGGCGGTTTGGTGGGCACCACGTCTCGTTGAACAACCTCGTTGTGGACGGTGTGCTGATCGCGATGACGCCGTGCTTCCTGGGCGCGGATCCCGCCACGTCGCCTCTGCTCGGAGGAGCGGTGAATCGCCCACTCGGCCGGGTGGAGGACCTGGGCCGGGACCTGGTGCGGTCGCTGCGGCCCGAACTCGCCACCCGCGCGATCCTGTTGCCCAAGGCCCCTTCGGACTTGGTTACCACCAACCGCACGTACGTCACCGACGGCGACCGAGTCATCCCGCTGGTGGGCATTTGGCGCGACGAGCGATTCCCCGACCCGGTGGAGCAGGCGAAGCTGCAGGCGACCAGTGATGCCATTGACGAGGTCGCTGGGCTGACTGATGCCGACCACGACGTCGTTGCGTACTCGGTCGAGCCCAGGGGCGTACCGGCCGGGGAACTCGATGCTGAGCAACGGGAGATGCTGCGGGCCCTCCTCGCCACCTACCTCGACCGTGTACCGGCCGGGGTGTCCCCGCTGCAACGCTATGACGACGAGGCCGCCCTCGACGCCGTGCACTTTGCCTGGGCGGGATCAATCGCCTCCGGGGAGCCACACTATTACCGGCTGCAGGGTCCCCGGCTCCTGATCGAGTGGGACAACACCCAGCGCGATGCCAACCATGCTCACTCTGTGTGGCGCGATCCCACATCAGACTTCGGTCTTGATGTGCTCGCCCGCCACCGCGCGGCGCACCATGTCTGATGATCATGCGAACGGCTAACGTCCACTGGATCGCTTCCGCGGGGCTGCGGCGGGAAGATGCAGCAGTAGCTCTCTGAGAGCGCATCCAAGGCGGATCTGTTTCTCTATAGAATCTCTGCATCACCGCTAGGGAATGTCACCCTGACGTGCTGACGTCGATGATCTTGGTGAGTCGGCAACCAGGGCCGCACGTCCGCACGTCAGAGCCTGTTTTCCAGCTGGCGGAGGATGCGGGATTCGAACCCGCGAGGGCTTGCACCCAACCCGCTTTCCGAGTCTGCCATCCGCCGGTCAATCAAGTTCGGGCCACACCGTGAGGCGGCGATTATCGGCATGGCAACAGATCATGAACCCTGCTGAGCGGTCGCGAATGAGACTAAAACTGAGACTGGCGGTGAGATCCAACTGGCGCGAGGCTCGAGCCAAGAGGGCACGAAGCCGTAACCCCTTGCTGGCAAACTCTGCGCGAGGGTTGCATTGAATAGTGTTTGTCCTAGTCAGGAATCGCGGAAAAGTTTGAGCGCTCTCCCCGATGCGGCTCCTCCCCCACCCCCTTGACGACGACTCTGGAGAACCCCTGAGCCAGGTCTCGCCCCTGCGCTGCGCCCTGGACGACCAGGGCCAACGGTCCGCGGCGGCCCAGTTTCTTCCGAATAGAGGAGGATGGTCCGCGTGCACAGTGACGCCCCTGTTCTTGACCCGGTTCCCGCCGCAGTTCTTGACGATTTGCAGGCGCGGCTGCGTGCTTACCGTCGCGTCGGATTGACTCCCGGATCCGCCTGGGATCGTGGGGTCGACGGCGACTACCTGGCCGACCTGGTGGCCTACTGGGCCGACAGCTACGACTGGCGGCGGCACGAGCAGCGGATCCGCGCTCTGCCCTGGGCGCTCACTGCCGAGGGCAGCCGCGCACCGGTTCGGGTCGTCCACCGTCGCGCCGCTGATGCTGCCGCACCCGTGGTGCTGCTGCTGCACGGATGGCCGGACTCGGTGCTGCGGTTCGAGCGGCTCCTGCCGCTGCTGGAGAACGTCCACGTCGTCATTCCGGCGCTGCCTGGGTTCCCGTTCGCCGCACCCGTCGCCGGGAACGGGCTGTCCTCGAGTGCGATGGCCGGTGCGGTTGGAGCCGCCATGGCCGACCTCGGCTACGACCACTACACGGTCTCCGCAGGAGACGTCGGGTGCGACGTGGCCGAAGCCCTGGCCAGGACGCAACCCGAACAGGTGGCCGCCTTGCACCTGACCGACGTTTCGCAGCAGCACTTCCTGCACGACCTGCCGACCGACCTCACCGCCGACGAGCAGGCGTACGTAGAGCATGGCCGACGCTGGCAGGCCGAGGAAGGCGGGTACATGCACGAGCAGTCGACCAAGCCCCACACGCTGGCCGTGGGCCTCGGTGACTCGCCGGCAGGCCTGGCGGCGTGGATCGTGGAGAAGCTGCGCAGCTGGACCGACTGCAACGGCGACGTTGAGACTGTGTTCAGCCGCGACGAACTGCTGACCTGGGTTACCGCCTACTGGGTGAGCGGTGCGATCGGCACCTCCTTCACCCCCTACGCCGAAGCAGGCAGCGCTGCTCGGGCTGGTGGTCGGGTCCCCCCGCCCGCAGTGTTCACCGTGTTCCCCTGCGACCTGGTCAATGCGCCCCGCGAGTTCGCCGAGCGCATCTTCGACGTCCAGTCGTGGACCGAGGAGTCAGCCGGCGGCCACTTCGCCGCCTGGGAACAGCCCGAGGCCTACGCCGCCGGTGTCAACGCCGCGGCTGCCATTAGCAGCCACCGCTGAGGAATACGACAGAATGGTGAGACGCGGCAGGCGTGCCCAACCTGTCGTTCCCTGGCCAGGGCCACATTGCTGACGCCAGGCAACGCAGGAACCTACATTCTTCTCCCCCCTGCTGCCGCCGCGGTCCCCCCTCCCTGCCGCCGTCCTTCCCGTCTCCTCGGCTCCTCTTGTCGCTCAGCACGCTCGACAGGTGCCATGAAGCTGACCCGATCGGCGCGATTCGGGTCCCTCGCCGAAAGTGACACCTCGGCTGACTCAGAGCTCGGCAACCTTGACGGCAGCGCGTGAAGAGCGGCGCGTCACTGATGCTGTCGGCGGGCGCGACAGGTGGTCATGGTCCAGCCGCGAGCTTCGACTTCCGTTGGCGGGGCAAGGTTGCCCTGCATCCAGGCCGCGAACAAGATCAGGAACGGGCTAAGGCTGGTCAGCTCTGGGTGGAGACGGGCCGAGTCTTCACGGACCGATTCGGCCGCGCGGTCAAGCCGAACTCCGACTATCACGCCTGGAAGGCGCAGCTGAAGCGGGCGGGTGTGCGAGAAACACGATTGCACGACGCCCGGCACACAGCTGCAACCGTGCTCTTGGCCTTTGAGGTGCCGGAACGCACAGTCATGGGCGTGATGGGCTGGTCGTCGACGTCGATGGCCGCGCGCTACCAACACATAACCGATCCCATCCGGCATGAGGTCGCGAGCCGAGTCGGCGGGCTCCTCTGGTCGCCGCCACAGACCAACTGAGACTAAAACTGAGACTACGTCCCCAAAACCGCCAGCCTGGACCTCTGAGGTCCTGGCGGCGCTTTCTTGTGCTGACTAGGGGCGGAGGATGCGGGATTCGAACCCGCGAGGGCGTGAACCCAACCCGCTTTCCAAGCGAGCGCCATAGGCCTCTAGGCGAATCCTCCGCGCGGAAGGTTACCGGCAAGGGCAAAGCACGGGCGAACCGGACGTCAACCGAGACCGTGACGGACATGTGAAAAGCGCCTCACTCTTGGGTGAGGCCGTGTGTCGTGCCGGGGCCGTGCCCATAAGCTCACCTAGTCTCTGCCCGTAGACCAGTCACCTTGACTTCCAGGAGATGGCCCATGTCCTTGCACATCAAGTCCGACGGCACCCGTACCCGCATCCAGTTCGTCCTGCCGGATGACATCCACGACGGACCGGTGTCGGCGGTCGGGACCTTCAACGACTGGGCGCCTGGCGCCCACAAGCTGGTACGCCGCAGCAATGGCACCCGGAGCGTGAGCGTGGCGGTGCCGGCCGGTCAGGCGATCAAGTTCCGCTACCTCGGTGCGGGCGGTTTCTGGTTCGACGATGACGATGCCGACGTCATTACGCCAGAGGGCTCACTGATCAACGCCTAACGTCCCGGCGTATTTACGTCGGAAGATCATTAGCCGGTGAGCACTGGCTCCGGCTCCCCGGCGTATCGCGTGCTGAGCTGCCGATAGGGCCGGCTGAAGAGCGCGAGGATCGTGACAGCAAGGCCGAGAAGCCCCGTGAGGATGAAAACCAGTGCGATCCCACGGTCGGGGCCGGTGCCGAACCAGCCGCCGATTAGTTCAACACCTGCGCCGGTCGTCATGAACGGGATAAAGACCAGCTGCGTGATCGGCCCAATCAGAAACGCCGTCAGCGGCGACGCAGCCTGCTCAATGCTTTGGGCGAACCCAAAGACCCGGCCCTGCCGCTCGTAGGGCACAACCTTCTGAAGGATGGTCTGCTCGGCCGCTTCGGCGTACGGCCCCAGCAGCATATAGACCGCCATACCTGCGGTCAGCAAGATCACTGAGGCCTGCAGCGGGAACAGGCAGCTCACGCTCCAAAATCCGATGTTGACCAGCAGTAGCACCCGCACTGGATTCTTGCCCAGGCCAGTCTTGGCGACGGCGAGACCACCGACGATGAAGCATGTACTGAGCGCACCCCACAGCAGACCCCACGCCTGTACGGACATGAGATACAGCCCGTACGCGTCCATTAAGGCCATGAACGCACCGGCGAGGAAGTTGTTGAAGCAGGAGAAGGCGATCAGAGCCAGCAATCCCGGCACGCCGCGCACCACTCGCAAGGTGCCCCTAAGGTCGACCTTGTTCTGCTTGAGCTGCTGGTCCGTGGACGCCGCCTCTGACGTTGCTGCATCTTCGGACCGATCCTCGACTCGGACGAGTGCCAGATGCACAACGCTGAGTCCGAGCACAGCCATGGCCAGCACCAAGACGTAGAACATGGCGCCGGCGGCCACGAGTAGTCCGCTGATCACCGAGGTGACCAGGAACGACACTCCCAGCGTTGTTCCCACAAGGCCATTCGCCCTGTCTCTGCGATCCTCAGGGATCAAGAGCGTGACCAGTGTCATAAGTGCGATCGATCGGATATTTCCGGCGATCACTCCGAGGATCGACACCACAATGAAGACCCACAGCATCAGGCTCGCGGGATTGGCAAATGTCTGTTCCGCCGTCAGCTGGTAGAGCGTGAAAGCGACGGCATAGAACGCCAGCGAAACCAGCGATGAAGCCTGCATCACGGTCTTCTTGCGGTACTGGTCGACCAGGCTGCCGAACCAGATTCCGCTGACGGCCGTGGTCACCAGGAAGATGCCCGCCACCATTCCGGTCGCCAGTACTGACTTGGTCTCCAGGAACACCCAGAACGTGACCGCAAACCAGACCGTGAAGTTAATGACCGACACGAGCAGCGTGTTGACCAGCAGATGCACGAATGCGCGATCCGCGCTCTTGCTGAGGTCGAGTGCACGCATCTTGGTCGTGGGCATGAGAAGAAGCTCCTGTCAGCCGATCCTACGAGGCTGACCCGCTGTGGCTTCCAAACTGATCGGCCCGAGCCGATCACGTACACTCGTCTCTGGTCCCTCGCGTGGCGATACCTCACCCAACTCCCCCAGGGCTTGACGGCAGCAAGGGTAAGTGAGCTCTTTCGGGTACGCGGGGGACCGCTACGCATGCTGGCGAAGTGGTTAGCTGGGTCGCTGGCTGAGACCCAGCCGGTCCATCAGGCCCATCGCATCGTACGGGGCGCGTACCTTCGCGTCGTTGTCACAGTAGACGAAGACGTCGCAGCCCCGCTCGGTCCAGGAGTTGATCTTGGCCGCCCAATCGTCGAGCTCGCGATCACTGTAGCCGCTCGCATAAAGCTGATCATGACCGTGCAGCCGCACATACATGAAGTCGGTGGTGATCTCGGTGATGATCGGCCACTGGCCCGGGTTGTCGGCAACGACCAGCGTGATCTTGTGCCGACGAAGCAGTCCATAGAACTCGCGTACGCGAAAGCTCTCGTGTCGCACCTCAACGGCATGACGAAGTCGCTGCCTCGGGTGGGGGGCCTTGATCAAGGCATGATCATCAGATACGCGTTGATCATGATTGGCGGCGATCTTGGCTGCTGACCCAGTGGTCCGCGGCAGTTGCGCAAAGAACGCATCCATCCGATCGGCATTGAAACCCAGATTCGGTGGGAGCTGCCACAAGATCGGACCGAGCTTCTGATCGAGAGCGAGCACGCCAGAGGCGAAGAAGTTCGCCAGCGGCGTCTCAATGCCGCCCAGTTTCTTCATGTGCGTGATGAAGCGCCCGCCTTTCACCGCAAAGATGAAGTCCTGTGGGACCGAGGCCGCCCAAGTCTGGAAACTGGATCGGCGCTGGAGTGAGTAGAAGCTGCCGTTGATCTCAACGGAGTTCATGCGCTCGGCCACGTACCGCAGCTCTTCGCGATGCGGCAACCCGGGCGGATAAAACTTCCCTCGCCAGGGTGGGTAGGTCCAGCCAGAAATGCCGATCCGAACCGTCACAGCCGTATGCCGTACCGCGCCAAGATCTGTGTCAGCGCCGCCACACCACCGTCTGATGGGAAGAGCTCGCTGTTGATCCCGATCTCGCGGGCGCCGGCGACGTTGCCATCATGATCATCGATGAACAGCACCCGGTTCGGCGCAACGGCAATGCGGTCCATGATCGCTTGAAAGTACCCTGCCGCGGGCTTGGCAAACCCGAGTTCGAAAGAATAGAACTGCTCATCGAAGATCGATTCGAAGCCCAGCGAGTTGCGCATGTACGTCCCGCGCAGATTCTGCTGGTTGGTCGCCAGTCCGCAGCGCAGTCCAAGATCACGAACGGCACGCACCGCGTCGAGCATCGGAGGTCTGATCTCGATCCAGAACTGCCGGTCAACGACCTCTTCGAGCGGAGCACTGATCTCGAACTGCCGCAGCACCTCCCGCATCGCCGCCCCGAAGTCCTCGCCAGTGAGGCAGGCTACGTCCGCGGCCGCCACGGCGAGCAGGAACTCCTCAGCCCTGGATCCTCCCCAGGCGGTGAGCTCCTCCATCCAGCCATGCCGAGCACCCTGGATCACCCCATCGGCGTCAAACAGCACCCAGTCCAGCTCCACGGCAGCGCAGCCTACTAGCGCTCCCGAGTCAGATCCGGAACCAGGCTGTCACCATCCGGGCATAGGGTGCATGCGTGGAAGAAGCGGGGCTGCACGACCTGCGGCTCTCAGAGCCTGGGCCGGACGGGATTGAGCACACCCAAGACGAGGCGCTGTTCAACGAGCCCGGACCGATCACGCGCCCGCAGGCCCCTCTCGCGCTCTACCGTCGCTACCGTCCCGACACTTTTGCTGAGGTCATCGGCCAGGACCATGTCACCGAGCCGCTGCAGCGAGCCCTGACCAACAACAGGGTCAACCACGCCTACCTGTTCTCCGGCCCTCGCGGATGCGGCAAGACCACATCGGCTCGAATCCTTGCCCGCGCGCTCAACTGCGAGAAGGGGCCCCGGGCCGTGCCCTGTGGCGAGTGCCAGTCTTGCCGTGACCTGGCTCGCAATGGCCCGGGAAGCATCGATGTCATCGAGATCGACGCGGCCAGCCACGGCGGCGTCGACGACGCGCGCGATCTGCGGGAACGGGCGTTCTTCGCGCCAGTGAGCAGCCGTTTCAAGATCTACATCGTCGACGAAGCCCACATGGTGACCACGGCAGGCTTCAACGCCCTGCTCAAGCTCGTCGAGGAACCACCGCCGCACGTCAAGTTCGTCTTCGCCACGACCGAGCCGGACAAGGTCATCAGCACGATCCGCTCGCGCACCCATCACTACCCGTTCCGCCTGGTGCCGCCACGGCTGCTGACCGAGTACCTCGGCAAACTCTGTGACGCCGAGGGCATTCCGGTCGAGCCCGCCGTGTTGCCGTTAGTCGTACGAGCGGGTGGCGGGTCCGTGCGCGACTCGCTCTCGGTGCTGGACCAGCTCCTCGGCGCTGCCGATGAATCCGGGGTGTCCTACAGACAGGCGGCCGCTCTGCTGGGATACACGCCTGACTCCCTTCTCGATGAGTTCGTCGACGCCTTCGCGGCCGGCGACGCCGGCGGTGTTTTCGCCTGTGTGGACAAGGTGATCGAGGTCGGTCAGGACCCGCGGCGATTTGCCGAGGATCTGCTACGCCGGCTACGCGACCTTGTAATCGTCGCCGCGGTGCCCGATGCGCTGACCTCCGGGCTCGTCGACGTGGCTCCTGACCAAGCTGAACGCCTTACCACCCAGGCCGCGGTGCTTGGGGCGGGGGAGCTGACCCGAGCAGCCGAGGTCATTGCCTCGGGTCTTACCGACATGCGGGGGACCACTGCGCCCCGGCTACATCTGGAGCTGATGTGTGCCCGGGTGCTGCTACCCGGCGCGGACCTCGATGATCGTGGCCTGCACGCGCGGCTCGATCGCCTGGAGCGGCGCATTGGTGTAGCGGGCTCAGCCACTCCGGCTGTTCCCGCCGGAGCTCTGGCCACACCGCCTCCGAGCCCGCCGACCGCGAGCGTGACTCCACCGCCTACGGTTTCGGAAGTAACGCCGTCCATGCCGCCGCGTACGCCTCAGGAGGATTCACCGACCGCAGCCGCCTCCCCACCGGAGACAGTGGCAGCTGCAGTCCCTGATGGAGGCACCCAGTCGGCAGCAACAGAATCCCAGGTTGGGCTCTCAGTCACCGACGTCCGCCGACTGTGGCCCGAGGTGCTCGAGGAGGTCAAGGGCAAGCGCCGCTTCACCTGGATCCTTCTCAGCCAGAATGCCCGGGTCGCCGAGCTCCGCAATGGCACCTTGCTGCTGGCGTTGTCCAACGCCGGCGCGCGCGACAGCTTCGCCCGTGGGGGCAACGAGGATGTGCTGCGCGAGGCGTTTGTGGTCGTGATGGGCGCGGACTTCGCCATCGAGACGATGGTGGATCCCAGCGCCACTCCCTCGGCGGGAGCATCGCGTACGCCTCAGGCTGGACAGGCGCCCGCAGCTGGAGCACCAGCACCTGACTCTCCAGTGAGCCGCGCCACAAACGGCGCCCAGAACGCCATGGCTGACGACCCGGATGAGGCTGCGAGCCGCGACGACACCGACCTGACCGAGGACGCCCAGTCGCACGCAGAGCTGCTGGCGCGCCATCTGGGCGCGGAGATCATCGCTGAGGAGGATCACGGCGCATAGGCTGGGCGGGCGAGTACCTCCACCCCGAAAGGCCCGCGATGATTCCCGAAGGCGATATGTCCGGACTGCTGGCCCAGGCCCAGGCGATGCAAGAGCAGCTGCTGAACGCTCAGCAAGAGCTGGCTGAGATGGAGGTTGAGGGTTCCGCCGGTGGTGGCCTGGTGACCGCAACGGTGACGGGCGCCAGTGAGTTGGTCGGGCTCGTGATCAAGCCCGAGGCGGTCGATCCGACCGACACTGAGACATTGGCCGACCTGATCGTGGCCGCTGTGCGGGACGCGACTAATAAGGCCCAGGCTGTTGCCGCCAGCAAGCTCGGTCCGCTGGCAGGTGGGCTGGGCATGGGCGGCGGACTACCTTTCTAACGACTTCAGCATGTACGAGGGCCCGGTCCAGGATTTGATCGACGAGCTCGGGCGATTGCCCGGGATCGGGCCGAAGAGCGCCCAGCGACTGGCCTTCCACATCCTGGCCGCTGATCCGGATGATGTGCGGCGGCTCGCGGACATACTCAAATTGGTCAAGGACACCGTCAAGTTCTGCGAGATCTGTTTCAACGTGTCCGAGGACACCCAATGCCGGATCTGCCGCGATGCGCGTCGCGACCAGACCACCATTTGCGTGGTCGAGGAGGCGAAGGACGTGGTCGCGGTGGAACGTACCCGCGAGTTCCGCGGTCGCTATCACGTCTTGGGCGGCGCGATCAGCCCGATCGATGGGATTGGGCCGGCCGACCTGAAGATTCGCGAGCTATGCCTGCGGCTCGCGGACGGCACGGTGACCGAAGTGATCTTGGCGACTGACCCGAATCTGGAGGGGGAGGCTACAGCCACCTATCTGAGCCGCCTGCTGCTCCCGATGGGCGTACGCGTCAGCCGTCTCGCAAGCGGCCTGCCGGTTGGTGGTGATCTTGAGTACGCCGATGAGGTCACCCTCGGTCGGGCGTTCGAGGGTCGCCGCTACGTCGACGCCTGATGCCTCGTCGGCTTTCCGTCGGAAAACTACGTGCACGTAGATTCCTGACGGTCTGCACAGCTTGCTGCCTATGCAGACCGCAAGGAATCCATGTGTACGTAGGTTTCTGGCCAAGGGGAGAGAGCGCGGCTAGACCGCGACGTAGCTGTCTTCGGTGTGAAAGACGCCGAGTTTCTCGGCCGCCTCGTTCAAAACGCGCTGTACGGCCAGCGTGTCGTCAAGCGGCATGATCACACTCTCGGTACGCCCGGCGCGTACGCACTCGGTCACCTCAATGAGCTCGTGGGAGTAGCCAGTGCCCAGCGGCGGCTGGTTGATCGTCTCGGGTTCCCGGCCTCTGCGGTGCAGCACGATGCGATGCGGGTGGTGGAACCTCGGCGGCACCTCAATCCAGCCCTTCGTGCCCTGAATCCGCGCTGCCCCAGGCGTGTGATGCTTCAGCGAGATCAGCAGCGTCGCGACCCGGCCGTCGTCATAGCCCAGCAAGAGGCCAGCCTCAGCGTCGACACCGGTAGGAGCCAACGACCCACTCACCGCGACCTGATCCGGCGTGCCGAGGAAGTGCTGCGCGAAGGACACCACATAGACGCCCAAGTCGAGCATTGCGCCGCCGCCCTGGGCCGGGTCGAACAGTCGGTCGGTCGGGTCGTATGGCCGGTCGACACCAAGATCGGCCTGCAGCTGCCGGACCTCACCAATCGCCCCATCCTCGATCAGGGCACGAGCCGCAACGATTGCAGGCTGGAAGCGAGTCCACATCGCCTCCATCACGAAGACCGGGCGCTGCCGAGCGGCTGCGATCACCTGCTCGGCGCCCGCCACCGTAGCGGTGAAGGTCTTCTCGATCAGCGCGGCCTTGCCGGCCGCGATGGCAGCCAGAGCAATGGCGTGATGCTGCGGATGCGGCGTAGCGATGTAGACCACATCCACGCCCTCGTCGACCATGATCTCCTGATACGACCCGTACGCACGGGCCAGGCCATGCTCGGTGGCGAAGGCCTGCGCCCGCTCGGTGGAGCGGCTGGCTACGGCCACCGCGTCCGCGCCCGCAACGTAGGTGAAGTCCTTGATCACCAGGGACGCGATGCGGCCCGGTCCGATGATGCCCCAGCGAACAGTCGGTGAATCGATCATCGGCGCCGGCCTTGCCGCTGCTGCCGCAAGTTGCCGGCGATCGAGGAGATGAAGATCGGGATGAAGATCAGCCACCAGTAGCTCCAGCTGGTGGCGAAGCAAAACAAGATGACCGCCGGCCAGGAGGCGGCGGCCACGACGGCCAGCACGGTGTCAGCTTTGCTGCGTTCGGGGATGGCCGGATGCACATGGTGTGCGATCTCCGGGCTGGCTGCCGGTGTGCGCTGCCAAGGCGGGATTTCGAATGTGCGTTGTTCAGCTCGCTGCCACGGCGGTGCCTGGTATGGGGTGGCGTTCTCGGGTGACGGTGGTCGGGGGTCGGGCAAATCGTCGAACAAGACCGCGAGCTCCGATGCCGTTTTCGCCTTCAGCGCCCGGCTCATCCGATCGTCGAACTCTGAAGCATCGATCCGTCCCTGTGCCGTGTGTTCCTGCAAAAAAGCGACCGCTTGGTCACGATCGGCATCGCCGATGCGAGGTTCCACGGGTCGCTTTGTCGGGTCGGCTGGCCGCTGCTGAGGCGCCTCGGCGGGCTCCGGCTCGGGCGCGGACGACTCATTCACAACCCCCAGTATCCTCGGGCACGCGTCAAGACATAGATCAGTGGCCGAGCTAACACCACTAGAATCTCGGCGTGGGACAGGAGCCGCTGTGGGCCGCGTAGTGCAGAAGTACGGCGGCTCATCTGTGGCTGACGCTGAAAGCATCAAGCGGGTCGCCAAGCGGATCGTCGCCACGAAACAGCTGGGCCAGGACGTGGTCGTCGTCATCTCGGCCATGGGTGACACCACCGACGAGCTCATGGGGCTGGCGCTCCAGGTGTCCCCCCTTCCGCCGCCTCGCGAACTGGACATGCTGCTGACCGCCGGCGAGCGGATGAGTGCAGCGCTGCTGGCCATGGCGATCCACGACCAAGGCATGCATGCCCGTTCGCTGACCGGCTCACAGGCTGGCATCATCACCACCGGCACCCACGGAAACGCTCGGATCATCGACATCACCCCGGGCCGGATCACTTCAGCCCTCGACCGTGACGACATCGTCATCGTGGCCGGATTCCAGGGGGTGGCACAAGACACCAAGGACGTCACGACACTGGGTCGTGGTGCCTCGGACACCACCGCGGTCGCGTTAGCAGCCTCACTAGGCGCCGATCACTGCGAAATCTATACAGACGTCGACGGTGTGTATACCGCCGATCCGCGGATCGTGCCGAGCGCTCGCCGCATCCCCCAGATCAGTTATGAGGAAATGATGGAGATGGCGGCTTGTGGCGCCAAGATCTTGCATCTACGGTGCGTTGAATACGCGCGTCGCGAGAACGTGCGGGTGCACGTGCGTTCCTCATTCTCTGACAAGGACGGTACCTGGGTGCAAGAGCCGAAAGAAGGAAGCGCCATGGAGCAGGCGATCATTTCCGGTGTCGTCCATGATCGAAGCGAAGCCAAGATCACTATTGTCGGTGTTCCGGATCGGGTCGGCGAAGCCGCGCGGATCTTCACGGCGGTAGCCGCTGCGGAGATCAACATCGACATGATCGTGCAGAATGTGTCCGCGGTGCAGACCTCGCGTACCGATATCTCCTTCACCTTGCCTAAGACCGATGGCCAGACCGCGATGGAAACGCTCGACGCGCTGAAGGCCGATGTCGGCTTCGACGACGTGCTCTATGACGACCAGATCGGGAAGGTCTCGGTCATCGGAGTGGGCATGCGATCGCACCCTGGTGTTAGCGCCAAGTTCTTCTCAGCGCTCGCGGGCGCCGGGGTGAACATCGAGATGATCTCCACTTCGGAGATCAGGATCTCCGTGATTGTTGATCAAGACGATGTTGATCGGGCCGTCGTCGCAGCGCACACCGCTCTAGGGCTGGATACTGGCGAAGAGGCAGTGGTTTACGCAGGTACTGGCCGCTGAGCGCACCTTGCCTAACCGATTGTTGGGGTGGTGTTGGTCCCGTGGGTAATGCAGCCGATGCCTCCGGTGCTGCGGCCCCTACAGCTGAACCTAGTACCCTTCCTCGTCTTCCTTGTCATCGGAACGTGCCGGTAAGCCAGGCACGGGACTAGCTGGCTGCATGGCAGGCACCGTCATCGTGCATGGCTTGACGACCTTTGGGATGGTCACTTTGACGCCAATTCCGATGATCTCGGCGACGGCTGAGACACAAAAATTGTCGGTCCCGTTCACCTGGACAGAAGCCGTTTGATTACCCGTGTTAGATACCATTTGGGTCTTGTCGGCGGTATATGCCAGCGTGACTTTCACCCTCCCCCCGACCGCAGGGTTCTTCGTCGCTGTCGCGCACTTCCGGCCGGGATCCGTGGGGTCCACGTAGACCTTGAGGTTGAGACTGGGTGGTGAAGTCGAGGAATCTGATACATCCTGTTTGGGTGTGCCCGCGCATGAAGATACTGAACTACCCGCAAGGGGTGGTAACGACTGGGACGTTCCGCCTGTGGTCCCAGCCGTGGACGAAGACGAGCTAATCCCCCCCGCCGCGTACCCTAGAAGCGCGAGGAACAGGATGAACAGGATGAAGCCGAATAGGGTGTCCGTAGAGTCGTCAGCCATGCTTTGCCTCGATCAATGCTGTGTAAGAACACTTATTAACCACGCTCTGCCCAAATTAAACCTCAGGCAAAACAATTGTTAACTGCGCTTTGCGTCGATCAAACGTCGTGCAAAACACTTTGATCATGGATCGCAATTGTGCGCGATGTCAAGCGCAGGGTGCATCTGGATGCGATACCGAGACGCTGCAGGACCAGAACTTGCCGCAGAATAAGTGATGTGGCAACGCGAGGCCGAGCCGAGCAAGCCCCTCGAACGGATGAATCATCACTGCGGTCGTGGGTGGCCAGATACCCGATCGCCGCCACTGCGCTGGTACGCGATCAGCCTGTTGGCTCCACCGCTGATCTTGATCTGCGTCGCTGCTCTCTATGGTCGTGCACCGCTGCGAGCGCTGGGGCAGAACTGGTCGCTGATCTTCACCTCATTCCTGTCCCGCCTTGCTGATCATGATCTTGCTCAACAATGTCGCCGAGGAGATCGGCTGGGCGGGATTCGTGTTCGCGCGGTTCCAAGATCGTCACGGCCCGCCCCGCGCAGCGCTACTCACGACGGTGTTCTTGCTGTTCCATGTACCGAGCTTCTACGTCGAAACACGATCATGGATGGCCACGGCGACGGTGTTGGGGCTACTCCTGCTGCCTCACCTGGGCAGTCGCTTCATCGTTGGCTGGCTCTACAACAGCGCCGGCTCCAGCGTGTTGATCGCCGGACTGTGCCACGCGATGCACAAGGCCATCGTGAACTCCACTGGCCTGGTTGCCATTGTCGCCCTGCCGCAATTTGACGTCTTGATGGTCATGGCCGGCCTGGTAGTCCTGGCCGCCGCGATCATTGCGATCGCCACGCGAGGCCGTCTCGGACTCAAGCGACCGTCAGACTCTTTTGACCCTAGATGATCACCATGGGCGGGTCTGCGACCGGAGTCGTGTCAGGTGTCGCGAGTCCAGCGATTCAGCCAGGCCTCTCGGACAACGCCGTAGTCGATGATCGTGATGCCCTCGCGGCGTACCGCCTCTCGGGCTTCTGATGAGATCAAGAAGTCAAGATCAGTTCGACGGACCTGCCACCCGTCATCGATGCTGCGAGACGCCGCGTCACCGGGCCCGGGATGGACAGCCCATTCGCCCAGCCCGGATGGCAGTTCGTGGAGCAGCTGGAGATAGCGGCTCGCCTTCGTATCGACGTCGAGGGTGAAGCTGTCGAGAAAGGTCTTGTCAACTACCGGCAGGCCGAGTTGCCGTGCTACCTGCCGCCCGCGTTCGAGCCACACTCGAGCGGCCAGTCGATACTCCTCAGCCAGGGCCATGCCTAGATCGAAGATGTCGTCACGTCCGCCATCGGCCAGGCAATGCCAGTCCAGGTGGGTCGGGGTCGCTCCAGTGGAGAGCACCGCTTCGATTTGGGACCGCAGCTCCAGCTCAACCTCATCCAGACTTGCCTGTGCGAGGAATTGCGCCTGATCAGTGGACGGGAGAAATCGACCATTGCCGTCGAGCAGCGAGTGGACTTTCTCTACAGGAGCCAGGGGTTTCCAGCGATCGGCAGGGAAGTCGCAGACCAGAGTGAGATGAAGCCCGAACGGGATGTGTGGTCGCTCCTGCAGCAGTTCCAGCGCCTGGCGAGCGCCGGGGCACGGCGGCATAAGGCTGCAGGAGCTGGCAATCCCGTTATCGATCGACTCAACTACGGCGCTGTTGACAGCCGGATACATTCCGAAGTCGTCGGCATTGATGATCAATACGCGTGCGTCGGAGGGGTAACCCAAGAGTTCGCTGGAGAGCACATCGATTCCGATCAGATACCCAACCTGGATTCCTCGAGGGTGCCCTCCGCGCCGGGCCCTTCCTGGACCTGGTGCCCGGGAAGCGGCAGTACCCGCGTATGGATGGCGTCGAGGATGTCTTCCGGAGTAACGAAAAACTCCCATTCCATCTCAGCTGGAGGGGCGATCCAATTGCGCGCCCCCAGCACGACAACGGGACCATCCAGCTCGTCGAACGCCTCGGTGTTCACTTTGGCGGCTACGTTATTCAGCCAGCTGCCTCGAAGGTTCGCGTCTGAAACGCACAGCAGCCGTCCAGTCTTGGCAACGGAGGCAAGGACCTCCGTGCAATCAAAGGGTACGAGCGATCTGGCATCGATGACCTCAGCGGAGAGGTCGTACTGCTCTTTCAGTTGCGTGGCGGCATCGAGTGCTCGATACAGCGCAGCACCGACCGTCAGGATCGAGAGGTCAGTACCGGCGCGAACCACATTGGGCTCTCCGATAGGGATCTCGTAGTACTCCGACGGAACCTCCGGGTAGACCGTTTCCGGCATGTCGTACAGGCGCTGGCTTTCGAAGAAGACCACGGGATCGTTCCCGGCGAGTGCCGCAGCCATCAAGCCCTTGGCATCTCGCGCAGTCGCAGGAAACACCACCTTGAGGCCTGGCACGCCCGCGACCATCGAACTCCAGTCCTGTGAGTGCTGAGCGCCGTACTTGGCGCCGATGGATACCCGAGCAACCATCGGGATCTTGATCAAGCCACCGGACATCGGCTGCCACTTGGCCATCTGGTTGAACATCTCATCGCCAGCCCGCCCGATGAAGTCGGCATACATGAGTTCGACCAGCGAACGACCGCCACTAAGCGCGTAGCCGACCCCGGTGCCAATGATCGCCGCCTCCGAGATCGGTGCATTGAACAGCCGGTGCCGGGGGAGGAGTTCGGTGAGACCGCGATAGACGCCGAAGGAGCCGCCCCAGTCCCGGTTTTCCTCACCCCACAGCGTAAGGCGGTTGTCCCTGGCAGCGTGAGCGGCGATGGCCTCGAAGATCGCGTCCCGGAAGGTGATTGCTCGAGCCCCACTCGCTACCTTTCCATCGACAAGCCCACTGCGGGATTTCTTCGCCAGCGACGCCAGATGGGGTAGGTCGGCCAGCGGCACGGTTGTCTCTCCGGGCGGAGCATCGTCCGCTGAAACCTGGCTGTTGTTGAAGGTGATCTTGGCCATGACGGTCGCATCGTGCCGCAAGCTGAGCCGCGGGGATTCCGAGCCGTCGATCGCGACCTCGAGCGCGGCCTTGATCTTCTGTTGCGCCCATTCCTTCAGCTCATCGTGACGCGTCGCCGTGACGACGCCGCCCTCCACCAGCCGATCGAAATAGGCCGTAATGGGGTCCGATGCAGTCCAAAGATCAAGTTCGTCCTTGGTGCGGTACGACGAGGCGTCACTGGGCGAGTGCCCTGAGAGCCGATAGGTCTGACAGTCGATCAAGACCGGACCGTCACCGCTCTCAATGTGCTGCCGAGCTGTGATCATCGCGTCGATGACGGCAAGCGGATTATTGCCGTCGATCGTTTGGGCGTGCATGTTCTCGGGGTTGATGCCGGCGCCGATGCGGGCTAGGCGCTCGTACGCCATGGTCTCGCCAATGGTCTGGCCGCCCATGCCGTAGAAGTTGTTGACGATAAAGAAGATGACGGGCAGCCCGCCTCGGTGCTCGGCATCCATGAGCGTCTTGAGCTGCGCCATAGCGGCGAAGTTGAAGGATTCCCACACTGGGCCGGTCCCCGTGGAAGCGTCGCCGATGCTGGCGACCACCAAGCCCGACTGACCCTGAAGGCGGTTATAGAGGGCAGCCCCAGTGGCGAGCGGAGCAGAGCCGCCGACGATGGCATTGTTCGGGTAGATCCCGAGCGGCGGGATGAACGCGTGCATGCTGCCGCCCAGACCACGATTGAAGCCGGTGCGGCGCCCGAACGTCTCGGCCGTCATGCCATAGAGCAGATAGTTGATCGCCTGCTGCTCGAAGTGTGGGTCTCCCAGTCGCTTCTCGACGACCTTCCAGATCACTCCATCTGACCAGGTCGAGAAGGCGTCGTCGAGGAAGCCCTCATCGCAGCTGGCGATTGCGGACAGGCCCTTCGCAATCACCTCGCCGTGGCTTCGGTGGCTGCCGAAGACCTTGTCCTCAACGCCCAAAGTGAACGCCTGTCCGACTGCCTCGGCTTCCTGGCCGATGGAGAGGTGGGCGGGGCCGGCATGGATGTAGGAAATGCCCTGGTACGAGCCTTCGCGCTTGATCGCGTTGAGCATCAGCTCGAACTCGCGTACTAACAGCATGTCCCGGCCGATACGGTCCAGACTTTCGTCCCCGTACAACTCCTGTTCGTGCGCGAGGTCAGGCTGGTAGGCGTTGATCGGAATCGAGCCGAGCTCGAGCTCTGCGGAGGCCCGGACCATCGCCGGGTCGATGAGGAGCTCTTTTGCCATGGTGTGCGTGGTCCTTTAGGCGAAGTAGGGAAAAGTCACAGCGCTGCAATCACGTCAACTGTTTCGATGCAGCTGGCGATATCAGACAGCAACCTGGCTGCGGCTGCTCCGTCAATGGCTCTGTGGTCAAAAGTCAGTGACAGCGGAACGAGACTAGGTCCGGCTGGATGACTTTGGTGTGCAGCTCCGATGCCCACGATGGCTGTTTGCGGAGTATTGAGCACCGGCGTGAACCAGTGGATACCCAGGCCGCCAAGGTTGGACACCGTAAACGTGCCCCCATCCATCTCATCGGGAGCCAGGGTTCCGGTGCGTGCCCGCTCGACGAGCGTGCGCGCTGCCTGGGACAGCTCCGACAGCGTCATCGTGTCAGCGGATCGAATGACCGGCACCAGCAGTGCCTGCCCTGTGTCGACGGCAAAGCCCAGGTTGACGTGCGTGAACTGCTTGATCCCTTCCCAGTCGAACCAGGAGTTCGCCTCGGGGTGCTGAGCGACCGCCCGCGCGGCTGCAAACATGATCAAATCGTTCAAGCTCATGCGCGGCCGGGAGGTGGCATCGGTCACCTGCCGGAGGCGTTTCGCATATCTCAGGAGCGCCTTCGCCTTGGCATATCGCGTAAGCGTCAGCTGCGCGCTAGTGGCGAGGGACGCCTGCATCCGCCGTGCCGTGATCTTGCGGGCGCCTCGGACGGGAACCACCGTGAACTCGTCGACTGGGGCGCTCGGAGTCTGGTCGATGGTTGGCGGAGTCAGCACCGGCTGCGGCGTAGGCGGAGCTTCTGCGGCTGGCCGGTCCTGCGCGGCAACAACGTCGGCAATGATGATGCGGCCCATCGGGCCCGTCCCGGCGAGCGAGCTGAGGTCAATGCCAAACTCGCCTGCCAGCCTCCGAGCCCGCGGCGAAGCCGAGTGCCGTCGTGTTTGCGTACGGCCGTTCGGCTCGGCGCCACCCCCAGGCTGGGTCGCTATTGCGGCCGGCGTGGGGTACGCCGGTGATGTTGCGCCCATGTCATCGGCGTCCGCTGCCGGCCCGGCAGAGGATCCCTCAGGAGGCATCTGCTCACCCGGCTCGCCCAGCACCGCGAGGACCTCATGTTCTCCCACCTCGTCGCCGGTTGCATAGAAGGTTTTCAGCACTTGCCCGCTAATCGGTGCCTCGACGTCGATAGTCGCCTTAGCCGTTTCCAGCGTCACCAGGATGTCTCCTGCGGTGACGTCGGAGCCCTCGGTGACATTCCACTCGAGGACGACGGCGTCCTCGCCAGCATTCCCTGTGGTCGGTACGCGAACGTCGGTTGCCATGCTCCTCCACTCATGAGCGAGGGAAGCGCTCAGGTGAAAATTGGGCGCCAGTACCTTAACTCTTGAGAGCGCAATGTACTCATAGGAGAAGACAGGAGCTGTCATGACCCCTAGCCGTTCAGCCATGGTGACGGGGGCCGCCCGCGGAATCGGCAGGGCGATCGCTGAACGGCTTGTGGCAGATGGCTTGGGAGTCTCGGTAGCAGATCTGCCCTCTTCGAAAGATCAGGTGGACGCAGTGGTCGCCGACCTCGGCGGCCCCGAAGCTGCCCTCGGCCTCTCAATCGACGTGACCGATGCTGAGAGCGTGGAGACGGCAGTAAGTGCCCACGTCCAGCACTTCGGCGGATTGGACGTGATGGTGGCGAACGCGGGCATCGCGCTGACTTCTCCACTTCTGGAGACGACCGCCGAGCAGTGGCAGCTGACGATGGACGTCAACCTCGGAGGGGTGTTCCACTGCTATCAGTCGGCGGCCCGGCAGATGATTGCCCAGGGCCAGGGTGGTCGGATCATTGGTGCCGCCTCGGTCGCCGCGCATCGAGGGGGCAAGTGGCAGGGCGCCTACTCAGCGTCCAAATTCGCCGTACGCGGCCTGAGCCAATCGGTCGCGCAGGAGCTAGCTCCACACCAGATCACCGTGAATGTTTACAGCCCGGGTGTGGTGCATACACCCATGTGGGAGGGCATCGATGCGGAGATGACGCGGCGCCGTGGTACCGAGCTCGGCTCGGAGATGGCCGGCATGGTCGCCGGGATCCCGTTGGGTCGGCTGGAGACACCGGACGACGTGGCCGGCGTTGTGTCGTTCCTCGCCTCACTCGATGCGGGTTACATCACCGGGCAGTCGATCGTCGTCGACGGCGGGATGTGGTTCTCGTGATCTTGCACCATGCAGCAACAGCCCAGCAGGTTGGAGAACACCGGTGAAGCTCTACTTGGATACTGCGGACCGCGCTGCGGCGGAGTCATTGCTCTCGACCGGCCTGTTTGCCGGCGTCACGACCAATCCCACGATCTTGAAGCGTGCCTCCAAAGGCGTTCGTGATCTTCGGGAGATCTATCGCTGGGCCACTGATGCGGGCGCCCGCGAGGTCTTTCTGCAAGCCTGGGGAGAAGACCCTGCCACACTGATCAAACGCGGACAGCGGCTGCGGGACTTTGGTCGGGAAGTGGTGATCAAGTTCGTCGCGACGCGCGCCGGCTCGACTGCCTGTACCGCGCTGGCCGCCAGAGGCATACCCACGCTGCTGACCGCGATCTACGACCCTGGGCAGGCAATCGTTGCCGCGGCTGCCGGTGCCACCTACATCGCGCCCTATCTGGGGCGGCTGAACGATGCGGGTCGGCAAGGGATTGCAGAGGTGGTGGCCATGCACGAGGTGCTCGTCGCCACCGGCAGTACGACGAAGGTGCTGCTGGCTAGCATTCGCAACGTCCCGGACATGGTTGCTCTGGCCCGCCACGGCGTCGACTGCTTCACCATGGCGCCGGATGTCGCGGAACAGTTCTTCACCGATCCGACCACTGCCGAGGCGGCGCGTACTTTCGAGGACGCCGTCCGCGAGACCTCAGCATGACGGCCGAGTTCGGCGCCGCGGCAGCGGTCGTGGTCGCGGGCGACGCACTCATCGACCTCACCCCGACCACGACGGTTCGTGGTCAGCTCGCGTACGAGCCTCATCCAGGCGGATCGTGCCTCAATGTTGCTGTCGGCCTGGGCCGCCTCGGCGTACCGACGGCATTTCTTGCCAGGCTCTCCAGCGACGCCTTCGGCCAAATGCTCCGGGCGCACCTGACAGCCTCAGAGGTCCAACCTACGCACTTCGTCGACACGGATGATCTGACGACGCTGGCCGCCGTCCATCTGCGGGGCGGCCAGGCGACGTACTCCTTCCATGCGCGGGGGGCGGCCGATCGCGGACTGTTGCCGGAGCACCTGACGCCGCTGCCTGACCAAGCCGCCCTTCATCTTGGCTCGATCGCTCTGATGCTCGAACCGGTGGCTACCACGCTGGAATGGCTGCTGCAGCGAGAGGCCGGGCGCCGGGTCGTCAGTCTGGATCCCAATGTTCGGTCGGGGTTGATCTCGGACCGTGTGGCGTACCTGGATCGTTTCGAGGGCTGGCTGCGGTTGATCGACATCTTGAAGGTGAGCGAAGAGGATCTGGCCTGGTTGTATCCGCGCCGCGCCCAGGACGAGGTCATTGCGGACTGGCACGACGCCGGCATTCCTCTCGTCCTCGTAACGCATGGCGAACACGGGGCTGTTGCCAGTACACCGTCGGGGTCGACGAGCGTCGAGGCTCCGCGGGTCGCTGTCGTGGATACGGTCGGCGCCGGGGACGCGTTCATGTCTGGGGCCCTCGCGCACCTGTATGAACGACGCCTGCTGTCCCGGGATGGCCTGCGGTCCTTGGACGTCTCGGGCCTCACCGAGCTGCTGGAGACTGCCTGTCTCGTCGCTGCCGACACCTGTACGCGGGCTGGGGCAGAGCCGCCCCGCCGCCGCGAGCTCGACGCGCGCTCTTCTGGTGCTCCGCGCGAGGTCACGCTCGGTTTGGCCGACCTCGTAGGGCGCGCTCGCGCGCTGGCACTGCCCGGTCAGCGGCACTTGCTTGGCATTATCGGAGCCCCAGGTGCCGGGAAGAGCAAGGTCGCCCAGGACATCGTTGACAAGCTCGGCCCTGATCTGGCCGTGCTTGTGCCCATGGATGGCTTCCATCTCAGCAACCAAACCTTGATCGCTTTGGGTCGCCGTGGTCGAAAGGGGGCCTGGGATACGTTCGACGCGGACGGTTATGTCCAGCTGCTCCGCCGGCTCCGAAACCAAGAGGAGGAGATCGTGTACGCCCCCCACTTCGACCGCGACGTGGATGAGTCCATCGGCTCCGCGCTGCCCATTCGCCGTGAAGTGCCTCTCGTCGTGACCGAGGGCAATTATTTGTTGTGCGACTGGGGTGGTTGGGCTGGCGTTGCGCCACTGCTGGACGAGAGCTGGTATCTGCAGCTGGACGACGCAATCCGACTGCAGCGGCTCGCCAACCGTCATCACATGCACGGAATGAGCCACGAGGAGGCTGATACCTGGGCTCGTACGACTGACCAGGACAACGCCGTCCTCATTGCGCAGAGCATGCCGCGAGCTGATCTGGTCATCACCATGGCCGAGTCATGAAGGCCGTACGTTACGAGGCGCCGGGCGACTTCGCCGTCACCGATGTGCCGATGCCGCAAGTCGGACCGCTCGACGTGCGGATCAAGATCCACCAAAGCGGAGTCTGCGGCACCGACGTGCACCTGCACCACGGGACCTACATCGGCGTCTATCCCCTAACCCCGGGGCACGAGACGATTGGTGAGGTCGACGAGGTTGGGGCTGAGGTCACTCGCTTCCGCCCTGGGCAGCGTGTGACGGTCAACCCGAACATCTACTGCGGCCACTGTGAGTACTGCCTGGCCGGTCAGCTCGTTCGGTGCGCCAACACTGAGGGCATGGGCGTCCATCGGCCCGGTTTCTTCGCCGAGTACGCCAGCGCGGACCACCGGCAGGTCTTCTCGGTGGACGGGCTTGAGCCGGACACGGCCGTGTTCTCCGAACCCAGCGCGTGCGCCATGCATGGGCTAGAAACTCTTGATCTGCGTCCGGGTGGCAGCGCTCTGGTTCTTGGTGCCGGCCCGACCGGGTTGCTCTTGGCTCAGCTGATTGGCAGCGGCGGGGCGACTTCGGTCACCGTTGCCGACATTGTGCCGTTCAAGCTCGAGACTGCCTCGGGGCTCGGCGTGGACAACACCGTCCACATCAGCGAAGACGCCGCCGCGAATATCGACATACTGCGGGACGCCTCACCCAATGGGGACGGCTATGACGTCGTCGTCGAGGCGACCGGCGTTACCGCCGTCGGCAACATCTGCGTGCCGCTGACCCGGAACGGTGGCACCGTGCTTGTCTACGGCGTCACGCGCCCCGACGAGCGGCTCTCGGTCAGCCCTTTTGAGCTCTTCCGCCGGGAGATCACGATCAAGGGCTCGTACGCGGAGATGACCTCCTTTGCCGCTGCCATTGCCGCCCTGCGTACCGGACGGGTCCGTACCGACGGGATCATCAGCCACCGCTTCCCTCTTGATGACTACGGAAGGGCTTTGGAGACGCTGGCGTCTGACCCAACCGCCCACAAGGTCCTCATCGTCGTGGCAGATTCATAGGAAGTCTGAGCGGGTCTATGCCGATTCATTCGCGGCGTCGCGCCAACGCTGGAAGCGGTGCGGGTCACCGACGACTACTGCGTACGGATTCAGTGCCATCATCCTCGCGTAGTCGGCCTCGTTCTCACCGGTGAACACGAACAGCTTGATGTGGGCCTGCTGGTAGCGGCGCGCGACATTCACGGGGACCACGAGTTTGGCGTACACAGCGGTGCCTGTCTTCTTGATAGTGGACACCGACGGCCAGCCGCCCGTCCCTAGGGTGACCAGCGCATAGCTGATTCGATGCGAGGAGTCGGCGGCGTCAAGTCTCTTGATCTTGTTCAGCGCGACAAGCCGACCGGATGTCGCTTCCACCTGGACCCTGGAGTTCTTGATGGCGTTCCAGAACTGCTTGGCCTGGGCGTTGCTGATCGAGGCTTGCTTGATCTCCAGAGCGAACGACTTGCCGAACGAATTGCCGTACCGGAGCAGATCGACCAAGCGGATCAGTTTCTGGTCCCCGACGTCGGTGCGGCACTTGGTGCTGATGGAAGACCACAGCCATGAGGAGACCGTGCCTTTGCAGTTGGTGATTCGGTCCAGCGTGGCATCGTGCAAAACGATCATGGTGCCGAGGGAGTCGCGATCGGAACCATCCTTCGTCCAGCGGACATCGGCATCCAGCACGTCGGCACGGTTTCGCACCGCGTACTGATAGGCAGGCAATGTACCTTCGGCGTACTTCGATGTGCTCGCGCCGCGGTGGGGCACCAGGACTTCGTCCATTGAATCGGCGTGCGCCGTCTGCGGGACGACGATCAGGACAACGGCGGCGGCAAACACGGCGCTCAGCACACGAAGGCGGTTTGTCATGGCTCTCCTCGCTACGGGGGAAGGGGGGAAGTTGAGAGCAAACGCGCCACTCTAACTAGACGCCGATGAGCCCGCGCAAACCGACACGCCCACGGAGTAGTGAGTCGTAATGCGAGCTCCGCAGCTGCACTGCTGCGGCCATGGGAGCTGGCGGCCGACCACGACGCCGGCGATGATGGCGTACGTGACGACGGAAACCGGGGTAGTGACCATGATCATCATGGTGCTGCTCGCCGGCTACCTGCTGACCCGCCGGGCCGCAGACTTCGCCAAGGCCGAACCAAAGTCCCCCCAGCCGACCACAAGATCACGCACTGCTGCGTGACACAGGTAGAACGCATCGAAGGGCAGGGAATATGAGTACAACGAGCGACATCGGAGGAAGGATCAGACTCGGCGTTATTGGGGCCGGGCGGATCGCCCAGGTGGCGCACATGCCCGCCCTTGCCAAGGCCAAGAACATCGAACTGGTCGCGATTAGCGATCCCAGCGAGACCCTGTCCAGCGGTGTAGCCGCCAAGTACGGCATCAAGCCCTTCACCAACACCGAAAGGCTCCTCGCGGAGGACCTTGATGCAGTCCTCATCGCCACTCCAGACCGGTTCCATCACCCGCTCGGCATGCTTGCTCTGAAGGCCGGCAAGCACGTCCTCATGGAGAAACCGCTTGCCGGGACTGTGGCTGAGGCTCAAGAGCTCGCCGATCTCGCGGCTGCCGCCGGCCTCCGCCTCCAGACCGGAGCCATGAAACGTCACGACCCGGGCCTCGCGTTCGCCAAGGCGCACATCGACCGGATCGGGCCCATCTTGAGCTTCATTTCCTACTACCGCGTCATGAGTAGCCTGCGCCCGGCCACCGAGGCCACGCTGTTCCCCGGGGTCGTCGTCGATCAACAGGTCCGCAGGATAGAGAGCACTTTCAAAGCCGAACGCGCGCGCTACCTGCTGGCCACCCACGGCGCACACCTTTTCGACGGTCTTACCTACTTCGGTGGCCCTGCCACCTGGGTCAGCGCCCGCGTCGGCAACGTCGGCGATGACTACACCTGGCATGGAGCGGCGGGCCTGGCCGACAGTAACGGCCTGGTCTCCTTCGAGATTTCCGCTGCTGTCCACGGCAATTGGGCCGAGGGCACCGACATCTACGGCGCCTATGGCCATATCAAGACACGGTCCCACTTCCCCTTCTTTAAGCGGGCCAGTGACGTAGAGGTCCACATTGAAGACGACGGCGTCTCCGTGGTCCCGCACTTCGGCGACACCGACGCGTACAAGCTGCAGGCCGAGCACTTCGCCGATGCCATCCTGACTGGTCAGCCTGAGAACCCGGCGCCAGCCGAAGGCGTCGCGGCCGTCCGATGGATCGAGGCGGTCGCGGAATCCTCCACAAACGGCGGCCGTGAGGTGCAGCTTTGATACCGAGCGCCAGCGGCGCGACCACTGAGGTGGCCAGCGAGCGCAATCGCCTGCTCGGTGCGTTCGCGAGGATCTACAGGCGCGACAGCGCCGACGCCCTGGCTGAGGCGTTCGTGGCCGACCAGCTCGTTCAGGTCCAGCTGAACCTTTCCGCCCTCGGCATTCCCACGATTCCCACGGCTCAGGCGCTCGCCGACCTCGACACCACAGCCATTGAGGCTGCATTCACCTCGCGGGGGCGGGTGATCTGGGGCGTCTCAGCGACCTATAACACGGCACATCCCGACCCCCACGTACGGGAAGAGACGACTACCAAAGCAGCGTATTTCATCGCCAGCCTGGGCGCGCTGCAGCCCATCGCTGCCACGCTGTGTACGGGAACCCGCGACCCTGACAATATGTGGCGCCCACACCCGGACAACACTATGGAAGCGGCCTGGATCGATATGCGGCGCGCTCTCGACGAACTCATTCCCGCTGCTCGGCACGCAGGCGTGCTCCTCGCAGTCGAACCTGAGCCCGGCAATGTGGTCATCGGCACAGCCGAGGCCAAGCGGCTGGTCGCGGAGCTTGGTGTCGACGCAGAACAGATCGGCTTCATTCTCGATCCAGCGAACCTTGTCTCCGCATCTCCCCCTCAGCAGCACGAACGACTTCTCTCCGAGGCCTTCCAAGAACTGGGAACGAAGACCATTTGCGTACACGCCAAGGACATCCAGCCCTGGGTCCGCACGCTGAAGGGCGGCCAAGGCGTTGACTACGACCTCGTTGGACGGCTCTATCACGCTTTACCGAACCAAGTCCCGTTCATCATTCAGGACGCCACCGAAGATGAGCTGCCCCAGGTTCGGGATTGGCTCGTTCGCCGCCTCAACGCGACCGCTCCGCAATGAGTAGCCACGAGGATTACGTCCAGCGCGCATCAGTCGAGATCCGCAACCCTGCCGCCGAACAGCTGCTGCTGCTCCTGCACGGCCTGGGCGGCGATCGGAACCAGCCGCTACGCCTGATCGAGGGGTGGCAGCGCGACGACCTGGCCATCGTGGCCCCCGACCTCCGCGCGCACGGAAAGACTGACCAGCTCGGTGACGCCGACAACTACCAGCTCGACAGCATGGCGAATGACGTCCTCGCTTTACTCAACCACCTCCAGCAGCTGCATAAGCCGACCTACATCGCTGGTATCTCCCTGGGAGCAGCTGTCGCGCTGCGGATCGCGCTCCGCAGACCTCCGAACCTCCGAGGCCTCGCCTTCATTCGTCCGGCGTTCTCCGACATCCCCTACCCGACCAACCTCGAGCCACTCGCCCGCATCGCGCCCCTGCTGCCATTAGGAGCCGAGGGACGCAGCCGGTACCTCCAGTCCGACACCTACCAGGCGGTCGCGGCAGCCTCACCATCCGGGGCGGCCAGTCTCATTGATCAATTCGACAAACCAGCCGCCGCTGAACGGGCCGACCGGCTCCGCGTCATCCCCGGCGACACAGCCTGGACCGCTACCGAGGAACTCCAAGCCGTGACCGCGCCAACCATCGTGCTTGGCGCTGACCGCGACCCAGTCCACCCCATTGCGCTCGCCCGACGGTGGGCCGATCTTCTTCCCAACGCGATCTTCCACCAGGTGCCGGCTCGCGACGAAGATCCGGACGGTTTCGAACACGAGACACAGCGGTTAGTCCGCGACCACATTGTGCAGACCCTGCAGCTCGACAGCGTCCGGCGTGATTATGAAATCACCGGGCGAAAGCAGCGCCGCGCATAGCCAAATTCGGCAGCGAGCGGAATGCGATGGCGTGGTGCCAGAATTCAGTGGTGGGTCGGCTGGAGGAGCCGCGCGAGCACAATGGGCCGTACGGGTCACTTCCTTCTATAGCCGCGCCTCTCACGAGGTTGATGGGCCGTGCATCTGAGCTCCAGGTCCTCAGCGACATACTCCGCAGAGCCCGCCTGGTGACGCTGACCGGGCCGGCCGGCGTGGGCAAGACCCGAACGGCCGTCGAGCTTGGTCGTGGTCAGTTGCGGCAGCGGGCCGACGGTGTCTGGTTGGTCGATCTTGCCTCGGTTGGGGCGACCGAAGACGTTGCGGCTGAGGCGGCGCGTGTGCTCGGTATTCGCGGCGCGGTGCGGGACGCCGCGACTGATGTGGTGCGGCGGTATGTGGCCGATCGGGACGTGTTGCTGCTGCTGGACAACTGTGAGCATGTGCTCGACGCGTGCGCCGAGCTCGGCATGACGTTGCTCGGTGCCTGCCCGAACCTTCGTATTCTGGCGACGAGCCGGGAGCCGCTCGGCATCACGGGCGAGGCGGTGTGGAGGCTGGACCCGCTTCTGCCCGAGCATTCTTACCGCCTGTTTTTGGAGCGGGCCAGGGAACGGGGTGCGGAGCTGGTTCCGGATGAGGACTCAGAAGTCGCCATCCTTAACATCTGCGCCAGGGTCGACCACCTCCCGCTCGGCATCGAGCTGGCGGCTGCCCGAGTCAGCATGATGTCGCCGAACGAGATCGTCGCCAGTCTCGACGCCCAGTTGGGTGAGCTGGGCCGGCCGCGGCGGCCTGCACCCGCGCACCACCGCAGCGTTCGAGCCGCGGTCGAGTGGAGCTACACCCTTCTCGATCCTGTCGAGCAGGCTGCGTTTCGAAGTCTTGCCGTGTTTGTCGGCGGATTTGATGCCGACGCTGCCCGCGCCGTCGCCCCCAACATGTCGCTTGATGTGCTCGCCCGGCTGGTGGACAAGTCGCTGATCACGGTGGTTCCTGCCGGGCAGCATCGAACCCGATATCGCCTTCTGGACACGATGCGGGCGTACGCGTCGGAGCAGCTCGCGTCAGCCAACGAAGTGGCCGCCGCGCGGGCTCGGCATCTGCGGTACTTCTCAGCGATCGGCATTCCGGTCGAGTACGGGTTTATGCCCGCACGGGTGGTCTCGCTGTTGGAATCGTGGGCGGCCGACTACGACAACGTGCGCGCAGCGCTCGAGTGGGCTGCGGCCTCGGAGCCGTGCGTAGCTATGCGTCTGCTCGCCGAGACGAAGGACCTCTTCTTCATTCTGGGTCAAGCAGACGGGGGCCGGTTGGCAGAAATGATCTTGCAGCAGTGTCCGGAGCGGAACCGCTATCGAGTGTGGCTCATGATCGCGGCTGGCCATCTCGCATTCCAGCTCCGCAATGTTCCCGACGCTGCCGGTCTGATGACACAGGCTGCGGAGATAAGCGTTGAACTGGGCGAGCGCGCCGCCGAGGCTGCGGCGCATTTGTTCCTCGGGCTGCAGCAAACGATCGCAGGCGCGCCCGACAAGGCACGCGGCCATCTCACGACCGCCCGCGCCATCCAACAGGAGACAGGCGATCTGATCGGCGAGGCGCGAAGCACAGCCGTACTCGGACTCAGCCACGCGATGGAGGGTGATGCGGCCCGCGCCCGTGACCTCCTCGAGGCGGCGCTCGCGATGGGCCTGGCAGCCCAGGACCGGTGGAGTCAAGGTGTGGCGAACCTCTATCTCGGCATCCTGGCCGAGTCGTCAGCCGACCCGCAGGCCGCGTCGTCGTACTTCCGCAAGGCCATCGAGTGCCAGCGGCCCTACGGCGACTCCACCCTGCTTCCGGTGGCGCTCCTCGGCCAGGCAAGCGTGCTGGCCCGGCGTGATCCGGCGACCGCACTCCAGGTTGCCGCCGCCGCCTGGGCCGTGCGAGCTCGCAACGGCGGCGAGTTCGCGCCGTTCTACCTCGCGTTCGCGGAACGGATCCGCGCCGCGGCGGCCGCGAGAGTCGGCAGCGACGCCGACCGGCTTTGGAGAAATGGTTCACGGCTGATCGTCGACGACGCCATCGCGCTGGCGTTCGGCACGACGCGACCGCGGACCTCCCAGCCCCTCGGGATCAGCACTCGTGAAATCGAGGTCGTCCGGTTCGTCGCTGAGGGTCTGTCGAACAAGGAGATCGCGGCGAGGCTCCACCTCTCGGTTCGTACCGTCGAGACTCACGTGCGCCACATGCTGACCAAGACGGGCCTGGTCAACCGCACCCAGCTCGCGACCTGGGCACGCGAGCGGGGTGAATGAAGAGAATCAGTAGCGAATCCGTAATCGCACTGATTTCGCCGCCGGCACCGATTCGTACGGTGAATCCAGACCAGCCCGACGGAGTGACATCTCCGCGGCCGCAAACACAAGGAGGACAGTCATGCCGTGGATCACGGTCGGCACACCGCCGTTCAGGATCGAGCAGTATGACAAGGTGCTCGCCCAGCTGGGCGAGGAACCCGCCGGTCTCCAGGCGCGCTATGTCGGTACCGACGACGACGGCAAGCTCCGGATCGTCGGCGTCTGGGAGTCGAAGGAGCACGCCGACCGGTTCTTCGCGGAGAGGCTCGGCCCGATGCTCGCCAAGGCGCTCGGATCCGAACCTGTCGGCAGGCCGGAGGCCATCGGGATCGACGTCGCACACAGCTACGTCCGCGAGCCGGTCGCCTAAAGGCGCCAGCAGCTGCGTGTCTTCATCCCACTTAGCATCACTACTCGAGCCGTGCGTCGTCTGCCGATAGCGCGGAGTTCGAGGAAGTGAAGCTAAGTGGCGTGGGGACGCGGGCGAACGTGCCCTCAGCGTGGCTCAGCCCGCGGCCGGTCCGTCGACGTTCACGCCGAAGCCGAGTGAGATCGTTGCGCGACGTGGAGACAGTATTCGGCCGTCATGCTGCCACACGTATGTCTCCCCAGCGATTCAGTGTGCCGTGCCAGATGGCCCGGCCGTCCTTCATTCTGGTCCGTGCTCCGATTCGTTGGAGCCAGTGGACCGAGATGCAACCACATGAGAACGGCTCGGAGTAAGTAGCACAATTTGGCGCCTTGTCAAGGCGCCGAACCGTGTGAAGGGAGGTCTCAGCCAGTGGGACGTTTACAGCTGGGGGCATGCCGACGTTCAATGGAGGTCTGCGAGTACTTGGATCTAGAGGGGGTTCCAGGTGCAGGCTTTCCCACGATGGACCGGTTGGGCTCTCGCCGGAACGTTGCTGTTCACGCCTGCGGCCTGTGCCGTTGAACGGCCGCCATCGGCTGGGCCGCCACGGCAGTCCAGCAGTCCCATAGTTGTGAAGCCAAAGCCACACGAGACTACGGCTTCAGCGCGGCCCGCCCAGAAGAAGTTGACGGCGGTCGAGCGCCCGTTCACCCCGAAGGAACAGAAGAGGATAGTGCGGCGACCCGCCCCGAAGAAGCCGCGGGCGGCGGCGCCGCCGCCCGACCACATCGTGGTCGTGATCTTCGAGAACAAGCACCGCACCAGCGTGATGGGCAGCGGGCAGGCGCGATACCTCGACAAGCTCGCGGCCAAGGGCGCCAGCATGACTCACTCGTACGGTGTTACCCACCCCAGCCAGCCGAACTATCTGGCCTTGTTCTCCGGCTCGACCCAGGGAGTGACTGGCAATGGGTGCCCTCAGCATTTTCGAAAGGCCAAGAACCTGGGCCATCAGCTCCGTAAGTCGGGACGGAGCTTCGTCGGATATGCCGAATCGCTGCCCAAGACCGGCTTCCGCGGATGTGCATCTGGTCAATACCTCCGCAAGCACAACCCATGGGTCAACTTCGGCACGTTGCCGGCAAGCACCAACCGGCCTTTTACAGACTTCCCGCGCGACTACCGCAAGCTGCCCACTGTGTCGTTCGTGAGCCCAAATATGTGTCATGACATGCACGATTGCTCGATCCGCACTGGCGACCGTTGGATGAAGAAGCACTTCGACCGGTACGCGCGCTGGGCCCAACGCCACAACAGCCTGCTCGTCGTGACCTTCGACGAGAACGCTGGCGGAACAGTCAAATCGATCCCGACCATCATCGTCGGCGCGAACGTACGCCCGGGTGTCTATACCGAGCGGCTCAACCACTACGGCCTGCTCCGCACCATCGAGGACGTGTACGGGCTGCCCGCGCTTGGCCGCGCCGCAACCGCATCCCCACTGAAGACCATCTGGAAGAGCTCGCCGATTCCCCGAGGGCGTCGCTAGGGCCGATCTAGAGGTTGGTCATGCGTTCCCCGGCTTCGTTGTAACGGCCACCTTGCACCTGGATCTTGGACGCGGCTTCCTCGATCTCGGCGAGCTCTTCGGCCGACAGTTCGATATCGGCGGCGCCCATGTTCTCCTCCAGCCGGTGCAGCCTGCGCGTACCCGGGATCGGGACGATCCAGGGCTTCTGCGCCAGCAGCCAGGCCAGGGCGATCTGGCCTGGGGTGGCGCCCTTGCGTTGCACGATGCTGGCGAGAAGATCGACCACGGCTTGATTGTGCTGGAGTGCCTCCGGGCTGAAGCGCGGGATGGTGCTACGGATGTCGTTGGTCGGATCGAAGTTGGTCGACGCGGAAACGGTGCCGGTAAGGAAGCCCTTGCCGAGCGGGCTGAAGGGCACGAAGCCAATGCCGAGGTCTTCGCACGCAGCCAGCACTTCCTCCTCGGGACGCCGCCACCACAGCGAGTACTCGCTCTGCACCGCGGTCACGGGCTGGACGGCGTGTGCCCGACGGATCGTCCCGGCGGCCGCCTCCGACATCCCGAAGTGCTTCACCTTGCCGGCTGCGATGAGTTCCTTGACCGTGCCCGCGACATCCTCGATGGGCACGTCGGGGTCGACTCGGTGCTGGTAGTAGAGGTCGATGGCGTCGACGCCCAGCCGCTGCAGCGAGCCGTCGACGACCTGCTTGATGACCTCGGGACGGCTCGTAACGCGCCCTCTTGGCTTGCGTTCGACCGGATCGATGTCCCACCCGAACTTGGTGGCGATGACGACTTGGCCCTCGTACGGGGCGAGCGCCTCGCCGACGAGTTCCTCGTTGGCGTATGGACCATAGATCTCCGCGGTGTCGAAGAAGGTGACGCCGCGGTCCACAGCGGTGTGAATGAGCGAGATCATCTCCTTCCGGTCGGGCTTGTCGCTGTAGCCACCGGTCATGCTCATGCAGCCCAGCCCGATCGCGGAGACCTCCAGGCCTCCTGTGCCCAACGTGCGCTTGTCCATGGTTCGTGCTCCTGTCGTCGTCGAAGGGGCAGCTGAATGGCCGTCCCATGAAAATCTGGCCCACCTAGAAGCGGGTACTGCTACGTGCAAGGTCTGTGCACGG
>Ga0307299_10000030_pt1 | contig 41294 bp, 34 predicted proteins | sample ER_DNA_159_FD_194466 | JGI IMG/M metagenome (GOLD analysis project Ga0307299, IMG submission 194466) | Bulk soil microbial communities from the East River watershed near Crested Butte, Colorado, United States - ER_DNA_159 | ecosystem: Environmental > Terrestrial > Soil > Floodplain | place... | reverse complement strand
GCCGAGCGCGCGGAGGATCTCGCCCAGGAAGCGTTCGCCCGGGCGCTGGTCCACAAACCGGAGAACGCGCGGGGGTGGCTGTTCGTCGTGGCGGCCAACATGGCACGGGACGAAGCGCGGAAGGCGGCGCGGGAACGGCGGCATCTGACGCTCCTCAAGAGCGAGCCAGACGCCGTCCACACCGCGCCGGAAGACCAGATCGATGCGGAAACGCGGCGCGAGCGCGTGCGCACCGCGCTCGATCAACTGACACCGCGCGACCGCGAAGCGCTGCTGCTGTGGGACGCGGGGATGTCGTACGACGAGATCGCCGGCCAGACCGGCTTGGCGCGCGGAGCAATCGGAACCACGCTGGCGCGAGCGCGCCGGCGGTTGGTGGAAGCCTTTGACGCGGGAAGTGAGGGGCAACATGTCGCACGTGGATGACGGCACCCTGCACGCCTATCTCGACGGGGAATTGGCCCCCGTGGAGCGGGCGCGGCTCGAGGCGCATGTCGCCGAGTGCGTCGCGTGCCGTTCCCAGCTCGACGAAGAGCGGGCGCTGATCGACCGGGCCAGCGGACTACTCGCCCTGGCCCAGCCGCCTGAGCGCTCGGCCCCGCCCCTCCATCAACTGCGCCGACCGCGACTTGCGTGGCGCTTGCGCGTGCCGCTCACCTGGGCGGCGACGGTGGTGCTCGCGCTGGGCATCGGCTACTACGCTGGCAACGAAAGGGTCGCCGTAGTCGCGTCGGCACCGGAAGCTCGGGTCGCGGACAATTCCGCCGCCCTGGACTCCTCCACGACTCTAGACAGGCGGGCGAACGACGCGCTCGGTTACTCCTTCGGCGAACGGCGCCAAGTCGTCACCACAACGCGGCCCCCGGCGTCAGCCGCGCGGCAGAAACAGGCGGAACGTGAGCCCCAGGCGTATGTCGACGGAGTCCCCCTTAGGTCGGAGCGTGACAGCGCCGCCGTGACATCCCTGGACACTGCAGCCGCGGCGTCCGGAGTCATCGCTATCCGGCCGCAGGATAACCTGCGTGCTCCACGCACGCTCGCTCCAAGCGTCAGCGCGCCCGCCCAGCCGTCCAGAGCGTTGGAGGCCATCGTCGTCCAGTCGGGGAGCGTGGCGGCCGACAGCGCGGCGTCCACCCTTGCCGCAGCGCGCGGCCGGCTCGTCGCCACACAGTGGCCGATCATCCGTCGCGGCCCGGCACGCGACATCCTCGGCACCGAGCCGGTCGGCATTCCGGGCCTGGCGGTGCGCAACATCCGCCGCAGCCCCACCGGCAAGGTCGTGGTGGTGGAGCAGGCGATCGATTCGACGACGGTGATTCAGTTGTTCCAGGAGCGGGCGGAGAACGATCAGTTCGTGTCGCGCGAATTCTACCGATCCGACTCGGCGCGGGTTCAGGTGCGGGGGTTGGCTGCCGGAACGGAACGGTTGGCTCGGTTCATCGGTGGGGTGCGGGTGGAAATCGCGGGGCCGCTGTCAGCCGATTCGCTCAACCGGCTGCTCGAGCAGGTGAAGCCAATCGGGCCGTAGCGTTACTCCCTTCGCCACGCGATGAGCTCGGCGACGACGCTGACGGCGATCTCCTCGGGCGTTACGGCGCCAATCGCCAGGCCAACGGGGACGCGCACACGTTTCAGCGCCTTGGCGGGGACGCCAGCACTCGTCAGCCCCTTTGTGACCACGGCCTTCTTCCGACGGCTGCCGAGCAACCCGACATACCCGGCCGGTGACGTAGCCACGCGCTCGAGGATGAGCGCATCGTTGCGATGGCCGCGCGTCGCGATCACCACGGCGTCCGCGGCGTTCAAGTCGTAGCGCGCCAGCGTGCCGTCCACGTCTCCAACGAGCACTTCAGTCCCGCTCTCGAAGCGAGCGGGATCGGCATATTCCGCGCGATCGTCGATCACGACGACCCGGAACCCCGCGGCCGCTGCGGCGCGGGCAATCGCGCCACCGACGTGCCCCGCCCCGAACACGAATACGCGCGGCGCCAGGACGATGCGCTCCACCACGAAAAGGCCGTCCCGCGTCAGCCTCGCCGGCTCGCCGCGCGGCGCGTCGAGCGGCAGCGGCTCGAAACTCTTCACGGGTCGCGCGGTCTCCCACGCCACCGCGGTGCGAACGATGCCCGATGCCGCGTCGGCCGCGGCCTCCAGCACGCCGACGTACGCGTCGTCCGAGGCGAGCGGCTCGACGAAGATGTCGACGGTGCCGCCGCAGGACAGCCCCAGATCGCCCGCGAGGTCGGCGTTGAGATGATGCGTCAGGAGCGCCGGGCGGTGCTGCGCCTGCGCCTCGAGCGCCGCACCAATCACGTCGGCTTCGACGCACCCACCACCCACGGAGCCGATCAGGCGGCCCGCCGCCCCGACGAGCATCTTGGTCCCAGACGGGACCGGCGTAGAGCCCCGCACGCGCGCCACTGTCGCGATCGCGCCGGGCGTTCCCGCCCGGGCCAGCTCGGCCGCAGCGCGCCACACGTTCATTGGGCGGGGAGCTCCTCGCGGAAATGACGGAATGCTTCGAGGGTATCGGTCATTCCCTCAAAGCTAACTACTGCACGACGATCGTACCGCTCATCGGCGCGCCATGCACCGCGCAGTGATAATGGTAGGTCCCCACGATGAGCGTCGGAGCATACGTGCCCGACGTCATGGTGGCCGTACTCGTTTGCGTGTCGGGCCCGGAGTCCCAGGTCACGGTGTGACCGTTCGAGGCGTTCGACCAGGAGAATGTCACCTGTCCTGCTGGCACCGTGTCGGGGGTCGGTGAGAAGAAGTTGTTCGAAACGGTGATGGTGGTCAGGTGGCCGCCGGTTCCGCCGCCATTTGACCCGTACGGATCAGTTGTGCCGCACGCGGCGAGGGCGACGACGGCAACGACCACCGCAAGATGTTTCAGGTACATACGCGACTCCCGGGTGCAGGTGAGAAAACGGGAACGCGGTATTTACCCCGTCATACGACGAAAGGGCCGCCGCCAGGTGTGGCAGGGCCCTTGTCGCACACTGTTTCGCGCCGCGCCGAACTACCGCACCTGAATGATCCCGACCATTCCTGCATGGAACCGGCAATGGTAGTTGAAATCCCGGGCGCGACCGTACGACAATGTCGTGGTGTAATTGGGTGGCAGGGTGATGTCGACCGAGTCGGCTATGCTGTCCGACGTGATGGTGTGCGTCAGGGTGCCCAAGTTCTGGAAGCAAAACTTCTGCGATATCTGGATCTGCCTGCTGGCGGGATCGAAGGTGTGATCGTCGCGCGCGTCGATCGGCACGCCGCCCGTGGCGGCACATGTGTTGCCGCCCGAGGGCTCGTCGCAGGCGACGAAGACGACCGCCGCCACCAAGCCGATCGCCGCCAGCGCGACCTTCAATGCGCCTCCCGTTCGAGCGCGTCGGCCGCGAGGCGCGGCGAGATGATCGGGTAGCGCCCTGCGAACCAAGCCCAGGAGAGCAGGAACAGCCCAAGGAAGAAGACCCCCGTGCCGATTTCGGGCACGCCGACCGCGGGCCCGGCCCCGTGGTTGATCGACGGAACCACCTCGAGGTAGCGCTCCAGCCAGATCCCCACGAGGCTCACGAGCGCAAAGGCCACCAGGGTTGGCGCGTACTGCTTCGGTCTCACGCCGAGCAGGCCCACGAACGGAACGAGGAACACGAGTGAGAATACCGCGATGCCCACGGGGCGCCAAGCCCCGTACAAACGATAGAAGATGAAGTAGGTCTCCTCGGGGAGGTTACCGTACCAGATGACGAGGAACTGCGACCACATCAGGTAGGCCCAGAACACCGTGAACCCGAAGCATAACTTGGCGAGATCGTGTTGCTGCTTGGTCGAGAGAATGTCCCCCAGGCCCATCGCCCGGCGCAGCCACACGCCGAAGATCGCGAGGGTCATCAACCCGGCGAGAAAGCTCCCCATGAAATAGAACGCGCCGTACAGGTTGCTCACCCACTTGTGGGCGAGCGACATGACCAGATCGTATCCGAGGAGGCTGTAGCCGAACGCGTACGCGAGTACGAGGATGGCCGCGTCGCGCGTGATGCGGTCGGCGTCCTCCTTGCGGTCGACGACCTCTCCCGTCGCGAGCTCGCGCACGTCGGGAGCGAGATCGCGCCCGACGAAGCGCCACGTCAACCACGACATCGCAACGAGGACGGCACCGTTGCGCAGGAAGAACCACTTGGTCGTGAGCCAGCCGCCGATTTCGGGCCGCGGCTCGTGCAGCCACGTGAAGATGTGGTCGCGACCGATGAACAGACCCACAAAGAGCACGACCGCAACGGCGGTGAACGCGGCCCCCGACTCGGCGATCCGGATCAGCACGCCCGACCAGTGACCCTTGGCGAGTTTTTGCGTCGCCGCGAATACCACCATGCCCTGCGCGAGACCCGCCCAGAAGATGAAATTCGCGTGGTAGGCCCACCACGTGCGATCGGGATGACCGCCGAGCAGGCCGGAGACCACCACCGCGCCTCCCACCGCCGCGAGCACCAGCCCGAGGAGCGCCACCCGCCGGGCGGGCGCCTGGCGCGCGCGCTGCGCGAGATCGGCGCGACTCACGGCGGCCGTCACTGGGCCCGTCCGCCGCGCGCGAGCACCTGGAGGCTGCGCACGTAGTTCACCACGTCCCAACGGTCGGTGCCGCGGACTTTATCGCCGTACCGGGGCATCAGCCCCCGCCCCATGCGCGATGCGTCGAGGACCATCCCGTACAGGTACCCGTCGCTGATCTTCGGCCGCGCGGGATCGACGAGCGAGGGCACACCCGGGAACGGCCCGCCCCCCTGGAGCGATACGGGGCCGTCACCGCGGCCACGATCGCCATGACAGACGAGACAGTAGGTCTCGTACACCCACCGCCCGCGGTTCAGCGACTCCGCGGTGCGGGTGCGCGGATTCGCCAGGCGGTCGGCGTTCTCACGCGTGACCGGCAGCTCTCCCCCCGTCACGGGCACGGTGCCCTCGACGGCGGCGATCGGGTGCGCGTAGGGCTTGATGTTCCGCTGGTGCCGCATGGTCGCGAACCACCCCACCTTGTGGACGACGTCGTCGGGGTTGCAGGCGCTGAGCACGAGCAGCCCGGCGAGCGCCAGCGCGCGCTTAGCCACGGCGCACCTCCTCGGCCCCGGAGCCCTTGAGCAGCGCTTCCGCCGCCGCCGCGGCGCCGGGTTCCGCCGGCACGAACACGCCGAACTTGTCATTCGTGAAGCGCGGATCCCATTGGATGGTCCCGAGGCGCCGCGCGGCGAAGATCACGTTGAACACAATCCCGAGAATCGTCGACAGCGCGCCGAACAGGATCGTCATCTCGAACATGATGACGACGTAGGGCGGGATGGCCCCGATCGGCTTCCCGCCGACCACGAGGGGCCAGTCATACGACATGTACAGCGTCAGCCACGCGCCGAACGCGCACCCGGCGATGCCGCCGATGAGCGTGAACATGCGCACCGGACTCACCGCCTGGTCGAGCGCGTCTTCGATCTCGTGCCGCGGGATCGGCGAGTACACCGTGAATTCCGTGTGGCCGCCCGCCCGCAGTTTCTTGACCGCGTCCACCGTCGCGTCGAGGTGCGCGAACACGCCGAGCACGCCGGGCGTCGGCGGAGGACGGAAGAGATCGTGCAGCGGCTTCGGGAGCGGGATCATGCGTGCGCCCTCGTTCCCGTCCGCCGCGGCGGTGGCAAGACCTCTTTCACTTCCGAGATCGAGACCGCCGGGAAGTTCTTCACGAAGAGCAGGAACCACATGAAGAACCAGCCGAAGCTGCCGGCCATGATGCCCCAGTCGGCCCAAGTCGGATTGTAGACCGCGTTCGCCCAGGGCGTGTACGGCTCGCCGGCGAGCGACACGACGATGATCACGTAGCGCTCGAACCACATGCCGATGTTCACGAAGATCGAAATCACGAACAGCGCCGTGAGGTTGGTGCGGATCTTCTTGACCCAGAGCAGCAACGGCAGGAACGCGTTGCAGATCAGCATCGTCCAGGTGGCCCACCAATAGGGCCCGAACGCGCGGTACCAGAACGCCGCCCGCTCGGTCGGATTGCCGCTGAACCAGGCGATGAAGTACTCGCAGACGTACGCGTAGCCCACGATGGAGCCGGTGAGCAGGCACAGCTTGGACAGATTCTCGAAGTGCTTGACGGTGATCAGCTCCTCGAGCTGGAACAGCTTGCGGATCGGCACGAGCAGCGTGATGACCATCGCGCAGCCGGAATAGATCGCGCCGGCCACGAAGTACGGGGCGAAGATGGTCGCGTGCCAGCCGGGCACGATCGCCATGGCGAAATCCCACGACACCACGCTGTGCACCGACAGCACCAGCGGCGTGGCGAGCGCGGCGAGGTAGAGGTAGCCGCGCGTGTAGTGGCGCCATTCCTCGTTCGTGCCGCGCCAACCCACCGAGCACAACGTGTAGACCTTCTTGCGCCAACCCGTGGCCAGGTCGCGCACCGCCGCGATGTCGGGGATGAGCCCCATGATGAGGAACACGGTCGAGACGGTGAAGTACGTCCCGATGGCGAACTCATCCCAGATGAGCGGCGACTTGAAGTTGGGCCACAGGCCCCGCTCGTTGGGATAGGGCACGAGCCAATAGAAGTACCACTGGCGGCCGATGTGAATCAGCGGGAACAGGCCCGCCGTCATCACGGCAAAGACGGTCATGGCCTCGGCGGTGCGGTACACCGCCGTGCGCCACCCCGACCGGAACAGGAACAAGATCGCGGAGATCAGGGTCCCCGAGTGCGCGATGCCCACCCAGAACACGAAACAGGTGATGAACACCGCCCAGTACACGGGGTGTGAGTAGCCCGCGAGCCCGAGCCCGTAGCGGATCAGGTAGACGAGCGTGATGATGCCGACCGACAGCAGCGCCACGGCGGCGCCGAGCAGCAGGAAGTAGCCGCGGGTCGGGTTCCCCAGCGTCCGCGCGATGGTGCGCGTGACGTAGTCGTACGTTACGCGCGTTGGGGCGTCAGCCATTGCTCACCACGCGCGCGAGGTACGTGACCGCGGGCTTGGTGTTCAACCCGGCGAGCACGTGGTAGCCGCGCGGATTCCCGGCCAGCTTGAAGACCTGCGAGTTGCGGTCGTGCAAGTCGCCGAACACGATCGCCTCCGAGGGGCACGCCTGCGCGCAGGCCGTCACGATCTCGCCGTCTCGCACGTTGCGGTCCTCGAGCCGCGCCTTGTTCTGGGCGCCGCGGATCCGCTGTACGCAGAAGGTGCACTTCTCCATGACGCCCTTCTCGCGCACCGTCACGTCGGGGTTCAGCAGCATGTGCAACGGCTCGGGCCATGCCTCCCACTGACCGCCCGGCTCCGCGTAGTTGTACCAGTTGAAGTAGCGGACCTTGTACGGGCAGTTGTTGGAGCAGTAGCGCGTGCCCACGCAACGATTGTAGACCTGGCCGTTCAGCCCGTCGGGCGTGTGATAGGCCGCGTACACGGGGCAGACCGGCTCGCACGGGGCGTTGACGCACTGCTGGCACATCATCGGCGAGTTCACGGCCCCCTGCGGCTTGCCCGATTCGTCGGTCAGCCAGTAGCGCTCGAGCCGGAGCCACGCCATCTCGCGGCCGCGCTGCATCAAGTCTTCGCCCACCGTCGCGAGGTTATTCTCCGCGTAGCACGCCGTGACACACGCCGAGCACCCCGTGCATTTCGACAGGTCGACCGCGAGTCCCCAGCGGGGCTGCTCGCCGCGGTAGTTGCCCAGCTCGGTTTGCTCGAACTGCCGCTCGCCCCACCACTCGACGGACTCCTTGGCGTACTCGGGGGTCTCTTCGTGGTGGAACGGATGTTCGCCGGCGCCGAGCGCCTTGGCGCGCGCGAGGGTCAACACTTCGACCGAGCCCTCGCCCCGCTCGCGCGGGCTGCCTTCGGTCGTGACGATCTTCCGGTGCTCGCCGGTCTTGGTCGCGGTGGCGCGCACCGCGAAGCTGCGGCCGCCGTACGCATTGGCCTCGGCGCCCAGCAGCTCGAACGCATTGAACGAACGATCCTTGGCGTAGCGGCCGAAGGCGGAGTGTCCCTGCCCGGTCGGCACGGCGAGCACGTCGGGGCGCACGCTGGGGGTGATCCACACCGGCGCTTTGACGGCGCCGAACGCCGACTTGAGGAGCAGGAAGTCACCGGTGGCGACGCCCCAACGCTCGGCGGTCTCCGGGTGCACTTCCACCCACCCGTGCCAGGCGATCTTCGAGACGGGATCGGGGAGCTCCTGCAGCCATGGCTTGTCCGCGCCGCGCCCGTCGTGCAGCACCGGGTGCGGAAAGACGACGACCGTCTGATCGCCGCCATCCTCGGACGGCGCCGCCGCCGCGGAGATGCGGGAGGCACTCTCGGCCAGGCGCACGGTGCGGACCGGGACGTCGCCGTAGAGGCCGCCGTGCTGGACCGCATCCATCCAGAACTGCTCGAAGCTCTTCCCCGCTCCGAAGCGCTTGTGGAGCTCACGCCAGCGGTTTTGCAGGTGATCGCGGAACGAGCCGGAGCGGCCGAGGATGCCGAGCAGCACGTCCCCGGTATGGCGCGTCTCGGGGAAGACCGGCTGCATCGCCGGCTGTTGCAGCGCGTACACGCCGGCGCGCGGCCGGCTGTCGTTCCACTGCTCCAGCGGATGCAGGTCGGGGAGGATCAGGTCGGCGGCGGCAGCGGTCTCATCCATGAAGGAGGAGAAGCTGACCTTGTAGCCGACCTTGCCGAGCGCCTGCGTGAACGCACCGGGGAGCGAGTGGGCCGGGTTCGCACCGTGCACGAACAGAACCGAGACGTGGCCCGCAGCCATCTCGGCGGTGAGCTGGGCGAGGTCGCCGAACGTGCCGGCTTCGCCCGCCGCGAGATCCGGGCCGAACTTCACCAACTTTCCGACGGCGCCGACCACGTAGTTGAGGATGTTGACGGCGGCGACGATCTCGGCGCCGTTCGGATACTGCGCGGCCATCCCGCCCGCTACGGCGAGACCGCCCTTCGACGCGGCGAATTCGCGCGCCAGCCGCACGATCAGCTGTTCCTCGAGACCGGTGGTCGCGGCTACGGCCGAGGGCGTATGGCCCGCGAGCAGACCGGCCAGGCGGCCGACGTCGGCGGGGAGTGCGGCGAGCCGCCGGCTCACGATCACCTGCGCCATCGCGAGGGCCAGCAGCCCCTCGGTGCCGGGGAGCGCGGCCACCCACTCGTCGGCGTTCATGCCGGTCAGCGACATGCGCGGGCCCACGAATACGAACTTGGCCATAGAGGCGTCGCGACCGCCGTCGAACCCGTGTGCGCGGGCGAAGCCGTTCTGGAACGAGACCGGCGACAGCCAGGTATCGAGGAAGTCCGCGCCGAACGAGAGCACGTACTTCGCGTTGGCGAAATCGTATTCGGGCACGGCGGCGGTGCCGAAGGCGAGCCGGTTGCCGGCGCGCAGCGCCTCGAACCCAAAGGCCTCGTAGCTCACGCGGCGGCCGCCCACCTGGCGCATCCAGTCGTCCACCAGGTCGCCGAAGGTCGAGGCGTCCGCACCGGTGAGGAAGACAATGCCGCGCGCTTGCGCGGCGCCGAGCTTGGTCCGGAGCTGCGCGATCGCGGCGTCCCAGGCGATCGGATCGAAACCGCCTCCGGCGTTGCGCACCATCGGGCCCGTGACCCGGTCGGGGTTGTACAGACCTTGCAGTGCCGCCTGGCCGCGGGCGCAGAGCCGGCCCCGGTTGATCGGCGATTCGGGATTGCCCTCGATCTTGACTGCCCGTCCCTCACGCACGCGCACGTGGATGCCGCAGCCCGCGGCGCACTCGCGGCAGGTGGAGGCGTAGTAGGTGGCGGTCCCGGGGATCTGATCCTCGGGCTGGATCAGGTAGGGGATCAGTTTCTCGGTCGGCTCGGCCCCGATCCCGCAGGCCGACAGCGTCGCCGCCCCGGCGCCAGTCACGCCGAGGACCTTGAGGAACCGTCTGCGATTCATGCCATCCGGGCCGTCGGTCATCTATGCGGCTCCGCCTAGTAGTGGCACACGGTACAGTCGCGGCTCACCTTGTTCTGCACGTGACACGACACGCACCAACCCATCTTCAGCGTGGAGACTTGATATACCTGCGGCATGGTCTTCACGTCCCCGTGGCACGTGACGCACGCCTGCGTGCCGAGCGCCTTGATGTGGCGCTGATGCGGGAAGCGCACGAAGCCGGGAAGCGCGTGGATGCGGGTCCACTCGGGCGGCTTCTTCTCACGCCACGCATCGCGGACCTTCTTGATCTCGGCTTGATGAGAGGGCGTGGACCCGCCGACCAACTGATGGCACCCAATGCACGTTTGCAGCGCGGGGATCCCGGGCTCGCTCGCCACGGCCACCGTCGAGTGGCAGTACATGCAAGGGATCTGGTCTTGGCCCGCGTGGATGTCGTGCCGGAAGAAAATCGGTTGGCGGGGACCTTTGAGGTCCCCCGTGTCGCTGACGACCGGCGCCTGGTATCTCCCGGTGGACTGTGCGCTCACAGCCGCGGCTGCAAGCGCGAAGCACAGCCACACCGCGAGAGTCTTCGTCATCAATGCAATGGCCTCGATGGCGAATGGGTTAAGAAGGCTTGCGGGCCCCCGAATGTATCTCCGCCAGGGAACGACGCACAAGGCGTCATTCGGGACGCGCCAGCAGCTGGTACTTCAGCCGGACGACGTCCACGAATGCGTCGACGGCCTCCAGATCCGGGAACTCCATCCAGCAATGCCGGACGCCGCCCGACACCGTCCCATCGCGCACCGCTTGCTTGACGATGCGCGGCAGTCCGTTCGTCGCGCCGATCTCCTGCTCCTCGGCGTCCGTCAGAACGAACGTACCGCTGACACCCGACTCCATCGGGTGCAGGTAGCCGAGCTTGCGCCCGCCCACCTCGTACATCCACACCCACTTCCACGTTGTGCCGAGGTACACGACCTGCTCGGTCACGTGCCGCAACGATCGCAGCTCCTCACGCGCCTTCTTGAATCGCTGGCCGGCGCGCGGGGGAAGGTCCTTCACGGGCTGGTCGGCCTTGGGCCGCTGCCGGGGACTTAAATAAAGGTGCGTGGCCCAATAACCTGCGGGCTGTTTGGTCATCGTGCGCCAAAGCTACAGGCAGGGTCAAGAGCGATTCCCGAGTCGATTACTCGGAATAGATGAGTCGCGCGGCGGTGTGGAACCGCCCCGGGTCGAGCAAGCGACCGCACGACAGTTGCGGCACCGCCATCCGGCCATCCTTGCCCATCGAAAGCTTGATGACGTCTCCGTTGCGGCCGAACCAGCGGCTGGAGGGCTCGAGGTCGGACGGATAGACAAAGCGCGGCAGCGCGGCGGCGGCGATGGCTGCCTGCGAGCCGATTCCCGACTCCGGCATCGTGCCGGCCCACAGCTCGGCGCCGTAGGCCTCCGCCAAGCGATAGATCCGGCACACTTCGGAGAGGCCCCCGACGCGATGCACCTTGATGTTCCAGACCTTGGGGCCTTGGAGCGCGACGATTTGCCGCGCGGCACGCGCGTCACGCAACGTTTCGTCCAGGCACACGGGCGTGCGCAACACGCGCGCGAGCTCGGCGTGACCGACCAGCTCGTCGGGCGCGAGCGGCTGCTCGATGTAGAGCAGACCGGCGTCATCGAGTGCGCGCAGGGCAGCCTCGTCGCGCGGCCACTCATACGCGCCGTTGGCATCCACGGTCAGCGGGAGGTCGGTACCCGCCATCCCCGCGCGCGCGGCCGCGACGGCCGCCGCGTCCCAGCCGGGCGCCACCTTGATCTTCACACGGCGGTATCCGCGTTGCGCCGCCTCGTACACCCAGCGCGTGAGGATCTCGGCGCTGCGCTCGGGCGGGATGCCGAGGGCGACGCCGCAATCGACGAGTCCCGCCGGTGCCACCCCCAACCGCTCGCCGAGCAGACTGGCGAGCCCGGTGCCCCGTGCGTGCGCCTCGAGATCCCAGGCCGCGGTCTCGACGCCGGCGCGGGCGAACCAGTTACCGCGTACGCCTTCGCGCAGCGCGTCGTCCAGCGTGTCGATCGAGGCAAACTCTCGGCCGGCGACTCGCGGCACCAGGACCTGCTCGATCAAATAGCGCGCGCCGGTGAGGGTCTCCTCCGAGTAGAACGGCAGATGGAAGGGCGGGCACTCGCCGTAGCCGGTGTGCCCCGCGTCGTCGTGCAACGCGACGATGAGCGAGCGGCGCTCCGTGATGGCGCCGCCCGAGATGACGAACGGCTCCACCAGCGGCAGGGTCAGCTCGTAGAGGTCAGCGCGGGCGATGCGCATCGACGGCCAGATCGAGAAAATGCAGCTCCCCGCCCCGCCGCTCCAGGACGCCCTGCGTCTCCAAGTCGAGCATCCCGGCGATCAAACCGTTGGCGGGGTCGAATACGAGCTGGTGCAGCGCGCGCTGCGTGCGAGAGCCGTCGGTGGCGGCGTATGCTTCGAGCGGCAGCTGGAAAAACGTGTGCAGCTGGACGCTCTCGCAACCGCGGCGGGCATACTCGAGGATGTCGCGACCGGAGGAGATACCGCCCGTCCCTGAAAGTTCGGGTATCCCCGGGCTGCCGCCCGGGGTCAGACGAGCCAAGACGCGCAGATTGCGTTCGATCAATTCCGGGCCGCCGTACGCGATACCGCGCTCGAGATCGAATAACCGGTTGAAGACGACGAGCGCGTCGGCGCCCGCGGCGGCCCGCATCATCTCGACTTGGAAGTCGTCGTCGAACCGTGCGTTCATCACCTTCACCGCGAGGCGCACCGCCGCCTGCGCGCGAATGCGCGCCGGCACCTCGCGCAGCCAGCGCAGGATCTGCGCCTGCTCGCCCGAGAGCGGGTCACCCGCCAGGGTCGGCGAGAAATCCTTCTCGAGACGCAGCAGCGGCTCGCCCCACGCCGCGGCGAGCGCACGGGTCGTAAACGCGTACTCGGCGTCCTTGAACGGCTCGTCGAGCCGCGGCAGGTGGTACTTCACGGACGGCACGACCACCAGCTCGCCGGAGCGGGTGAGGTCGCCCGCAAAGCGAGCCAACGCGAGGTATTCGTCGAACGACCGATCCCACCCACGTCCCTTCCACGTCACCGTCCACCCCGCACCACGACGCTCGACCTTCATCTTGGTCTCGTGGATCGCCCACGCGCCCATCGACTGGGCGCCGGCCGCATCCTGCGCGATGACGGTCTTTAAGACCGCGAACGCGAGGCCCGCCTCGGCGTCCGTCTCGAGCTGGCCCTCGTGCAGCGACAGTTGGCCCGATCCCTTGCCGATGGGATGCGGAATCGTCTCGCCTAAGTAGCGCGCGCTGAGATCGATGCCGTAGGCCTCGCGCACGTGCGCCGGGAACTGACGCGGCAGCGCCCGCTTGAATCGCTCGAAGTCGCTACTGAGCAAAGCGGGAGAGCCTGAATTGCGCATCCGGCGCTTCCCCGGTGAGGACCAGCCGTGCCACCAGCTCACCCACCGCGGGACCGTGCTTGAAGCCGTGCCCCGAGCCGCCCCCCACCAACCAGGTGTTCGCCGCCTCGGGATGCCGGTCGATGATGAGGTGGTTGTCCGGAGAGTTCTCGTACTGGCACACCCGCGCCTCGAGCAAGGGCGCACCTTTCAGCTCCGGGAAACGAAACGCGAGATAATCGCGCGCGGTGCGTAGGGCCTCCGCGCTGGGCAGCCGCTCGCCGCTCGTGGGATCGAAGGCCGGCCCGTGGGCATCGTCCGCCACCTTGAACCCGCGCCACTCGTTCCCCGGAATCCCGTACATGAAGCGCGTCCCGTGATCGGCCCAGACCGGGAACACGGCTTCGGTGAAGCGCGCGTCCCCCAGCGGCGTGCCGAAGAAGAGCACTTCCTGGCGCGTGGGGCGCACGCGATCGCCGATCGCGTCGGGGAACAACGATCCCAGCCACGGACCGCACGCGAACACAAAGCGATCGGCCGTCAGCGTGCTGCCATCGGATAACGTCACCGCAGGGAGCTCGCCGGCTCGCGGTTGGACGGGGCCCTGGACGGCGACCTGGCGATACTCGCCGCCTTCGGCGAGGAATCCCTCGAGCACCGCGGCGCACGCGCGACGCGCCGTGAGATAGCCGCCATCCTTCTCGAAGATGGCCCAGCGCACGCCCTCGCCATTGATCTGTGGGTAGCGGCGCGCGACCTCCGCGCCCGTGAGCTCTTCGAAGGCGACCTGCGCGTCCCGCAACACCGGCAGCGCCGCCTTCTCGTATTCGTCATCGCTTTGGACCATCCACAAGACACCGATCTTGTGGTAGAGCTGTCGGCGCCAGCGCCGCTCGTGCTCTTTCCACAGCGCGAGCGCGCGGACCGCCATGCGCGTGTAGACGGCGCGCGGCCCGTACGTCGCGCGGATAACCCGCGTCTCGCCACCCGAGCTGGCGCGGGCGTTGCCGGGCCCCCAGGCGTCGAGCAACGTGACGCGGGCACCGCGACGCCGGAGATAGAGCGCGGTCCAGCCGCCGAACGCACCAGCCCCGACGACCACGACGTGCGGCGGCTTGCTCACGGGGACCAAGCCTCCGAGCGCGGCAGCCGCGCACGATTCGAGGAATACGCGCCGGTCTACCGTAGGCGAGCCTCGCGTACGGCGCGACGTACGGTCTCCCGCTCGACGGCGGGGAGCGCCGGGCCCCACGGATCGTCGCAGGCATCGTCGGGAATCACGCCATCGGCAGCGAGCGCCCACAGCATGCGGCGGATGTACCCTTCCATGGGGGGAATGAAAGTCGTCTGAGCAAAGGCGTCTAGCTGCGTGGAAAGGCGTTGAAAGACGTCGTGGTCACCATCGTGGAAAGCGCCCAGCAACGCCGCCTGCAAATCAGTGAGCGCCGCGCCCATCCCGATCAGCGCCGCACGGGCACCCATCGAGATCGAGTAGCCGAGGAAGCGGTCCTCACCGGTGATCAACACCTTGTCGCGATGTTCCCGCATGACGGCCGCAATCCGTTGGAATGTCATCACCGAATCGAGTGTCGCGACCTTGATGCCCACGACGCCGGGGAGCGCGAGAATCGCGTGGAGCGTGGCATCGTCGTATGCGACCCCGCCCGCCGCTGCATAGAGATAGAAGGCGATGACGGGCAGCTCGCGCGCCAGCGCCGCGTGATGGGCCACGGGATCGTGATCGCGCGGGAACGCGAGCAGCGCGTCGGCACCACCGCGTTTCGCCGCGCGAGCCATTTCCACGGAGCTCGCGCCGGCCACGATCACCTGCTTCGGCAATGCCGCTCGCCACGCCGCGAGCACAGTCTCGCGCTGTTCGGGCGACAGGTGCGGACCCCGCCCAGTGTGGGCCCACACCGCGACGCCCGCGACGGGTTGATCGGCCATCCACTGCGCATAGGCGCGCTGGGCATCCTCCGCCAGCACATCTCCCCGAAACGGGACAGGGACGGCGGGGATCAGGCCCCACGCGAGACGGGCGGCGAGAGCTATGCGAGGAGCCCTTTCCGGACGTTCGTCGACTCGATGGCCTCGCGCCGCTCGCCTGCCAGATCCAAGAGGTCGAGTTTGGCGATGCTGTTCTCCGGGAGGCGCAACGGTTGTCCCGTACCGAACACGAAGCGATCGGCACCGACGGTGTCGAGCAGCGTCGCCAGATGATCCTCGGGGGGCCCCCAGATCCAACAGATGTCCCACCAGATGCGGCGCGCCTCCTCGGGCGTCGAGCCGAAGTGCACCTCCTCGACGAACCCCCGGTCGGCGTGCGTCACGAGAAGCCGTACGTCGGCGTCGCTGCGGATCAGGGCGCGCACGGCCGCCGCCGGGAGCTCCGCCACGGCGTCGTTGGGATGGCGCTGCCGGCCGTCCTCGAGGCGCACGGCCAGCAGCAGCGGGATGCCCGCCGCACCGCACGCCGCGGCGAGCACGCGCATCGCGCCGCCCGCGGGGTCGAGCCCCAGATAGAGCGGATCGCAGCGCACCGCGGGGGCACCGGCGTTCACGGCGTCGCCGAGTGCCTGCTCCCACTGCGCGAGACCCGGGTGGATGACGGGCACCGCCTTGAGGCGCGGTTCGCGGCGGGCGGTTTCGACGAGCCACTGGTTCCCTTCGGTGGGATCTCGCCAAAACAAACTCGGCAGGTGCGTGACCCACGCTTCGTCCACCTCGGCGCGATCGAGCGCCTTGAGCAGCCCCTCAGGTGAGGTGCCCGGGACCTTGCGCCACGGATAAGCGCCGAGGAAGGCGTTGACGTCGACGCGCATCAGTCGGCGGGGAACGCGCCGGGAGGGAAGATGCGGACGGCATTCTTCCAACGGACCAAGGCCAGCTCGTCCTTGTTGAGCAGCGTCTCGAGATAGCGCAGCTTGGCCCAGCCGGTGTCCATCGTCAGATCGGTGCCCCACAGCAGCCGGCTGACGCCGGCGGCGTCCACGCAGGCCTCGAGCATGCCGCCGTCCACGCCGCTCCCCGAGAGATCAACGTGCACGTTCGGGACATCGCGAACGGCGTGCAGCGAATGGAGCCAATCGCCCCCGCCCCCGATGTGCGCGAGGATGAACATCACCTCGGGGTGACGCCGCGCGAGGGTGCACAACTCGGTGGCGTCAGACGCCTCCTGACCGGGCCAGTCGCGGCGGCGGTGTTGCCAGATGTGCTGCAGGACCGGGACGCGATGCTCTCGCGCCAACCCGCAGATGGGATCGAGGAGCGGGTCGTCGGCGCGACGGCTGGCAGCGAGTTTGATGCCGATCATCCCGGCCGCGAGACAGCGGGCAATCTCGCCGCGGGCGTGCGCGGTGTAGTTGGGGTTGACGCACACGTAACCGCGGATGCGGTCGGGGTGCGCCTGCTGCAGGGCCAGCAGCGCGTCGTTCCCGTAGGTGACATCGGGCGGCGACGGGAAGTAGATCGGCGATGTCCGGCCCCAGCTGCCCAGAATCGACGCCACGTGCGCCGTGATGCCGATCACCTCGCCCGCGCGCAGGCGGCTGGCGTTGCGCTCGCGCCAATCCGCGCGCGGGGCGCGATCGTGGTAAAAGTGGGCGTGGACGTCGACTAGCATCCCCCAATTTGCTATCTTGTGCCGTCTTCGGGCCACCTACCCGCTACTCGGGAGACTCCATGCCGACGATTGTCGACGTTAACCGCCTCAAGGGCATCCTGCTGCAGCCTGGGAGCACCTGGAAGGCCATTGACGGCGAGTTCACTAAGCCCGCGGCGTTGTACAAAGGCTGGGTGCTGCCGCTGGCGCTGATCGGACCCATCTGTGGAGCCCTCGGAACCCTGGTCTTCGGCTTGAGCTTCGGCGTGATTGGCGCCTACCGTGTTCCGGTGGTGAACATCGCGACGATAGCCGTGGTCGACTATGTGCTGGGCGTCGCCGGGGTCTTCGCGCTGAGCGTGGTCATCAATACGCTCGCGCCGACGTTCGGCGGCCAAAAGAACGACGTGCAGGCGCTGAAGGTCGCCGCATATGGAAGCACGCCGTGGTTCCTGGCAGGCGCGTTCCAGTTGATTCCCCAGCTCGCGCTGGTCGGGATTCTTGTGTCCCTCTACACGGTCTACCTCGTGTTCTCAGGAGTGCCCATCGTCATGAAGCCGGCCAAGGACCAGGCCATGGGCTATGCGATCGTCGCCGTGCTCGGCGCACTGGTGGTCGCTTTGATCATCCTGGCGATCCACACGGCATTCATCCCCGCCTACAGCACGCTCCGGGCGCGTTAGCCGGCGGCTTCGCGCAGCACTTCATCCAACACCTCGAGGGCGTGGTCCACCGCGCCCTCGTCGTGCGCTAGCGAGACAAAGTTGTATGCCGTCCGCTTGAACAGGAGGCCGCGCTTGGCGCAGCCTACCGCGACCGCGCGGGAGAGATCCTCGGTCGCGTAATGCAGGAAACACATCTCGGCCATTCCCGCCACCCCGGCGATCGCGTCGGGGTGTTTGCGTTGCAGGCGATGGAGCCCGTGGAGGAGCCGCGTCCCGACGCGGTGGAGATGGTCGCACACGGCTTCGCGCTCGAACGTTTCGAGCGTCGCGCGGGCTGCCGCGAGCGCCACGCCTTCCGTCGCCAGCGTCGAGGAGATCCACGTGCGCGTCGCGCCCGCCATCAGATCGGCGCGTCCACCCACGGCGGCGAGCGGGAAACCGTTCGCCAGAGCCTTACCGAGCACCACGAGATCGGGCCGCACCCCGTACCGCTCGGCCGCGCCGCCGATCGCGAGGCGAAACGCAGTCTTGATCTCATCGAAGATCAGGACGGCGCCCACCTTCTGGGTTTCGGTCCGCAGCGCGTCGAGCCACTCGCGGGTCGGCTCCGCCACGACGACGGGCTCGACCACGACCGCGGCCAGCTGCCGGCCCCGCTCGCGAATCATCTCGCGTGTCCCCGCGACGTCGTTGAAGGGCACCTCGGCAAACAGGGCTCGCACGCCGGCTGGAATCCCCCCGCCTTCCGCGCCCCCCTGGCACCAATCGAGCCAGCCGTGATAGCCGCACCCCAACACGTGCTCGCGTCCGGTCACCACGCGCGCGATGCGCACCGCCGCCGCCACCGCCTCGGCGCCGGTCTTGAGGAAGCGCACACGCTCGAGCCAGGGGATGCGAGCGGCGAGCGCCTCCGCCAGGTGCTCCTCGGCGACCGGCGGGAGCGGCCCCACCACGCCATCGGCGATCGCCTGCTCGGCGGCTTGATTCACCGCGGGATGCCCGTACCCCAGGGCGACGGCGCCGAGCGCCATGACGTAGTCCAGATACTCGCGTCCGTCGGCGGCCCACACGCGGCACCCCGCCGCGCGCGATACGCGCGCCGGCACTTCGGGCCCGGGATCGGGACCGAAGAGCGCATCGGGCCGCTTGCTACCGGTCGACGTGAAGCCCGGAACGCGCCAGTCGCTCACCGTATTTCACCACCTCGATGGCCATCGCGCGGAGCAGCTTGACCTCACGCAGGTCGAGCGGCGTGCGGTGCGCGAGCTCCCGCATCGTTCGCATGATCCCTTCGGCGTTACGCGTCTTGAAGAAGTCGATCGCGGCGAGCGCGCGGTCAATGTCGGCGAATAGGCGCTCGAGCTCCTCCGCGGCGGCGGGCTCGGACGTGCGGCGCGGCGCCTTGAACGGTCGCCCCTCCGCTCCCCGGGCCAGCGCCAGCTCATAGAGCATGACGATCGCGGCGTGTCCAAGGTTGAGGGACGGGTACGACGCCTCACTCGGAATCGTCACGACGCGATGACAGCGGTCGAGGGCCTCGTTCGAGAGCCCTTTGTCCTCGCGCCCGAAGAGCAGCGCGACCGAGCCTCCGTCCGCCAACGCATTGATCTCGGCTGCGGCCTCGCGCGGGCGCTGCAGGTTGCGTTTTGCCGTGCGACCGCGCGCGGTGAGCCCCACGATGTGCACGCAGTCGGCGATCGCCTCGCCGAGCGACGCAAACGTGCGAACGCGCGCGAGCACGTCCGCCGTCTGATGCGCGATCCCTTCCACCCGATAGGCGTCGTACTCGCGCGGCTGCACGAGGCGCAGGTCCTCGAAGCCGAAGTTCTTCATGCCACGCACGACGTGCGCGATGTTGACGAGGTCCTGCGGCTGGTCGAGCACGAGAACGATGCTCATGCCACCAGCTCGAGGACCCCAAACCGGGTTGGATCCTGCCGATCACCGCGCAACCACACCCAGCCGTTGCCTCCGCTCCAGACGAGCTGCCCGGTGCGCCGCACGCGGCCGGGGAGCATTTCGTTAATGATAAGGTCGAATCCGACGCGGCCCCCGACGTGCGGGCGCGCCTGCGCGGGCCACGGCACCTTCACGGTCACTCGGTAGCCGTTCTCGGTCCGCTGCCAGCCGCCTTCGACATTCTGGGGATCGGCGGCAGGGCCCGTGTCTGTCGTGGCGGCTGCCCGCACACCCTGCCCCTTCGCGTCGGGCACGATCAGGTACCCGACGTGTCCCGCTCCGTTCGCGATGTAGACCTGCAGTCCATCCGAATGGATGTCGTCGGGCTCGTTCTCGACGCCGAGGGGCGGGGCGTCGCCGGGACGGATGCAGAGATCTGGCTTGGTGACTTCGACAGCCAGGTAGAGCGCCGTCTCGTCCCACGCGCTGTAGGCGACCGCCGAGAACTCGTCGGGACCGGGGTACGTATCTTCGCTGCGGCGGTATTGGTCCTCGAGCGTGAGGTGCATGGGCTCCGAGAGGTCGAACGCCGCCAGCGTCCCGTCTAGGCGCGGCGCAGCGTCGACACGGAGCGCCGCGGCGACGGCTCGCGTCGGACCCTCGAGCTCGAGGAGCGGCTCGAACGTCGGCGTGACCTGCCGTGGGCCGCCCAGCGAGCGCGTCGCGCCGTCCGCCCGGTCAATCTCCCAGGCCGCGCCGGTGAAGCGGTGCCGCTCGATCCCTTCCGCCATCTCCACCTCGATTGTTTCACCGCTCGCCCGCACAGCACGCACGCGCGGCTCGGCGCTGGACGACTCGAGCACGGTCACAAATCGCAGGTTGCGGCCTTGGCCGCGAGCCAGGTAGAACGGGGCCCGCATTCCGGTGCCCGGGAGGCCCGGTCCCTCGGCGCGCAGCAGCTCGCCCTCGAACAGCAGATGCGCCGTCAACTGTCGGCCGTCAGCCGTCAGCTGAAACACGATCGGCCCCTCGACGTCGGGGGAGGGCAAGAATCGCTCGACGCGAGAGACGAACTCGCCCTCGAGGGTCGCATCGACCCACCGCCCCGGCGTTTGCGGATCCCCTCTCCCGTGGAAATGCCACGGCAGCTCCACCGAGTGCTCTTCCCGTCCCGAGAGCTCGACGACATCCACGATGTACGCGGGGCCCGAAACGACGGTCCGCGTCAGGCTGCCGAACCGGCCGCGCACCCACGCCCAATCGTCCTGTGCGTCGAACATCTCGCACACGGCGTCGCCGGGTGACTCGGACGCGCCGTCCAGACGCGGTGCGTTGTGCGCCAGCGTCGAGCGATACCAGAAGAGGTCGCGCGTCACGTAGGAGCCCGTGCCCGGGTCGGGGAGCCAATGCACGCCGTTGGCGTGCAGCGTCAGGTGCAGGCGGTCGGGGTGGCCGTGCCCGCCGCCGTAGGGCCCGCACTCGACCGCAGCGTAACGACCCCCTCCCTCCGCCCGCAGCACCGCGAGCCCCTGCGTCTCGAGCAGCACGCTTTCGGGCTGCCACGAATCGGTCTCGTCCGGGAGCGCGGGGAGCATCTCGAGCAAAGACCACCACGAGAGGCCACGGCGTGCGTGGTGCGTGGTGCGTGGTCCGTAGGTCGCATCGTGCAGGTATGACTCGAACAACTCAGGCTGCGGCGGCGGCACGCGGTACAACGCGGCAAGCCACCTCTGCAGGTCGCCCGTCCCCAGCTTTGCCAGCCCCACCTCCCACAACTCGACATACATCGGCTGCGCCAGCGAGATCCCATAACGGGAGTCTTTGCGGGCCGGGAACGTGAAGTCCGGCAGCGCGCTCAGCGCCGGCGCGCGGAGCGCCGCCGTCACCTGCTCGGCGAGCCGCGCGTCACCGAAGCAGTCCACGCCGGCGAGGCGCGCCCATCCTGCCCCGGTGAGCAGCCCGCGCAACGCGAACAGGTGGTAGTTCTCTCCCTCGTACCACATCCCGTCGCGACCGAAGCCGCGCAGTAGGTGCGCCAGGAGCCCGGTGGGCCCCTCGATCGCGCGCTGCGCCAGATCCTCGTCCTCGAACCAGACCGCGATCGCGGCGAGCGCCGCGTTGTTCCACGTCTGCCGGTTGGAGAACCGCTCGTCAAAGTCGCCGATCAGCGTGGCGGCCTCGTCGGCGACCTGACTCACCGCGCGCGTCGCCCGGTCGTCGAGCCGACCCGCCGCCTTGAGGAGCATCGCGGCGGCCACGTAGTTGCCGATCCACAGCGACTCGAGATACGTGGAGAAAAACAGCCGGCTCGGGCCGAGCACGTTGTCGCGGTTGGGATAGCGCCAGTAGCGTTCCGCGTAAACGGTGAGGATTTCGCTTGCCCGCGCGGCCGCGGCGGCGTCATCACTCAGCGCGGCCAGGGCGGCGAGGTGCGCCGCCCGCTCCGCGAGCCAGAGGTGCTGGTAGCGCGCCCAGTGCCGGTCGTGCCGGTCGCCAGTCCACGTCTTGCCGCAGCGGGGACAGCGGTGCGCCGCCGGACTCCACGGATCGAAGGTGAGCCCCGCGCCGTCGTCGGGGCACACGCCGCCGTCCATGGACAGCAGCGCCTTGTGCTCCGGAATCACGGGCAGCCGCTCGATGACCGGCTGCGCGCGTTCTCGCAGATGCGCGAGCAGCGCCTGCAGGTCGGCCGACCCGGCAATGACGTCGCGTCGTGCCGCCAGCTCCTCCGCTGTTACCACGCGCGTGCCCCCTCGGCCGCCCAGGTGACGGGCAGCACCGTCGCGCCCGCCGCGGTGGCCGCGGCAACCGCCGGCCGCCGATCCCCCGCCACGAGAAAAAACATCGAGCCTCCCGCGCCCGCGCCGGCGGCCTTGCCCCCGATCGCGCCGGCGCCTCGCATCGCCTCCTCGAGGCGGGCCATCTCGGCGGTCCGCATTCCGGGGTCGAGGTCCTGCTGGCGGGTCCAGTTCTCGGCGAGCAGAGCGCCGACACGCGCGAGATCGGCGCCGCGCAGTGCGAGTATCATCGCTTCGGCCACGTCCTTCAACTTGTGTAGCGCTCCCGTGACTTTGCGGTCGCCGCGCTCGTAGGCGCCCATCACCCGGGAAATCGTGTCGCCCGAGATGCGTGAAGTATGAGTGTAGCACAGCACGATCTGTCGCTCCAGCGTGGCGGCAAAGGCCGGATCGAGCGTCAGGGGCTCGACGCCGACGTCAGGACCCGAGAAGCTGAGGCGATGCCAGCCCCCGAGCGCCGCGGCGTACTGGTCCTGCTTGCCGCCGGGGATCTTGGCTTCGACCACCTCGACGTGCCAGGCGTGCTCGGCCAGATCCCGCTCGCCGAAGCGCTCGAGGCGTGCCTGCGTGAGCGCCGCGACAAGCGCCACGTCGAGCGCGCCGGAGCTGCCGAGGCCCGAGCCGAGGGGGGCGTCGCAGCGCGTGGTGAGCGTGAAGGCGCCGAGCACGGGAAACATCCGCAACGCGGCTTTCAATAGATCCAGCTTGCCATCCAGGACGAGCCCGCCCGAGTTGGCGCACTCGAACGTCTCGCCGAGATCCTCGGAGACCAGGCGAAGCAGTGTCCCCCCGAGCGTCAGAGTTACATGGCACTGAAGGCCGATCGCGGCGTTGACCACCACGCCACCTTCGCGCGCGGAGAACGGCGGCACATCGGTCCACGCCCCAGCGAAGTCGAGGCGCAGCGGCGCGGTGCCGTGGTACTCGGTCGGCAGGTCGCGGCGTCTCATGGAGCGATCCGCCACGCCGCGACGGTCGGGAGCTCGCCGCGAATGTCCATGCGCACACCGAGTACCCGGCGGTTCACACCTTGGACTCCCCGCCCGTGATAGAGCCATAGCACCGGTCGTTGCTCGGCAAGGACCCGTTGCGCCTCGGCTGGGTCACTCGGCATCGCGATCCCCGTCACGTCGCCGAGCAGGTGGAGAAACCCGAGTCCTAGGTCGCCTTGCACGCCCGTGACCGCGGCGGAGAAATCGTGGCGCGGCCCGAATACCCGGGCGGTGAATGAGGAATTCTCGATCTGGCGGATCGAGACCTCGAACCCGACGGCGCTGAGCCGGGCTTGCAGCATCTGCTCGAGCGGCGCCTCGCCGCTGCCGACGGTGAGGATCTCGAAGCGCGGGTGACGCCCGGCAAGCAAGCGGCGAGAAGAGTCTGGTGCCAACGGCAGGTGCGGTACCGGAACATACTGCGGCATCGTCGGCGGCACGGGGCCGTCGGCAACGGCGCCGAAGCCGAAGAGGTAGCCGGCAACGATCTCGTCGCGGTCGATCGCGAGCGCGGCGGCCAACCGCACTCGCGATTCGTCGAACGGCGGGCGGCGGGTATTGAACACGAGACCGTACGGGTACAGCTGGGGATAGTCCAGCACGGCGAGGCCGGCGTGGCGGCGCACGAAGGCCGCGTGCGCCGGGTTGATCCCGGCGAAGTCGATCTCTCCGGCGACGAGCGCGGCCAGCTTGGTGGTGGGCTCGTCCACCACCACGATGATGAACCGGTCGAGCGCCGGCGGCCCGCCCAGCTCGGCCGGGAAGTCCGGATTGGCCGCGAACACCCAGCGGCGGTTCGGCTCGTGCGCCACGAAACGGAACGGCCCGTTGCCCACCGGTCGCCGGTTCCACTCGGCCTCGCGCAGCCGGGCATGCGGGACCGAGTCCAGTAGGTGGGATGGAAGGATCGCGAGATCGGCGAGCACGTCGGGGAACGTGGGGCCCCTCGCAGATCCTAGGGGCTTCGTGAACCGCAGCACCAGCGTGGAGTCGTCGGGCGCGGTCGATCCCGCGAGCGTCGCGAGATCGTTGGCGCGCGGGTAGCCGGTCAGCGAATCGCGCGCGGCGTCCAACGTCCACACGACATCGCGCGCGGTGGTGGGCTGGCCATCGTGCCACCGCACGTCGGTGCGCAACGCGAACGTCAGCGTACGCCCGCCCTCCGACCAGCGCCACGCGCGCGCCAGGTAGGGCCGCGGCGTGAGCGTCGAGTCGTAGCGGGCCAGAGTCGTGAGCAGCACATAGCGCTGCACCTGCTTGGCGAGCGGGTGACGGGTGACGAGCGGGTTGATGCTCTGGAGGTCCGCCCCGGACGCGAACAACACCGTGCGCCCGCGGCGTTCGGGAGCACTACAGGCGGAAAGCAGGTACAGCAGCAACGCCAATCGGCAACAATTGGGCACGGCTTGATTCTACGGGCTGTGGCCCGAAAAGAAACACCCGCGGGACGAGTCCCGCGGGTGGTCTTTCCTACGGCGCCTCAGGCAACAGATCAGGCCGCGCTACGCTCGACCGTGACCGTCGGTTCCACGCCGCAGCCGTTGAACACGACATGGATCGTCACGGTGCCGTCGGGGCCCGTCTTGACGATCACCAGCTCTCCCGCGGTGAACGCGGGACGCGACGTGCACGCGGCATCCCGGTGCAGCGGAGTTGCCGTCGACACGGTGAGCGCGTGCGACACGCCACCGCGCGTCCACGTCGTGCTGCCCTGCACGGACAAGTCGCCGCTGGGCAGGCCGCGGTCGTGCGACACGGTCTGGCCGGCATCGGCGACGAAGGAAACGACCCAGGCCTTGGCGAGCTGCGCCGCTGCGTGCTCGCTCGACTCGCGGTCGGCCGTCGTGCTGTCGATCAGCGAGAAGCCCCCCCCCGCTCCCGACCGCAACGCCTGACGCGCGCCGTTCAGGCGGCTGAGGAAGAACGCGCCGCTCGGCTGGGTCAGCTTGTGCTGCAGATCCGTGAACACGACGCGGATGCCGAAATCAGTCGTGGAGGGATCGGTGATCTGGATCGCGCCGGTGATCTCGAACGTCGTGCCGTTCCGCGAGAAGGAGCAGTCGGGGAGCGTAAAGCTGATCGTGACGTCGTCGGGTACGCGATCGCCGTCCGAGTCCACCGGTGGGTTCGGCGCGATCGTGGGGCAATTGGCCATCGGCGTCCGTTGAATGCCGCTGCTCGCGGGAATCCCGGCGCTCGGGAACGACGGATACAGGAGACCGGTGAGCGTGAAGCTCCCGGTGACGTCCTCGACTTCGCCCGCGACATCCTGCCCGATCAGGCGCGCCTCGGCGTCTGAGAGGGACGGTGTTCCGGATGGGGTCGTGGGCCAGTCCGGGGAACATCCCGCGGCCACGAGCGACAGAACTGCGCTGAGTCCCACGAGTCGATGCAATATTGGCGACATAGGCTGCCTCCTCGAATTGGCACTACTTTACCGGCATGCTGACCCGCCTCGCCGCGCGCGCGCTCGCCGGGTTCGGTGTGGTGGCGGGCGTCGTGACGCTCACGTTCTTCGCGCTACGGCTCGCGCCAGGCGATCCCGTCGAACATCTGCTCGGCCCCGCCGCGAGGCCCGAACAACTGGCCGCGCAGCGGCACGCGCTTGGGCTCGATCGTTCGATCCCCGTCCAGTACACCGCTTGGGTGAGCCGGTTCGTGCGCGGCGACTGGGGCATAAGTATCGCCAAAGGGCGCCCAGTGCGCAGCGTGTTGGGCGACGCGTGGCCCGCGACCGTGCGACTCGTCGGGCTCTCCCTCCTTCTCAGCTACTTGCTCGGCATCGCGATCGGCGCGGTGCAAGCACACCGACGCGGCTCCCGCACTGATACCGCCCTCTCGGTGATCACGGTCACACTGTTCGCGGTCCCAGGGTTTTGGTTGGGCTTGATGCTCGTCATGGTGTTCACCTACTGGGCGCGCGTCCTCCCGGCGTTCGGTGCGGCGGGTCTCGACGCCGACTACCTCACCGCGTGGGGCCGCGTCGTCGACGGGGTACGCCACCTCGCGTTGCCCCTCGTGACACTCACACTGATCGGCGTGGGCGGCTCCGCCCGCTTCGTGCGCGGCGCTATGCTCGACCTCGGTTCGCAGCAGTTCGTCACGACCGCGCACGCGAAGGGACTCTCGCCCTGGCGCGTGACGCTGCGCCATACCCTGCGCAACGCGCTCACGCCGGTCGTGACGCTGCTCGGCCTCTCCCTCCCCACCCTGTTCTCGGGAGCCGTCCTGGTCGAGGCGGTGTTCGCGTGGCCCGGAGTCGGCCGCGTCCTGGTCGAGGCGGTGCAGGCGCGTGATTACCCGGTCGTGATGGCCGCGACCACGGTGAGCGCCGGCCTCGTGGTGGCGGGCAACCTCCTCGCGGACGTGCTCGCAGCGTGGCTCGACCCGAGAATCGGGACGCGGCAAGCGTGAAACGCCTGTTACGGGACCGTCGAGGAGCGTTCGGGGCCGTGATGCTCGCGCTGGTGATCGCCTGCGCGGTCGCCGCTCCGCTCGTCACGCGCGGCGATCCCAACACACAGGGCGACATCGTGGCGACCCGTTTCCTGGCCCCGCTGTCCACCGACGGGACAGGCGCGTTTCACGCCCTGGGCACCGATCGATTCGGTCGCGACGTGTGGACGCGGCTCGTGTACGGAGCCCGCGTCTCCCTCGGTGTCGGCCTGCTGGCGGTGCTGATCTCGGTCACGCTCGGCGTCGCCATCGGCGCGCTCGCGGGATACGGGCGAGGGCTCGTGCCGCTCGCGCTGCTGGGGCTCACCGACTTCGCGCTGGCGCTGCCTCGGATCGTACTGCTGTTGCTCCTCGCGGCGCTGTGGCGGCCCAGTACGGCGCTGGTCGTCATCGTCTTGGGCCTCACAGGATGGATGAGCGTCGCCCGGCTCGTCCATGGAGAGGTGCGCGCGCTCGCGGCCCGTCCGTTCGTCGAGGGCGCGGTGGCCGTCGGCGCCCGTCCCCTGCGCGTGCTGGCCCGGCACATCCTGCCGAACGCACTCACGCCCGTCATCGTCGCCGCCGCGCTCGGCGTGGGCAACGCGATCGCGCTCGAGGCGAGTCTGTCGTACTTGGGACTGGGGGTCCAGCCCCCGACGCCGTCGTGGGGGAACATGATCGCGTCAGGACGGGACGTGCTCGTCAACGCGCCGTGGGTCGCGACGGCGCCGGGCGTGGCGCTCGTCCTCGTGGTGGTGGCGTGTACGCTGCTGGGAGATGCGGTGCGGGATGCGCTGGAGCCGGCAGGTGTCAGCCATCAGCCGTCAGCGCCACGCGCTTGAGTACTTCCGCGTCGATCTCATGTCCGCCGACGAACGGAACCAACTCGTAGGGAACGTCGCACGCCCGGAGCCGCGCCTCCGTGGCGGCGACGACTTTGGGCGTGAAGTACTCGTCGCGGCTGCCATAGACCAGCGAGAGCCGTAGCGAGCGAGGCAGATCGACGTCGGGCGGCACTTCCCCACCCCAGACGATCAAGCGGTCGATCTTTGACGCCCCCAGGGTCGTCCAACGGCACGCCGTCGCGGAGCCCTGAGAGAACCCGAGGAGCGTCACCCTGATGTGCGTACGATCGACGGCTCGCAACGCGTCTTCGTAAACAGCACCCAAATACCGCACGTAGTCGTCGATCTCCGCGAGCCGATCTTCCTTCGTCATCCAGCTCGCTCCCACGCGCCGCTCGGCGGGAGCCTCCGTCAGATAGAACCGCGACAGGCCCTCGGGCGCGACGATCAGGCGCGTACCATCGTCGATCGGTGCGAAGTGGTGCAGGAACCGCGCGGCGAGCTGGCCGTAGCCGTGGAGGACAAACCACACCTCGCGCTCGGCTCGGCCGAGTGTGAAGTACCGCGCCGCGCGCGTGACGGTGATGCGATGCTCCTGCACGTCAGGTGACCAGGATCGTGACGATTTCGTGTGGCTCGGCGACGAACCGCACCACGTTGCCGCGCTGCTCCAGCACGAGTGCCACCGACTCCCGCTCGTCGGCACGGACGCGATGCGCGTTCTTCACGCCGTCACCGAAGCGCCACGCACCGGCCGCCTTGCGTCCGCTGGCGTTATAACAGCGCAGTACCATCGGTGACCCCGCCTGCGCGGGCTTCACCGCGGAGAAGACGAGGCCGGTCCCTTCGAGCGTCACGTCCGCGGGCGCCGGCGTAAGCGCACCGGCGTCGCGCAGCCACCAGCCCTGCAGCGGCAGGAAGGCGTCCTCCCACAGGTGCGGCACCGCGTCGCCGCGCTCCAACTCGGCGGCCGACAGCGGCGCGAGCGCCCAGTCCATCCGCGTGCTCCCGAGGCATTGCGCATCCGGCGTCGGCGTCGGCCACCCCGCATGCCCGGGGCGCGTCGGCAGATTAGCGCGGGAGAGATCTCCGACGGAGCGCAACAGCGTGACGATCAGGTCACCCACGGGCGTCCACTCGTATTCGAAGAACGCCGGCGCGAGGAGCGCGAGTCCCCGTGCGCCGCGCGCCGCCGCCACGAAGCGATGCGCCGGCGCGGTCCGTGCCGGCGTCTCGAGCGGATAGTCCGCCGGGTCGGCGATCACGGCGGGCCGCGCCGCAGCGCCAAACGCCGCCCCTGCGACCGGTGAGATCTCCGCGAGCCGCGCACCGAGGGGGAGTCGTGCCCGGAGCCGGTGGTGGGTCGCGCGATTATCGATTTCGAGGGTGCAGCGGACCAGCGGGCTATCGGCGTAGAGTTGCACGACGAAGCGTGCCGCGACGTCGCGCAGTACCTGCCAGCGTGCCTCGAGCGCCGCGACCAGCGGGCCGGCCGCCAGGCGCCGCACGGTAATCGGCCCGCGGCTGCGGGTCACACGGTCGCGGACCGGCGGGCAATACGTATACGAGTCGCCAGCGTCACCCGCATCCTCGAGCCGCAAGAGGCCGGCGTAGCGCTCGCCGGAGCGTCGATCGAGCAGCGAGAGCGCGCCGCTCGACTCGAGCGCCACCTCCACGAATCGGTTCTCGAGCGCGCGACCGCGCACCTGCACACCCTCGCCGCGCGGCAGTGGGGCAACGGGAGCGAGCGTCAGGGCCCCAAGTCCGAGGCCCGGCACCGCGGGCGAGCGGAACGCGATGCGCGCCTGATCGACTTCATCCTCGTCGGGATAGTGTCGCGCCGCCTCGAGCCGCTCGGTGGTGGTGCGTCGGGCGAGCACCTGCACCGGCAGCACGCGGCCGTCGCGGGTCTTGAGGGCGAACGGCTCGTAGCCGCGAGCCGTACGGGGCTCGCGATCTCCTGGAGGTCCCACCAGGACGTCACGACGAAAGAACGTGACGTCCGCCACCGCGATGCCCGCGCGGGGGCGCGCTCCCGGATTCCACAGCACGAGAGCCGGCTCAATAGGACCGCGGTCGCGTGCCGCATCGGGATCGTGGCCCACGAGATCGTGGAGCGCGCCGCGCGCGATCTCCCGAGCCGCAACGCGTACGTCGGCCACGCGGCGCTCCCCGGCCTGGGCGACCGCATCGCTCGTGCATCCGGCGATCGTGTCGTGGAATTGCGCGCGCATCAGGGTGCGCCATGTGACGTCGAGCAGTGGGCGCCGGTCGCGCCCACCGTAGCGGCGCGCCAGCGCGGCGAGGGGCTCCGCCACCCGCTCGAGCGAGAGCTCAGCGTCGCCGTGGCGGCGCTTGAACGGCGCGCGCGTGCCATGCACGCCCTGGAGCGTCCACGTGTACCGGTACGACCAGCGCAGCTCTCCCGCCTCGAGCGGCGCCGCCGCGGCGCCTTCCGTGGCCGCCTGAAAGAACTCGTCCAGCCGCGAGATCCGGAACGCATTGGCCGGCTCCAGCTCGAGCAACAGGTCGCGCAGCCGGACCAGTTGCGGGTGCGCGGCGTGGTGGTCGGCACCCACGAACACCGGGATGTGTTTGCCGGCGGCGCGCTCCACCAACGCCGCCCGCACCCGGTGCCACGCCGCCGGGAGCCGATCGGCGTCGGCAGGCAGCGCCGCACCGATTTCGTATCCAGCGGGCGGAAGATGCCACACCAGCACGTCGCGGCCGTCGGGCCCCTTCCAGCGGTAGAGGTCGCGCTCCTGGCCGGGTTCGCCGCCCAAGCCACGCCACAGCACGCCGTGCTTGATGCCGAACTCGCGCGCCAGGGCCGGCCAGGCGCCCGGGTGGCCGAACGCATCGGGCGAGTAGAGCACGTCGAGCCGGCCGCCGAGGCGTTCGGCGTCCGCGGCCCCGAGCAAGAGATTGCGCACCAGTGATTCGCCCGACGGGATCAACTCGTCGGTGAGCACGTACCACGGGCCGACCTGAAGCCGGCTTGTCTTGACCAACGCCCTGATGTCTGCTTCGCGCTCGGGGCGCGCGCGCAGGTAGTCCTCGAGCAGGACCGTCTGCCCATCCAGCAGGAAGCTGCGGAAGCCGGCGTCGGCCTGGAGACGCTCGATCAGGTCGTCGAGCATCGGCACGAGCCTGGACTGGAATGCCGCGCGCGGGAGGTACCACTCCCGATCCCAATGAGTATGGGCGATGAGGTGGAAGATCAGGCCGCTCATGCGCGGGCTTAAGGTAAGTATATATTGGCGTTCATGCGCAAATCCGCGTGGTTGGCGGCACCCGCCCTGATCGTTCTCGCCCTCGTGGCGACCCGTCTCGTCCCCGGCCCACTTGGACGCGCGACACTGCTCCCCTCGGGCTGGCGCATCGAGCCCGCCGGCCGCCAGGTCAGCGTTGGAACCCTACCGCTCAACCTCGCCGTCACGAGCGACGGGCTCGTGTTCGTCACGAACAATGGCTACGGCGAGAACGGCCTCATGCGGGTCGACGCTGTCGCGGGTACCGCCACGTGGGTGCGACGGATGCCAGCGGCGTGGCTCGGCCTCGCCCGGACGGGCCGGCGCGGGGCCGACACGTTGTGGGCAAGCGGCGCGGGACGGAACTGCGTCTACCGGCTCGTCAACGCGGGGCTCGGCGGCGCGTGGAGAACCGACTCCGTGGTGCTCGGCGACTCGACTGCCAAGGTCTTCGTCGCGGGCATCGCCCCCCTGCTCGGACGGTCGCTCGTCGCGGCGGTGGGCAACCTCAGCGACTCCGTCTATCTGATCGAAACGACCACGTTGCGGCGGAGCGCCGCGTTCCCTGTCGGGCACCGCCCCTACACCGCCGTCGCGGACTCGACTCACCTCTACGTCAGCAACTGGGGTGACTCGACAGTATCCGTCATTGACCTGACCGCCCGGCCGCCCGGCCGCCCAACCGTCCTTTTCGTCGGCCCGCATCCCTCCGCCCTCACGCTGGGGAATGGGAGCCTGTTCGTCGCGCTCGCGGGCTCGAACGGGGTAGCGCGGGTTGACCTCCGCACGGGCCACGTCACCGAACAGCTCACGGTGGCGCTCGATCCGCGCGCGCCTGTGGGCAGCGATCCGAACGCGCTCGCGCTCTCCCCCAACGGCCGGACGCTGTACGTCGCCATGGCGGGCAACAACGCCGTCGCCGTCGTCCGAGTCGGACCGCGCGCGATGCGCGTCGCCGGACTGATCCCGGCGGGATGGTATCCAACCGCGGTCGCAACGTCAGCTGATGGCCGCACGCTCTACATCGCGAACGGCAAAGGCGGAGGCTCCGGCGCGAATCCCGACGGCACCTACATCGGCAACGTGATCACGGGCTCGGTGTCGATTGTCGCCGTCCCGGACTCGGCCACGCTGGCACGTTACACGTCCCGGGTCTATGCGCTCAGCCCCTATTCGAACCCTGCCCTGCGCGGGGCCTCCAACCGCCCAACCGCCAAGCCGCCCATCCGCCATGTTGTCTACGTGATCCGGGAGAACCGCACCTACGATCAAGTGTTCGGCGACGTCCCCCAGGGCAACGGCGATCCCGCCCTCGCCATCTTCAACGACTCGATCACGCCGAATGCGCATGCGATCGCGCGGCGCTGGGTGCTGTTCGACAACTTCTACGTGGATGGTGAGGTCAGCGCTGACGGGCACGAGTGGAGCACGCGGGCCTTTGCCAACGATTTCAACGAGAAGACCTGGCCCCAGGTCTATTCCGACCGGCGCGACTGGGACCTGACGAGCGGCGAGGATCTCGCCAACCGTGCCGAGTCCTACCTGTGGGACGCGGCCAAACGCAAAGGGCTGTGGGTCGTGAACTTCGGCGAGATGACCACCGACGAGGCCGACACGATCCGTACGAACATCGCCGGACTCAAGGGGATCACGGCAGATCGGTACCCGGGGTTCGTGATGAGCATTCCCGATACGGTTCGCGCCAACCTCTTCGCCGACTCGGTCGCGAGCTGGGATCGCCAGGGCCGTTTTCCCGACTTGGTGATCCTCTATCTCCCCCGCGATCACACATTGGGCCGCCGGGCGGACCAGCCGACCCCGCGCGCGATGGTGGCCGACAACGACCTCGCGATGGGGCGCGTGGTGGATCGCCTCAGCCGCTCGGCGTTCTGGAGCTCCCTGGCGCTGTTCGCGATCGAAGACGACGCGCAGAACGGGCCCGATCACGTGGACGCGCATCGGTCCGTCCTGCTCGTGGCGTCGCCCTACGCGCGTCGCAGCGCAGTGGACAGCACCTTCTACACCACCAGCTCGGTCCTCCGGACCATCGGGGTGCTGCTTGGTTTGCCGCCCCTCAGCCAGTACGACGCCGGCGCGACGCCCCTGTGGGCTGCGTTCACCGCGCGCCCCGACGTGGCGCCGTTCGCGGCCGTGCCGAGCCGCTGGCCCCTCGACGAACGCAACGCGCATGCGTTCCGGTCCCGTGTGCCGGACGGCGATCTGGCCCGTCCTGACCGGGCCGATGAAGAGGAATTGAACGCGGAGATTTGGGCGAGCGTGCGGCCACGGGAGCGCAGCCCCGCGCCGCGGACCGGCTTTCTCAGACCCTGAGGAGGCTCGTCAGCTCGTCGGGACGCGCGAGATGGACGTGCGCGACCCGGCGCCCGCGCGCCAGTAGCGCGCGGATATCACCGCGCGCCTGCGCCCGCTTCAGCTCGCCGAAAGTCCGTCCCTGCTCGGGAATCGCGACGTCCTCCGCATCCTCCGTGGTGATCACGAGGAATAGCCCCGTATTCGGGCCGCCTTTGTGGAGCTGTCCCGTCGAGTGCAGGTAGCGGGGTCCAAAGCCTAGCGTGGTGGCGCAGCCGAGCGAGCGGCCCCACGCCGCCCGCACCGCTTGCAGCTGCGCCGTGATCTCGGGTGTGGGCGACAGGTACGCGAGCAGGGCAACGTAGTCTCCGGGACGGGCGCGCCGGCGCAGCTCGTCCGGTGACAGCGTCGGCAGGGGTGCAGCATGCTGCGCCCCTGCCCCCCGTTCGAGCTCCTCCCGAGCCAGTTTCTTTGCGTCGTCCACGTCGGGTTGGTCGAACGCGTTCACTCCCAGCCGTTCACACATCTCCCACGTCGCGTATTCCCAGCGCAGGAACTCGGCGCCCAAATCGAGCGGGTCGGCCGACACATCGGTCACGACCTGGATGTCGGGGAGGACGGCGCCCACGGGATCGTCCACCACGGGAACCACGCCGTGCCCATCCTTGCCCGAGCTTTCCGCCACCAGCTGCTCGATCCAATGCGCCAGGGCCGCAACCGGCGCGGGGAGCTTGAGCGCGAGTTTGTCGCGGCCGGCGCGCGCCTCGGTCGCCAACCCCCGACCGAACGACTTGGCGCGCTCCGGGTCTACGGCACGAGCGCGCTCGAGCATCGTCCGCCCGTCGAGTCCGAGCAGGGCGGCGGGCAGCATCCCGACGGCGGTGAGGGCCGCGTAGCGGCCACCGACGTCCGCTGGATGCTCCAAGACCCGGCGAAATCCCCGTTCGCGCGCCAGGGCTTCGAGCCGGCTGCCGGGATCGGTGATCGCGATGAACTGCTCGGGACGCGCCCGTGTTGCGAAGTAACGATAGAAGGCGGCCGTCTCGACCGTTGTGCCGGATTTGCTCACGATCAAGAACAGCGTACGGGCGGGATCGTGCGCCCGGTCGGCGGCGAGCACCGCCGCGGGGTCCGTGCTGTCCAACACGTGTAGGGCGGTGGGCGCCCCGCTGGTACTCGCAGCGAGCACCTGCGGCGCGAGACTCGATCCACCCATGCCACACACGAGGGTACGATCGAGGCCGGCGGCGCGCACGTCGCCGGCGAGGGCGGTGAGACGGTCCCATGCCGCGAGCGAATGCTCGGGAGCGCGAATCCAGCCGACGCGGTTCATTGGCGGCGAAACATAATGCGGTTAGGTTACTCCTGGAGTCCCGCGTGATCCCGCTGAGTCGCCCCGCCCGCCTGCTGGCCGTCATCGCCGCGCTGTCGTTCGCGGGGATTCTGCTGCTGTACGCGTTCCCGCCGCACGACCGGCCCACCCTGTCGCTCGTCACGGATCTGTGCTGGATTTGGGCGTCGGGGTACGGGGCGTACTGCTGTTTCCTCGCCGCGCGGCACATCACCCAACCCGACGAGCGGCGCACATGGCAATGGATCGGCGCGGGATGCGTCGGTTTCCTCGCCGGCCAGCTCGTGTGGACGTACCACGACGTCTGGCTCGGCGCACCACCCACTTTTCCCTCGCTCGCCGACGTCGGATATCTCAGCATCAACGTCTGCTTCGCCTTCGGAATCACGACCCTGTTGCGCGGGCAACCGACCCGTCGCACCGACCCCGAGCTGATCCTCGATACCGTGCTCGTCACCCTCACCGCGGGCGCGCTGGCGTACGAATTCCTCCTCGAGCCGATCTTCGACGCGGGTGGCTCGCTGCTCGCGCTGCTCACCAGCATCGGCTGGTCGATCAGCGGCATCATGGTGCTCTGGATCGTGCTGATCCAGATGCTGCGGCGCGCCGTGTTTCCGATCGCCACTGCGTCTCTCATCCTGCCCGGCGTGATCGTCTTCGCCGCCGGGAACCTCATCTACGCCGTCGTGGCGCTGCGCGGCACGTACCAGACGGGAGGTCCGCTCGACCTCACGTGGGACGCCGGGCTACTGACGATCGCGGCGGCGGCCGCGCTCGCCCCGGACCTCGCGGCCCGGCGCCGAGCAGCGACGCAACCGGCGGCGGTACTAGGTCCTGCGGCGCGCACCGTGGCGATCGTCGTGGGGCTCGTGGGGATCGCCGGCCTGGCGATCGCGGCGATCCTGCGGCCCGAGCGCGCGTCCGACACGGCGGTGATCGTCGGGATCGGCATCGCGATCATCGGGGCGCGCGTGCTGTACGCCCTCGGTGCCGATCGCCGCTACGCGAAGCTGCTCGAAGAGGAAGTCGCGCAGCAGACCCGCACGCTCATGAGCTCCCTGGCGGCCACGGCCTCGGCAGAGCATAGCCTGCGCCTCGTGATGGAATCGGTCCCCGATGCGATCGTCGTGCTCGACCGCGACGGCCGCGTGCTCGATTCCAACGCCGCGGGACGCAAGATGTTCGCCGCGCCGGATGGGCCCGGTCCCCCCGGGCGGTCGGTGTTCGAGTGGCTGGACGACGCCGCGGCCGCGTTCGCGCGGGAGAATCTGGCGGCGGCGTTCGCGGGCGAGCTGCGACAGTTCGAGGTGCCCTTCCACCGGCCCGAGGGTGCGGATACCCTGAGCGCCGTCCTCTATGCCCCGGTGCGCGAAGGCCAGCGGGTGACCAAGGTCCTCGCGTTGGCGCGGGACATCACCGACCACCGCCGCACGCAGGCGCAGCTGCAGCAAGCGGAAAAGCTCGCGGCGATGGGACAGCTCGTGAGCGGCGTCGCCCACGAAATCAACAATCCCGCCGCGATCATTTCGGGGTTCGCGCAGACGCTCCTGCTGGACGATCTCCCGCCCGAGCAGCGCGAGACGGTGCAGATGATGTACGACGAGGCGACCCGCATCGGGCGCATCACCTCGAACCTGCTCGCCTTCGCGCGCGCGGGCGGCAAGGAGCGAGCGCTCGTGGACTTGAACGACATCGTGCGCCGCACGTTCGCCCTGCGCTCCTATCACCTGACGACGCTCAATATCGCCGTCGCCCTGGACCTGGACGCGAGCGACCCGACGGCGTGGGCAAATGGGTCCGAGCTACAGCAGCTGCTGCTGAACTTCCTCATCAATGCCGAGCAGGCGCTGGCCGGGGTCGAGTGGAATCGCGCGATCACGATCCGCACGGCGGCGCTCGAGGAGCGCGCGCGGCTGCAGGTCGCCGACACGGGGCGCGGCGTCCCACGGGACATCCAAGGCAGGATCTTCGATCCGTTCTTTACCACCAAGCCGGAGGGGATGGGGACGGGGTTGGGATTGTCGATCTGCTACGGGATCGTGCACGACCACGGCGGTCGCATTTGGGTGGACTCCGAACCTGAGCGGGGGGGCGCCGTTTTCACCGTCGAGCTGCCGCGCGACCAGCGCACGCGCCGCCGCCTCACGCCGGCGCCGATGACGCGGCCCCCACTCCCCGACGAGCCGCTCACCGTTCTGATTGTCGACGATGAAGAAGGCCTGCGGCGCGCCGTGCTCAACTTCCTGAAGCGGCGGGGCATGCACGCGACCGCGGTGGGAGACGGCGTCGACGCGCTCCGGGCGCTGCGCGACAAGACGTTCGACGTGATCGTGTCGGACGTGCGGATGCCGGGAATGAACGGGCGTCAGTTCCTCGAGCGGCTGCGCCAGGAACACCCCGTCATGGTGAGCCGCTTGATCTTCTCTACCGGCGACACGTTCGCGCCCGACACCGCCGCCCTGCTGCAAGAGGCCGGAGTGCCGTCGCTGGTGAAGCCCTTCGATTTCGCGAAGCTCGAAACGTTGGTGCGCGAGGTGGTGTCCGCTAGAACCTCGGCTTGAGGCGCAGCTCGAGATCCGAGCGCCCCACGCCCTGCGGCGTCGGCGTCAAGTTGAAGGGCAGCGGCGCCGCGTCCACCCCCAGCGCATCCAGCACCCGCTCGTCCACGGTCAGCTCGTATTCGCCCGGCTTGACGCCGAGCACATAGAACGCGCCGTCGGTGAACGTGACGAGGCTGCGCCGGGTGCCGGTGCGCCGGTCGGTCAAGATCAGCGTCACACCGCCGACGCCGCGACCGTCGCGGGTCACGCGCCCCTCGATGACCCCGGCCTGGACGACCGGGATATCCAGCGTGCGGAAGCGATTCGGGCCTGGGACGATGCTCGCGCGGGCGAACGCGGGGACCAGCAGCGGCGAATCGAGCGACATCGAATCGAGCGTGACGAAGATCGGCTCGAACGGCACCAGGTCCCAGACACGGTAGCCGCCCACCGAATCCGTGCTGGCGCCCACCGACCCGACGAGCACGCGGACGTTCGCCAGCCCCGGCTCACCCACGTCGCGGCGGCCGTTGGCGTTCTCGTCCAAGAACACGCGTCCCGACAGACCAGAACGTTCGAGCGACGGGCCCGGCGCCAGGCTCAGCCGACCCGCCGGGCGGTCCCACAGCACCGAGCCTTGGACGAATTGCGTGCCACTCGCGGGGCTGCCGGGAGCGGCCGTGATCGCGGTGACCGTCCGCACCGCGGGAAGATAGGACGTCAGCACGAGGCTGTAGGTCAACCCGGCGTCGCCGCGGCGCCACGTGGTGCCGAGCTCCAGGCGGACACCGCGCGCGATGGGCCGTGCCGCGAACGCGGACCAGGCGGCGAGACCCGCTTTCGGCTCCACCTCGGTCGTCGTGCGAAACAGCAGCTGGCCAACGAAACGGCCCCACTGCGGTCTGGGGAGAATGAACGTGTTCAGCCCCGCGAACGTCCGGGTCGCGGCATCCTGCTCGGTTCGCACATACGGCAGCAGCCGGATCTCCGACGTCTGCATCGAGGCGCCGAGGCGGGTACGGGTGATGTGTCCCGCGTCAGTCATGATTTGCTCGAGTCGTGCGTCGAAGAAGAAGAACCCTCCGTGCGTCGGGGGCCGCACGAAGCCGGTGAGGCTCCACGCTGCGCGGCGGCCGGGAGCCGCAAACACCGAGAACGAGTCCCGGGTGAAGCGCGTGTAATCACCTTCGATCCGAAGGTCCACCGACGGTTCGTAGCGCACGCCGCCGTGGGCGAAGCCGCGGCCGACAATGTCGCCCTGCAGGGCCCAGGAGTTCGTGGGATTCGCGATGAGCGACGCGTACGGATGCAACCGATTCGGGACGCTGTCGCGCCAGAACTGATCGAGCCCCGCCTGCACCGTCCAACGGCGCGTCGCTCCGTAGCGCAGGTCGACGTTGGCCGTCGCCCTGCACGCGGGCGTGCGACACTGGCCGCCTGAAGCACCATACTCGAACGTGCCGACGGGCAGCAGCTCGCCGAGGACGCGGTAGGTGCGGTTGAACTGACGGATCTCGCCGAACGGCCCGTAGGCGATGAAGTCCACGGGGTTTTCGCCGTACCGCACCGGCAGGTCGACGGCGAACCCTCCCGCGGCATCGGTGGAATCGAACGCGACGAGGTCGCCGCCCCGGTACGCCTCGACCGACCACCCGGGGTCCAGTTGGCCCGCGTAGCGGAGGGCGCCGACCAGCGACGGCCGCACGTACGGGGCGTTCGTGAGCACGATCCCGCGAATGCTGCGCCCGCGCGGGCTGGTGGACGCCACGTCCCCCAACCGCAGCTGCTTCAACCAACGGTGATCGCGCCACACACCGGTCCACGACGCATCAACGTGCACGTGCCCGTCCGACGCCGGCCCGACGCTCTGGCTGAGCACCTCGAGCGAGCCGCCGGCCACGTCGGCGCCGAGCCCCAGCGTGTACGCCGAGCCGCCGATAGGATCGACGGATGGTGAGAACAGGGAGTAATCGACGACGACTCCGTCCCAGCGCGGCCGTTCCCGTCCGAACGTGATGTCGGCCTTGAGGCCCTCGGCGTGCCGGAGGTAGGCATCCCGCGCGGCTTCGCGGCGCAGGCGCCGCGCGATGGGCAGGTCGCCCGGATCGATGACCGTGACCGTCAGCTCCGCCCAATCCACCGCGAAGCGCAGACCCAGTAAGTCCCCCAACCGCTCGGCGCCCACGTATAACTCGCCGCCCTCAAACCGGCGGAACTCGGGCTCGATCCGCACGCGGCGGTCGCCGAACTGCATGGTATCGCGCCGCACGTCGATGATGATGCGCCGGTTCCCGGGGTCCATCGCGGCCTCGAGCCGGCCCTCCGGCGTCAAGCGATGCCGGATCTCGACGAGCTGCAGCAGTTGCGAGAGGGGCAGCAGCACCTCCGTGCGGACCCGGAAGCCCTGCACGGTGGACTGGGCGATGCGCCCGATGCGCAACTCGACGATCACCGGCTCCGCGACGGTGTCCGCGGGGGTCGTGTCCCTCGGGGCAAATCCGAAATGGATTCCATGCGCGGCGGACCCGGCGGCGCTGTCGCGCATCACCGCATGGGCCACCCGCTGCGTTGCGCGGGCGCGTCGCGACGCCGGCATCGGTGCTGGCGCGGGAATGGACAGGCGCTGGACCGCTGCGCGCGGCCGCGCGTGTTGCCGCGCGACGGCGCTTACAGTGACGACGGCCAGGAGTGCGAGCAGCGCACCAGCGAGTGATGCGCGGCGCGCGCGACCCATAGACCTAGAGGTACGTGAGCGACAGGATGATGGTACCCTGGTAAATCCCCGGCTTGGCCGTGGGAGCAGGGTTCACCGAGCCGCCGATCCAGATGTTGATCGTGGGGTTCGGTGGCGGACCGAAGCGCCCGGCCGTGCCGAGAGCGGGACTGAAGGGCGTCGCACCGGCGGGATCGTTGCTCGCGCGGCGCCACAGCGCCGACGTGAGCCCGAACGCAATCGGCATCGTCGACCCCGGAAGCGCCTGGATGTTCGTGAGCACTGTCGGCAATGTGAACGCGATCGTGACGAACGCGTTCGGGTTCCCGGTGATCTGCCACTGGCCCGCGGCCGGCGCGGCGGGCGCGACCGTCGTGGCAACGCCCTTGGGGACGCTGCCGAAGTTCAAGTCCTGAATCGTCGCGATCGTCATGCCCACGGTGACCACCACGGCGTCGGCTGTGAAGGTCCCGGACCCGCCCTGCGCGACGGCACGGGCCGGGAGGGCGAGGACCAGAGCGACGGCGAGCAGGCGGTGGTTCACGGAACGACCAGCTGCACGGAGTCACGCACGGCGGGCGCCTTGAGCACCACGGATGGATCGAGGTCTTCGCGTTCGGCGGCGACTTCGTAGCGGAGCCAGTAGCGACCCTTCGGCAGTTTGCCGATGACGTTGGCGATGCGCGGCTCCATCGTGAAGTAGACGCCGAGCGGCATCGCAAACGAGGCCCGCGTGGCCCCGGTCGAATCCACGAGCGTGCCGCGGACGGTCCCGACGAATGCCGCATTCCCGCGGCGCTCGAGCCGGCTCCAGGTGACGAGCGTGTCTCCCAGGAGCTGGGCGCGGACGTTCGACAGCACCACCTGGGTGTTGACCGGGCCCTTGCGGTACGCGATGCCGATGATGGTGCGCACCTCGAGGGTGAGCCCGACCTGAATCGCGGTCGTGTCCGACACGCCGACGATCGGGATCTGCCCCGCCTTGGCGGCGATCACGAGCCGGACCCAGTACTCGCCGTCGGCGAGCCCCGCGGGCGGCCGGGCGAGGAGACGAACGGTCTGGCGCTCGAGCGGCGCCACCGTCAGCCGCCGTGGGAACGCCTGGATCCAGGCGAGCGCGGACCGCAGCGTCGCATCGGGACCGGGGATGGTGTCGAGGACGATCTCGCCCTTCGCGTTCGTGGTCGGATAGCCGAACAGGGTGGAGATCGTGACTTCCACCGGTTCGGTGCCAGGGTTGTAGAGCAGCACCGACCCGCTGCGGACGCGGTGGTCGATGTACACCGCGTGGGGCGCGACCATCACGCCCTGAGCCTGGAGCGATGCGGCGCCGAGCCCGAGCGCGGCGGCGAAGACGAGCGCACGCGTCATGGCAGCACCGTCACGGTGAGGGTGATGGTGGCAGTGTAGGCGCCCGCCCGCTGCGAAGGGGCAGGCAGCGCCGTACCGCCGATGAACACGGCGGCGCGTCCGTTCTTGTCGAGAGCCGTGGTGAACGGCACTCGGGGATCGAAACCC